>OHNR01000421.1_pt1 | contig 10983 bp, 10 predicted proteins | sample 1569651 | NCBI WGS metagenome assembly OHNR01 (sample SAMEA3879502, study PRJEB24766) | human gut metagenome | biome: human-associated habitat; feature: feces | place: USA | collected 1985/1987 | reverse complement strand
CAAAGGCGTAGTCAAAAGAAATAGAGTCTGCTATAATAGCCCCGCAGTTTTGAGAGAGGAGATTTTGACATGAAACACTTTTTTGCGCTGCTGCTCAGCGCGCTGATGGTGCTGTCGCTGCTGACTGCCTGCGGCGATAAGACGACGCCGTCCGACGGCGACGATCAGACCGTCACGGACGAGAATGGCAGCGACACCGACAACAATACTGACGATACAACTGACCCCTACGACGCCGTGCGCAGCTACTGGTCCGAGGACCAGCTCACGCAGGCCTGGGGGCCGGATCAGGTGGTGGAGCACCTCTTTTTCCACCCGATCATCGCCTATCCGCAGTGGGCCTTCCACGACTGCAATGCCAGTCAGGACCAGCGCTACGGCCTCGACGACTGGATGGTGACGGTCGACGAATACAACAAAATTTTGCAGTCCGTGTACGACAAGGGCTACATCTTAGTCGCGATGGAAGACGTCTGGAGCGAGGTGACGGACGAGTCCGGCACGCATATGGTGCGAAACACCCTGATGCTGCCAGAGGGCAAAAAGCCGCTCGTCATCAGCTTTGACGACGTGAACTACTACCCCTATATGCTCGACGAGGGCTTCACGAGCAAGCTCGTCGTCGGCGAGGACGGCGAGATCTGGGCGCAGTGCACCGATCCGTACACAAATGAGACCTTTTTGACCAAGGAACTCGACGCGACGCCCATTCTCGACCAGTTTGTCTACGAGCACCCCGACTTTTCGCTGAACGGCGCGAAGGCCATCTTCTCGCTGACGGGCTATCAGGGTATTTTAGGCTATCGCACGCAGGATGACCGCGACATCGCGGCAGATTCGCCCGACCGCCCCGCGTTCGATGCCTACCGCGCGAGCGAGATCGAGGCCGTCAAGCCCGTCATCGAGCGTTTGAAGGAGACCGGTTGGACGTTCGGCAGCCACACCTGGGGCCACATCCGCCTCGACACCAAACCGCTCCAGACCGTCATCAACGACACCGAGCGCTGGGCGGACGAGGTCGGCTCGCTCGTCGGTCCGACGCAAATTCTGTTCTACCCCCACGGCGGCCGTCCCGACGGTGACGACTGGCACCAGACCGGCGAGCGCTTCCAGTACCTGCAAAGCCAGGGCTTCCGCATCTTCGCGAGCGTCGGCACGAGTTCGTTCAGCTATGTGAAGCCCGACATTTCCGCCGTCATCTGCGACCGTCTGCATCCGGACGGCACCACGCTGCGCCACTCGCGCAGCCGCTATCTGCAATTCTATAACGCCGAGGACATCATGGATACGCAAGTCCGTCCTGATCTCGGCGTAGACTGGTGAGGAGGCGTTATTATGGCAACGTTAGAAGAACTCAAGGCGAAGGCCGTCGCCATGCTGGACATGGCGTATGTGCCGTATTCCCACTTCCCCGTGGGCGCGGCACTCGAATGTGAGGACGGCGCGGTCTTCACCGGCTGCAACATCGAAAATTCGAGCTACGGCCTGACGAACTGCGCCGAGCGCACCGCGGCGTTTAAGGCCGTGAGCGAGGGGCACCGGCGCTTCAAGCGCATCGTCATCGCTGGGCGCAGCGACGACTACTGCTACCCCTGCGGTGCGTGCCGTCAGGTGCTCTACGAGTTCGGGCCCGACATGGAGGTCGTGTGCCTGAATAAGGACAACGAAGAAAAGCACCTGCACATCAAAGAGCTGCTCCCCTACGGCTTCGACCAGACGTGGCTTGCAATCGACGAGAAATAACGAAAAAAGAGAGCGGCGCTGCCGCTCTCTTTTTTGTTCGCTTCAGTTGCTTCCAGAGGAAGAGGCTCCAATCGTCACCTCGCCGCTCATCGTTTCGATTGTAAGCTCGCTCACCGCGCCGCCGTCGAGCGCGGGCACAGAGTAGTGCGTCGCGTGGTCGTCGAGACAGGTGATGAACGCTCCTTCGCGCTCGGTGAGCGCGGAGCGGAACGCGCCGCTTTTCGTTTCATAGTCGAGAGTAAAGCCGTCCTGCGCGGGAAGGGTCAGATAGATGCTGCCGCTCTCCGTTTCGGCATCAAGGCGCAGCGCACGCTCGGTAGCCAAAATCAGGTTGCCGCTGACGCTTTCGAAGTCCAGCGCGCCGAGCGCGCCGGCGATATCCACCTTGCCGCTCGCGGTTTCGATCTCGGCGCTCTCCGCATCGCCCGCCAGCTCGATCGCGCCGGAGAGCGTCGAAATATCGACCCTTGCCCACGTGCCGTCCACCACACCGGCATTGCCGCTCGTGGTCTCGATCTCCACCTCCGGGCAGTTCGCGCACATCACGCGCGCATCGCCTCTGAGCGTCGAAAGCTCGATCTTCTGCGCATCGGCGCTCACGTAGGCGTAGGCGTCCGTTGTTTCGACTTTGATCTCCTCAAAGTGACCGGCGCTGACCAGTTCCCTCGGAAGTCCCACGTCGAGGTGCTTTTCCCCGTCGTAGCTGCCGCGGTAAGCGTCGCCGAGGAAGTGGATGCGCAGCGTGTCGCCGTCGATCGCGCAGACCATCTTCTCGCTCTCGGCGAGCGGCGCGGTGGATTCCTCCTTCACGCCGATCTGCGCGCTCTGCTCGGCGGTATAAATGTTCACGCTGCCGCTGCGCCACGAGATATCGATCTTGCGGATGTCTTCGCTCTCGCCGATGCTGAGCACCGCGCCCGGGTGGAGCTCTTCGCTCCCCGCCGCCTGCGTGCAGAAGGTGTAGGTCGCGCTGCTGCCGTCCCAGAGCGCGTCGACGGCGAAAATGCCGTCGCTTTGCGGCAGTTCTGCGCGGAATGTGCCGTTATCCTGCCGCTGGGCGGTCACGGTCCCGGACGGCATGCCGGTGCTGCCCCAGGCGTCGGACGGCCAGCAGCGGAGACTGACAGAATCGGGCGAATTATCGCCGAAATCGAGCGTTACGGTGTAGAAATAGGCGGCTGATACTGCAAAGGGCATTTCCAGTACAGGCGTGATGTCGCGGCAGTTTTCGTCCAGCGGGTGCGCGCCGCAGGCAATGGCGGTCATGCTCTGTAGGCCCTGGGTGTAGGTCCAGTCGTAGCTGCTGCTTTTGAGGGTGACGCTGCAAGCGTTTGCACTTGTCACCGTCAGTGTTGGCGGGGTTTGGCGCGCGGCCTCGTCTGCGCTTTTTTCGCCGCAGGCGGCGAGGGAAAGGGCCAGCGCGAGGGGGAGCAGGAGGGAAAGGAGCTTCTTCATCGTTCGTTCCTCATTTCTTTCGGATACTTCTATAGACGTATGATAGCCGAAAAAGTTCCCACGCACAACGGGGATCGCTGCACAAAACGCGGCAATTTGTTGTATCGTGAATTCTAATATTGGGGGCGGTACAGCTTTTTGCCGCGTTGTGTGCAACGTTTCTTCATGATACGGCGTATCATGAAAAGGCAAATCATGCATCAGTGTTCCCGCGTTTGCAGGGGGATGTGGGCTGCCTTTTCCAACATTATATTTTGGGGGAAAGCGCATGGACAAGACGACAAATTTCGACCTGCCGCAATGGGTCAAGGCGGATCAGATCAAGATGGACGACTTTAACGGGGCGTTTGCGAGCATCGACGCGGCGCTCAAGGCTGAGGGCGACGCGCGCAGCGAGGCCGACGGCACGGCGGCGGAGCGCATCACGGCATTGGCGCAGACGATCGCAAACGGTAAGATCTGCCGCATAAAATACGGCTCGTATACCGGCAACGGCACCTATGGCGCGGCGAACGCAGTCAGCATCGAGTGCGGGTTCTACCCGCTGCTGGTGATGGTGAACAGCTCGAGCAGCAACCACTACTGGGCGGTGCGCGGGTTCGACAAGTTCTACTACAGCAACAACCGCGAAAACGAAATGACGTGGGGCGATACCGGCGTGAGCTGGTACTACCCGCAGGACGACCAGTATTACCCCCCGTCGGGCAACCAGATGAACGCAGTCGACACGACCTATTACTATCTGGTGCTGGGCTACAGCAACGACGGAGAGCAGGGAAACTGAATCAAGGCAAAAAACAGCCCCGAGGCTTTCGCCTCGGGGCTGAAACTCTACTTTAGGGGGAAAGATCCCTCAGAAGAGAAGTTTTTAGTTAGCGAACGACATGATCGAAGAGTAGGAACCGGCGGTGACCTTATAGGTACCAGCGCCGATCACGCCGCGCAGCTCAATGGTGACAGAGGTAGCACCATCGCTGGCAACCGTACCGGAGAAGGTGCCGACGGTGACATAGCCGTTGTCACGGAGCTGCTCGAGAGTGACGCTGTAAACATCACCCTTCTTAGCATCGTTGTTAGCGTTCAGAGACACCGTAGCGTCCTTGTTAGCGTTGAGGACAACGCCGATAACAGTAGCGGCGTTGGGAACATCGACGCCACTCTTGACCTTGTCGTAGGCGTAAGCCTGCAGTGCCAGAGCGTTGAGCTGACCGTTGTTCTGGATAGAAACAAAGTAGTAGTGCTGGTCGGCAGGATTGCCCATCGTGCCAACAACCTTGGTCAGGTCGGTGACCACGCTGTAATACTTCTTAGCGCTATAGTCGTGATAGAGAGAATCAGCGAAGGTGTCACGATCAGAATAGTTCATCTCCACAGTGCCAGCAGCACCCTCAACGATGTTGATCGTGATGTCGCTATAGGTGTTATAGGCGGAGGAAAGCGGGTAGTTTGCATAACCATTCAGCCGCTCACCGTCGGTGACGATGTGACCGCTCTTGACAACGCCATCCTCAAGAGTGACAACATAGAGCGTGTTGTTCACAGGATAGCCAGTCTGACCACTGATCTTCAGGGTGTTCTGCAGAGCGTCAAAGTTAGCGAACTTGACTTCGCCGGCAACGCCGTCAACATAGCCCTTGACGACCCACGTACCGTCGGCGAGGGTGTAAGCGCCCTGCTGGCCGTCGAAGTAGAACAGGCTGGTGACCTTGGAGGTCGTGGTGGGAGCGATAACGTAGACGTAATCGGCAACGTTGTCGCCGTTCAAATCAACATAGTCAACTTCGCCCTTGGCATAGTTGTCGATGTTGGTGAAGCCGGTGATGGACTTAAAGGTATAGGGGTTAGCAGTGGTGTCAGCACCAGAACGAACCAGGAACACAGTATTGGAGTTGACAACGAGAGTACCAGTCGCGCCGCCATAGACCTGAGTGTTCTTGCTCACGGCAACATCGGCGAGATTGTAGAGCTTGGCGGCAGTACCGGTGGCAACTTCAACAGCGTCAAGAGTGCCGTTGGACTTGGTAGTGAACTGGAACAGGTGACCGTTCAGGATGCCATTGGTATCAGCAACCTTGTTGGTGTTGATGTAGGTGTCAACGTAGAAATACTTGTTCTGGTCGTCGGCCTTCATGACCAGTGCGTTGATACCAGTGCTGTGGGTAACATCACCGGACTTAACAGTCTTGGTAGCGGGGGTAGCGGGGGTGGCGGGGGTGGTGTAGACATAGGTCATCTTGCTGATGTCAACCTGAGCGGTGGTGCCGTCCATGTAGGTGACGTTGGCCTTTGCCACGCCGGAACCGTCAGTGGCGTTGCCAGCCCACCAGATGGAGTTGATCACACCGTAGCTGGTAGCAGCAGCGATCTCAACCGCACCGATCAGGTTGTTGTAGGAATCGAAGTACCAAGTGTACTTGGCGTCCTTCTGAGCGGCCTGGTCGAGGTAGAACTTGGCAGCATCATCATAAACGGTGCCCTCAACGTTGTGCTGCTGGGCGTTCCAGTAGATCACGCTCTGAGCGCCGTCAACAGAAGTGGCCTTGGAAACGATCTCGCCGTACTTGTCAGCGCCGGTCTTGATGAGGCCGCTCTCGGTAGCGCTGTTAACAGCGTTGGTGAAGGCGTTCAGGAGAACGTAATCGCCGACAGCATACGGATACGCATCCTCGCCGTTGGTGAGGGTGAGCTCCTTGTTGGAAGTGCCATCATAAACGAGGAGGGTGATGCTGGCTTCCTTGCGCAGGTGGCCCTGAGCGTCATAAGCGGCAGGAGCAACATAGGTGACCTTGGCGAGGAAGGTGTCGATCATGACGATAACGTCATCATCTTCTCGCGGCCGAACACCCGCCGTCTCTCCCGCTTTCCCGTGATTGCTGCCAAAATTTGCAAATCCTCAAATTGTTGCAGAAACAATAGAAAATAATCAAAATGCAGCAGAATAAAGGAAAAATCGTTCAATTCAGTGGATATCGCATCCCCTTAGGTTTTTCGCCTTTCCTTGTATTCCAGCGCTTTGCGGGCCAGTCGTGGTAGCGGTTTGGTAGCGATTTGCCGGAAACGGGGGGGTTGGCGGGGCGAAAAAAGTCTGATTTTGCAAGGCTTTGCGGGCACGGAAAATCGGGTAGCGGTTTGGCAGCGGTCCGCAGCCACCATGATTTTTAGCACTCTCGACGCGCGAGTGCTAAAATTAAAAGTTTGTTCATCAAAAGATGTATTTTTGTTCACAGGGCGTGCCTATACTCATAATTGTTCCGAGGGGAACGAAAGAAAAGTAAACCACGCGGGCTGCAAGAGCGGCTCGCCAGAATAGATTTGGAGGCTTTGTATTATGTTTGAACTGAGACCTTTTGAACGCAGAAACAACCACATTGCGGCTTATGATCCCTGGGATCAGATGGAGCGCGCATTCTTCGGTGACGGCTCGTGGGGCCGCGGGCTGAGCGAGTTTAAGACCGACATTCAGGACAAGGGCGACAGCTACCTGCTGGAAGCTGATCTGCCGGGCTTCAAGAAAGAGGACATCCACGTCGATGTGGACGGCGACACGATGACCATTCGCGCCGAGCGCCACAGCGAGCACGAGGATCAGGACAAGAAGGGCAATTACGTCCGCTGCGAGCGCAGCTACGGCAGCTACCAGCGCGCATTCGACATCAGCGGCGTCGAGGTTGCGAATATCTCCGCGCAGTACAATGACGGCGTGCTCAAGCTGAACATGCCGAAGAAGAGCGCGGTGGTGAACGCGAAGCAGATCGAGATTCAGTAAAGAACTTCAAAAAAGGCGGCGAAAGCCGCCTTTTTTGATTTTGGATTGCACGCCGCGGCAGCGCACGCGCCGTAGGCGCGCACGTTTGCGGCGTGAGAGGTGTTTTTTTGTCACGCACACGCCCCAGGGCGGCTTCTCTTGCCGCTTTGCGGCAATTCACCTTCTGTCGCGACAAAAAACGATCAAGATCATTGCGCGCCTGCGGGCGCGAATTTTTTTGGGTTGTACGGGGTTGTGCAAAAAATATTGGCGAAAGTCCGCTCAGGTGAGCGGGCTTTCCTTTTTTTCGGCGGGCCGCGGCTGGAAAAGGGAAATTTCGCTCCCCGCGCGGCGGCGCGGACTACTGTTACTTGCCGCCTGACCGCTGCGCGGGTCATCAGAACACAAAAAGCGGCTTAGGCCGCTTTTTTCATATTTGTGCTTATATATTATATGTATGTGGTGGCGGATAATGGGGTTTTCTGCGGTTTTATGTCAAGCTGTAACAGAAGCGGCGGTTTGTTACAAGTGTGTTACAGATGGGGCGAAAGCGTTGACTTGAAATTTTGCTTGTGGTAAGGTGACAGTGCAGAAAGGGTGGGGAACGGTGCGTTCCCGACTTAGTTACGGGATCGGCATGCCACGGTAAGTAAGCCGAGAAACGCCGAAACTTGCTCCTTTCTGACAAACGAACCATCTTTAAGGGGATGCGATAGCAACTAAAATCGCGCGTTTTCCTGCAAAACGGTCAAAAATGCAAGAAAATCGAAATGTTTTGCAACTTTTTCGGTCAACTTTCATTTTCGCCCGCGAACAGCAAAATGCCCGCTTTTCGCTGCCGGAGCGCTCCAAGGGGATGGAAATTTATGAAAGGAGAGTAACATCTATGAAAAAGTTACTCGCAATGGTGCTGGCTCTGGTCATGACTCTGTCTCTGGCCGTCAGCGCCAACGCAGCCTTCAAGGATGACAAGAGCATCAGCGATGATTACGCTGAGTCTGTTGCCGTTCTGAATGGCATGGGTGTGTTCAAGGGTTATGAGGATGGTTCCTTCAAGCCCGAGGGCAACATCACCCGCGCTGAGGTAGCTACGATCATCTATCGTATCTACACTGCCGACGTCGCCAAGAACGATAAGTCCGGCCTCTATGCCACTTATAACAAGTTCAGCGACATGGCTGGTGCCGGTTGGGCTCAGGGCTACATCGGCTACTGCGCCAACGCCTCCCTCGTCAAGGGCTATCCCGATGGCACCTTCAAGCCGTCCGGCAAGGTCACCGGCTATGAAGTCCTCGCCATGATCCTCCGCGCTGTCGGCTACGACAAGAACAACGAGTTCTCCGGCGCTGACTGGGCGCTCCATGTTGCGCAGACCGCGCAGCAGCTCGGCGTTCTGGACAACGTGGCGAAGACCACCGACCTGAACGCTCCCGCTTCCCGTGAGCTGGTCGCTGAGCTCCTGTTTCGTGCCATCGCTGAGGCTTCCACCGTCAACTACACGCCCAATTTCGGTTATGTGACCGATAAGGTGCTGAAGCTCGACGAGAGAACTCTCGGCTACAAGAACTTCAAGCTCGTCGGCACTGATTCTTCCGATGATTGGGGCCGTCCCGCTACCAAGTGGACCTACAACGTTGGCGACAAGAGCACCCTCGTTGTTGCTAAGGCTGACGCCTCCTACACCACCAAGGTCGACGAGTGCGACATCGCCAAGGATCTGGGCATCACCTCTTCCAAGAAGATCGAGGCTGCCTACATTGATGGCAAGAGCACGACTGTCACTGATCCTACGGTTACCAGGTGCTATCGACCCCAAGAACACCACCTCTCTGGTTGGCGCTCAGGGCCGTCTGACCGAGGTCTATGACATGGGTGCTGCCGGTTACCGCTTTGTCGAGATCAATACCTATCTCGCCAAGGTCACCGCTGCTTCCCCTGACCGCAATGGTCACGTCACTGATGCCACTGTCGATCGGAAGGTCTATCAGGTCAATGATACCGGTATTGACGAGGCTGGCGTCGAGGCTGAGGGCTTCACCGTTGGTCAGTATGTCCTCGTTACTATGACGGTCGATACCGCTTCTCCGGTCGTTCAGACTGTTGAGGCTGCTACTGTCACCCCGATGGGCCAGCTGAAGAACTGGAGCTATGCATACGGCACCACCGCTGCCACCACTACTCTGGCTGACACCAAGTACAACGATGCTGACAAGTTCTATGTCGGTAACGTCAAGGGTACCGCCTACACTGCTGCCGCTTGGGATTCCATCGTTGACTCTTATGCCAACCTGATTGGTATGGTCGCTTCCTCTGTTAACTACGTTGTGGTCGAAAAGATTTCTTGGAAGCACGACAACAGCACTGTTGCTGGCGGCAAGGCTCTTGCTGACCTCGTTCTTGCTGATGGTACCAAGGTTGCTGGTGCTACGATTGCTTCGGTCGATAATGCTGTCACCACGAACTACAATTCCGGCGTTGTGGAAGTTCTCACTGCGGAGGTTGCTGATGACTACACCAACAACAATGCCTACTACAACCGCATCTTCACCTACTCCGTGAATGCTGACGGTTCTTATGACCTTGTTAAGTATTGCGACGCCACGAATGTGAACAGCCACAACACTGGCGCAGTTACCATTACCAAGGGCAAGACCGCTACCATTGCTGGCTTCACCAACACGGTTGTTGCCAACACTGATACCATGTTCCTTGTTATGGATAAGGACAGCAATGGAAATTACACCTATTATAAAAATTGTTGCTGCAAATTGACGATACGACTGTATCGTTAGCGGATAATTTAATTTCTCCGCTGCCGCCCGCACTGAACACGACGAACAGCGCCGCAACCTTGGTCATATCGACCTGCGAGAGGTCGAATTCCATCGCGGCGTTGGCCGCCGTCGTCACGAGTGGGCCCGCGAGCTTGACGAGGCAGTTGGCCTCGCGCGCCGCCGCGACCTCCTGCTGCACGGCGGTGACGGCCGAGGTGTCTGCCTTGGTGTTCAGTGTGTCGTCGTGGCTTTTGAGCGCGGTGTCGAGCTTGTGCGTCAGGTCGTTGAAGTCGGACATTTGGATGAAGTCCGATTTTTCCCAGTCGGGAAGAGCGTAGTTGGTTGTACGTTTCAATGCAAAATCCTCCGTTATGATAGAAATAAAAAAGCACTGCCGAAGCAGTGCTTTCATGTTTCGCAAACATGAAAAAAGATGCAGGGCGAAACGGTACAGCGAAGCAAAATAACCCTAAATAACTGAGATTATGACTGATTTCGCAAGTCAAATTATGACTAAATATGCAGATTAATTTTACAAATCGCCCGACATAAAGCCGCCGCGGAGCCAGTTGGCAAGCTCGGCGGGGGTGCCGGGGACGCCGACGGTGGCGAATTCCGTGCGCGAGGGGACCATCTGCGCGTTGTCCGAGCTCTCCGCCCACTGGACGCGCTGCAAAATGTGCTCGGTGCAGTGCTCGAGCGGGCCGTCGGGCGCGGGCTTATATTGGAGGAGGATGGTCACGCAGCGGTTGTCGGATGTCCAGCGGCCGAAGTTCGTCGTGGGCTTGCGCCACTTCCAGAGGCATTTGTCGCCGCGCTGCTTTTTGAGCTTCAAATAGCCGTTTTCGATGTCCTGCGTGCAGCGCATGAGCCAGATGACATGGTAGCCCGCGCGCTGGAAGTGGGAGCAGACGTCGAAAAAGTGCTCCTCCATGAGTAAGCCGTCCTGGAGCATCATCACGAAATGGTTGATCTGCACGTAGGCGGTGACGGTCTTATCGCCGACGGTGACGGGGACGTTGCGGCACTCGGGCGGGACGATCGCGCGCCACTGCTCGCGCCACGCGGAGGCGGAGGACTGGACGAGCGGGGGCGTTTTCTTCTTCCAAAACAGCATGGGGGCTCCTTTTTCACAATTTTTGTTCCATTATAGCGAAAACGGGACGAAAAGGCAAGAAATATTGGTGCTTTACGGGAATTTGACAGAGCGGCGGGCGACGGGCGCTTGCTATTTCGGCGAAAACATGATATTCTACTGTGATTCTA
>OHNR01000408.1_pt1 | contig 11134 bp, 8 predicted proteins | sample 1569651 | NCBI WGS metagenome assembly OHNR01 (sample SAMEA3879502, study PRJEB24766) | human gut metagenome | biome: human-associated habitat; feature: feces | place: USA | collected 1985/1987 | reverse complement strand
CAGTACCGCGCAAAATCTTCAAGCCGTGATCTAGTGCCCCCAGAATAAAGTCCAGACTCTCTTTTACGGCTTTCGGACTTCCCGGCAGATTTACGATCAACGTCCGGTTACGGATGACACTGGCAGCTCTGCTTAACATCGCCCGGGGAGTGATCTGCAGACTGTAATAGCGCATTGCCTCTGCGATTCCAGGTGCATTTCTGGTAGCTGCCCGCATAGTAGCTTCCGGGGTATTATCTCTGGGAGAAAAACCGGTTCCTCCGGTAGTGAATACCACATCCACATCCTCTTCATCCGCAAGTCTTACCATTTCCCGGTATAAGCCTTCCGCATCATCAGACAGTACCACCTGACTTACCACTTCATAACCCTGTTTTTCTATGATACTGCGGATAGCGGGACCACTCTCATCTTCCCGCTCTCCTTTGCTCCCTTTGTCACTGGCAGTAATGATCCCCGCATGGAGTTTTCTGGTACTGATCAGTTTTAAGGTATCACCGACATCGATCCTGCCGCCATGCAGTACCCTGGCGAACACGCCCTCTCTGGGCATGATGCAGTCCCCCACCATATGGAAGATCTCGCATTCCGAATGGCATTTTTTCCCTATCTGCGTGATCTCCAGCACCACCTCATTACATTTGAAAATACTTCCCACCGGGTAAGATTTAAAATCATATCCTTTCACCAGCAGATTTTCACCAAAAGCTCCATCCGCCACGTTCGCGCCTCGTGCGCGGAATTTTTCCACCTCTTCCCAGGATAACAGGCTTACCTGTCTGTGCCAGTTGCCCGCATGGGCATCCTTCTCCAGTCCCCAGTCTTCTATAAAGTTACAGCTTCCGACACTCTGCTTGGCTGTTCCTTTTTTCTCACTGATACATACTGCTACTACTTCTCCTGCCATAACTGTCATACCTTTCCTTCGGCCCGGTCCGTTTTTGTCTGCCCGCACCGGTCATGTTTTGTACCTATCCGCCGATCTGTACCATCTTGCGCTGTTCTTCCGCTCCATCCGTCAGACCTCCGTCAGCTGCCTTTTCCCGGAAATGATGCTCTGACGGTTTCTCCCGGACAGCAGCCAGAATCCGCTCCCGGATCTCTTCATCCAAAGCTCCGCTTCGAAGCAATGGCTTCAGCTCCAGTCCCCTGTCATAATGCAGACAAAGCTTTAGTCTTCCTTCGCAGGTCAGGCGGACTCTGTTACATTCCCTGCAGAACTTGTGGGAAATCGGACTGATGAATCCGATCCTGCCGCAAAATCCCGGAAACTGATAATATTCTGCCGGACCGTCCGTTTTTTCGTAAGGATCTGCTACACGCCCCGCCACTGCCAGCGGCGATTTCCCCGGAACTGCTATTGCTGCTCCAAATCTTCTCTCCAGCCGACTTAAAATCTCCTTCGAGGAAATTCCCGTATAATCTTTTCCACAGCCGATGGGCATCAGCTCGATGAATCGGACATCCACGGGCCTGTCCGCTGCCAGTGCGGCAATTCCTTCCATATCCTCTCCATTCATCTCCACGCAGGGAACGCAGTTGATCTTCACCCTAAGCTGCTGCTCCAGCGCCGCATCGATTGCGCGGAGCACACTGTCCACACCTGCTGCACGATCTGCACGGTCACAGCCTGTGATGCAGCGAAAACGTTCCGGATCCAGCGTGTCCAGGCTGATGTTCACTGCCGTAAGTCCCGCCTCGCGATAGATTTCTGCCTGCGGTGCGAACAGCGTCCCATTGGTAGTCATGGCGATCTCCCGGATTCCCGGCAATCCATGGATCTGCTCCACCAGCCACGGCAGATTTTTCCGTACCATGGGTTCCCCACCGGTCAGACGCACCTTCCGGATTCCCAGTTGTTCCATGATCCCCACCAGCCGGAAGATTTCTTCCAGCGTCAGTATCTCCGCATGTGCTAACGGCGTGATCCCTTGCGGCGGCATGCAGTATCTGCACCGGAGATTACACTTGTCCGTCACCGATATCCTCAAATAATCAATTTCTCTTCCCAGACCGTCCTGCATTATGTACTCCTTTTATTTTTCCAGCCATATGATCTGTTCCGGCGGCATTTTCAGATACAGTGTTTCTGCATGTTTCAGTGCCTGCCATTCCTCCTTCGGCAATTCATAGGTCAACACCTCTGACGCATGTTCCCCTGTCCGATTACCATTACAAAACAGTACCACTGTGGAAAAGGTATCCTCGATCACCCGCAGGATGTGACACTCCAGCACATTCGTTGCCTCCATTGCCGGAACGACCTGAAAATAGTGTGCCCGGAATGCCGCATATTTGTAGCTGCCTTCCCTGGGCGGCGCAGCCAGGCGCATTCCCCAGTCTGTTGCTGCATACCTGCCATCAGGCTCTGTCCGAAGCTCCGATACATTTTTACATCCGGTCAGAAGTGTTGCCGCCAGAGACGCCGGATTCTGAAAAAGCTCCTCTTTCGGCTGCACATCCAGGATCTTTCCGTCTTCCATGACTGCGATGCGGTCCGTCATACGATAGGCCTCGTTCCGGTCATGGGATACGAACAGTACTGTCTTCCCATAATCTTCCATAACATTCATCAGTTCCCGCTCCAACTGCATCTTCAGATAATTGTCCAGTGCTGTAAAGGGCTCATCTAACATCAGTATCTCCGGTTCCCCCGCTAACATCCTTGCCATGGCGGTACGCTGCTTCTGTCCACCGGACAACTGCGCCGGATACAGCTGCTCCTTACCATCCAGGAAAAAACGTTTCACATATTCCGATGCTTTCTTCCTGTCACCTGCGCCACACAGGATATTCTGCAGCACCGTCATATTCGGGAAAAGGGCATAATCCTGAAATAAATAGCCTACTCTCCTCTTCTGTACCGGCAGATGGATCCGTTTCTCCGAATCAAAAAACACTTTATCGTCCAGCCGGATCACACCTTTATCCGGCTTTTCGATTCCCGCGATGCATTTGAGTGTCATGCTCTTGCCGCAGCCGGAAGCACCTAACAGCCCCAATACCTCTTTTTCTGCGGTAAACTTTACTTTCAGTAGAAAGTCACCACATTTTTTCTCAATATCCACATACAAAGCCATTATCTCTTTCCACCGCCTCTCCGCTCCTGATACCCCATCCAGTAATTCATCAGGAAAATGGTGAAAAAGGAAATTCCCATGATAATAGCTACCCAGTAATAGGCCAGACTGCGGTCACCGCTCTGCACTGCCGTGTAGATTGCCACCGACATGGTCTGTGTCTTTCCTGGAATATTTCCGGCTAACATGATCGTCGCACCGAATTCCCCCATAGCCCTGGCAAATGCCAGAATCGTGGCAGCCGCCACACCGGGCCATGCCGCCGGCAGCTGAATCCGAAAAAAAATTTTTGTCTCCGACATTCCCAGCGTCCGTGCAGCATAGATCAGATTCACATCCACCTGCTCCAGGGCGCCGCGGGCTGTCCGGTACATGATGGGAAAAGATACCACCACTGCCGCAATCACCGCCCCCTGCCAGGTGAACAGCACACTGATTCCCATTTTTAAGAGCAGCCCGCCTAACAGACTGTTTTTCCCGAAGATGATCAGCAGGAAAAATCCGACTACCGTAGGAGGTAATACCATCGGCAGAGAGAAAATGCCGTCAATCAGTGCCTTGCCCGCTCTTAAGGAGAGGACCAGCCTGGCAGAAAGCAGACCTAAAAAAAACGTAAATACCGTCGCACATACTGCGACCTTCAGGGAGATCCATAAGGGTGAAAAATCCATTTCTGCTCCTATTCTGCCGCAGAGAATCCGTAGCCTTCGAATTTCTGCATGGTATGATCGGTCTGCAGATATGCAAGGAACTCTGCCGCCGCATCTGCGTTTTCACTCGCCTTCACGATTCCCACCGGATAGATCACCTGTTTACAGGAACCTACGGGAGCCTCGCAGACGATCTGGATGTTCTCGCCCACATAAGCATCTGTTGCATATACCACGCCACAGTCCACAGCACCGGTTTCTACCCAGGAGAGTACCGTGCGGACATCGGAGCCGTAGTTTGCCTTTGTCTTTACCGTATCCAGAATTCCCAGAGAGGTGAAAATCTCCTCGGAGTACTGACCTACCGGCACACTTCCCGGCTCTCCCAGACCGATCATGCCGACTTTATCTGTTGCCACATCTTCGAAAGAGGTAATGTCCTTATCACTGTCTTCCGGAACGATCAGAACTACCTTATTTTCCAACAGCTTCACAATAGAATCCGGATCCATCAGTCCCTCATCGTTCAAAGCTGTCATCTGTTTGGTCGCTGCGGAGAAAAACAGGTCTGCCGGAGCGCCTTCCTCGATCTGTGTCTGTAAGGCTCCGGATGCTCCATAAGAAAAGTTCAGTGTCATATTTGGGTGCGCTGCTTCATACTCTGTCTTGATCTCGTTACATACATCCGTCAGGGAAGCTGCCGCTAAAATCGTCAATTCCACAGCCACCCCGGTATCTGCTGGATTCTTCGTTTCAGATCCACATCCTGCAAGCAGCATTGCTGCCAGGATCGTTGTCATTACTGCTGTCATTTTTTTATTATATTTTTTCAAAATATTCTGTTCTTTGAAAATGTCCGCTCTTGCCACCCATCTTTTCCTCCAGATGGATCTCTCCCATTTCCATGCCGCGGTCCATTGCCTTGCACATATCATAGATGGTAAGCAGTGCCACGTTCACCCCGGTCAGTGCCTCCATCTCCACGCCGGTACGCCCGGATAATTTTGCCGTACAAAAACAACGGATCGTGCAGGTCTCCTCTTCCATAACAAAATCTATGGTGACCTTTGTCAGCATCAGTGGATGACACAGAGGGATCAGCTCCCAGGTCCGTTTGGCCGCCATGATCCCTGCGATCCGCGCAGTTCCCAGAACATCTCCCTTTTTCGCCGTACCGTCCTTCACCGCGTCAAATACTTCACGGCTCACCCGGATACAGCCACTTGCTGTGGCACATCTCTCTGTAATATCCTTGTCTGTTACATCTACCATGATGGCATTTCCCTGCGCATCAAAATGAGTAAAGCCTGACATTTTCGTTTCCTTTCTGTTGTTTACTGCTTCCCAAAACCGCAATTGGGGAAGTGACATACCTCACAGTTCAGGCACAATCCACCCTCTCCGTAGCTGTCCAGATCAGCTTTCGTCAATCGTTCTCCTGCCAGTACTCTCGGCAGTACCAGGTCAAATACCGTGCGTCCCGCATACATCACACAGCCCGGCAGTCCCAGCACCGGGATCTCTCCCAGATAAGATAACAGGAACATGGCTCCGGGAAGCACCGGTGCCCCATAAGACACAATATCCGCTCCCGTAGCTTTGATCGCTCCCGGTGTCCTGTCATCCGGATCCACGCTCATGCCACCGGTACACAGCACCATGTCTGCGCCCTGACGGACAAACTTAAGAATCGCTGCCGAAATATCCTCCTGGCAGTCATCCAGGATCACCTGTCCCATCACTTCCGTATCATATGCCGCAAGCTTTGCCCGGATGGCAGGTCCGAAAGCATCCTGTATCCTGCCTTTAAATACTTCACTGCCGGTGGTGACGATTCCTACCTTTTTATGGGACATGGGCAGGATCTTAAGAAGCGGTTCCCCGCCGGCTGCTTCCTTTGCCCGGTTCATTTTTTCCTCTTCGATCACCAGTGGGATAATGCGTGTGGCTGCCAGCCTGTCTCCTGCTTTCACCGGAAAATTGCCGTGAATGGTGGCGATCATCATCTCTCCCAGTCCGTTCACCGCACGTAATTTTTCGGAATTGATCTTGAGCAATCCGTCTGCTGCTGCCCGGATCTCGATCTTGCCTTCCTTCGGTTCACTGGCAGTCATATTGTCATTGATGCACAGATCCCGTAAAATTACCGCCGCCTCGTCCTCATGCAGGATACCCTCTTTTTTCTCCCACACATAGAGATGTTCCTTACCCACAGATAACAATACGGGAATATCCTCTTTCGTGACAATATGCCCCTTACGGAACACGGCATCCTTCACTACTCCCGGAATGATCTGGGTAATATCATGGCACAGCACCTGTCCCACTGCATCTTCTGTTCTGATCAGTTTCATCGTAATCTCCCTGATATACCAAAGTATCCTAAAATACAGGCATAAATGCCTGCTATATCATTCATGTCATACACAGGGCAGTTCACCGCATCCTGCGTCACTACATCGGTTGCAACCGCGATCAGATGCTCTGTGGCACATACTTTATGCTCCGACACCGCTCTCCGTACCACTTCAACCTTCGGATAAGCGGAATCCTTCAATCCCTCCAGGATCAGAACATCCACATTCCCGCAGGCCGCTATCATATCCTCTGCGGTCATTTTTCCCTTACGGTTCACAGAGGACTGCGTGTCGGAATAAATAGCACTGATCCGAGCCCCTGCCTCCGTAAAACGGTACGTGTCCGTTCCTTCCTGATCCATGGCGTACTCATGCCCGTCGTGTTTGATCACACCTACGCGGTATCCGTCCCGGATGAACTCGTTGATCAGCTTAATGATCAGTCCGGTCTTGCCGCTGTCCTTGATGCCGCTGACGCAGAAGATAAGCGGCAGGCTTAAACTTTCGAATTCTTCTCTGGTATTGATATTGCGCAGCTGCTTTTTATCAAAACAGCTGCTCTCCAGACGGATGTATTTGGTCCGCACCCTGCGCAGGATCTGCATCAGGCGATACTGCCCCTGTTCGATCAGTTCCTCTATCACCGGCAATATTTTTTTCGAATAAATGGCACACAGCGGATGAATATGATCTTCATCCACCATGCAATAGCAGTCATAGTCCGAGGAAATAAATTCTGCCATATACCGCACCAGATCTCCCGTGATAAAGGGCATATCTCCGGCACAGACAAATACATAATCGCAAGATGTATGGATCAGGACCTGACGGATTCCTTCCATAGGTCCGATCTCCCTGTGCTCATCGCAGACAACGGGAAGCCCCAGATCCTCATATTCTCCGGGTATAGCAGCAGAAATACAGGGCTTCTCATCGAACCCCCGGAGTTCCTCACAGATTCTGTCTAAGAATCTGCGGTTCTGATATTCCATTAAGACCTTGTTCTGCCCCATCCGGCTGCTCTTGCCGCCGGCGAGGACCGCTGTGCCAAGGGTAAATTTTTGCATTTCCTGCATGTTGATTTTCCTCCCGTGCAAGCACGTCGAAACGGTTTTTCCCGTCGTTGCCTTTCATGATACCATAAGGATTGCTCCGTGCAAGCACGTCGAAACTATTTGTCTTGTGACCTTTGTATCATTTAAAGTATTGGATCTTCACTTCATCTCCGGGGTGCAGTTCCCGCCCCGGTTCCATATCTATAAAGCAATTACAATCTCTCATGTTGGAAAGCACCGAAGACGCATGTACTGCTGTGGGCAGTGTCACTCTGCCTTCCTCCGCATATGCCCGTACAAAGCGTCTGAGCTTATTCACCTTCGGATAAGGGTCAGAAAGCACCGCTTGCGTTCGTCGCACCTTCAAGGATGCATTCTGTGTCAAATACGCTGCCAGTTCCCAAAAATAATACTCAAAATTGGCATACGCCGCATAAGGATTTCCCGACAGGCTTAAGATGGCTTTACCATCCAGGACACTGCCGATCGTCGGAGTTCCCGGCTGGATGTTGGCATGGGAAAATATTTTTTTCGCTCCCAGTTCTTCCAACACTTCCGGCAGCAGATCCTTTTTCCCCACAGACACACCACCGGTAGTGATCACAATATCCGCTGTTTTCAGCTCCGCAGATTTCCGTGAAAGGCACCTGTATTCCCTGTCTTTCCATGGAAGCCCGCAGCATATAAGCGATACTGTTATATATTTTCCCCGGTAAAAGTGGCGTTCCCGGTGCCATCAGTTCTGAACCTGTGGATAGAATACTGCACTTTATCCTCTCACAGACCGGCACCTTGTGAATGCCGAGACTTGCCAAAAGCCCCATATGGAGTGCACGCAGATGTGTCCCCCGTGCAAGGATCTGCTCACCCTCACGGATGTCCTCTCCCACACAGCAATAATTTGTTCCCGCTGTAATCTCCCGGTAGATCTGTACCTGTTTTTCGCCATAATCGGTATCTTCCTGTCTGATGACCGCATCGTATCCTTCCGGCACATAAGAACCGGTCATCACCCGTACTGCGCATCCCTCTTCATAAGGAATCTCTGCACAATCTCCGGCAAATAATTCTCCCACGATCTGCAATGTAACCGGATGTTCTCTGTCCGCACCCGACGTATCCTCCGCCCGTACGGCATAACCGTCCATGGCAGACTTCGGATAGGGAGGAATCATCATCTGCGCCACAATATCCTCACCGAGGATCCGGTCACAGGCATCCGTAAGTGCCACATATTCTGTTTTTTCTATAGGCTTTACCTCTGCCAGTAATGCCTCCAGACATTCTTCCAATTCTTTCATGTGCGGCTCCTCTCACTGTGTTTTATTCCGTGCTGTTCCACCGGAATGAAACAGGCTCCCTGTCCGTTCTCAGGATTATTTTCTTGCATCATGATAGATCTCTATCCGATCCGGCCAGGCTCTGCAGATCAGATTCAGCCGGTACTTTTTTGCAAGCTCTATTGCCTGATCTGTAGGTACTGCCTTGGACGCCAGCACCGGAATCCCGGCAGCGATCACCTTCTGTACCATGTCCGTAGGAACCCGCCCCGTAGTAAACAAAATGCACTCGGACAATTCCAGCTGTTTCAAAAGTGCATAGCCGATACATTTATCCAATGCGTTATGTCTTCCGATATCTTCCATGCGGCATACGCATTTGTCTCTTACTCCGAGATAACAGCTGTGGGTTCCTCCGGTCTGTCTGTGCAGCTCGCAGTCTCCGGCGAATTCTTCCGCCAGGGCAAATATCCACGCATTCTGCCATTCTGTCCCGGGTAATTCCCGTAACTGTCTTTTTCCGTTTTTTTCCAGAAAAGTAAGATTCCCGATGCAACAGGAAGCCTCTCTGTCTGTCGCTATCTGTCTGTCGCTTCCCCGTAAATTTTCCTGCAGAAAAACTCTCGCACTTCTACCGCTCTCGCAGATCGTAATGCTCTCCACATCCCGGACGCTTTCAATCCAGCCTTCCGTGAAAAGTCTCCCCAGTATCAGCTCCGGCAGATGTGTGGCTGTGCAGGTCAGACGAAATGTCAGTTGCTCATCCACATAGACATCCAGGAAATGTTCACAGACAATCTCTCTGCTTCTGCCCCTTTCCTGCTTCCCACAGTTCCCGGGACCGTCCGGCTCCACTGCGATATAAGTCTGTGAGACTGCATTATGTAGTTGTTCCATACGGTCATTGATCTGCATTTATCGTTCTCTTTCCATCATTCAAAGTAACATTTCTATGTAAGCACTTACATTTTACATCAAACTCCGGCTCCCCGCAAGCAAAAAAATGCGTGCAGAGATGATCCACACGCATTTTCTGATTATCCTGTTTTAAACTATTCCAAGCCTTCTGTCAGCGATTACTCGATCACATGGATCCAACCCTTAGGAGCTTCGATCCTGCCCATCTGGATACCGGTCAGGGTCTCATACAGTTTCTTGGTGACAGGTCCCATCTCGGTCATGCCGCTGGGCAGGCAGATCTCTTTGCCGTGGTCAACGATCTTACCAACAGGGGAGATAACTGCTGCGGTACCACACAGACCAGCCTCTGCGAAGTCTTTTACTTCATCCAGGTATACTTCTCTCTCTTCTACTTCCAATCCCAGATATTCCTTGGCAACATATACCAGAGAACGACGGGTGATGGAAGGAAGGATACTGTCGGACTTGGGAGTTACGACCTTGTTGTCCTTGGTAACGAACAGGAAGTTCGCACCGCCGGTCTCCTCTACCTTGGTACGGGTAGCAGCATCCAGGTACATATTCTCATCGTAGCCTTCCTTGTGAGCGGATACGATAGCATGTAAGCTCATAGCGTAGTTCAGACCAGCCTTGATGTGACCGGTTCCGTGAGGTGCCGCACGGTCAAAGTCGGTGACACGGATGGTCAAAGGCTTAACGCCGCCCTTGAAATAAGGTCCTACAGGGGTGCACAGGATACGGAACTGATACTCGTCCGCAGGCTTTACACCGATGACAGGGTTAGTGCCGAACATATAAGGACGAATGTACAGAGTTGCGCCGCTGCCGTAAGGAGGCACGAAAGCATCGTTCGCCTTAACCGTCTCAGTAACAGCTTCCACGAAACGCTCCTTGGGGAAAATAGGCATCTCCAGTCTTGCTGCGGAAGACTCCAGACGCTCACCGTTCAAGTCAGGACGAAAAGTAACGATATGTCCATCTTCTGTGGTGTAAGCCTTCAGGCCCTCGAATACGGTCTGTGCATATTGCAGTACGCCTGCACACTCATTCAGTACAATGTTAGGATCCTGGGTCAGCTGACCGTCATCCCATTTGCCGTCCTTGTAATAGGACACATATCTGTAATCCGTAGGGATATAACCGAAACCGATATTACCCCAGTCAATGTTCTTCTTTTCCATTTTTGCAGCAGCGTTCATCATAAGAGTTCTTGTGCTGTCCGTCTTTTCGATACCCTCAGGGCCGTAAACGGTGTAGCCGTCATAGTCCTGATAAAGAGTGCCGTCATCAAGATATGAAGCTATCATCCAGTAGTTGAAGCCCTGATATTCGACACCCTCATAGTAGTCCCCTGTTACAATATCCAGCCAATCGGAATAAGCGGCGTCACGCTTTGTTTTGTCTGTAAGACCGAATTCCTCAAAGATAATAGGCTTGTCAGCGGAAGATGTGGTCTGGGCATGGCGCTTTATCCACTCGAGGTCATCATCGCCAAGGTCAAAGCCCCACTGATCAACGTACATATGCGGCGTGCCAAAATCTACAGTGTCGATAGTCATAAGCTTGTCAAAGTCAACACCGTAGTAGCCTGAATATGCGGAAGACGGAAGATCTTGCCTTGCAGCTTCCTGATAGCCAAGGTTATAAAAGCCCTCGTCGCCAACAGATACCATGTGATGAGGGTCGATAGACTTTACATATGCTGACATTTCCTTTGCCCAGTTATAAAGAATATCGTCCTTGCAGAACTCGTCAACAGTACATCTCGGCTCGTTTGAAAGCTCCCACGCA
>OHNR01000397.1_pt1 | contig 11298 bp, 8 predicted proteins | sample 1569651 | NCBI WGS metagenome assembly OHNR01 (sample SAMEA3879502, study PRJEB24766) | human gut metagenome | biome: human-associated habitat; feature: feces | place: USA | collected 1985/1987 | reverse complement strand
GTGACGATCATGGGCATGACGGTCGCCCAGCTGACATTGGCATTGTTGAACAGGTTGAAGGAGCCGAGGGTAACGCCGGTGCTGGCATCCTTCGCGACGAGGCCGACATTCTGCAGGCCGAGGAACGCGATGAACAGGCCAATGCCTGCGGGGATGGCCTTGCGGACGGCGTCGGGGATGGCGGTGAAGATCTTCTTGCGCAGGCCGGTGATGGTCAGCAGAATGAAGATGAGGCCGTCAACGAGAACGAACACAAGGGCGTTGGCGTAGGTGAAGCCGAAGCCGACGCAGACGGTATAAACGAAGAAGGCGTTCAGGCCCATGCCGGAGGCCTGTGCGAGCGGCAGATTCGACAGCAGTCCGATGAGGACGGAGCCGATGACCGCCGAGATCGCGGTGGCAATGTAGATGGCGCCGTAGCTGACGCCGAGGACGTTCGTTCCGTCGCTGAACGGATTGGCGAACATGTTGGCGTTGACCATGAGGATGTAAGCCATGGCCATGAACGTGGTCAGACCTGCCAGGATCTCAGTTCTGACGGTGGTGCCGTGTTTTTTCAGTCCAAAAAACTTTTCCATAAGTACCTCCCGTTTGTTTTTGCCGGTTCTGCCGGGGCCGGCGGTTCCGTAAGAGACCTGCGCGGAGCGGCATCTCCTGCAGGCTCCCATTGCTGTTATCATATCAGATTCTTTGCAGAAGTGCAATGGATTTTCCACAATTTGGTGTAGAAAAATACAGGTCCAAATTGTGCAGATTTCATAAAAAAAGTTTTTATGCCCTAAATATAATTTTATAGCGTTCGCGAGTCCCCTGGTGATTTTAGAATATAAATCCTGTTATAAATTATTTATCGACTTGTTTTTGCGCGAAAAGATACCCCTCCGGAAGAGAAGTCTCCTCCGGAAGGGTGTCTGGCAGGATAGTTATGCAGTGCGGTGTGCCTGCTCCAGTACGGCGGCCACGCGCGCGGACTGCTCCGCCATGCGGTCGAAGAATGCCGTGTCGTGCTGCACGATGGCATCGCGGAAGCGGGCAAATTCATAGACCATGCGGTTCTCGGCCTGCGGCAGCGCCACGTCGACCGGCGCACCGTTCAGCTCTGCCGTGCAGCCGCCGAAGGCGTTGATGGGCCCGTCCTCCGCGAACCAGCCGTTCTCACCCGTGATGCGGCAGCCGCTGCCGAGGTCGGCGTTTTTCGCCGTGAGGATCTCGCACGTCAGGGACGGATACGTCAGTGTCAGCCGCCCGGCCAGATCGATGCCGTTCGGGCCGAGCTCCGCCAGATACCGGACGTCCTGCGGCGCGCCGAACAGGTCGACGGCCATATGCACGCAGTAAACGCCCATGTCGTTGAGCGCACCGGCCTGCATGGCAGGGTTGAAGATATTCGGGTTCTCGCCGCGCAGATAGGCATCGTAGCGCGAGGAATACTGCGCATAGGTGATGTGTGCCTGCTCGATGCGCCCGAGCTTCGGCAGCAGCAGGCGGCAGGCCTCGTACTGCGGCATGAACAGCGTCGTGATGGCCTCAAAGAAGTACACGCCGTTTGCGCGCGCGGCGTCGATGAGCCGCTGCACGTCGCCGCGGGTCACGGCGGCGGGCTTTTCTACGATGACGTGCTTGCCGTGCTCCAGCGCGGCAAGGGCCTGCTCCACATGGAAGCGGTTCGGCGAGGCGATGTCGATGAGGTCAAGGTCGCTGCGCTCCAGCATGGCGGCATAGTCCGTGCAGTGCTCCGGCACGCCCATCTCCGCCGCGAAGGCGCGGCCCTGCTCCTCGGTGCGGGAATAGACCACACGGCACTCCATGCCATCCGTCAGACGGATGGCCTCCTGAATGGTCCGCATGATCGAGCTTGTCCCGACGGTACCCACTCGCAGCATATCAGTTCTCTCCTTCCAGCCCAAACAGGGCAGCAGCATTGTCATAGAGGATCTTCCGCTCCGTCTCCGGCGCAAGGTGCATGCCGCGCAGACGCGCCAGCTCGTGCTGCGGATCCCACATGGGGTAATCCGTGCCGAACAGCACACGGTCCGCACCGTAGGCGTCGATGAGCGCGCGCCCGGCGGCGACGTCCATGGCGAAGAACGACGACGAGCAGTCGACCCAGAGGTTTTCAAAGCGTCCGGCAAGCTGCCGCGCGGCCTCCTGCCAGATCGTGTAGCCGCCGAAATGCGCGCCGATGACCGTCAGGCGCGGGAAGCGCCGCAGCAGCGGGATAAGGCGGTTTGGGTTGGAGAAGTCATAGCGGCTGTCTCCCGTGTGGAGGAGCAGGGGCAGCACGCCCTCGCACTGCTCCGCCAGCGCAAAGCAGCGCGGATCGTCGAGGCGGAAGCCCTGGATGTCCGGATGCAGCTTCACGCCGTGCAGGCCCAGAGCGCGCAGGTGGGCGATATCCTCCTCCAGCGTCGGCGAATCGGGGTGCAGCGCACCGAAGCCGTACAGGCGGTCCGGGAACTGCGCGACCTCGCGGGCGATGAACTCGTTGATATGCTGCACCTGATCCGGCCGTGTCGCTACAGACTGCACAAGAAATTTGGTAATGCCGTCGCCGTGGGCGAACAGCGTCTGCACCGTGCCGTCGAGCGTCTCGCCGGTGTAGTTATAGAAGGCCGCCGTGGTCTGGGCGGCCTTGCGGGCGATCTTTGCCGGGTAAATGTGGCAGTGGGCGTCAAAAACCTTCATCACAGGCGCTCCAGCACCGCCACGAGGTAATCCCACGTCCGCGCCGTCGAGGCGATGTCGAGCCTCTCGCGCGACGTGTGGATGTCATGCATCTGCGGGCCGAACGAGACGGCGTCCAGGCCGGGCAGGCGGTCGGAGAAAATACCGCACTCCAGACCGGCATGGATAGCCTCCACGACCGGCTTGCGGCCGTACTGGGCCTCGAAAACCTCGACCATGACCTCGCGCAGGCGGGAATCCTTCTGGTACTCCCATGCAGGGTACTCGCCAGTCTCGCTGTAGCTGCCGCCGAAGCGGGCCGCCAGCGCCTTGAGCTGATCGATGAGGCCGAACTTCTCGCGGTTCACGGAGCTGCGCACCGAGAACGTCAGGCGCACGGCATCGGCGTCCGTCGTCAGGATGCCGAGGTTCAGGGAGGTCTGTACCAGACCGGGGATGTCGCTGCTCATGGCCTGCACACCGTTCGGCACGGCGTTCAGAAGGCCAAGCACGGCCTCGCTCCCAGCCAGCATCTCGCCCGCCTCGGCAGGCTCGCAGTAGAATTCCGCATGCTGCTCCGTCTCCGGCAGGGCGGCCTTGGCCGCATTCGCTGCAAACAGCGCGGCAAAATCGTCCGCCTCGCTGACAACGACGGCCTCGGACGCACGCGGGATGGCATTGTCCTTGCTGCCGCCCGCGATGGAGCACAGCGTGACGGGCAGGCCCTGCAGCGCCGCCGCAAGGACCTTGTTGGCATTGGCGCGGCCCTTGTTGATCTCCACGCCGCTGTGGCCGCCGGTCAGACCGCGCACGCCGACGCGCCATGCGTTCCCCTGCACAGGAACACGCTTGACGGGAACGGTCAGGCAGGACGTCGCGCCTCCGGCGCAGCTGACGGTCAGGATGCCCTCGTCCTCGGAGTCGATGTTCAGCAGCACACGGCCCTGCAGGCCGCTCATATCGAGGGCTGCCGCGCCGAGCATGCCGATCTCCTCATCGACGGTAAACACCGCCTCAAGCGGCGGGTGCTTCAGCTCGCTTGAGTCCAGCACCGCCAGCGCATAGGCCACAGCGATGCCGTCGTCTCCGCCGAGCGTCGTGCCGTCGGCAAAAATATAGGTGTCGTCGTGGCGCAGGCGCAGGCCGTCCTTCGAAAAATCGATGTCGCAGTCCGCATCCTTCTCGCAGACCATGTCGAGGTGGCCCTGCAGGATCACGGTGGGATGGTCCTCATAGCCGGGGCTGGCCGGCTTGCGGATGATAACGTTGTTCGACGCATCCTGCTGCCAGCTCAGGCCGCGCTCCTGCGCAAAGCGGACGCAGTAATCCGAGATCGCCTTCGTGTCGCGCGAGCCATGCGGGATGGCGCACAGCGTCTCAAAAAAGCCCAACGCAGCCGCAGGCTGAAGTCCTTCTAAAACACGCATAACAATAGCCTCCTTTTTTGCTCATCATAGCACATTTTTCGGATATTGTCCACGGGTCAGACACGCAGAATTTCGGTTTCGTTGGCATTCCAACAGACTTTCCGCCTGCATTTGTTAAAATAGATGCGAACAGGAGGGAATGCCATGATTCTGGAAGGATGTCAGGGAAAGCCCCGCACGCCCGAAATTCTGGAGAAGGTCTGCCCGCAGTGCGGCAGCGAGATCGAGCTGTTCACCTGCGACACGCAGGCCGTGTGCGAGCACTGCGGCTTTGTGGTCTATAACGACACGCTCAGCTGCGTGCAGTGGTGCAAATATGCCCGCCAGTGCGTGGGCGACGCAATGTATGAGCAGATGATGGCCATTGCCGAGCGGCAGAAAGCCAACCGAAAGTTACGCAAATCGGAGGATAACACCCATGATCAGACGGATCATTGAAATCGATGAAGAACGCTGCACCGGCTGCGGCCTGTGCGCGAAGGCCTGCCACGAGGGCGCCATCGCCATGGTGAACGGCAAGGCGAAGCTGGCCCGTGAGCATTTCTGCGACGGGCTCGGCGACTGCCTGCCCGCCTGCCCGGCCGACGCCATCCGCTTTGTGGAGCGCGAGGCCCCTGCCTATGACGAGGCCGCCGTGCAGGCCGCCAAGGCGGCGCAGTCCCCGGCGGGCGGCTGCCCCGGCGCGCAGGCCATGCGCTTCACCCCGTCCGCCGCACCCGCGCAGGACGGCGCGGCGTCCGCCCTGCAGAACTGGCCCGTGCAGATCAGGCTGCTGAGCACCTCGGCACCCTATCTGCAGGGTGCGGACCTTGTCATTGCCGCGGACTGCACGGCGTTTTCCTGCGCGCAGTTCCACAGCCGCTATCTTGCCGGACGCATCGCCATGATCGGCTGCCCGAAGCTCGACGCCGTGGACTACAGCGAAAAGCTCACGGAGCTGTTCCGCCGGAACGACATCCGCTCCGTCCTCGTCGTGCGGATGCAGGTACCGTGCTGCGGCGGCCTGACCCACGCCGTGGAGACGGCGCTCGCCGCCTCCGGCCGGGATATCCCGCTGCGCGTCGTCATTCTGACGCCAAGCGGGGAAGAGGTAGCATAAAAATCGCCCTGAGAAGCATTTCTGCTTCTCAGGGCGTTGCTTTTTTCAGGCCAACTTTTCTCCGGCCAGCCAGACCTCACGGCGGTTCAGCTCGGCATCGCAGATCACGAAATCCGCCTGCTTGCCGTCGCGGATGGAACCGACCTCGTCCAGGCAGCCGAGCTGCCGGGCGGGGTTATAGGTCGCGGCGCGGACGGCATCCTCGCGCGGAATGCCGAACGAAATGGCACGCAGCATGCAGTCATAGACATTCGTAGCGGAGCCTGCGATGGTCCCGTCGGACAGGCGGGCCACGCCGCCCTGCAGGAACACGGGCTGGCCGCCCAGCTCATACTCGCCGTCGGGCATGCCGCAGCAGCGCAGCGAATCGGAGATGAGCACCATGCGCGCCGGGCCGAACATACGGAATGCCAGCCGCACGGAGGCGGGGTGGACATGCTGGCCGTCGCTGATGAGCTCCGCGCTCACCTGCTCGTTCTCGACCGCGGCCGGGATGACGCCGGGCTTGCGGTGGTGGATGCCGGGCATGGCATTATACAGGTGCGTCAGGTGCGTGACACCTGCTTCTATGGCGCAGACGGCATCGTCATAGGACGCGTCCGTGTGCGCGATGGAGACGGTGCACTGCTTGCTTGCCTTGCGCACAAATTCCGCTGCACCGGGCAGCTCCGGTGCGACGTCCACGATGCGGACGATGCCGTTGCCGGCGGCAAAGAGCTTGCTGAACGCCTCAAAGTCCGGCTCGCGGAGATAGGCGGCGTTCTGTGCGCCCTTTTTCTTCTCGCTGAAGAACGGCCCCTCCATATGCGCGCCGCGCACGACGGCGCAGCCCGCGGGGCGCTCGTCCGCCATGCGGTAGGCCGTGGCAAAGGCCGCAGCCAGCGTCTCATACGGCAGGGTCAGCGTCGTGGGGGCAATGGAGGTGATGCCGTTCCTGGCACTGTAGCGCGCCATGCGGACATAGTCGTCCCAATTGCCGTCGGAGTAATCCGCGCCGGAATTGCCGTGCGTGTGGATATCGAGCAGGCCGGGGATGACATAGGCGCCGTGCAGATCGACGGCGTCCGGACCCGGCTGGCCCAGCACACGCGCGAAGCGGCCGTTTTCCACGGCGAAGGCTCCGTGCTCAAAGCGGAATTTCTCCGTATAGATCATTGCATTCTGAAACTGCATGGTATTCTCCCTCCGTCCGGGCTCAGGCGTTTTTGCGCAGCTCCGGCAGACTGGCGGCCGCCACGGACTGGCCGACACGGCGCGTTTTCTCATCCGGCAGCATGACGCGCACCTTCTGCGCAAGCTCCGGATATTCCTCGTTCAGGATGGACAGGCAGGTCTCGAGAATGACGCTGCCGCCGAGGCCGGACATGACGCGGCCGAGCACGATCATGTGGTGCACGTCGTAGAAGCGGCAGTACAGCTTCAGCGTATGGGCCAGATATGCGCCGATGGAGGCGAAGATCCGGCGGGCGCGGCTGTCGCCCTTCTCCATGAGGTTCTGCACGACCTTGAGCTTTTCAGCGGGCGTGAGCGCGGAATCCAGCTCGATGCCGGCGCGCGGCGCGAGCTTGATGACGGCGTCCTGCGAGAAATACTTGCAGCCGACGCCGATGTCCGTGGACCACTCGTCCGCCATGGCCTCCTCAAAGAGGTCGACCGGCGCAAAGGCCAGCTCATTGAGCCAGCCGAGCACCTTGCCCTCGGCGTCGACATAGCCGACGGCCTCGGACGTACCCATAGCCATGCCCATAACGGAGCCGCACTCCAGGCCCATGGCCCCGGCCAGCGCCGTCACGTCGCCGTCGTTCGCCACGACGATCGGCACATCGCCGATCTCCCTGGCCGCGCGGTCATAGATCGTCTTGACAAGCTCGCGCTTTTCGCGCGGGACCTTCAGGAACAGGGCGGAGACCATCGGGCTGTTGCCGATGAACACACCGGCGGAGGAAACGCCGATGCCGTCCACGCGCGGCATTTTGGACGCGGCCGTGCGGAAGGCCTCGACGATGCCGTTGAAATGATACTGGGGGTCCGGCTCCGTCTTCGGGTGCCAGACGACCTCCTCGGAATAGACGGTCTTGCCGTCGATGACTGCGGAGACCTTGCGGTCGGAGCCACCTGCATCAAAGCCGATGCGGCAGCCCTCCATATGGCCGCCGATGGCGACGGAGGACTCGTTTGCCTGCGGCAGCTGCTCGGGCGTGCAGTCGATGACCTCGAACGGCACTTCATAGACGTCCTGCATGAACTGCACGTCGAACGCGCGCTCGCCCGTGAGGGTATAGGCGCGCTGCAGACGCTGCGCCAGCGCGCTGTCGCCGCAGATCCAGATGCGGAAGCCGCCGATGGACCACAGCAGGAATTTCACATAGCGCTCGACATAGCGATAATCGGCCTCGGCCATTTCCGGCGTGCCGTGGATCTTCGTCTCACGGACGGAGATCTTGCCCTGATCGCGCTCGAGCGCGATGGTCAGGGGCTTTTCCGCGCCCCTGGCATAGGCCTCGAGCCACACGCCGAAGGGGATAAAGTCCGGATCGAGCTCCGGCATATGCTTGACGGAATATTCAACGCCTAAATACTGCATAGCTCCTCCTCAGTTTCGCTTTGCCGCTTCTTCTGCGACGATGGCCTGCATTTCGTCCCAGTGGGCCTCCATGTCGGCCACCAGCTTCATCTGCGCACGGGCGCGCACGAGATTGTGCTCGGGGTAGGCGACGCGGAAATAGCGGTCGCCGTCGAGATAGTCGGTCAGGAAGCGCACGGCCAGCTCGAGCGTGATGATCTTTGCGCCGAGCGGCAGCAGCTCCAGCTCCTTGGGCGTCAGGCTCTTGCAGGCGGCGAGATACCCCGCCGTGTAGACCTGGAACAGGTGCAGATTGATGCCCATTTTCGAAAGGTCCTTCTCATCCTCGGCCGCAGTCGCCGCGCCGAAGCGGATGGAATCACCGTAGTCATACAGCGACGAGCCAGGCATGACGGTGTCGAGATCGAGCACGCACAGCGCCTTGCGCGTCTGGCGGTCGAACAGGACGTTATTGAGCTTCGTATCGTTGTGCGTGACGCGCAGCGGCAGCTCGCCGCTGTCGAGCAGGCTGCAGAGCGTGCCCGCCTCCTGCTCGCGGTCGAGCGCGAAGCGGATATCGTCCGGCACGCCCGCCGCGCGGCCCGCGAGATCGTCCTGCAGGGCCTTGCGGAAGATGCGGTAGCGGTTCGTTGTGTTGTGGAACAGGGGAATCGTCTCGTGGAGCGTCTCCGCGGGGAATTCGCGCAGCATCTCCTGGAAGCGGCCGAAGGCGATGGCGCTCTCATAGAAGTCGGTGTCGGACTCCGGGGCCTCAAGGCAGATGCCGTCGGCGAATTCATAGCAGCGCCAGTACTCGCCCGCCTCATCGATATGATAGTATACCCCGGTATCGGCCGGAATAAAATTCAGGACCTCATGGGGATCCTCCGCGCGCTCCCGCAGGTACTGTGTCACGGCACCGACATTCTCCATCACAGCCTTCGGATCGGCAAACACATAGCGGTTGATGCGCTGGAGAATATAGGCATGCCCGTCGTCCGTCTTGACCTGATAGGTGCAGTTGATGTGGCCGTGGCCGTATTTCTCGCAGGTGATCGGAGCGCCGCTGATGGCGAAGTGGGTAATGGCTGGCTCCACGCGGTGTGCAGTCTTCAAAGCAGTATCATCCTCTCGTTTTTCCCATGCTATGCCGCCGTACAGGCGGATGGGAATCCGCATTGCGGTCTTGTTTTCCTTGTAATGCGTCGGAATCCATGTTTTTGGCAAGATTTCCGGCGCGCCGTCCAAGAACAGGTCGTTACGTCGACCGCATTTCCGCTATTATATCAGGATTTTACCATAATAGCAAGCAAATATCCCATTTTCGACGGTCCTTCCAAAAAAGTTCACATTTTATCGGGTATCTTTTGGGCATTCGCAGAGGTCATTCCGCGCTGCTGAGGTCCTGCGTGCTGCGCAGGGTCGCATACAGGCCGCCGAGGCGCATAAGCTCCTCGTGCGTGCCCTGCTCGCAGATGCGGCCGTCCGCCACGACCAGAATGCGCGAGGCGCTGCGGATGGTCGAAAGGCGGTGGGCGATGATGAGCGTCGTGCGGCCCTCGGCCAGATGGTCGAGCGCGTGCTGGATCTTCGACTCCGTCACACTGTCGAGCGCGCTCGTGGCCTCGTCCAGGATCAGGATAGGCGGATTCTTCAGGAAAATACGCGCGATGGACACGCGCTGCTTCTGCCCGCCGGAGAGCATCGTGCCGCGCTCGCCGACATAGGTGTCGAAGCCCTGCGGCATAGCCATGATATCATCATATATCTCCGCACACTTCGCCGCTTCGATGATCTCCTCTTTTCGTGAAACAGGGACCTTGTCCAGCTCTGTCCGGAATGCCGGAACCAGTTCCGCGATATTCTCCAAGGTGATCTGAGGACGTGGAATCAGTTCGATCAACTTGCATCCGTGTGCGAGCGGGGTAGTGCCCAACGCCTCCAGGCCACTGTTTATATATTGCGGTTTGATGGAGTAGTTTTCTGCGAAAGAAATAATCGCATCCCGGCTTACCTTTTTCTCTTTCAACAAATCGTAGCGGTCCTGCTTTGCCAAACCGAGATGATACGACTTTTCCGTCAAACGCATGTCCGCATCATCCTGGCGGAGCAGAATGCGATATTCTGCACGTGAGGTAAACATACGGTAGGGTTCGTCGACGCCTTTCGTAACAAGATCGTCGATCAGTACGCCGATGTAGGCTTCGTCGCGTCCTAAAACGAACGGATCTCCGCCGTGGCAATTGATATGTGCGTTTATGCCGGCTACCAATCCTTGTCCGCCGGCTTCCTCATATCCGGTCGTCCCGTTGATCTGTCCGGCAAAGAAGAGGTTGCGGATTTGTTTTGTTTCCAAATTATGGTGGAGCTGCGTCGGATCGAAGAAATCATATTCAATAGCATATCCCGGACGATAGATCTGTATGTCCCGGAATGCCGGTATCTGTTGCAAGGCACGTAGCTGGATATCCAACGGAAGGGAGGAGGAGAAGCCGTTCAGGTAGTATTCCTGTGTCGTTTCACCTTCCGGTTCCAGGAAGAGTTGGTGTTGTGGCTTGTCCGCAAACGTCACGATTTTCGTCTCGATGCTCGGACAGTAGCGCGGGCCGATGCTCTGGATCTGTCCGTTATACAACGGGGAGTCGGGGAGGCCTTCGCGCAGGACTGCATGGCAGGCTTCGTTGGTGAACGTTGTCCAACAGCTTAGCTGTTTCAGAACGCGGTGCGAGGTGTCCATATAAGAAAACTTATGGAAGTCGTTTTCTCCGGGCTGTTCCGCCATTTCATCGAAGTGTACGCTCCGTGCATCGATACGCACAGGCGTTCCGGTCTTCATCCGTTCGGATTTGATGCCTAATGAGACCAGTTGTTCGGTCAGTCCGGTTGCAGCCGGCTCGGCTATACGACCGCCTCTGATCTGTGTCCGTCCGATATGCATAAGCCCGTTCAGGAAAGTCCCGTTTGTCAGAACCACGCTTTTCGCATGGAACTCGACTCCCATATCCGTTTTTACGCCGCATACGGTATTCCCGTCGAGCAACAGTTCGCGTACGGTATCCTGCCAGATATACAGGTTCGGCAGGTTTTCCAGTATTCCCCGCCAGCATTCGATGAAACGGGCGCGGTCGCTCTGGGAGCGCGGGCTCCACATCGCCGGTCCCTTGCTTTGGTTCAGCATACGGAACTGGATGGCTGTCCGGTCCGTCACGATTCCCATATATCCGCCTAAAGCGTCGATTTCGCGGACAATCTGTCCTTTGGCTATGCCTCCGACAGCCGGATTGCAACTCATCTGCGCAATCTTGTTCATGTCCATTGTAATGAGAAGCGTCTTCGAACCCATATTGGCGGCCGCCGCTGCGGCTTCACAGCCTGCATGGCCGGCACCTACCACGATCACATCGTAATTGAAAGTCATTGTCCTAATTGTCTTTGTTTCTTTTGCAAAGATAATAGTTTGTACGGGATTTTTGTTATATTTGTGAGTCTTGGAATATCTAAGTAATACTAAAGGAATAAGAGTATGGAAAGAAATTTCAATATCA
>OHNR01000387.1_pt1 | contig 11425 bp, 6 predicted proteins | sample 1569651 | NCBI WGS metagenome assembly OHNR01 (sample SAMEA3879502, study PRJEB24766) | human gut metagenome | biome: human-associated habitat; feature: feces | place: USA | collected 1985/1987 | reverse complement strand
GTCGTCGCCCCGGCGCTGACGCTCTCGGACAAGGAGTTTCAGATGCTGCGCAGCGCGGCGCTGAACATCATCTCCGCGCTCGACATCGTCGGCGGCTGCAACTGCCAGTTCGCGCTCAATCCCGACAGCTTTGAGTACGCCGTCATCGAGGTCAACCCCCGCGTGTCGCGCTCGTCGGCGCTCGCGTCGAAGGCGACCGGCTACCCGATTGCGAAGATCACGACGAAGATTGCCCTCGGCTACACGCTCGATGAGATTCAAAACGACATCACCGGCAAGACCTGCGCCTGCTTTGAGCCCGCGCTGGACTACGTCGTCGTGAAGTTCCCCAAGTGGCCGTTCGACAAATTCGCCGGCGCGTCCCGCCGCCTCGGCACGCAGATGAAGGCCACGGGCGAGGTCATGGCCATCGGCACGAATTTTGAGACCGCGCTGCTCAAGGCCGTGCGCGGCGCGGAGATCCGGCTCGACACGCTGCACGCCGCTCCGCTGTCTGACCGCTCGGTGCGCGACCGGCTCGCCGACTGCGACGATCACCGCCTGTTCACCGTCTTTGAGGCGCTGTGCAGCGGCGTGTCCATCGACGAGATTCACGACATCACCCGCATCGACCGCTGGTTTCTGGCCCGGCTGCAAAACCTCGTGGACTACGAGGCGAGTATTCAGGGCGGCCTGACGCCGGAGCTTTATCAGCGCGGCAAATACCTCGGCTATCCGGACGCGGCGCTGCGCCGCCTGTCCGGCAGCGAGGCGCTGCCCCCCTTCCGCGCGGGCTACAAGATGGTCGATACCTGCGCCGCCGAGTTCGACGCGCAGACGCCGTATTTCTACGCCAGCGCGGACGCGCGCTGCGAGGCGCGCACCTTCCCGCGCAGCGGCAAGCCCGTCGTCATGGTGCTCGGCTCCGGGCCGATCCGCATCGGCCAGGGCATCGAGTTTGACTATTCGTCCGTCCACTGCGTGTGGACGCTCAAGGCCATGGGCTACGACGTCGTCATCGTCAACAACAACCCCGAGACTGTCTCCACGGACTACGACACCGCCGACCGGCTGTATTTCGAGCCGCTCACGGCCGAGGACGTGCTGCAGATCATCGACGTGGAGCAGCCCGTTGGCGTCGTGGTCGCCTTCGGCGGCCAGACCGCCATCGCGCTCACGCAGACGCTCGACCGCCACGGCATCCGCATCCTCGGCACGTCGGCCGAGGGCATCGACATCGCCGAGGACCGCGAGCGGTTCGACGAGCTGCTCGAGCGCTTCCACATCTCGCGCCCGAAGGGCATGGGCGTGCAGACGCTGCCCGAGGCGCTCCACGCCGCGCAGACGCTCGGCTACCCCGTGCTGCTGCGCCCGTCGTACGTCATCGGCGGCCAGAACATGAAGATCGTCCACGACGACGCCGAGGTCACGACGTATATGCAGCGCATCCTCGCGCAGGGCATCGACAACCCCGTGCTCGTGGACAAATACATGATGGGCACGGAGCTGGAGGTGGACGTCATCTCCGACGGCACGGACGTGCTCATCCCCGGCATCATGGAGCACATCGAGCGCGCCGGCGTGCACAGCGGCGACTCCATCGCCGTCTACCCGCCGTACAACCTCAACGACATGATGACGGAGAAGATCGTCGACAGCTCGCGCAAGCTCGCCCTCGCGCTCGGCACGAAGGGGCTTGTGAACATCCAGTACCTCATCTGGGAAAACGAACTCTACGTCATCGAGGTCAACCCCCGCGCCTCGCGCACCGTGCCGTATATCAGCAAGGTCACGGGCGTGCCGATGGTGGACGTAGCGGCGCGCGTCATGCTCGGCGCGCCGCTGAAGAGCCTCGGCTACGGCACCGGCCTGCACCCCATCCCGCCATATTACGCGGTCAAGGTGCCGGTGTTCTCGTTTGAAAAGCTCGGCGACGTCAACGCCTACCTCGGCCCGGAGATGAAGTCCACGGGCGAGGTGCTCGGCCTCGGCAAGACGATGCAGGAGGCGCTGTTCAAGGGCCTGACCTCGGCCGGCATGGTCGTCGGCCAGCACCCGGACGGCCGCCACGGCGTGTTCGTGAGCGTGGACACGCACGACCTCGGCGAGATCGTGTCGCTGGCCAAGAAGCTCGACGACCTGCACTTCGCCCTTTATGCGACCGAGGAGACCGCCGCCGCCATCGCGCGCCTCGGCATCGACGTCGTGACCGTGGACGGCATCCGCGAGAGCGACCACGCCTTCGCCCTGCTCGAGAGCGGCTGCATCGACTACATCGTCTACACCGGCGCGCTCAAGGACGCGACCATGGACGATTACATTGCCCTGCACCGCCGCGCGCTGCAGCTCGGCATCCCGTGCTTCACCTCGCTCGACACGGCCAACGCCCTGGCGGACATCATCGCCAGCCGCTACAACGAGCGCAACACCGAGCTCGTGGACATCAACCACATGCGCACCGAGCGCCAGAGCCTGAAGTTTGCGAAAATGCAGGCCACCGGCGACGACTATATCTACGTCGAGAACTTTGACGGGCACATCACCTGCCCCGAGTCGCTGTGCATCCCGCTCTGCTCGCGCCACCGCGGCATCGGCGGCTACGGCATCGTGCTCATTGAGCACAGCGACGTGGCCGACGCGAAAATGCGCGTCTTCAACCGCGACGGCAGCGCCGGCGGCATGGGCGGCAACGCCATCCGCTGCGTGGCCAAGTACCTGTATGACAACGGCATCGTGCCGCGCGACGATCTCACGATCGAGGCCGGCGGCCTTGTGCACCGGCTGCACCTGTACACGCGCTTCGGCACGGTCGGCCTCGTGACGGTCGACATGGGCAAGCCCGCGTTTGAACCCGCCAATGTGCCCGTGACGCTCGCGGGCGAGCGCGTGATCGACCGGCCGGTGACCATCGCCGGCGGGGAGTACCGCATCACGTGCCTCTCGATGGGCAACCCCCACTGCGTCGTCTTTGCCGACCGCGTGGATGAAGTGGACGTCGCGCGCCTCGGCCCGCAGTTTGAGCACGCGGACATCTTCCCCGCGCGCACGAACACGGAGTTCATCCGCGTCGTCAACCGCACGACGATCAAAATGCGCGTCTGGGAGCGCGGCAACGGCGAGACCCGCGCCTGCGGCACCGGCGCGTGCGCGGCCGTGGTGGCCGCCACGGAAAACGGCCTGTGCCCGAAGGGCGAACCCATCACCGTCAAGGTCAGCGGCGGCGACCTGATCGTCACCTATGACGACGACGGCGTGCGCCTGACCGGCAACGCCGAGCTCGCCTTCACCGGCGTGACCACGTACTAAGACCCCCAAAAGAAAAAATCACCCGCATCCAGACCGGATGCGGGTGATTTTTTCTGCCGCGCCGCTCAGCCGCGCATGGCGGCGGCGAAGGCGTCGATGCGCGCGATGTCGAGCTGCGGCTCGGCATACTGCGTGCGGTACTGCGGCGATGTCATCAGCGCGCCGAAGAGCTGCTTGTAGGCATAGCTCATCTTCTCGTACTGCATCTTGCCGCCGAGGATGTCCTTCGCGGCCGCGTGCGCGAGCAGCTCCGGCGAGAAGAAGTGCTCCAGGTACCCCTCCGTGCCGGGCGTGGTGTAGCAGCACAGGTACAGGCCGAGGCGCTTACCCATGAGCGTCTTTTCGTTCCGGCGCAAAAAGCGCTTGATGTGCTTGTCGAGCTTGAACATATACACGCAGCTGCCGATAATGACCGTGTCGTATTCCTCGAGCGTGATGCCGCGCTCGCGGACATTGCGCACCGTTACGTCGCCGCCGACGGCGCTCTTGAGCATATAGGCGATCTCCTCCGTCGCGCCGTAGCGCGAGGCGAACAGGATCAGCGTTTTCATGCAGTGACCTCCTTTGTCCGCCCTGCCGGGCGGCCCCTTCTTTATGTAAGAGTATAGGAAGCTGCCGCGCCGCTGTCAAGCGCTGCGCGCGATTTTTTTACCCGACCGGCACGGGCTCGGCCTGTTTCGGTGCCGGCTCTCTGCGCCGCGCCTTGGGAATGTTGATGGTCAGGATGAGCGCCTCGTCCGTCTCCTGCCGGCGCATGCCGGCGTCGATGCCGCCCTGCTTCATGAGGTCAAGGCTGTGCGAGATCGTGTTGAGAAACACGCGCACGTCCTTGAGGATAAAGGTCTTCTGCTGCTCGCTCTCAGGCGCGGTCTTGGCCTCGAGCAGGCGCTCGATGTAGGCGTCCGTCGCGGCGACGTTCAGGTCGCGGCTGAGGATATAGGCCAGCACCTCGCGCTGCTCGGCCGGCGTCTCGAGGCGCAGCAGCGCGCGGCCGTGCCGCTCGGTGAGCCCGGCGTTGCGCATGGCGTTGAGCACATCCTCCGGCAGGCGCAGCAGGCGGAGCTTGTTCGCCACGGCCGACTGCGACTTGCCCAGCCGCCGCGCGCACTCCTCCTGGCTCAGGCCGAAGAGCCGGATGAGCTGCGCGATGCCGCGCGCCTCCTCGAGAAAGTCGAGGTCGTTGCGCTGGAGGTTTTCCACCAGCGCGATGAAGCTCGCCTCCTCGAGATCCAGCTCCATGACGATGCACGGCACCTCACTGAGCCCCGCCATGCGCGCAGCGCGCAGGCGGCGCTCCCCGGCCACGAGCTCATACCCGCCCTGCCGCGGCCGCACGGTCAGCGGGCTGAGCACGCCGTACTCGGCGATGCTGCGCGAGAGCTCCTCGAGCTGCGCCGGGGAAAAATTTTGCCGCGGCTGGACCGCGCTCGGCGCGATCGCGTCCACCGCCAGATACACGATGCTGCCGCGGGCCGCGCGGCTGCGATGGTTGGAAAACTGCATAGCACACCCTCCATATCTTGTGTTTTACAACACAAAAATAATCCACATATTGCGCAAAACGCGGCGAAATCGGGCGCGCGCAGAAAAAAAGAGGGCGGACTGCTTACAGTCCGCCAAAAACAGGGTCGTGGGATAAAGATATGAGCCGTGGCTTCCAAACTGCGGAAGTCAATTGGATAAGCTGTGATGGTATTGTAGCGCCGGGCGCGCAAAATGTAAAGAGCGAACGGTGTCGTCCGGGCACTAGTTTTGTCGGCGGCAGAATCTTTTTTCGCGCGCCGGGCATACTGACCGGGAGTACACAGCAAAGGAGATGGAAGCATATGCAGGTGATCGACCGCATCGCGCTGATCCTCGCGATCATCGGCGGGCTCAACTGGGGCAGCATCGGTCTGTTCCGGTTCGATCTCGTGGCGTGGATCTGCGGCGGGCAGGCCTCCGTGGTCGCCCGCGTGATCTACACGCTCGTGGGGCTGGCCGCGATCTGGTGCATTTCCCTGCTCTTCCGCGGCCGCGACGAGATCGACGGCGACACGGAGGACGCGTAATGCCACCGGCAGCGAAAAACGGCATGGCCGACGCCATGCCGTTTTTTTCTCCAGCGAGAACCCAGCGAAGCGGTTCTCGTTGGAATCTGTCACCCCAGCCGCTGCATCGCCAATGCGCTGCTGCCCGGGAAGCGGTCGAACGCATCGAGCGGCGGCAGATACGCCTCCAGCGCGTGCACCAGCTCGCCGCCGAGCAGGCCGCCGAGCGTGTTGAGCATCAGGTCGTCCACGTCGCACAGGCGGTACGAGCCGCGGAACACGAAAAACAGCCCCGTGAGCTGCCCCAGCTCAATGAACGCCGAAAACGCGAGCGACGCGAGCGCGACCCTGCCAACATCCAGTCCGCAGACATAGCGCAGGTACATACCAAACGGCAGCAGCATCAGAATGTTGCACACGACCTGCAGCACCGTGCGATCCAGCAGCGCCGGCAGATAGGTGTGCGCATCGGAGAGCACGAGCGGCGTCTCGCGCAGGAAATCGGCCACAAACTGAAACGGCACGAGCTGGATCCGGTACGTGCTCAGCTTTGCCGCCTGCGCCGCATCCGGCAGCGGGAAGAACACGAGCGCCAGCACGCACAGCACGTAAAACAAAAACAGACCGCCGAACACGGTGCGCACCCAGTTGAAGCAGCGCGCACGCACCTGCCGGTAGAAAAACGGCACGGCCACCAGCGCCGCGATGAGCGGAAACGCATAGCCCGCCAGCCGGATACTGCCCAGAAGATTTGTCATGATCCTTGCCTCCCATCGGGGCGCTCCCGCCCCGGTTTCTGGCATCAGTATAGCGCCGGACGGCATCACACCGCCATCGTTTTGGCTTACAGTTGGCTTACATCTTCGTAAGGCAGCGCGGCGAAACGCAAAAGCCGGGCGCGTCAGTCAGACGCGCCCGGCCGTGCGGACAGATATTCCCCCTCAGGCGACGAGGAAGAACTTCACGAGGAAGATCACCGAGATGACATACGTCAGCACGGAGACGTCCTTGCCCTTGCCCGTGCAGAGCTTGAGCACGGAGTAGCTGATGAGGCCCAGGCCGATGCCGTGGCCGATGGAGCCGGAGATCGGCATGGAGATGAGCATGATGGCCACCGGCAGGCTCTGATACATGTCGTCAAAGTCGATCTTCTTGAGGCCGCCGAGCATGAGCAGACCGACGTAGATGAGCGCGGAGCTCGTCGCGGCGGCGGGGATGATGGCGGCGATGGGCGCGAGGAACATGCTCGCGAGGAAGAGCACGCCGGTCGTCAGGGCGGTCAGGCCCGTGCGGCCGCCGGCCTCGACGCCGGAGGCGGACTCGACGAACGTCGTGACGGTGGACGTGCCGGTGCACGCGCCCGCGACGGTGCCGACGGCGTCGGCCAGCAGCGCCTCGCGCATACGCGGCATGTTGCCGTCCTTGTCGACCATGCCGGCGCGGCTCGCCGTGCCGACGAGGGTGCCGATGGTGTCGAACATGTCAATGATGCAGAACGTGATGACGAGCGTCACGACCGTGAACCAGCCGATCTCGCCGAGGGCGGCAAAGTCAAACTTGAACAGGGTCGTCTCGGCCATGTCGCCGAACGCGGGCACGAAGGACGCCCCCTTGAGCGACGCGAACGGGTTCGTGTGCAGGAAGATGGCCTCGCCCGCCCAGTAGATGCCGGACGCGCAGAGCATGCCCAGCAGCACGGAACCCTTGATCTTCCTGTGCGCGAAGAGCACGATCAGAAACAGGCCGACGAACATGGTCACGACCGTGAGCACCATCTGCGGGTAGCCGTCGCCCATGTTGGCCTTGGCGAGGCTGGGCGTGAGCGCGCCGAAGAAATCGCGCATGACGTAAAACGGGCCGCCGTCGCTCGAGTACACGCCGGCGTTGGAGCCGATGCCGATGTTGAGCAGCATGAGGCCGATGGCCGGCGCGATGCCGAGCCGGATGCCGAGCGGGATGGCCTCGACGATCTTCTCGCGCACCTTGAGCACCGAGAGAATGATGAACACGATGCCCTCGATGAGGATGACGCACAGCGCCGTCTGGAACGACTGCAGGTAGCTCATGCCGGTCAGGCTGACGATGTTGGCCACGACGACGGCGAAAAAGCTGTTGAGCCCCATGCCGGGTGCCATGGCAAAGGGCTTGTTGGCCGCGAACGCCATGACGAGCGTGCCGACGGCGGAGGCAATGCACGTGGCGAGGAACACGCCGTTCCAGAGCTGCGTGCCGCCCTCGGCGCCGAAGCCGGTCAGCAGGTTCGGGTTGAGCGCGATGATGTACGCCATGGTCATGAACGTCGTCAGACCGGCGACGATCTCAGTGCGTGCGGTGGTGTTGTTTTCTTTCAGGTGAAAGAGCTTTTCCATTGGGATCCCCTCTCCATAAAGTTTTTGCCGGGAAACGCAAAACGCCGTCAGTATAACGCGATTTGCCCCGCCTGTCAACGACAAAAACCGGACACGGAATATCCCGTGTCCGGTCCTGAAATTGCAGGCGTTTTTTACCCCTGCGCGGGGCAGTCGCGCTCGTGGCAGGTGAAGAGAATGACCTGCCGGTGCTGCGCGATCTCGCGGAAGAGTGCACGCGCGCGCTTGGCGCGCGCATCGTCGAAATTCACGAGCGTGTCGTCGAGCACGAGCGGGCACGGATCGTCCGCCGGGCACGTCAGCTCGCACAGCGCCAGCCGCACGGACAGGTACAGCAGGTCCGCCGTCCCGGCCGAGAGATAGGCCGTGTCGCGCGGCGTCGGGTCGTCGGCGCTGCGCGCCTTGGCCGACAGGTCGCGCGCGAGCACGAGCTCGTCATAGCGCCCGTCGGTGAGGTAGTCCATATAGTCCGCCGCCTTCTGCGCCAGCTGCGGGGAAAAGCGGCTCTGCAGCTCGGCATCCGCGCGGCCGAGCGTCTCGATCGCGAGCGCAATGGCCGCGTACTGCCGCTCGAGCGCGTCGCGCCGTTCGAGCAGCTGCGCGTGCTCGCTTTTCAGCGCCATCGGGTCACCGATGGCAAGGGCCGCACCCGTGAGCTGCGCCTGCTGCGTGCGCAGGCGCGTGCGCACGCTCTCGAGCGCGCACTTGCGCTGGTAGAGCGCGGCGGCCTCGCCCGTGCCGCTCTCAAAGTCGAGGCTCTGCAGCAGCCGCTCGTGCGTCTCGCACTGGTGCTCGCGCGCATCCTCGAGCGCGGCGGCGGCTTTCTGCTCCGCCTGCATGGCGGCCGCGCACGCACGGTAGGCAGCCCTATGCACCTCCGCCTGATAGTAGATGCCGTCCGCGTCCTGCGCGCCGTAGCTGCGCAGGAGCTCCCCGAGCGCGGCGGCGGCCTGCTGCGCGCGCTTTTTGCCGCTTCTGGCAACGATCAGCAGCACGACGGCCAGCACCGCAAGCGCGATGGCCGCATAATACAGCGGCTGCGCCACAAGATAACCCAGCGCCGCACACAGCGCGGCCAGCACGAGCGCCGCGATCCAGAAATACGGCTTGCCGCCGTGCTCCGCCGTCCCAGCGAGGGACTCGGCCCGCTGCGCGTCGCGCTCGGCGGTCTCGCCCGCCTCGTCCGGCGTCTGCACACCGAAGTGCGTCTGCTCGAGCGCGGTGCGCTTGGCCGCGGCGTCCCGCCGCGCCTGTTCGAGCGTCTGCTCGAGCGTGCGCAGGTTCGATTTCTCCTCGCCCATGCTGCTCAGCGCCGCGCGGCGCTGCCGCTGCCGGGCGGCGTTCATCTGCTCGGTCACGGTCTGCAGCTCCGCGTCCGTCTGCGCGATCTCGGCGGCGCAGGCCGCCTGCTCCTGCGCGTTGCGCTCGAGCCGGTGCAGCTGCTCTTCCACCGTCGTGATGCGGCCCTCCAGCTCCGGCAGCGCGCCGTGCTGGCCGCTGCGCCGGCGGCGCAGCCACGCGCGCAGCTGCGCGTCGGCCTCGGAGTAGGAGCTCGCCTCCTCGCCGGAGGTCACGATGGCGGAGATGCGTCGTTCCAGCTCCGGCGTGCCCGTCACGACGAGGCCGCCCTGCCCGATGAACGCGGTGCGCGCGAACACCTCGGCCGACACGCCCGTGAGCTGCTCGCCCGCGTCCGCCGCCGTCAGGCCCGGCACCGGGATGTCCGTGCCGGTGTACACCGCCGAAAAGCCGCGCAGCGGCGCGTTCGGCGCCTCCGTCCAGCGGCGGATCGTGATGCGTTTTCCGCCCTGCTCGAGCTCCAGCTCGCCCGCCATGGGCTTGCCGCTCCAGGGCGCGTATTTCTGCTTGTCGGGCACGAACCCGGCGCGCGCGCGCTGGGACGTGTCGATCCCGTAGAGCATGGCGCGCAGGAAGGCGCACCACGTGCTCTTGCCGCTCTCATTCGGCGCGTAGATGATATTCAGGCCCGTGTCGAGCCGCAGCTGCTCGCCGTCGAGCGTGCCGAACGTGCCCTGCATATGCCGGATGATCACAGCGTCACCACCTCCTCATCGTGGTCCAGTGCCGCGAGCCCCCAGCGCGCGGCCATGACGATCGTCTCTCGGTCGCGGTCGGAGTCCGCCGCGTCGTATTTCTGCTTGAGCTGCGCGAGAAACTGTCCGCGCAGCGTGCCCTCGCCCGCGCGCGCCCAGAGATCCCGGCATGCGCGCGTCTCGTCACGCAGCTGCATGGCGAATACCTGCCCCTCGAGCGCTGCGCGCAGCGCGGCGGGGTTCGGTGCGCGGTCGGTCTCGCCCGTGAGCACGATGCGGTAGATATTGCGCGCAGCCCCCTCCGGCAGCGCCGCGAGCGCCGCCTGCACGGGGTCCGCGTCCGTGACGTCCACGCGCAAAATCTCATACCGCCGCCCGGGCACAGGCACAAACCGCGCCTGCACGTCGCCCGCAGCGACGTCCACGAGCAGCACACCTTTCTCCCCCGTCTCGTCAAAGCCGCGGCCCTCCATGCAGCCCGGCCAGGCGTACACCGTGCCCCCGGCGCGCTGCACGCCGCCGAAGCGGTGCACGTGGCCGAAGGCGGCGTAGTCCAGCCCGCTGGCTGCAAGGTCCGCCGCCGACACGGGGTTATAGGCGGACGCGGGGTTGCCCACCTCGCCGTGCACGCAGAGCACGTCGAGCAGCCCTGCCTGCTTCGGCACGGAAAAGCCCCGCAGCATCCCGGGGCAGCGGCTGTCGGTGAACGCCGCGCCCCAGACGCGCACGCCCAGCTCCGGCAGCGTCACCGCCTCGGTGCGCGGCGTGCGGAAGATATGTACGTTTTCCGGAAACGTCAGGCGCGCATACGGCGCGCCCGCGCTGTAATAGTCGTGGTTGCCGGGCGCGAGAAACACCTCCGCCCCACAGCCGGCAAACGTCTCGGCGAGCGCTTTGGCCGTCTCGGGGTAGGGGCTCGCGCTGTCGAGCAGGTCGCCCGCGAGCAGGATGATCTGCGCCCCGTGCGCCCTGGCCAGCTCCGGCAGAGCGCGCAGCAGGCCGCGCTGCTCCCGGCGGCGCTGCGCCGCCTGCGCGAGCGTGAGCGCCTCAAACGGCGAGTCGAGGTGCAGATCCGCCGCGTGCAGGATGCGCACGCTCATCTCAGGCGCACCAGCTGCACGTCGCGGCAGCGGCCGGTGTCGCTGTCGACCTCGAAGATCGCGCCCTCGAGCTTGGCCGCGCCCATGGCGGCCTCATAGCGCCGCGGCGGGTCGCCGAGGAACTTGCCGATCGACTGCTCCGGCGCGATGCCGAGCACGGCGTTGGCCGGCCCCGTCATGCCGAGGTCGGTCAGGTAGCCCGTGCCCTCGGGCAGCACCTCGGCGTCGGACGTCTGCACGTGCGTGTGCGTGCCCCAGACGGCCGTCACGCGCCCGTCGAGGTAAAAGCCCATGGCGCGCTTTTCGCTCGTGGCCTCGGCGTGCATGTCGACGAGGACGATCTTCGCCTGCGTCTGGTCGAGGATGTCGTCCGCGACGAGGAAGGGATTGTCCGTGTTCGCATCGAGCGTGAAGCGCCCCATGAGGTTCATGACGCAGATCGGCCCGCCGCGCACGGAGTATTCGCCCCAGCCGCGGCCCGGGCACTGCGGCGCGAAGTTCGCCGGACGCAGGATGCGCTTTTTCTGCTCGAGATACGGCTGCAGCTCGTAGCGCGTCCACGTGTGGTTGCCGAGCGTGATGACGTC
>OHNR01000377.1_pt1 | contig 11577 bp, 7 predicted proteins | sample 1569651 | NCBI WGS metagenome assembly OHNR01 (sample SAMEA3879502, study PRJEB24766) | human gut metagenome | biome: human-associated habitat; feature: feces | place: USA | collected 1985/1987 | reverse complement strand
AATAGGTGTCGAAGCCGCGGAAGTGGTCGATGCGCAGCAGATCGTAGATGCCCAGCGCGTGGCGCACCCGGCGAACCCACCATGCGTAGCCAGTCTTTTTGTGGTATGCCCAGTCGTACAGAGGGTTGCCCCACAGCTGGCCGTCTGCGGAGAAGTAGTCCGGCGGGCAGCCTGCCACCCGGGCAAAGCGGCCATCGGCGTCCAGCTCAAACAGCTTGCCGCCCACCCATGCGTCCACCGAGTCGGCAGAGACGTAGATGGGGATATCGCCCAGGATCTGCACGCCCTTTTTGTTGGCATAGGTCTTGACCGCCTGCCACTGGACGCTGAACTTGTACTGCACGAACTTCCAGAAGCCGATCTCTTCTTCATTTTCGGCGGCAAAGGCAGCCAGTGCGGCCTTGTCGCGGCGGCGGTAGGGCGCGTCCCACTCCACCCAGTTCTTCATCTTGTTGGCGACTTTCAGCGCCATGTACAGGGCGTAGTCCTCCAGCCAGTCCTCATTGGCAAGGGTAAAGGCGTAGTAGTCGTCAGGGTAGTAGTAAGCACAGCCGTGCAGCCCGGCGCACTGGCTGCGCCATGCGGCGTAAGCCTTGCGCAGCACTGCAAAGCGGCTGACATACAAAGTGCCGTAGTCCACCTCCAGCGGGTTTTTGCCCCAGCTTTCGGCCTTGAGGTCTGCGGCGGTCAGCAGACCCTCTTTTTCCAGCGTTTCCAAATCCACAAAATAGGGGTTGCCAGCAAAGGCAGAGCAGCTCTGGTAGGGGCTGTCGCCGTAGCCGGTGGGGCTGAGCGGCAGCAGCTGCCAGATCGTTTGTCCTGCCGCAGACAGGAAATCCACAAATTGAAATGCCGCCTTGCCAAAGCAGCCGATCCCGTAAGGGCCGGGCAGACTGGATACCGGCATCAGAATACCACTTTCACGCATGATCCGTTACCTTCCTCGCTGTCAATTTTCGGGAATATTCGTTGTTTCCTATCATAACATAACTGTAAACTATTTTCCACAGGCAAAAATCGTGGTATACTGTGGTATACTTGGTATTTGTCTGCCGCTTGCACGCGGTATGGGCCGGTGCGCCGGCAAACAGCATCAGGAGGTCTTACGCACCATGCAGTGCACTGAAAAATATTTTGAAGCGGATGCCTTCCGCACCCGGGCCGAAAGCGTCCTGCTGGCCGCCGTGCCGGACAGCCGTACCGGCGGCGGACTCATCGCGCTGGAAGGTACGGTGTTCTACCCGGAAGGCGGCGGTCAGCCTGCCGACCGTGGCACCCTGACCCTGCCGGACGGCACCGAGCTGGCCGTGACCGATGTCCACGAGCAGGACGGCATCCTCTGGCACAGCGTTCCTTCCCTGCCCGACACCGCCGTGCCGGGCATCACGGTAGAGGAAGCCATCGACTGGGACTGGCGCTTTGACAAGATGCAGCAGCACACCGGCGAGCACATCCTTTCCGGCATCCTGCACCGGATGTTCGGGGCCGAGAATGTGGGCTTCCACATCGGGGCCGAGGCCGTGCGCATGGACACCAGCGTGCCCATCTCTGCCGAGGGCCTGCGCGCCGCCGAGCTGGAAGCCAACCGCATCGTCTGGCAGGACGTGCCGGTGGTCATCACCTACCCCACCCCGCAGGAGCTGGCCGCCCTGACCTACCGCAGCAAAAAGGAGATCGAAGGGCAGGTGCGCATCGTGACCATTCCCGGTGCCGATGTGTGCGCCTGCTGCGGCACCCACACCCGCACCACCGGGCAGGTGGGTCAGATCAAGATCCTGACCAGCGAGAACTACAAGGGCGGCGTGCGGCTGAGCATCGTGTGCGGTGCCCGGGCGCTGGAAGCTGCCCAGGCCATGCGGGCACGGCAGGCAGACATCGGGGCCCTGCTCAGCGCCAAAGCCGACCAGACCGCTGTGGCCGTACACCGGGTGTACGACGAGTACACGGCCCTCAAGTTCAACCACTTCGGCCTGTGCAGCCAGCTGTTCGACGCACTGGCCGCCGCCGTGGAGCCGGGGCAGAATGCCATCCGCATCGTGCCGGGGCTGGACCCGGACGGCCTGCACCGGCTGGCCGTACGCCTGAGCGAGGCCACCACCGGTCTGTGCGCCGCCCTGACCCCCAACGACAAGGGCACCGGTTACTGCCTGGCCCAGGCCGACGGGGATGTGCGTGCCCTGACCAAGGCCCTGAACACCGCCCTGAACGGCCGCGGCGGCGGCAAGCCCGGCATCTGCCAGGGCAGCTGCGCCGCCACGCCGGAGCAGGTTGAAGATTTTTTGAAGGAGAATATTGATCATGAGAATGCGCTTTAAACCCTATGCACACGACGAGCTGATGGCCGCCGATTTCCACGTCCACGAACCCCTGATCTGGGGCGGCAAGTGGCACGCCCAGTATGCCCGCCCGGAGCAGTCCTTTGTGCTGGAGCTGGGCTGCGGCAAGGGCGGCTTCATCTCCCAGCTGGCCTGCGCCCACCCGGAGAACAACTATCTGGGCATCGACATCACCGACAAGGTGCTCATCCTGGCCAAGCGCAAGATCGAGGCCGCCTATCAGGCCGCAAACCGCCCCATCGACAACGTCAAGATCATGAGCACCGACATTGAGCGCATCAAGGGCGTGATCACCGCGGAGGATGAGGTCAGCCGCATCTACATCAACTTCTGCAACCCGTGGAGCAAGAACGGCTCTTCCCACAAGCACCGCCTGACCTACCCCCGCCAGCTCATCAACTACCGCGCGTTCCTCAAGGACGGCGGCGAGATCTACTTCAAGACCGATGACGATGACCTGTTCCGCGACAGTCTGGAGTACTTTCCCGCTTCCGGCTACGACATCGAGTGGATGACCTACGACCTGCACGAGAATGAGCCGGAGTGGAACATCCGCACCGAGCACGAGGGCATGTTCACCGAGATGGGCATCAAGATCAAGGCCCTCATCGCCCGCAAAAAGCCCGGCGACGACAGCGTGACCTGGATCGAGCCCAAGGTGCTCAAGCGCATGGCACGGGAGGCCGCCGAAGCCGATGTCTGACCCCTGTGAACTGTGCCTGAACAACCTGCAGGACGAATACGGCAGCTATTACTGTGCCCAGGGCAGCGCACTGGACGAGGACGAAATGGCCCGCTATCTCTCCTGCCGCACCGCCGCCTGCCCCTTTTTTGAGCCGGGCGACGAATACAAGATCGTAGCAAAGCAAAACTGACCGGAGGTGTTTTTGTGGTAGCCTTCCTCACCCAGACCACCGTCTGCGGCTTTTCGCTGTACCAGACGCTGGCCTATTTTCTGATCTATTCCTGTCTGGGCTGGTGCCTGGAAGTGGTCTACGCCGCTGTGACCACCGGCAAGCTGGTGAACCGCGGCTTCCTGAACGGGCCGGTGTGCCCCATCTACGGCTTCGGCATGGTCATCGTGCTCTATGCTCTGACCCCGCTGGTGGACAACACCCTGCTGCTCTATCTGGGCGGTGTCATCCTGCCCAGTGTCCTGGAGCTGGTGGGCGGCTGGGCCCTGTACAAGCTGTACCGCACCCGCTGGTGGGACTACAGTGACTACCCCTTCAACATCGGCGGCTACATCTGCCTGGAATTCTGCCTGCTGTGGGGCGTGGGCACCCTGGTGGTCATGCGCATCGTGCACCCCATCATAGCCGGGCTGGTGGCCATGGTCCCCACGCTGGTGGGCGTGATCCTGATGTGCATCCTCTACGCCGTGTATGCCACGGACGTGGTGGCCACCGCCATTGCGGCCTCCACCCTGGCCGACACCCTGGACACCATGGAGAAGCTGGGCGACAGCATCCATGCCGTGAGCGACGCCATGACCGAGCTGCTGGGCACCACCGCCATGACCGCCGACCAGAAGATGGACGAGAGCCGCCTGCAGCTCAAGCTGGCCGCCGCCGAGGCCCGGGACAACGTTCCCAAGCTGAAGCCGCGTGAGGCCATGGCCGCCATCCGTGCCCGGACCGACGAAGCCATGGAGACCGCACGGCGCGCTTCGGAGACCGCCTGTCTGAACGCGGCCGAGGCCGCCAACGCCGCCAAACTGGCGGCACAGGGCGCTTCGGAGCGGGCCGCAGAACGCGCCGCCGAGCTGCTGCAGCTGGAAGAGCTGTCGGCCGAGCTGCAGGCACGCTCCGACGAGATGCGTGCCCAGATGCTGAAGAAGCCCCGCGTCATCGGCCAGCGCCGCATGCTGCGGGCCTACCCCAAGCTGAAGCACGGTGTGAAGAGAACTTCGCTGGAAACGCTGCGCAAAAAACTGGAGCGGCGGGAGTCCGATCAGGACCGGGACAGCAAGGAATAAGCCCAGCGGGTTGTTGCGGATTTGTTGCGATTATCTGCGATGACCCGCTTTTTTATCGGTTTTTTGCGGCGTATTCTGTGCATTTTTGTGCGGTAAAGATTGCCGGAAGCTATTTCCAAATTGCACATTTGATGCTATACTGTTACATAAGAGTGTAACTGGATAAACTATGTCTGAAGCTGGCAATTTTTGCCGGACTGCGAGGGATGACCATGTCTGATAAAACAATTCAAAATACAACCGTCGGCACAGTACAGCCGGGTGCCCTTACAGCCATTGCACGCAAGGAGGACTTCCTGCAGCATCTGCAAGACTTTCTGGACACACACAAAACCGAAAAGTGGTGCGTCGCGGCCATCGACGTTGAGCACTTCAGGCTGTACAACGAGCTTTACGGCACCGAGCAGGGCAATACCCTGCTGAACACTCTGGCCAGCCATCTGCTGGACTATCAAAAGACCTCCGGCTGCCCTGTGGGCTACTGGGGCAACGATGACTTTTTCCTCTGCCTGCCGGACGACCGCGTGCAGCAGCAGGACATCGTGATCACGCTGCAGACCTGCGTGAGCCCCAATCATCAGGATGTCACCTTCTTTCTGGCGCTGGGCCTGTGCCCGGTGAGCGAGCATCCGGAAGCGGACGCCGCCACCCTGTGCAACTACGCTCAGATCGCCGTGATGAACCCGGACCATTCCGGCAGCGGCATCCACCGCTTTGCCCCGGCCATGCTGGACAGCCTCAAGGCCCAGCAGCAGCTGCTGAGTGAGCTGGAGCATGCGCTGGACAACCACGAATTCACCTTTTTCCTGCAGCCCAAGTGCAACAGCATGACCCGCGCCATCGTGGGCATGGAAGCACTGGTGCGCTGGAACCACCCCACCCGCGGCTGCGTGCAGCCGTCCGAGTTCATGCCCCTGCTGGAGAGCACCGGCCTGATCTCCCGGCTGGACCAGTACATCTGGGAAGCCGTCTGCCAGACGCTGCAGAAGTGGCAGGCCAGCGACAGTAATCTGGTGCCCGTATCGGTGAACGTGTCCGTGGTGGACATCGTGAATCTGGACGTGCCGCAGATCTTCTCGGATCTGGTGGAGAAATACCAGCTGGAGCCCAAGCTCCTGCTGGCCGAGATCACCGAGACCATGCTGGCCGAGAACTCCTCGGTGGTGGAAAACGCCATCCAGGGCCTGCACCGCAAGGGCTTCTCGGTGATGATGGACGACTTTGGCAGCGGCTACTCGTCGCTGAACATGCTCAAGGACACCAACGTGGATGCCATCAAGCTGGACATGAAGCTCATCGACATGAACCAGCAGAACCACAGCAAGGGTGTGCAGATCGTGGAATCGGTGATCAATATGGCTCACCGGCTCAATCTGCCCATCATTGCCGAGGGTGTGGAGACCCCGGAGCAGGTGTCCATGCTGCAGGCTGCCGACTGCCTGTATACGCAGGGCTACTACTTCTTCAAGCCCATGCCCGTTGAAAACGCTGAAAAGCTGCTGGCCCAGCCCAATAACGCCGACTACTGGGATATACGCCGCGACCTGATGCGCCGCGACCACCGCACCGCTGCGGAGGATCCGGACTCGGAAAAGACGGCACTGGCCCTGCAGGCATATCAGATCTTTACCGACAATCTGCTGGAAGTCTCGCTGCTCAACCTGGTCACCGGCACCTATCAGGTGATCAAGCGGGATGCCCGCCTGCCCGGCGCAGATCTTGCCGAGGAAGAGGATTTCACCACCTTCTGCAAGCGTCTGGTGAACAAGGAGATCGTGCACCCGGACGATGCCGAGATGTTCCAGGAGCAGGTGGACCTGCCCCTGCTGCAGGACACCCTCTTCCACACCCAGCAGCCGGAGTTCTACCGCTTCCGCCAGCAGGTGGCCAGCCAGTTCGTCTGGATCACCATGGAGGTGCTGCCCTGCCGCGGCTGCTGTGCACAAAGCCCCTGGGCCACCGTGTTGATACGGGAGGACGCCCAGGCCAACCAGCTGAGTGAGGAGCTGGACTTCTCCTACAGCCACGACACCCTGACCGGCCTTGCCAACCGCAGCAAGTATGAGAGCGACCTGCGGGAGCTGCAATATTCGGATTACGATTCCATGGTGTGCACCTACATCGACGTGGTGGGCCTGCATGAGGTGAACGATCACCTGGGCCACCGCAGCGGCGACAACCTGCTGTGCACCATTGCCAACGCCGCCCGCAAGTTCTTTGTAAGCAGCCGCATCTACCGCGTGGGCGGTGACGAATTCGTCGTGCTCACCCCCAACCTGCCGCCCTACGACGCATGGACCGCCTCCGACCGGATGCGCGTGTTCCTGCGGGAGAAGGACTGCGAGATCTCGGTGGGCATCCAGAACACCAACAATCTGCGCAAGCTGGAAGCGGCCGTGAACAAGGCCGAGCAGGCCATGCAGCAGGACAAGCTGGCCTACTACGGCCGCAACGGGCAGGAGCGTCAGCTCAAGGGCCTGAACGAAAAACTGGAGCGCACCCTGACCCAGAAGCGGGACACCGAGCACTTCCTGCGGGTGCTGGCCCCCAAGTACCGCAGCGTGTATGTGGTGAACCTGCAGGACGACAGCGCGCGGCCCATCATCATTCCGGACTTCTTCCAGAAGATCCTGGACACCTCCGGCGGCTCCTTCCGTGCCGTCATCACCGCTTACCGCGACCAGTATGTGGTGCCGGAATCCCACGACGCCTTCAACAGCGTGCTGGATTACAGCTTTGTGCGCAGCAAGGTGCTGAGCGGCGAGATCGTGGAGGTGCACTACACCAGAACAGACGGTGCACCCTACACCCTCAAGATCACCCCGTATTCCTCCAGCGGCTCTCACAGCAAGGGCGACGCTAAGAAGGAGTATTACAACGCTCAGCCTGTTGACACTGGCTGGGAGTGGGGAAATGTCGAGATAGTTGACGGTGGTTTTATCCCTGACGTCATCTATAACCCTACTGAGGAGGGGCTTATCTACGCCAGAACAGATATGGGCGGCGCTTATAAGTATAATAAGGATACTCAGCGCTGGGAGTGTATAACAGATTGCTTTGGCGGCGACGATTGGAACTATAACGGAACAGAGAGCCTTGCAACTGACCCTGTTGAGCCAAACAGAGTTTATCTTGCGGCTGGTACATACTCCACAAACAACGGTGCAATATTTGCTTCTGACGATTACGGCAAGAACTGGACTATCTGCGAAATGCCTTTCGGCATGGGCGGTAACGAGGTCGGAAGAGGCTGCGGTGAAAGACTTCAGGTAGACCCTAACGATAACTCTATACTTTACTTCGGCTCAAGAGCTGACGGACTTTGGAAGTCCACAGACTATGGCGCAACATGGAACGAGGTCACTTCATTCCCTACAAAGGGCGGATATACTGAAGACGGATATTCTATCGGACTTACATTCGTGGCATTCGATAAATCAAGCTCTGAAAAGGGTCAGGCAACAAAGACAATAATCGTTGGCTCAGCAGGAACACAGGGGGATTATCTCTATCGTTCTGATGACGCAGGCGAAACTTGGACATCTATCCCCAATCCAAAGTCTGAGGCTACAGGCGACAAGACCGAGAAGCTCAAGCCTTGTCAGGGCGAGATATCTTCTGACGGATATCTCTATTCAACATGGTCTTATAAGGTAGGACCAAACGGTGCTTCTGACGGAGCAGTTCAGAAGTATAACCTTAAAACAGGCGAGTGGACAGAGATAACTCCTGAGAGATCTTATACTTGCGGTTACAATGGTATCTCAGTAAACCCTAACGACCCTAACATGATAGTATGCACAACTCTTGACCTTTGGGCATATTACGACAACCTTTTCGTTTCCTATGACGGAGGCGAAACTTGGAACGGCATTTGGGGCAGTGACGAGAACGGCAAAGAGGTAAACAACTTCAATCTCGATATAAGCAATGCTCCTTGGCTGGATTGGCAGGGACAGCTCAAGCCGGGCTGGTGGATGACAGGTGTTGCTATCAACCCGTTCAACCCAGATGAGGTTCTTTACACAACAGGTGCAACTATCTTCGGCACATCAAATCTTTCAAAGATAAAGGACGAGCCTGTTGACATAAGCGTAAAGGCAATGGGCATTGAAATGACAGCTATCTTTGACTTCGTTTCACCTCTCGATAATGGCGAGGGTACTCCTGAGCTTTATTCCACAATGGGTGACCTTTACGGCTTCCGTCATGATGATGTAACAAAAGCTCCGCAGGAGCATTATGGCGACTTCAAGGCGACCTCTATAGATTGTGCGGCACAGGATTATAAGATAGTAGTAAGAGCGACAGACGATGGCGACGGCTCGGTTTACTATTCAACAGACGCAGCCGAAACTTGGCAGGCAGTGGAAACACTTCCGGAGGGTGTTGAGAAGAAAGCAGGCGGCACAGCTAAGCTTTCCGCTGACGGCAAGACCATTTTCTATCAGAGCGGCACAACAGGCGTTGCTGCGGCAGTAACAAGCGACTTTGGCAAAACATGGACTACCTGCGAGGGACTTCCTGCCGGCGCAGTTATTGAAACAGATAAGGTAAATCCTGATAAGTTCTACGGCTCATATGACGGAACGTTCTATATGAGTACAGACGGTGGAAAGACTTTCAGTCCTATAGCTAATATGCTGGTTTCAGCAACATCAATAAAAGCTTGTCCTGATACAGAGGGCGACCTTTGGATACCTGTAGGTGCGGGCGGAGTTTACTATCTTGACTCATCAACAGGCACTCTCGCTCCTACATCTCAGGACGTTACACTGTGCGATGCTATTGGCATTGGCAAAGCTGAAAAGGACGGCGACTACATGGCACTCTACATGATGGGCGAGGCAAACGGCGACGGCTACGGAATCTACCAGTCCACCGACAAGGGCGTAACATGGAAGCGTATCAATGATGACACACAGAAGTGGGGCAACGTTAGAAAGATAATCAGCGGCGATCCTAAGGTATACGGCAGAGTTTATGTAGGCACTGACGGACGTGGTATCATTATGGGAAACGTTAAGCAGTAATACATTATAATATAGCGAAAAAGAGCGGTATGAAATGACCCGCCCCCTGTCAAGTAGACAGCGCAAAAAACAAAAATATTCTATGTTGTGACTAAAAGCAGTCTGTGCAATTTGTGCAGGCTGCTTTGTTGTTAGCAAATGGCAAGCACCTTTTGGAGTGAGGAGCGAAGCGACGAACGGAGAAAGGTGCTTGCCGCGGCACCCACCGACCAGCTAAGCAGCATACGCTTCATGGTATTCCATAGGTGTCATGCTGCTCAGTTTGATCTGGTAACGCCTTGTGTTGTAATAGGTTATGTATTCCTCTATCGCTGAAATCAGTTTGGTCTTATCCGTAAACTTGCGAAGATAATACATCTCCAATTTTAAGATTCCCCACCAACCCTCCATTGGTCAGTTGTCGATGCATCTCCCAACACGGGACATACTTTGTATCATTCCTGCATCAGTCAGTTTTTGATGAAATAATTTGTTGGTATACTGAAAGCCACGGTCACTGTGGAAGATTGGGTGAGCATCAGGATTCAATCGAACAGCTTCGTCAAATGTAGAAAACACAAGTTCGTTGTTATTGCTTTCCATAATTTTGTATGTTACAATTCGTCTGTCATACAAATCAAGAATTGCGCTGAGATACAGTTTTCTGATCTCTGTTCCTACGTAATATTTAAATTCAGTTACATCTGTAAGCCATTTTTCGTTCGGCTTATCTGCGTGGAAATCTCTGTTCAGAATATTCTCCGCTGTGATTTGCGGCGTTGATGGAATATATGTATTCTTCTTGACACGGGTAACAGATTTCAGATGAAGAATCTGCATCAGTCTGTAGATGCGCTTCTTGTTGAAATGTACATCATGCTCACGGTTGATCACGACCGTCATCTGACGATAACCTAAGATGCCGTTGCGCTCCTCATAGTGCTGTTTGATCCATTCTACAAGCTGCTCATTGATCTGCTGGCTATGGCTTGGTGTCCGATGCAGCCACTTGTAGTAAGCCGAGCGTGCAACGTGTACAGTAGCGCAGAGCTTCTGAATCGGATAATGCTCTGCTTCATTCATGTATTTGATTGCAATATACTTGTCCACGTTTCGTACTCCGTTCAGTGACCGCCCCCTCTCAGCTCCCTGAGTTTTTTTAACAGTTTAATTTCCATTTCCTGATCTTTAAGCTTTGCTTGTAATATCTTGTTCTCCATACGAAGACGATCAGCTTCTGTAAGGTCTTCTTGTTTTTTTGATTTTCCTCGATGGTCAATCAGTCCTTCTACACCATTTATTTCATATTTCCTTACCCATGAATATATCTGTTGATAAGAAATATTATATTTTTCAACTGTCAGGGTGTAGTTCTTATTATTTTCAATGCAGAAGGCAACAATTTCCGCACGTTCTTCCCGTGTGGTTTTTCTACCTTTGTTCATGGCAAGTCCTCTTTCTGAGCGTTTATGCTCTTTAAATCTCTTGCCATTATTATACCATGAAATCCATCTTCTGAGGACAATATCCGTTGAGATTTTATACTTTATACATATTTCTGTTAAGCTTCCTTTTCCATTGAGGTAATCTTCTACTGCTGCTTCTTTTATTTCATTGGTATAGTGTCGATACGGTGATGCCTTTGCAACGGATTCGATTCCTTCGGTTTTAGCTCGGCATACCATTCTTTTCATCGTTGTAGCCCCTATGTTGTATTTTCTGGCAATTGCCTTGTATCCACCTTTACCATCGAGGTATTCCTGTACTGCTGCAACACGTTCTTCACTTGTAAGTGATTTCTTCTTTGACATAAAATAACCCCCTTTAGAGTTACACCATTTTATTATTTCATGTGTCTACTCTAAGGGGATTATATCAACTGAGAGTACCGCTATATATTATTCTTCCTCGCGGATAGTCTTAACGCCAAAAACCAAATATACCACATGGCAGACCCAAACCACTGCCACTGTTCTGCCTGCGCCCTCGTCACGAAGCACTTTGAGTATCACCGCTTCGTTAAGGCTGTCAAGATCGCTTGTCGGCTCGTCAAGTGTAGCGAACATCTTGTCCCTTGCCGCCATGCCGTTCATTGCAACGTGAAAAAGAAAGCTGCCTAACCTTCTCATTTGTATGAAAAAAATCAGCCGAGAGCATCAAATTACACGGAGCGTCATTGCCCTTAAAATATTACCTGAAAATTATATCATATTTTTGCAGTTTTGTCAAATGTTATGAGATTTAGGCTATT
>OHNR01000376.1_pt1 | contig 11595 bp, 8 predicted proteins | sample 1569651 | NCBI WGS metagenome assembly OHNR01 (sample SAMEA3879502, study PRJEB24766) | human gut metagenome | biome: human-associated habitat; feature: feces | place: USA | collected 1985/1987 | reverse complement strand
GCTCGAATCATCTGCTTGAAAGCTATGCGCAAATCTCCAAGACCTTCACGCTGTTCGTGCAGCGAAACTGGACCGTACTGAGTCAGTGGGACGGTCTGTTGGAGAACGCAGACAGCGACGCGGACGCTGACAGCATCTGGCCGGATATGCAGAGCAGCAAGGCGTCGTGGCGATACAGCGACTTCTATCTGGTCAACGAAAGCACGCAGTACCTCACGGCGGACGGCCGCAAGGGAAGCGCCGACAGCATCAGCGGCGTGATTCAGGAGCTGTACAGCGAGGACGGGCCGATCGTCTCCACCTACACGGCGAGCTACGGCGTGTCCAAGATCGTGTTCGCCATGCCGCTGAGCCGGGACATAACGCTGGACGGCGTGACCTATACCGGTCTCGCGGTCAGCTATGATACGGACGTGGTCGACGATCTGGTCGACGGCAGCATGTACGGCGGTCAGAGCGACTGCTATATCGTGCGCACGAACGGCGACATCGTGCTCGCGCTCGAGCCGCAGACCGAGCTGTGCAAGGGTCTGACCAATCTGTTTGACCTCGACGCGCGCGCCGAATGGAAATACGGCAGCATGGACGACATCAGGGACTGCGTCCAGCTCGGCAGGAGCGGGAACGCGCAGTTCACCTGTCAGGGAGGGCGGAATTATCTGGTCGCGATCCCGACCGCTTTTCCGGACTGGACGCTCGTCGGCATCATCCGCGCCGACGAGGTGGACGGCGCGATGCACAGCGTGCAGCAGTCCACGATCATCGCGCTCGGCGCGCTCTGCATCTTCGCCGTCATCATCGTGGTGCTGGCGCTGGGCATGGAGAGCCAGCTGCGCCTGCGGCGCGAGGAGGAGGAGCGGCTGAGCCTCGAGCGCGAAAAGATGCAGAGCAACCGCTTGCTGCAAAGCATGAGCCGCATCGTCGACCGCTATTCCATCATCAATCTGGACACCGACCGCTACCGCTACCGCGAGCTGCGGAACAGCGAGCCGCTCTATCCGGCCTCCGGGCGGTATTCGGACATGGTCGAGACCATCTCCAGGCGCTATGTCGCGCTGACCGAAACGGAAAACGCCAAGCTCTCGCGCCTGATCACGCCCGAATACCTGCGCAGCGTGCTGCGAAAGCCGGACGACAATCTCAAGATCGAGTATTGCAGCCGCACGGAGAACGCCTACATGGTGCTGACCGTCATCCCGGTCGAGTGGCACGCGGACGGGACGGTCTATGAGGTCATGCAGGTCGTGCAGGACATCGGGCAGAAGATCGAGCTCGAGAACATGGCGAACACGGACAGCATGACCGGCCTGTTCAACGAGCGCTATTTCAGCAGAGTCCTGAACATCTGCGAGGAGAAAAAGCTGCCGTTCGTGCTGTATTACCTCGATCTCGACCGGTTCAAGCCGATAAACGACACCTACGGCCACCTGATGGGCGACCGGCTGCTGAAGGAGATCGCGGCGCGGCTGCTGCGCTGCATCCGAAGCCGGGACTACGCCTTCCGCATCGGCGGCGATGAGTTCGCGCTCATCGTCAGCGCCGACATGGACGAAGGTCAGCGCGCCCGCATGGCCGAGCGCATCCAGACCACGCTTTCCGCCCCTGTCGTCCTCGACGGAACGGAGCTTTCGGTCGGCGTCAGCTGCGGCTGCGCCTGCTATCCGGAGGACGGCAGCGCTTCGCAGGTGCGCATCGCGGCGGACAGCCGGATGTACGAGACCAAGCAGCGCCATCACGAAAACGACCGGACGGAGGGAGAGTCATGAATGAACAGAGACAAGAGCATACCGTCGAGGTCGCGGATCTGCTGGGCCTGTTTGCGCGCAGCCTCCGCCGCCTGTGGTGGCTGTGCCTGATGCTGATCGTGCTGTGCGCCGCCGCGTTCGGCGGCTATGCCCGCCTGAGCTACCGGCCGCAGTATACGGCCTCGATGACGTTTCTCGTCAATGTCGGCGGCGCGGCGCAGTCCGGCAGCGCCGCCAGCACGGCAACGGCGGCGCAGATGGCAAAGACGTTTCCTTACATTCTCACAAGCGGCCTGCTCGACAGCGCCGTGCGCACGGACACCGGGCTAGCGGCTCTGCCCGCGATTTCCGCATCGTCGGAGGAGGGCACGAACCTATGCACCCTGAGCGTGACCGGCAGCGATGCACAGCAGTGCTACGACGTGCTGCAGTCGGTCATCGCGCATTACCCGGACGTGGCGGAGCTGGTCGTCGGGCCGACGGAACTGGTCATGATGGATCAAACCGGCGTGCCGGCCCAGCCGTCGAATCCGTTTTCGTGGCGTCAACCGCTCATACGTGGCGCGGTCATTGGTGCGCTGCTGAGTCTGCTGCTGCTGTATTTGTCCGGTCGTGCGCGCGTGACGGTCATGAGCCGCGACGACCTGCAGCAGGTGACGAGCGCGCACTATCTCGGCGCGCTGCCGGCCGTGCGCGTGAAAAAGCGCAGCCGCACCACAGCGGCGGCCCTGCCGGAGGAGATGGCACGCAGCAGTGCCTACTGTGAGTCGATGCGCATCGTTGCCATGCGCATCGACAAGTCCATGCAGCGCCATGATTATCGCACGCTGCTGGTCTCCAGCGCGATCCCGGGCGAGGGCAAGACCACGGTCTCATATCAGCTTGCGCTGTCGTTTGCGCGCCACGGCCGCCGCGCCCTGCTGGTGGACTGCGATCTGCGCAATCCGTCCGTGCAGAAGCTGGCCGGCCGCCCCGTGCAGGCGGGCCTGACGGAGTATCTGGCCGGCGCGGCCAAACCGGGCCAGATCGTGACTGCGCTCGGCAAGGACAAGCCGGACGTCATCTTTGCCGGCCGGCGCGCCGGCACGCAGACGGAGTCGCTCGGCAGCGAGGCATTCCGCGCGCTGATGAACACGATGCGTGAGACCTATGACTTCATCGTGCTCGACACGCCGCCGTGCTCGCTCATGACGGACGCGATGGAAGCTGGCGCCGCAGCGGACTGCGCGCTGCTGGTCGTGCGGCAGGACTTTTCCAGCCGCGCCAGCGTTGTCAACAGTCTCGCCGCGCTCGATGAGTACGGTGTGCCTGTGCTCGGCTATGCGCTCAATGCCTGCCGCCGCAGCGGCCGCTCCGGCTACGGGTATGGTTACGGCTATGGCTATGGCTATGGTTACGGCTACGGTTACGGCTATGGCTATGGTTACGGAGAACGGAGAGGAAAAAACGGCGCGGACTGATCCTGCGCCGGTGGGGGGATACGATGAAAGAAATCAAACGGCCGCACAGCGCCCAGAAAACGCTGCGCGTGACCTGTCTTGTGCTGGCGGATCTGATTTTGATCAATCTGTCGGCGTTCCTGGCGCTCTACATACGCTTTGAGTTTGATCTCGGGCAGCTGCGTGCCACGGCGTTTTTGCACGACATGCTGGTCTATGCCGGCATCAACTCCGTGTGCACGATCGTGATCTTCCGCATCCTGAATCTGTATAACAGCCTGTGGGAGTTTGCCAGCGTGCCGGAGCTGCTCCGCATCGCCATGGGCTGCCTGCTTTCGTCCGTGACGTATATGGTCGGCATGTTCATGCTGCAGCTGGCCATGCCGCGCAGCTTTCCGGTCATGTACATGCTCATTTTGTGCCTGCTGTGCGGGTCGCTGCGCTTTGCCTACCGGGGCGTGCGGCGCACGCGCGCCGGGCTGCGCAGCCGGGGCGAAAAGCGCACCATGCTCATCGGCGGCGGTCAGGCCGGAGCCATAGCACTGCGCGAGTTTCAGACCAGCCCGCGCTCGGAGAACAAGGTCGTGTGCATCATCGACGACGCGCCGGAGAAATACGGCAGCTACCTGCGCGGCGTAAAGATCGTCGGCGGGCGGGACGTCATCCCCGCCATGGCGGAAAAGTACCGCGTCGACGAGATCGTCCTTGCCATTCCCTCGGCGTCCCGGCAGGAGAAGCTCCAGATCCTCAACTACTGTCACGATACGTCCTGCACCCTGCGCACGCTGCCCGGCATCTGCCAGCTCGCCAACGGCGAGGTGCGCATCGAGCAGATCCGCGAGGTGGACATTGAGGACCTGCTCGGCCGCGAGACCGTGAAGGTCGACCTTCACGAGGTCGCCGCTTACATTACCGGCAAGACCGTCCTCGTCACGGGCGGCGGCGGCAGCATCGGCAGCGAGCTCTGCCGGCAGGCGGCGGCGCAGCGGCCGCGGCGTCTCGTCATTTTCGATATCTATGAGAACAACGCCTACGACATCCAGATGGAGCTGCAGCGCACGCACCCGGAGCTGGACCTCGTCGTGCTCATCGGCTCCGTGCGCGACCGGCAGCGTGTCATGCAGGTCTTTGACCGCTACCGGCCCGACGTCGTCTGCCACGCGGCGGCGCACAAGCACGTGCCGCTCATGGAAAATTCGCCGTTTGAGGCCGTCAAGAACAACGTGTTCGGCACCTATAACGTCGCGCAGGCGGCGGACCTGTACGGCACGCAGCGGTTCATCCTCATCTCGACGGACAAGGCCGTCAATCCCACGAACGTCATGGGTGCGTCCAAGCGCCTGTGCGAGATGATCGTGCAGATGATGAACGACCGTTCGGCCACCGAATATGTGGCCGTGCGCTTCGGCAACGTGCTCGGCTCGGCCGGCAGCGTCATTCCGCTCTTCCGCAAGCAGATCAAGGCCGGCGGCCCCGTCACGGTCACGGACAAGCGCGTTATCCGCTATTTCATGACCATTCCCGAGGCCGTGCAGCTCATCTTTCAGGCGGGGGCGTATGCCCGCGGCGGGGAGATCTTCGTGCTCGACATGGGCGAGCCGGTGCGCATCGACGATCTGGCACGCAACATGATCCGCCTGTCCGGTTTTGAACCGGATGTCGACATTCCCATCGAGTATACCGGCCTGCGCCCGGGCGAGAAGCTCTATGAGGAGCTGCTGCTCAGCGGTGAGGGCATGCAGAAAACGAAAAATGACCTGATCTATATCGGCCACGAGATCGCGTTCGACCCCGCGGCCTTTGAGGAGAATCTCATGCTCCTGCGCGCCATCCCGGAGACGAATGAGTCCGCGCTGCGCGCCAAGCTCCGCGAAATGGTGCCGACGTTCCACGCGCCGGACGGGCAGACCCGGTCGGAGAAGGTCACGGTTGGATGAAAAGGAGATGTCATGATGTCTGAGCGAATCTATCTTGCCTCGCCGCATATGGGCGGCAGTGAGCGCCGGTATGTGGATCTGGCGTTCGATACAAACTGGATCGCGCCGCTCGGCGCAAATGTCACGGGCTTCGAGCAGGATCTGCAGCAGTACCTCGGTGCGGGCTATGTCACGGCGCTGTCCGCCGGTACGGCGGCGCTGCATCTGGCGGTGCGGCTTGCGGGTGTGCAGCGCGGCGACCGGGTCTTTTGCCAGAGCCTGACGTTTTCGGCCTCGGCAAACCCGATCGTCTATGAGGGCGGCGAGCCGGTGTTTCTCGACTCCGAGCCCGACACCTGGAATCTCGACCCCGAGACCGTTGAGGCGGCCATCGCGCGCTTCGGTGTGCCGAAGGCGCTCATCGCCGTGCATCTGTACGGCCTGCCCGGCAAGCTCGACGCCATCCGCAGCCTGTGCGACGCGCACGGGATCACGCTCATCGAGGACGCGGCCGAGGCGCTCGGCTCCGTGTACCACGGGCAGAAATGCGGCACGTTCGGGCACTACGGCGTGCTGTCGTTCAACGGCAACAAGATCATCACGACTTCCGGCGGCGGCGCGCTCGTCTGTCAGGACGAGAAGGACGCGCAGCACGCGCTGAAAATGGCCACGCAGGCGCGTGAGCCGGTCGCGTGGTACGAGCATACCGAGCTTGGTTACAACTACCGCATGAGCAACATCTGCGCCGGCATCGGCCGCGGGCAGATGGAGGTGCTCGAGCAGCGCGTGGCGCAAAAACGCGCCATTCATGCCCACTATCGGGAGGCGCTGGCGGATCTGCCGCTGCAGTTCCCGGACGAGCCGGAGGGCGTGCGCAGTAACCGCTGGCTCACGGCGGCACTGCTCGCGCCGGACTGCGGTGTCACCCCAGCGCAGATCATCGCGGCGCTGGCTGAGCACAACATCGAGGCGCGTCATATCTGGAAGCCCATGCATCTGCAGCCGGTGTTTCAGGATTGTGCGTTCGTCCGGACGGCGGAGCGCTCCGTTGCCGAGGACGTTTTCGCACGCGGCGTCTGCCTGCCGAGCGACACGAAGATGACGCCCGAGCAGCAGGCGCAGGTCTGCGCCGTCATTCGCGGCCTGTTTTGAGCGGAGGAAACGATGGGACGAATTTATGAGACCTATGTCAAGCGCGCGCTCGACGTGGCGCTCTCCGGCTGCGCGCTTGTGGCGCTCTCGCCGGTCATGGGCGTGACGGCACTGCTCGTGCGCCAAAAGCTCGGCAGTCCGGTGATTTTCTGTCAGGAGCGTCCGGGCAAGGACGAGCAGATTTTCAAACTGTACAAATTCCGCACCATGACGGATGCACGCGGTGCGGACGGTGAGCTGCTGCCGGATGCACAGCGGCTCACGCCGTTTGGCCGCCGCCTGCGCAGCACGTCGCTCGACGAGCTGCCGGAGCTGTGGAACATCCTGCGCGGCGATATGTCGATCGTCGGACCGCGCCCGCTGCTGGTCAAATACCTGCCGTATTATTCGCAGACCGAGCGCCGCCGCCATGCCGTGCGCCCCGGACTGACCGGCCTTGCGCAGGTCAACGGCCGCAACGCCCTGCGCTGGGAAGACCGCTTTGCCTATGATGTAGAATATGTGGATCACATCAGCTTCGCGCTGGATGCAAAGATCGTGCTGATGACGCTGCGCTGCGTGTTCAGCCGGGAGGGCATCAGCGCAGAGGGCAGCGCGACGATGGAGGCATTTACGGGAACGGGAGCGATGACCAATGAATGAACGGGTCATAGTGATCGGTGCCAGCGGTCACGGTAAAGTTGTTGCAGATATCGTTCGAAGAAGCGGCGATACGCTGCTGGGCTTTTTGGACGACAATGAGGCGCTCCCGTCTGAGATCGCAGGCATTCCCGTGCTGGGAAAGGTTGCGGATTACGCAAGATACCCGGAAGCGTCCTTTGTGGTGGGGATTGGAAATTCTGGCATTCGTGAAAAGGTTGCGCGTCAGCTTGACGGTGTACGCTGGTACACGGCAATCCACCCGTCTGCGGTCATTTCTGCATTGGATACAAAAATCGGCGTGGGCAGCGTCATTATGGCAAATGCTGCAATCAATCCGTCCGCCTATGTCGGAGAGCATAGCATCGTCAACACGGCGGCAGTCGTGGAGCACGACAACCACATCGGCAGCTTTGCCCACATTTCCGTCGGCGCGAGGCTTGGCGGAACGGTGTCGGTCGGAAACCACACTTGGGTCGGTATCGGAGCGGCCATCAGCAATAACATAAGCATTTGTGACCACTGCACGATCGGCGCGGGCGCGGTGGTGGTTCGTGATATCAAGGAGAGCGGAACCTATGTCGGAATCCCTGCGAGAAAAATCAAATAAGCGGATTCTGGTGCTTGCCAACAACGATGTTGGCCTGTATCGCTTTCGAAAGGACTTGCTTGCAGCGCTTTTGGGTGCAGGACACGAGGTATATATCTCTTTGCCGGACGGCGGTTTCATTTCGGAGCTTGTGCAGCTTGGCTGCCGCTTTATTGACACGCCCATCGACCGGCGCGGCATGAACCCTGCGCGCGATGCAAAGCTCCTGGGGCAGTACCGCGCGATCTTGAAGCGGCTTCGCCCGGATCTGGTGCTGACCTACACCATCAAGCCAAATATTTACGGCGGCCTTGCCTGCCGGGAGCTGCACATTCCTTATGCCGTCAACATCACCGGTCTCGGCAGCGCGATCGAAAACGGCGGCTGGCTCAAGCGGTTTGTTTTGACGCTCTACAAGCCGGTGCTGGCGGGGGCAAAGGTCGTGTTTTTCGAAAACGCTGGAAACCGCGACACCCTTGCAGCCGCCGGTGTTGTCCCGCGCGGGCGCGATGTTGTGCTCCATGGCGCGGGCGTCAATCTGGAGGATTACCCCTGCCAGCCCTATCCGCAGGAGGGGACGGTGCGCTTTCTCTTCGTCGGGCGCGTCATGCACGAAAAGGGCGTGGACGAGCTGTTTGCCGCCGCAAAGCGGATGAAGCAGACGTATGGCGACAGTGTGGAGTTTCACATCGTTGGCTCGTTTGAGGAAGGCTACAAGCCCCTTATGGACGAGCTGGAGCAGACCGGCGTGGTCAAGTACCACGGCTATCAGTCGGACATGAAGCGCTTTTACGCCATGGCGGACTGCGTCGTGCTGCCGTCGTATCACGAGGGGATGTCCAACGTGCTGCTGGAGGCTGCCGCCTCCGGCCGTCCGCTCATCACGAGCGACATTCCCGGCTGCCGCGAGGCGGTCGAGCCCGGTGTGAGCGGGTATCTGTGCCCCGCGCGCGATGCGGACGCGCTCTATGCCGCGATGCGGCGGTTTCTCGAGCTGCCCCCCGCGCAGCGGACGGCGATGGGCGCGGCATCGCACGATTGGATCGCGCGCAATTTTAGCAAAAAGGCAGTTGTGGCCGAGACGGTCGCGGCACTGCTGTGAGGAGCAACGATGGACCTGCTGTATGTGTATGATGACAAGATCGCCTGCGACCGCGACGGAAATTATTATACCGGAAGTGCGTTCTCTCAGGAAATCTTTGACCGCTATCTCGCTCAGTTTGACACGCTCACGCTCGTTATGCGCAGAGCGCCTGTCAGCCCCGACGATGTGCAGACGCTCGCCCGGATGAACCGGCTGACCGATGCGCGCATTCGCGTCGTGTTCTATCCGGACCGGCGTGAGAGCCTGCGTGCATTTTTGAGCCTTCGGCGCTGCCGGGAGATCCGGCAGATCATCACGCGCAGCATCACGCCCGAGCGCGCGGTCATCGTTCGCGTGCCGTCGGAATCCGGGACGATCGCGGCGCGCTTTTGCCGCCGGATCGGAAAGCCGTTTCTGGCCGAGGCCGTCGGCTGCCCGTGGGACAGCCTGACGCACCACAGTCTGCGCGGGAAAGTACTCGCGCCGGCTGCGTGGCTGCGCATGCGCTGGTGTATGCGCCACGCACCGTATGCGGTGTATGTGACGAATGCATTTTTGCAGCGCCGGTATCCCACGCGCGGGATCTCGGCCGCTGTTTCGGACGTGGAGCTTGCGCCGGCAGATGCCGCCGTGCTGGCGCGCCGGCTGGAAAAGATCCGCACGCATTCCGGCAAGCTTGTTCTGGGCACGGCTGCGGCGGTGAACGTGGCCTTTAAGGGGCAGCAATATGTGATCGAGGCGCTGGCGCGGCTGAAGGCGGCCGGTCGGACGGACGTGGAATATCATCTGGTTGGCGGCGGTGATCCGGCTGCGCTCCGGGAGGTGGCGCAGCGGCTGGGTGTGGCCGAGCAGGTCGTCTTTGCGGGCAGTCTGCCGCACGATGCGGTTTTCCCGTGGCTTGACGGGCTGGACCTGTATATTCAGCCGAGCACGGTCGAGGCAATGCCCCGTGCGCTCATCGAGGCGATGAGCCGCGGCTTGCCGTGTCTCGCCTCCGAGGTCGGCGCCATGCCGGAGCTGCTGGGTGACGCCTGTATTTTTGCCAAGAAGGACGTGCGCGGGATCGTGCGCCTGCTGGACGCCTGCACGCCGGAGCGGATGGCGGCGATGGCGGAGCACAATTTCGCGGCCGCACAGGCGTTTGAAAAAGAGACGCTTGCGCGCAAGCGCACACAATTTTATGCGGCCTTTGCGGCCGCTGCCGAAGGAGCTGGCGTATGACAGAGCCGATTCGTGTCCTGCACGTGTTTGGCGCGCTCGATTCCGGAGGTGTGTCCAATTTTGTGATGAACGCGTATCGGCAGCTCGACCGGACGCAGGTGCAGTTCGATTTTGCCATGACATCCGGGAAAACCGGACTTTTTGATGAGCAAGTGCTCGCCATGGGCGGCCGGATCTTTTATTTTGATCCTGCGCGAAGCCTGCTTGACAATTTGCAGTACGTACTGCGAAAGAATGGCCCGTTTGCGGCGGTGCACAGCCATGTGTTCTTCTATTCCGGACTTGTACTGCGTGCGGCAAAGCACGCGGGGGTACCGGTGCGCATCGCCCACGCGCACAATGCGCACACGGGTGAGTCCCGCAGCTTGCCGCGGCTGGCATATGAGCGGGGGATGCGGCTTTTGATCTGGCGGTATGCGACACTGCTGCTCGGCTGCTCAGAGAAAGCTTGCCGCTACGTGTTCGGCGATGCGGCGATGCGTGACGCACGCTGTCATGTCCTTCCAGACGGGATCGACTGTGATCGCTTCGCTTTTCGAGCGGAGGTGCGCAGCGAAATGCGTGCGGCCTATGGGCTCGATGGGCGGTTTGTGGTTGGCCATGTCGGACATTTTACGGCGGCGAAGAATCATGAAAAGATACTCCGTGTCTTTGCAGCGCTCTGCCGCAGGCGGCAGGATGCGGCACTGCTGCTCGTCGGTGACGGTGAGCTGGAGGCAGATGTGCGCCGGATGGCGCAGGAACTGGAGATCGCCGACCGGGTCGTGTTTGCCGGGGCAATGCAGGATGTGGAGCGTGCCTATCAGGCGATGGATGTGTTCTTGTTTCCGTCGCGTTATGAGGGCTTTGGCATGGCGGTGGTCGAGGCACAGGCGAGCGGGCTTGCCTGCGTTGCTTCCGACGTTGTGCCGGAGGAGACGAACGCTTCCGGCCGCGTGACGTATCTGCCGCTGCGCGCGCCGGACACCGTATGGGCAGAGGCGGTGCTTGAATGCTCCGGGCGAGATTTCGATGCGAAGCGCGCTGTTCAAAAAAAGTTCGATATTGTGTTTAGCGCAAATGCGCTATGTATGTGGTATAGCAAAGGATAATTGATTATGTGTAATGACAAGCGTATACCCGATATAAATCACCAATCAGAGAGAATATCTTTAGGCTGTGCGGTTGTCTGCATTGTGTTTTTTGTTGTTTTATCGCAAATTGTGCTCCAGATCATCCCAGATGGAATGTCGCAGCTATTTCGACCGATAATCATTTTTTTGCTGTTTATACAGATGGTGAAATATGGGGCTGGAAGTTGCTGCGCGCGAACACTTTCGCTGTTTTTGGCAATTTATTATATGGCGGTTGTGGCGATGACCTCTTGGCAGCGGGAGAATCTGATGTTAGGTAGTGCTAACGCACTGTATGCGCTCATGTTTTTTACAGTTGCGGGGACTAAGTGGAATTGCTGGGAAATCCGCTGGATCTTGATGGCGTGCTTTTTTGCAGCTGTCATTTGCGCGACCGTCCTGCTGTTCAGCAATCCATTTATGGATTTTTCGCAGGCTGTCGATGGTCACGTGAAGCTGTTTTATCAGGAGTACAATAGAAATTTGAATGCGTATTGCTATGCAATCGGAGCGGTTCTTGGTCTTACGTACCTTGTGCACGGGAAAAATGTGCCGCGCTTTGTTGTGTTTATATGCTTTTCCGTGGTGATATATGCTTTGCTTTACAGCCAGTGTCGAGGAGCGTTTTTGTGCGCGAATGTTGGAATGGTAATTTCGCTTTACGGGAAGTATGTTGAGATTCGAAAGGTAGATAGGCT
>OHNR01000361.1_pt1 | contig 11769 bp, 6 predicted proteins | sample 1569651 | NCBI WGS metagenome assembly OHNR01 (sample SAMEA3879502, study PRJEB24766) | human gut metagenome | biome: human-associated habitat; feature: feces | place: USA | collected 1985/1987 | reverse complement strand
CGATGCCGCCCTTGCCGCTCTGGCTGTTGATGCGGATGACGTCGGCGTCGTAGGTGCGGCCGATGTCATGGGGGTCCACCGGAATATAGGGGCAGGTCCAGCGGTGGTCGCCCTTCTCCTTGCGGTAGGCCATGCCCTTTGCAATGGCGTCTTGATGGCTGCCCGAGAAGGCGGCGAATACCAGCTGGCCGGCGTAGGGGGTGCGCTCGTAGATGTGCATCCGGGTGACCCGCTCATAGGTGGCGCAGATGGCGGGCATATCGGAGAAGTCCAGCTTCGGGTCTACGCCGTGGCTGTACATATTCATGGCGAGGGTCACAGCGTCCACGTTGCCGGTGCGCTCGCCGTTGCCGAAGAGGCAGCACTCCACCCGCTGAGCGCCTGCCAGAACGGCCAGCTCTGCACAGGCGACGCCGGTGCCGCGGTCATTATGCGGGTGGGTGGAGATGATGACGCTGTCGCGGTACTTGAGGTGCTTATCGCAATACTCAATTTGATTTGCATAGACATGGGGCATACTCATCTCGACCGTGACCGGCAGGTTGATGATCATGGGGCGGTCGGGGGTGGGCTGCATGATGTCCAGGACCGCGTTGCAGACCTCAACGGCGTAGTCCACCTCGGTGCCGGTGAAGCTCTCGGGGCTGTACTCGAAGAGGAAGTTGCCCTCATACTCCTCGCTCAGCTGCTTGACCAGCTTTGCGCCGTCCATAGCGATCTGCTTGATCTCCTCCTTAGACTTGTGGAACACCTGCTCGCGCTGGGCGACGGAGGTGGAGTTATAGAAGTGGATGACCGCACGAGGTGCGCCCTTGACAGCCTCGAAGGTGCGGCGGATGATGTGGTCGCGGCACTGGGTCAGCACCTGCACGGTGACATCGTCGGGGATCATGTTCTTCTCGATGAGGGTACGGAGGAACTCGTACTCCGTCTCGCTGGCGGCCGGGAAGCCGACTTCGATCTCCTTGAAGCCAATTTTGACCAGCATCTGGAAGAATTCCAGCTTTTCCTCGAGGCTCATGGGGACGATAAGGGCCTGATTGCCGTCGCGCAGGTCCACGCTGCACCAGGTGGGAGCTTTCTCGATGTGGTCTTTCTTGACCCAGCTGTCATAGCCGGCGGGGACCGGGTAATATCCCGGTGCGTACTTGGTAGCGTCCATCATAATTCTTGTCCTCCATTTTTGCTGTGTCAACCTCTCAGTCTCGCATTCGCTCGACAGGGCCGGGCTGCGGCAGCGCGTCAGCGCTGACTGAGAGGTTGACTCCTTTTATCAAACGAAAAGGCTCCCGTCTCTCAAAGGACGAAATCCCCTGAGAGACGAGAGCCTGTAATTTCTGTTACAGGGCACCCGTGGTACCACTCTCTTTGCTGTGCCATAAGCACAGCCGCTCTGCACGATCGGCTTTTTGAGGCGAATCGCTGCCCTTATAACGGTGGGCTTCCGTCAGGACCTACTGTCTGCTTCAGTCCTGCCGCTCAGGGGCCAGTAACCGAGACCCTCTGCACCGCCTTGCACCATCCGGCGGCTCTCTGCACGCAGAAGAAAATCGTTTTTTCCCCGTCAACGCATTTGCGCTTTGTTCAAAGTGGTTTCATTTTAGCAAAAGCCGCCGCCCCTGTCAAGCAGTTTCGCTCACAATGGAAATGAAACGATTTCACATAAATAGCAGCATAATTTTTCAAAATTTGCGGATAGATTCTTTGCTTTGTTAAGAATCTGCGAAGTTTTTGCAAAGTTCGCCTCGAAACGCTGGTTTCTGAAATGGCGTCGTGGTATGCTGGTTGCAACGTAAGGAGGGACCCCCATGAAAGAAGTCAAGACCCCCAAAAAGCCATTGGCTATTTACTACGCCATTGTATTACTGGTGCTGATGCTGCTCAACTTCGTGCTCGTGCCGTGGATGAGCGAACGGCAGGTAAAAGAAGTGGACTACGGCACCTTCATGTCCATGACCGAGGACAAAGACATCGGCCGGGTGGATGTGGAATCGAACCAGATCATCTTTACCGATAAAGACGAAAAGCAAATTTACAAGACCGGCCTGATGAACGACCCTGACCTGACCCAGCGCCTCTACGACGCAGGCGCACAGTTTTCCAGCGAGATCGTCGAGCAGGCTTCGCCGCTGCTGAGCTTTCTGCTGAGCTTTGTGCTGCCCATCGTCCTCTTCGTCTGGCTGGGCAATTTCATGAACAAAAAGCTCATAGAAAAGGCCGGCGGCGCGAACTCAATGATGTTCGGCGGCGTGGGCAAGTCCAACGCCAAAGTCTACGTCCAGTCCACCCACGGCATCCGCTTTGCGGATGTGGCCGGCGAAGATGAGGCCAAAGAGAACTTACAGGAGATCGTAGATTATCTGCACGACCCTAAGAAATACGAAGAGATCGGTGCCTCGATGCCCAAGGGCATCCTGCTCGTCGGCCCTCCGGGTACCGGCAAGACCATGCTGGCAAAGGCCGTGGCGGGCGAATCCAACGTGCCGTTCTTCTCCATCTCCGGCTCGGAGTTCGTGGAGATGTTCGTGGGCATGGGCGCGTCCAAAGTCCGTGATTTGTTCAAGCAGGCCAAGGAAAAGGCCCCCTGCATCGTCTTCATCGACGAGATAGACGCCATCGGCCAGAAGCGCAACAGCGGCCAGCTGGGCGGCAACGACGAGCGTGAGCAGACCCTGAACCAGCTGCTCACCGAGATGGACGGCTTCGAGGGCAACAGCGGCGTCATCATCCTCGCGGCCACCAACCGTCCGGATTCCCTTGACCCGGCTCTGACCCGTCCCGGCCGCTTTGACCGCCGTGTTCCTGTGGAACTGCCCGACCTCAAGGGCCGCGAAGAGATCCTGAAGGTCCACGCCAGGAAAGTCGCTCTTGCCCCCGGCATCGACTTCAACACCGTGGCCCGGATGGCCTCCGGTGCCTCCGGCGCAGAGCTGGCCAACATCGTCAACGAAGCCGCCTTGCGGGCCGTGCGCGCTGGCCGCAAGAGCGTGACCGAGGCCGACCTTGAGGAGAGCATCGAGGTGGTCATTGCCGGCTACCAGAAGAAGAACTCCATCCTCACCGACAAGGAAAAGTGCATCGTGGCCTATCATGAGATCGGCCACGCACTGGTGGCGGCGCTTCAGAATCACTCCGCACCCGTGCAGAAGATCACCATCATCCCCCGCACCTCGGGCGCACTGGGCTACACCATGCAGGTCGAAGAAGGCAACCACTACCTGATGACCAAGGAAGAGCTGGAAAATAAGATCGCCACCCTCACCGGCGGACGTGCTGCCGAGGAAGTGGTGTTCGGCTCCATCACCACCGGCGCGTCCAACGACATCGAGCAGGCCACCAAGCTTGCCCGCGCCATGCTCACCCGTTACGGCATGAGCAAAGAGTTCGACATGGTGGCCCTGGAGACGGTGAACAACCAGTATCTGGGCGGCGACACCTCGCTGGCCTGCTCGGCGCAGACCCAGCGCGAGATCGACCAGCGGGTCGTGGAGCTGGTAAAGGCCCAGCACGAAAAGGCCGTCAAGATCCTCACCGACAACCGTGCAAAGCTCGACGAGCTGGCGAAGTACCTTTATGAAAAGGAGACCATCACCGGCGACGAGTTCATGGCTATCCTTGAGGAAAAAGATTCCAGCGAAAATTAAAATAGGATCTCTGCAATAATCCAGCCGCCGTATCCGTATTCATTACAGATACGGCGGTTTTCTGATACGCCGTACCGCTGATAAAAGCATTTGGGATAAACCTCTCCGTCAGCGCACCAGCGCTGACGGAGAGGTTGACTCCCTACAACTACAGGAGGATACTACTATGAGACTGCTGAACAAGAACACTGCCCGCCGCGCCGCTGCTGCTGCCGCTCTGCTGACCATGACCGCCGCCATGAGCGTGGGTGCCTTTGCTGCCGACGCCGAGGACGTGACCGTTGCCGGTTATCTGCCCCCTCAGTCGTCCGAGGTCATGGTTCAGGGTGACATCGCTCTCCACTCTGACGTTCCGGTGGGGGAGGTAGACCCCAACTACGGCGGCTACGCTTCCCCGGTGGAGAACCCCATTCAGGGCAACGTGATGATGATCTCCGACGAGACTCCCCTGCCCTCTGACACGCCGGTGGAGAAGAGCGAAGCCCGCTACACCGTCAAGGGCCTGCTGGGCAAGCAGGTGCTCTACACCGCCCGTCAGGAAGGCCGCGTGCTGACGCTGGACGCCCCCGATGACAACGCCACCTTCCGCACCACCATCCTCGACATGCAGACCCTGATGAATCAGGGCGTAAGCACTCTGGTGCTCAAGACCGGCAAGACTTCCACCACTCTGAACCTGACTCTGCTGTGCCAGGACCAGAAGCCCGGCACCCGGGTCACTCTGCGCCACCTCGGCAGCAGCGCTCACCTCACCGTGGGCTTCCGCAGCCGCCGCGACCTCATCGTTGGCCGATAAGCTTTTCCCTCTCTCCTCTTTGTTTTCCATAGATACTTTTTCCCTCAGACGCAAAAGACCCCCGCTGCAAACGCAGCGGGGGTCTTACTGTTTATCAAATGGTCCCGTCCGAGCCGTTCTCGCTCTGCTCCGATGCATAGAGCACCATCAGGTGGTTTGCAGATGCTTCGAGCTGGCTCTTGGCCTGACGGAGGTTCGCTTCTTCTGTCTCGTTCATCTTTTCGGGCTTATCCTTCCGCAGGCAGCGGCGGAGGTTCGCCACATCGGCTTTGATGCGGTTCTTCTCCTCCTTGTCCAGCTCCTTCTTGCACTTGGAGAGGGCCTCGTCCACCTTATAAGCCAGCACCTCGGCCTGATTGTGGAGGTCAAGCCGCTCTTTGCGGCGGCTGTCCTCGGCCTCGTAGGCGGCCGCGTCGGCCATGGCGCGCTGGATCTCATTCTCCGAGAGGTTCGTGCTGCCGGTGATGGTGATGTTCTGCTCCCGGCCGGTGCCGAGGTCTTTGGCCGAGACTTTCACGACGCCGTTGACGTCAATATCAAAGGTGACTTCGATTTGGGGCTTGGACGAGAAGCTGGCCCGGATGCCGTTCAGCTTGAACTTGCCGAGGCTCTTATTGTCGCGGGCGAAATGCCGCTCACCCTGCAGGACGTTGATCTCCACACTGGTCTGCATGGGGCGGGCCGTGGTGAATATCTGGCTCTTGCGGGTGGGTATCATGCTGTTGCGGGTGATGAGGGGGGTCGCCACGCCGCCCAGTGTCTCGATCGAGAGGGTCAGCGGGGTGACGTCCATCAGCACAAGGCCCTGCGCCGCTGCACCAGAAGCGCCAGCCAGCTTGCCGCCGCCCTGTAACAGACCGCCCTGCACAGCGGCACCCATCGCCACGCATTCGTCGGGGTTGAGGCTGTGGCTCGGTTCACAGCCCAGCAGTTCCTTCACCTGACGCTCGACGGCAGGCATCCGGGTGCTGCCGCCGACGAGAAGGACTTTGCCCAACTGCGAAGCCGAGATGCCGGCATCCCGCAGTGCGTTCTGCACCGGGGCCACCGTCCGTGCCAGCAGGTCGCCGGTCATCATCTCGAACTGGGGGCGGGAGATGGTCAGATCGAGGTGGTGGGGGCCGTCCTTGCCCACAGCGATGAAGGGCAGATTGAGCTGGGCCGAGAGGGCGCTGGACAGCTCTTTCTTGGCCTTTTCGGCCTCTTCTTCCAGGCGTCCCATGGCGGCGGGGTCGCGGGAGAGGTCGATGCGGTCCGATTTCTTGAACTCTGCCACGGCGTATTCCACGATGCGCTGGTCGAAGTCGTCGCCGCCGAGGCGGGTATCGCCGCCGGTGGCCAGCACCGTAAAGGTGCCGTCTTCGATCTCGATGATGGAGACGTCGAAGGTGCCGCCGCCGAGGTCGTAGACCAGGATCTTCTGGGGCGCTTCGTTGTCAAGGCCGTAGGCCACAGCGGCGGCGGTAGGCTCATTGATGATGCGCAGGACGTTCAGGCCTGCGATGCGGCCCGCATCCTGGGTGGCCTTGCGCTGGCTGTCGTCAAAGTAAGCGGGGACGGTGATGACGGCCTCCGTCACCGGCTCACCCAAGTAGCTCTCGGCGTCGCGGCGTATCTTGGTCAGTATCATGGCGCTGATCTCCTGCGGAGTCAGGTCTTTGCCGTCGATGTGGACGCGGTAGTCACTGCCCATATGCCGCTTGATGCTGGACACCGTCCGGCCGGAGTTGGTGGCAAGCTGGCGCTTTGCCGCGCCGCCCACCAGACGCTCGCCGTCTTTGGTGAACGCCACCACGCTGGGGGTGGTGCGCTCTCCCTCTGCGTTGGTGATGACGACGGGCTTGCCGCCCTCCACCACTGCCACGCAGCTGTTCGTGGTGCCAAGGTCAATACCGATCACTTTGCTCATTCTGGTCGTCCTCTCTGTTTTTGCGACGCGCATATTTTTCCTTCAATATCATATCGGTTCCGTATGACGATTTCTTAGAGCATTTGTAAAGATTTTGTGTTTCCGCTCATTCTCTCTCGAGCAGCTGGCGGATGACGGCCTCCGTCTCGTCCAGCCAGCTCTGGGCCGTCTCGTCCCCCTCTTCTTTGCGGACGAGGAAGCCCTGCTTCGCCTCAGCCAGCTGAGCCAGCGCCTTTTTGCGGGAGATATACTGGGTCTCATACTGGGCCACCCGCAGGCAGACCTGCGGCATATAGGCGATGTCGGGGGTGGAGGCGCAGAGTTTCTGAGCCTTGCGGTAGGCCCGCAGAGCCGCACCGGCCCCTTTTCCCTGCACCATGGCATCGTCGCCCAGCGCCACCCATGCGGCCACATCGCCGGCGTCGGCAGCTTTTTTCCAGAACTTGCGGGCCTGTGCAGGGCTCTTGCGGCAGCCCCGGCCCTCGTAGAGCATCTCGCCCATCATGGCAAGGCCCTCGGCGCAGCCCTCTTCGGCAGAGAGCTGATAATAGTGCATCGCGTCGTCCCAGCGTTCCTCGGCCATGGCATGGTTGCCGGCCCGCAGCTCCGCTTCGCCCGGCTCATCGGTGTCGTGGCTGGCATGGAGCAGACCGTTCAAAAGCGAGCAGTCCAGCGTGGCAGAGCTGGTCCACGGGTCGATGACCACGCCGTCGATGCTGTCCGAGTCCAGCGCCATCTGCATGGCGGAAGCCAGAAGCCGTTCCGCCATGGGGCGGCTGGCCGTGCCTTTATCGGCCTCCGCCATCTTCACTGAGGTGAACACCGGCAGGTAACACCGGCCCTTCTGGGTGCGCAGGGTCCAGGGCTGCAGGTCTTTCGCTTTCTCCGCCGGGACAGGATGCTCCGCCCACGGGGCGGCCCCGTCCGGCTGGTCGGACGCAGCTTCCAGCGGCACCAGGACCCTGGTGTCCAGCTCGAGGGCATAGTTGATGGCGTTCATCAGCGCCCAGAAGCTCTCCTCGTTCTGGCCCTTATAGAGCGCTGCCACAGCCCGCTCTATCGCCGGACAGCCCGTACCCAGCGGCCCGTATTCCGGCAGCTTTTTGCGGTCTGCCGCGCCCACCGGGCGCAGCCGCAGCCGTGCCGCACCATCTTTTGCCATTGCATCCACCATTCTTTCCGTTGAGATTCCTTTTCAGTATAGCAGGATTTTTCGGTTTTCTCAATCTCCGGAGCCGAAATCTGCATCCAGAGCCGGTTTTCTTTGGCAAAAAACATAGCATTCCTGTTGGGAGTGCGTTATAATAAGGAGCGTCTCGACTAAATGTATTAAAGAAAGGGAGTATCGAGCCTTGAACAAAATGCTTCGCTATCTCAGCGATTACAAGCGCGAGAGCGTGCTTGCACCGCTTTTCAAGATGCTGGAAGCTACGTTTGACCTGTTCGTGCCGCTTGTGATGGCCGACATCGTCAACGTGGGTATCGCGGCCCACGATTTCCACTACATCCTCGTGCGGTGCGGCATCCTGCTGCTTCTGGCCATCGTCGGCCTCACGTGCAGCCTGACGGCCCAATACTTCTCGGCCAAAGCCGCCGTGGGTTATTCCACCGGCCTGCGTCATGCGCTGTTTGAGCACATCCAGACGCTGAGCTTTTCCGAGATGGACACCATGGGCACCAGCACCCTCATCACCCGGATGACCAGCGACGTCAATCAGGTGCAGAGCGGATTGAACCTCTTCCTCCGTCTGTTCCTGCGCAGCCCCTTCGTGGTGTTCGGCGCCATGATCATGGCCTTTACGGTCAACTTCCGCGCCGCCCTCATCTTCGTGGTGGCTATCCCGCTACTGAGCGTCGTGGTCTTCGGCGTCATGGTCATCACCCGGCCGCTGTATAAGTCGGTGCAGACCCGCCTCGACCGGGTTCTGGGCCTCACCCGCGAAAACCTGACCGGCGTGCGCGTCGTCCGCGCCTTCGACAAGGAAAAGAGCGAGGTGGACCGCTTCGAGGACGCCAATGAGCTGCTGACCCAAATGCAGCTCCACGTGGGCCACATCTCCGCCCTGATGAACCCGCTGACCTACGTTATCATCAACCTTGCCATCGTGGCGCTGCTGTATGTAGGCAGCATCGAGATAAGCATCGGCGGCATGGCCTCCGGCGACGTCATCGCGCTGGTCAACTATATGAACCAGATCCTGGTCGAGCTGGTCAAGCTGGCCAACCTCATCGTTCAGGTGAGCAAGGCTCTGGCCTGTGCAGGCCGTGTGCAGGCGGTTCTGGACACCAAGCCCGGCATGGAGTTCCCGGCTGAGCTCACCGGCAATGTTCCGGCGGAAAAGGCCGGCGACGCCGTCCGTTTCGACCATGTGAGCCTGACCTATAAGGGCGCAGGCGCACCCAGCCTCTCTGACATCAATTTCACCGCCAAGCGCGGCCAGACCATCGGCGTCATCGGCGGCACCGGCAGCGGCAAATCCAGCCTCATCAGCCTCATCCCCCGCTTCTACGACGCCACCGAGGGCAGTGTGGAGATCATGGGCCGACCGGTCCGGCAGTACCCTCGCGCCGACCTGCGCGGCAAGGTGGCTGTGGTCATGCAGAAGGCCCAGCTCTTCGGCGGCACCATCCGCTCCAACCTGCTCTGGGGCAGTCAGAATGCCTCCGACGCCGACCTCTGGGCTGCGCTGGAAACGGCACAGGCTGCGGAGTTCGTGAAAGCCAAGCCCCTCGGCCTCGACGAGCCGGTGGAGCAGGGCGGACGCAACCTCTCCGGCGGTCAGCGTCAGCGCCTGACAATCGCCCGCGCGCTGGTGGGACATCCTGACATTCTGATTCTGGACGACAGCGCCTCCGCGCTGGACTACGCCACGGATGCGCGCCTGCGAAAGGCCATCCGCGCCCATGATGCGAACGTCACCGTATTTCTGGTGTCGCAGCGCGCGGCCTCCATCCAGTATGCCGATCAGATCCTTGTGCTGGATGACGGCGCGCTCGTCGGGCAGGGCACACATGCCGAGCTGCTCGAATCGTGCCCGGTCTATCAGGAGATCTACTATTCCCAGTTCCCGAAGGAGGCGCAGAACGCATGAAAAAGAAAAATACCATGCGCAGGCTGCTGCGCTACCTGAAAAAATACTGGCTGCTGCTGATCCTGTCGCTGCTGTTTGCCGCGCTGACCGTGGCCATGACGCTGTATCTGCCAATCCTCATCGGGCAGGCCGTCGACCTCATCGTCGCGCCGGGGCAGGTGGAATTCTCTGCCATCGCTCGCCTGCTGCTCAAAATGGGCATCCTCATCGGCGCAACGGCGCTGTCGCAGTGGATCATGAACGCCTGCAACAACCGCATCACCTACCGCACCGTGCGCGATATCCGCAGCGATGCCTTTGCGCGGCTGGAGATCCTTCCCCTGCGCTACATCGATGCGCACAGCTACGGCGAGATCGTCAGCCGCATGATCGCGGATGTCGACCAGTTCGCAGACGGCCTGCTCATGGGCTTCACGCAGTTCTTTACGGGCGTGCTCACCATCGTCGGCACGCTGCTGTTCATGCTGTGGATGAATCCGCTCATCACGCTCGTCGTCGTGGTCATCACGCCGGTGTCGCTGTTCGTTGCGAGCTTTATCGCCCGCAAGACCTACGCCATGTTCAAGGAGCAGTCCGCCGCCCGCGGTGAGCAGACCGGCATCATCGACGAGATGGTCGGCAATCAGAAGGTCGTGCAGGCCTTCGGCTATCAGGATCGCGCACAGGGCCGCTTTGACGAGGTCAACGAGCGGCTGCGCAAGTGCTCGCTGCGCGCCATTTTCTTCTCGTCCATCACGAATCCGTCCACGCGCTTTGTCAACTCGCTCGTCTATGCGGGCGTCTGCGTGGCGGGCGCGCTCAGCGCCGTGCACGGCGGCATCTCTGTCGGCCAGCTGACAAGCTTCCTCAGCTATGCCAACCAGTATACGAAGCCCTTCAACGAAATTTCCGGCGTGGTAACGGAGCTGCAGAATGCGCTGGCCTGCGCCGACCGCATCTTCGAGCTCATCGAGGAAACGCCGCAGACCCCGGAGCCCGCCGATGCGAAGACGCTCACGAACCCCGACGGCAGCGTTGCGCTGGAGGACGTCTCGTTCTCCTATGTCCCGGAGCAGCACCTGATCGAGCATTTTGATCTTGCCGCGAAGCCCGGCCAGCGTATTGCCATCGTCGGCCCGACCGGCTGCGGCAAGACGACGATCATCAATCTGCTCATGCGCTTCTATGATGTGGACAGCGGCTGCATCCGCGTGAGCGGCGAGGATATCCGCCAGCTGACGCGCGGCAGCCTGCGCACGTCCTACGGCATGGTGCTGCAGGACACCTGGCTCAAGACCGGCACCATCCGCGAGAATATCGTCATGGGCAAGCCGGACTCAACGGACGAGGAGGTCATCGCCGCGGCAAAGGCCTCACATGCGCACGGCTTCATCCGGCGCCTGCCGCAGGGCTATGACACGCCGATCACGGAGGACGGCGGCGGCCTGTCCCAGGGGCAGAAGCAGCTGCTGTGCATCACGCGCGTCATGCTCTGCCTGCCGCCGATGCTCATCCTTGACGAGGCGACGTCCTCCATCGACACGCGCACGGAGATCAAGATCCAGGAGGCCTTCAACCGTCTGATGCAGGGCCGCACGAGCTTCATCGTCGCCCATCGCCTCTCGACCATCCGCGAGGCGGACGTCATTCTGGTGATGAAAGACGGCCACATCATCGAGCAGGGCAACCACAGGACCCTGCTGGAGAAAAACGGCTTCTATGCCGAGCTGTACCGCAGCCAGTTCGATATTTGAAGATCCCTGCCCGGCGGGAGATTTTTATGCCTCGATCGCCGGATTGTAGAGATATACGTTCCTGCGGTCGAGGTGCTCGCGCAGCTTCTCGATCGCCTCGCCGAAGCGCTGGAAATGCACGACCTCCCGCGCGCGGAGGAAGCGGATGACGTCGTTCACATCCGGATCGTCCGACAGGCGCAGAATGTTGTCATAGGTGACCCGCGCCTTTTGCTCCGCCGCCAGATCCTCGTTCAGGTCGGCAATGGTGTCGCCCTTTACGCCGATACTCGCTGCGTTCCAAGGGGAGCCACTGGCAGAGGTTGGATACACACCGGCAGTGTGATCCACAAAGTAGGCAGCAAAGCCCGGGTTCTCCTCAATTTGCTTTTCCGTCAAGTTGCGGGTCAGTTGGTGCACCATGGCGCCGATCATTTCCAGGTGCCCCAGCTCCTCCACACCAATGTCCGTAAGCAAACCCTTCAACTCCGGATACGGCATAGAATACCGCTGGGACAAATAGCGCAGACTGGCACCCAGTTCCCCATCCGGGCCGCCGTACTGACTGATGATAATGGACGCAGCGCGGGGATCCGGGTTCTTAATATTGATGGGG
>OHNR01000359.1_pt1 | contig 11777 bp, 9 predicted proteins | sample 1569651 | NCBI WGS metagenome assembly OHNR01 (sample SAMEA3879502, study PRJEB24766) | human gut metagenome | biome: human-associated habitat; feature: feces | place: USA | collected 1985/1987 | reverse complement strand
GTTCCGCAGCGCATATAAAATTTCCGGTCAGCTGGTCGCCTATTGCATTGCACACGATACCGTACTTGAGCAGCTGCCGATGGAGACTTACAAAGCCTATTCCGAGGTCTTTGCGGACGATCTGTATGAAGAAATTTCACTCAAAACCTGCGTAGCGCGGCGCATTTCCTCCGGTGGAACCGGCCCTGCGTCGGTACAGGCGCAGCTGGATTCCGTCGCAGCTTTCCTCGCGGCGCATCATGGAAGGAGAACAGCATGAACATCAAGGGACAGAGTTTTTTAAAGCTGTTGGATTTTACGCCGGAACAGATCATGGAGTTTTTGGCGCTCGCCGCCAAACTCAAGGCGAAGAAAAAGGCAGGTATCCCCCACCGGTTGTGCGAGGGAAAGCAGGCCGCGCTGATTTTTGAAAAGACCAGCACGCGCACACGCTGCTCTTTTGAGGTTGCAGCGCATGATATGGGCATGGGCACCACCTACCTGGATCCGTCAGGCTCCCAGATCGGCAAGAAGGAGTCCATCGCCGACACTGCCCGTGTGCTGGGCCGCATGTTCGACGGCATCGAGTACCGCGGCTACGGCCAGCAGATCGTGGAAGACCTTGCCCACTACGCCGGTGTGCCGGTGTGGAACGGCCTGACCAACGAGTTCCACCCCACCCAGATCCTCGCCGACTTTCTCACCATCCGGGAGCACTTCGGCCACCTCAAGGGCATCAACTTCGTTTACTTCGGCGACGCTCGCTACAACATGGGCAACAGCCTGATGGTGGGCTGCGCCAAGATGGGCCTCAACTTCACCGCCTGCGCCCCCAAGAAGTACCAGCCGGACGCTGCACTGGTGGAGCAGTGCAAGGCCATCGCCGCCGAGACGGGTGCGACCATCTCCTTCGAGGAAGACCCTGCCAAGGCCGCAAAGGGCGCAGACGTCCTCTACACCGACGTCTGGGTGTCCATGGGCGAGCCGGTCGAGGTCTGGGCCGCGCGCATCAACGACCTGGCCGCATATCAAATCAACCAGAACCTGATGAATATCGCCGGCCCCAAGGCCGTGTTCATGCACTGCCTGCCCGCCTACCACGACCACAAGACCACCGTGGGCAGGGAGATGGGCGAGCGCTTTGGCCGCGACGCGATGGAGGTCACCGACGAAGTCTTCGAAGGCCCCCAGAGCATCGTCTTCGACGAGGCCGAGAACCGGATGCACACCATCAAGGCTGTCATGGCGGCCACGCTGGGCTATAACGGCTAAATCATCCGTTTACTCTTTCTTCAGTTGTTCCAAAACACTGCTCAAATACTCCGGAAAGAAATATTTCAGCTCTTCATGGGTGGAATAGTGCTTTACATCCGTATGCACTTCCACGCCTGCCGCTGTCAAATCTTCCAACAGCGCCCTAATGTGCTCTTCGTAGGTGTGCTCTTTATCTGAGTAGTGAATATATACGCGCTGCGTTTTTGCCGCTGTATCTTCCCGAATGCGCTGTTTCAGTCGATGATTCAGCGCATTTTTGTTTTTCTCCGTAACCGGTCCACCCAGAATTTCTTCCAACGTAGGACGGAACTTTTCGCTGTCCAGATAGTTTCCTAAAAAATACTGCGGAGCCGCGACTACCATCACAGAGTTTGGATAATGAATACCAAAATTCAGTGCTGCATATCCGCCCTTGCTTGAGCCGCTGAACACGATGTATTTGAACAGCGTTCTGCTCTCCGCAATGCACCTGTCAATCAGCTCGAATACTGCCGTCTCTACGGCATGATTTTCCTTGCAGCCAAGATAATACACACCCAGCTGTCTCGGCCCGAAATCATCCTTGATCAAAAGTCGGTTCACGCCGCATTCTTTCAGCGTCCGCACCTGATTATACCGGGGGCCTGCGTCGTTGCACGCCTGAAAGCCCACCACCAGAATATCGCTCTTTTTGCAGGGAAAAAACATATACCGAAGTGTCTGACCATCCTGCGCCGTAAATTCTTTCTCATTCCACCGCTGGACAGCCTCCGTATAGATTCGGTTCACGCCGCGATGCCAAAACGAACGAATGTTCATGCTCTCACCTCAAAGACATTATAACATTCCCTCTGGTTGTTTTCCAGATTCACCGCCGGGATGTTCCTTCGATTTTTTCTTGCAAAAAACGCCCTCTGCCCGTATAATGGTAAGACAACACTTTCTTGCTGATAAAGGAGGCCCACAATGGGCGGAGGACACGTTTCGCGCCCCGATTTCGGGATGCCGCAGCCCGACCCGGCCCACCCGCTGACGGAGTTTTACTGCCTGTTGCAGCGGGCCTTAGACCGGGAGGGCGTGTTTGCCCTGCCCGCGCTGTATGCGCAGTTCCGCGCTCCGGCCCGGCGCATCTACGCCGACGAGGCGGCGGATTTTCTCACCCTCTCCCCCGACGAAGAGGTAGGTTCTGCCCGTCTGCTGGCCCCGGCGCAGCTGCAGCTGCTCTATTCCTCCCTGCATGTCATGCCGGATGGTGCGCCCGCCGCGCTGCTGCTCACCGAAGAATGCACCCGGACGGTGTACGCTGTCCAGCTGCTGCCGCCCTTCGTCTGGGAAGACCCGCTCCCTCCCCTGCCGGACGCTCCGGCGGCGCTGAGCCTCACCCTCACCATGCGGGACGTGGAAGAGATAGACGCCTGCCCCGCCGCGCTGGGCCACCGTCTCGCCTGCGACAAGGCGGGCAAACGCTGGCTCCACCACCCCCGGGCCGAGACGTATCTCTCCGAGCGGGTAGCCCTCTTCCAGCGGCTCTACCGATAACTGAACAGAAGCTCTCAGGGTCATTTGCCAAAACATGGCGGCAAATGGCCCTTTTGTTTTTGGCGTATTCATGTTATACTTTGGGTACCTTGTGCGATGCCGGGCGGAAGATTTTTCCGCTCTGCATCATAAACTGCAATAATCGGGGCCGCTCATCCGTATACAGGGTGAATGTCCCCAATAAAAGATAATTTTTCCACCGGGTCCTGCTGTACACAGGACATCAAAGGAGCATAGAACTATGGGACAGCTGACCAAAAACGAGATTTTTGCGCTGGCCGTGCAGCGATACAGTGACACGGTGTTCCGAGCCGCCATGCACAACTGCAGCTGCACCGCCGATGCGGAAGATGTGGTGCAGGATGTTTTCGAAAAGCTGCTGTGCTACAATGGCCGCTTCGAGAGCGAGGAACACCTGAAAGCCTGGCTGCTGCGTGTGACCATCAACCGCTGCCACGACCTGACCCGCGCCGCCCGCCAGAAGGACACCGAGCTGGACGAGAATCTTCCTGCTCCGGAGCAGATGGAAGACGGCAGTGTGCTGGATGCCGTGCGCGCCCTGCCCGAGAACTACCGCAACGCGGTCTACCTCCACTACTACGAGGGGTACACCGCCGCCGAGGTGGGCCGGATGCTGGGCGCACCCACCAACACGGTGCTCAGCTGGCTTCGCCGCGCCCGCGCACAGTTACATACGATGCTGAAGGAGGAGATCGAAGATGAGGTGGTATGAGTACAAGATGGAGGTAGACGACCTTCACGCTTCGGACGACCTGAAAGCAAAGCTCCTCGCCATGCAGCCGGCAGAAGAGGCACCGAAACCCGCCAGGAAACCGAAAAAAGCCATCCACTTTCCCCGCAAGACTCTGAGCATCGCCGCCTGCGGCCTGCTCTGCGGCGTTGGTCTGTATGCGGCAGTCCACTCCCCCTTCAGCCTGCTGCCTGCGGGCGGCGCGGCCCTCAGCTCTGCCCCTGAGACGGCCTCCTACGCCGCCGCCTACTCGATGGACGACGTGAACAGCGCCCTTGCCGCACCCAAGATGGCCGTCCCGGCCGGTGGAAGCGCCGATGCCATGAGTGACCGCGATGCAGGCGGCACCGGCACCCTCAGCGCCGAGGCCGCGCAGACAAGCACAAAGCTCATCTACACGGCCAACCTCACCATCGAGAGCAAGGACTTTGACGCCGCCCGCACCGCCCTCACCGACGCCGTGAGCGCCGCCGGGGGCTATCTGGAATCCAGCAATGAATCCTCTTACACCGGCTCGAGCCGCACCCTCTCCCTCACCATCCGCGTCCCGCAGGACAACTACGCGAGCTTCCTCGAAGCCGCCGCGCAAGCGGGCAACCTCGTGGACAAGAGCGAGCAGGTGCAGGACGTCACCACCCAGTATATGGACATCGAGGCCCGGCTCTCCAACCTGACGGCCCAGCGCACACGTTTGCAGGAGCTTCAGGCCAGCGCCGAAAACCTCTCCGATCTACTGGAGATCGAATCTTCCCTCAGCGACGTCCAGTACCAGATCGAGAGCTGGCAGTCGCAGCTGGACTGGTACAGCCAGCAGGTGTCCTGCTCCACGGTCTACCTCTCGCTGGACGAGGTGAAGGAATACACCCCCACCGAGGAATCCTACCTCTCCCAGCTGTCCAGCGCCCTCCGCAATGGCTGGACGGGCTTCGTCTCCGGCATCCAGCAGCTAACGGTCTGGGTCGTGGGCGTCTGGCCCGTGCTGGTCGTTCTGGCCGCAGCCGCCCTCGTCGTCCGCTTCGTGCGCCGCCGCACCCGCAAGTGATATTCGCTCTGTCGAAGCGCCCCGGAATGGGGCGCTTTTTGTTTCCGGCAGCGGCCTTTTCGAAAAAGTCATATTCTTTTTGAAAAAACGCTTGACAAGTCCCCCGCCTTGTGGTATTATACTTGAGCAGTCAGCGAGAGGCCGACAGCAAAAAGTAAATATCGCGGGGTGGAGCAGTCTGGTAGCTCGTCGGGCTCATAACCCGAAGGTCGTTGGTTCAAATCCGGCCCCCGCAACCAACAAGCATCTTGATTTTATCAAGATGCTTTTTCTTTTTTGCATACAAAACAAGAGGCCGCACAGCTGTGCGGCCTCTCGTTTGCGTTTATATCTTTTACAGCATCCCGTGCCGACGCTGTTCGGCTTCCAGCTCCTGATTCAGGGCCGCCTTGCGGTGGTCGAGCAGGAGGTCTTTGTTGTACTGGAAATACCGCTCACAGCCGTTTTCGGCAATGAACGCATGGGCGGCGGGCGAGAGGGTCAGTTCGGTGACGAAGACCACCATCTCCTGACTCTCGGCGAATGCCTGCTCCATAAAGTCGAAGGCCGCTTCCAGCGCGGCGCTGGCCGTCTGCTGGGCGGTGTCCCGGGCATCCGACAGGGTGCCGAACTGGGTGCGCAGCACCTTGAAAGCGGCGTCCGCGTCCGGCGCAGCGGCGTGCAGAAGCTCTTTCTCCCAGCCGCGCAGGGTCTTGGCGGTCTGCAAACGGGCTTCCAGCGTGGGCTTATCCAGCAGACCGGCGGCACGCTTTTTCTGGGTCTCGGCCTCGTAGTCGGCGGTCATCTGGTCAAAGAGCTGCGCCCAGCAGTTCGGCTCCTGTGCCAGCTCTGCGGGCATCTCGGCAAAGGCTTTCTTCGTCTCCCGCAGGAAGGCATAGCAGCTGTCGGCCACAGCGTCTGCCCGCCGGGAGGCAGAGAAACGCGTCTCGAGGCCGGACAGAATAAGGTTCACGAGGCTCAGCTTCTCGTCGAAGGGGGCCTGCAGCAGCCGCGCAAAAGCGGCAGGCTTGGCCTGACCGGCCAGAATGTCCTCCACGCCATAGTCGTCACGGTACTTGTAGTAGAGGTCGAGGTAGGCCGAGAAGTCCTCGGCGATCTTCTGGTGCTGGATATACTGGCGGATGAGCTCTTCATCGGCCTGCAGGCCCAGCGACTCATAGGTATTGAGCAGGTTGGAGAGGTCTTCCCAACCGCGGGCGGTGACGAACTGGGTGCCGTCCACGTCGGCGTTTATCTGGTAGAAGTTCTGGGGGTGCAGTTCGAGGTAGCTCAGGATAGCACTGTGGATGTGAGCTGCACGGGCGTAGTCCTTCCAGACCGGCAGATCCGGCTCAATGTCCATCCGGCGGACGCGGTCGAGGGTGACAATATCGAAATCGCGGACGGATTTATTGTACTCCGGCGGGTTGCCTGCCGCCACGATGACCCAGCCCGCAGGCACGGCCTGATTGCCGAAGGTCTTGCACTGCAAAAACTGCAGCATGGTGGGGGCCAGCGTCTCGGAGACACAGTTGATCTCATCGATGAAGAGGATGCCCTCTTTCAGGCCGGTGGCCTCCATCTTGGCGTAGACACTGGCGATGATCTCACTCATGGTGTACTCCGTCACAGAGACGTCCCGGCCGCCGTAGTTGCGCTGACGGATGAAGGGCAGGCCCACGGCGCTCTGGCGGGTGTGATGGGTGATGGTATAGGCCACCAGCGCCACGCCGCACTCCCGCGCCGCCTGCTCCATGACCTGGGTCTTGCCGATGCCCGGAGGCCCCATCAGCAGGATAGGGCGCTGGCGGATGGCCGGGATGGCGTATTCGCCCAGAGCATCTTTGGCGAGGTACGCTTTGACGGTATGCTCGATTTCTTCTTTGGCTCGTTTGATGTTCATATTCTTTCCCTCGTTATCACGAATTGTTGAGGTCACGGTAGAGGTCGTCTTCCTCCGCCAGCGCTTCGGACAGGGCCGAGGCGCTGCGGGCTGCCTCACCGGTAAATTCTTCTTCGTCCAGCACCACTTTCATCGCCCAGGGCGGCACATTGGCGTCGTCGAAGCGGTCGCCCAGAAATAGAAATGCCGTGTCGTAAGCCGGGCGTCGGGCCGGGTAAGTACCCATACCGTCGGTAAAATAGAGCAGACCCCGGAGGTTCGAGAACTTCTTCTCGGCGCAGAGCTGGCTGACGTACTCGAAGGCGGGCCGGAAATCGGTGCCTCCGCCGCCCCGCAGCTCGAAATGGTTCATGGCACGGATGAGGTCGTCTTCGTTTTTGACGGGAATATCCTGCCGCACCGCGTTGTCGGCCTGGATGAGGTGGAGATTCATCCGATGGAAGAAATTCTCCCTGCCCTTCAGCAGAGTGTACGTCTCGGCCAGAAAGGCCCGCACCAGCTCACCCGAGGTGGAGTAGCTGGTGTCGATGACGAGGGCCAGCTCTTCTATCTTCTTGCTCTCCCGGGTCTCCAGCGGCTCGATGAGGGGCAGGTTGCCGTAGACCGACAGGCCATAGGTGTAAAAGTTCAAATCGAACTCATCCGGGTCGAGGTGGACTTCCTCCCGGGTGACGCAGAACCGGCGCAGGAAGTCGCCGTAGCTGCGGCGGCTGCGGTTTGCGGCTTTGATCTGCTCCCGCATGGCATCCGCGCCCTCACCGGCCTCTTTGTCCCGGAGTTCCAGCTCTGTCTGCATCCGCTCGCCGATTTTTTGCCACGTCTTCTGGGGCAGCGGCGCAGGCATCTGCTGAGGCTGTTCGGGGGCATCTTTGGGCCAGAGGCGGTGGTCGTCGGTGTAGAATTCTTTTTCCAGCTGGCGGAGAACGCCGGGAGTCTGCCGCACCAGCCAGCGGTAGATGGGAGCTGCAGCAGCCACTTTTTCCTGCGCGATGATCTCCTCATAGGCGTGTTGGCGCACCCACGTCAGGGGGCGCTGGACGCTCTTGCGGCCAAGACCGTCGATGACGTTCTCCACCGCAATGTCACACGCAAGGTCCCACAGGCGTTTGTCCCGCTTGCCGCGCAGCCAGAGATGGCGGAAGATGCAGTGGAACACCGTGTGGAGGTAGAGCCGGTTGAGATATTTGGGGTTCTTCTGGTAGAGCCGAAGCAGGGCGCTGGGCTGGTAGCAGAGGATGGTTCCATCCGTCGCCAGCACCCCGCACCGCTCGTCGGCGGTGGGCGTCAGGGCCGAGAGGGCCTGATCTAAAAAGCGGAAGTCCAGATACAGCCCGCTGCGCACCACGGCCAGCACCTCGCTGCCCATCCGGGCCTGCCACTCTTCGTGAGTCTCGGGCCGGGCCGACTGGAAGGGCTTGCGGGGGTCAAAAAACTTTTCCTTCTCAGAAATCAAAATCATACCTCTTCTTTTGGGGCGCAGCGGCACGCTTTTTGTGCTCTGCGTCGGCCAGCAGGGCTGCAGCTTCGGCATTGTCGGCTTTGGCCGCGAGGGCAGCACCCTCGGCAAAGGCATCCGTATCCATCACATCCAGCGCCAGCAGGACTTTGATGCCCTCGGTGTCCTGCGCCTTGAGCAGACGGGTCAGCACCCGCCCGGTGTTGGTCTTGAGGAAGTCCCGGTATGCATCCCGGGCGGCATCGCTCAGCTGCCACGGCCAGCGCAGGCGGTCGAAGCAGAGCATCGCCATCACGGAAGCGTCGTCGGCGTCGTGGCCCTGCGGGAAGATGGCGTCGTACTCCGCCGGGAGAAGCTTATTTTCGAGAAAGCACTGCCGGTAGTGGTAGCCCTGCCCCGAAAAGGTGTGGAGCAGGATGTGGGCGGGCGTCTCCTCGATGTCCTCCCAGTAGGCGGGATACCACAGCCCCGCCCGGGGTGTGGCCTCCCCCACCGGCCAGAACAGCGCCCGCACGGCCTCGGTGATGCTGCCCACGAGGGCGAACAGGCCGGTGGCCTGCTCGGGCGTAGCGCGGATGATGAGGTCTTCCAGCGCAAAGCAGTTGAGGAAGACATCGCTGCCCATGGTCAGCTCTCCTGTCCCGGCAGTCAGGCGGCGCAGCCTGCGGCAGTTATAGAATGTGCAGCTGCCGATGACCCGCAGACTATCCGGCAGGGTGACTTCTTCGAGGAAGTTCCCGCAGATGGGGTGGAGCTCGTCGTCCTGCGCCGGGGCGGCGGGGGCGTCGAAGTCAAAGCTGTACCGCTCTTTGCCGCTCACATCCCGGCCAAAAACACGGGTCAGACAGAGCTTGCCGTCCTCGGCCCGCTCATAGCGGCAGGTCTTTTCCGGCCCGGGCAGACCCCGGGGCTTTTCGGAAAAACAGTAATCTCCCAGTTCGGTGATGGGCCACTGGCCCTCCCCTTCCGGCGCAGGAACAGCCCCGGGCAGCTTCACGCAGGGCTCGCCGCCGTACACCCGCACAAGGCGGGCCGTGCCGCTCGCCAGCGGCAGAATATCCAGTATCATAAGAACCTCGCTCACAAAAAAGCTGCCGCACAGGCACGCCGTGCAGCAGCTCCGTTCAAAACTTCATCACTGTGCGGCCTGTGCAAGGCAATCGTTCATTGCCGCAAATACCGCGTCGCTGGTCATGGTGCTGCCGGAGACAGCATCCACTCCGACGGTCGAGCCAGCCGCCAGCAGGGAGGCCGACAGCGTCTCTGCCGCCTTGCCGCCCAGCTCCGGCGTCTCGCCGGAAGCGTCTATCACAACATTCGTCACCTTGCCGCCGGTGATGGTCACGGTAACGCCCACCTCGCTCAGACAGCCCTGCGCACTGGCGGTGTAGGTGCCGTCGGTGTAGGTGTCGGCGTTATCGGCAGCAGGCACGGTGCCGGTGTTGGCGATATAGAGGGCCAGCACGATACCGAGGATGACGTCCAGCACCAGCATGAGGATAATGTTGCGGGTCATGTGTTTTTTCATGGTCTGTGAAGTGCTCCTTTTGCGATGTTTGGGGTCCGCTCGTTACTTTGCGGGCTTGAAGCTGTCGCGCAGGGTCACGACACGATTGTACACGCCGGGGTTCTTCGAGTCGGGAGTGAAGAAACCGGTGCGCACGAACTGGAACTTATCGCCGGGCTTTGCGTCGGCCAGAGCCTCTTCCAGCTTGCAGCCCTTGCGGACGACAACGCTGTCGGGATTCAGATAATCCTTGTAGTCGCTGCCCTCAGGGATGGCATTCATGTTCGCCTCGGTGAAGAGCTTGTCGTACAGGCGTACCTCGGCATCCACGGCGTGGGCGGCGCTCACCCAGTGGATGGTACCCTTGACCTTGCGGCCATCGGCAGGGTTGCCGTTGCCGGTCTCGAGGTCGGCAGTGCAGTGGATGACAGCGATGCTGCCGTCGGGGTTCTTCTCGACGCTCTCGCACTTGACGATATAGCCGCCCATCAGACGGACTTCGCCGCCGACGGTCAGGCGCTTGAACTTCGGAGGCGGCACCTCGGCGAAGTCCTCGTTCTCGATCCACAGCTCCTTGGTAAAGGCCACCTTGCGGGTGGTGGAATCGTTGGCCTCACGGTTGGGGTTGTTGGCCACATCGAAATACTCGGTCTTGTCGGCGGGGTAGTTGTCCACGATGAGCTTGACGGGCTCCAGCACGGCAATGCGGCGCTGAGCGGTCAGGTCCAGCTCGCTGCGGATGCAGGCCTCCAGCTGGCGCATGTCGATGAGGTTATCGGACTTGGAGATACCGGCCTCCCGCACGAACGTAAAGATGGAGCTTGCGGTGTAGCCGCGGCGGCGCAGGCCGCACAGGGTGGGCATCCGGGGATCATCCCAGCCGTCCACAATGCCCATCTCCACCAGCTCACGCAGGTAGCGCTTGCTCATAACCGTATTGGTCATATTCAGGCGGGCAAATTCACGCTGCTTGGGGAATTCGGTGCCAAAAATATTTTCGATGACCCAGTTGTACAGCGGGCGGTGGTTCTCAAACTCCAGGCTGCACATGCTGTGGGTGATGCCCTCGATGGCGTCCTGGATGGGGTGGGCAAAATCGTACATCGGGTAGATGCACCACTTATTGCCCTGACGGTGATGCTCGGCGTACTTGATACGGTAGATGGCCGGGTCACGCATATTCATGTTGGGGCTGGCGAGGTCGATTTTAGCGCGGAGGGTCTTTTCGCCCTCCTTGAACTCGCCTGCACGCATCCGGCGGAAGAGGTCGAGGTTCTCTTCCGGGGTGCGGTCGCGCCACGGAGAGGGACGGGAGGGCTTGCCTGCGTCGCTGCCGCGGTACTCGCGCATCTCGTCGCGGGTCAGGTCATCGACATATGCCTTACCCTCAAGGATGAGCTTTTCGGCATACTCATAGCACTTGTCGAAGTAGTCGCTGCCGTAGAAGATGCCGCCGTTGGGGTCGGCACCCAGCCAGTGCAGGTCCTCGATGATGCTGTTGACATACTCCTCACCTTCACGGGCGGGGTTGGTGTCGTCGAGGCGGAGGTTGAACTTGCCGCCGTACTGGTTTGCGATGGACCAGTTGATATAGATCGCCTTGGCGCTGCCAATGTGCAGGTAGCCGTTGGGCTCCGGCGGGAAGCGGGTATGGATCTCGCTGATTTTGCCTTCGGCGAGGTCGGCGTCAATGATCTCAGTCAAAAAGTTTTTATCTGCCATAGTGGCGTTCCCCCTGTCAGGGCATAGCAAGCCCGGAATTACACTTTTGATACCCCTTATAATACACTATTTCCCTCTTTCCTTCAAGGTGAAAAGCCGAAGTTCCACCTGTTTTCGGCGTCGTTTTGCGAAAAAGCTTTCCCTGTCTCCCGCTTTTTGCAAAAAAGGCGAAATTCATGCTTGACATTCCGCACAGAATCTTATATAATAATCAAGCATTCAGCGAATGCGACAGATAGATAGGGGTATAGCTCAGTTGGTAGAGCAGCGGTCTCCAAAACCGCGTGCCGTGAGTTCGAGACTTACTACCCCTGCCACAAGCGCACAGAGAGTACTCTGTGCGTTTTGTTTTTGTATTTTTCCCTGAATGTCGGACTTTCCCAAACTTTTTTGACATTTTCTGAAATTCATGCTTGACAACAGCGCGTTTCTCAGGTATAATAACACACGTTCCGGCGGTCAACCGCCAGAAACGATGCACTTGAGCGATCATGGCCCGGTAGCTCAGTTGGTTAGAGCACCAGCCTGTCACGCTGGGGGTCGTCGGTTCGAGCCCGATCCGGGTCGCCATTTGCTGCTATAGCTCAGTTGGTAGAGCGCATCCTTGGTAAGGATGAGGTCTCCAGTTCGAATCTGGATAGCAGC
>OHNR01000339.1_pt1 | contig 12163 bp, 6 predicted proteins | sample 1569651 | NCBI WGS metagenome assembly OHNR01 (sample SAMEA3879502, study PRJEB24766) | human gut metagenome | biome: human-associated habitat; feature: feces | place: USA | collected 1985/1987 | reverse complement strand
GCCGGAAATCCTTGCGGCCTGCAACAGTCTGATTGCGAAAAACGCGAACCGCATCAAAAAAGACCTTCTGCCCATGCTGCCGGGCGGCGCGCCGGTTCTGTGCCACCACGCGGCCAACAGCGAACAGGAAGCCCGCTGGATCGCCGCGCAGATCAAAACGCTCCACGAGGCCGGGACGCCCTACCGCGATATGGCGGTTTTATACCGCGCGCACTATATCACGCGCGGCGTGGAGGAACTTCTCCTGAAGGAAAAAATCCCGTACACGATCTACAGCGGCGTGCAGTTCTTCGCCCGTGCTGAAATCAAGGACGCGCTGAGTTATCTGCGCATGATCGCCTGCCGGGACGACCTGTCGTTCCTGCGCATTGCGAACGTACCCAAGCGGAACCTTGGCGAGCGCCGCATGGCGTTTTTGAAGGACTATGCCGCGCAGAACGGCTGCTCGCTTTACGACGCACTGCGCCGGAATCTGGACAGTGAACTGCTGCGCGGGACGAAGGGCGGGAAATTTGTCTCGCTGATCGAATCGTTCACCGGCATTTATGATCAAATGCCTGTTTCCGAACTGCTGGCCGCCGTTCTGAACGAAAGCGGCTATGAGGCCATGCTCCGCACGGAGGGCAGCCAGATGCGGCTGGACAATCTGGCCGAACTCAAGCAGTCGGTCTATACCTACGAGACGACCTGCGGCGAGGAATGCACGCTCGAGCATTATCTGGCGCACGTCGCGCTGTTCACAAACGCTGATCTCGACGATCCGCGCGATCAGGTGCGGCTTATGACTGTCCACAGCGCGAAGGGACTGGAATTCCCGCATGTGTTTTTATGCGCGATGAACGAGGGCATTTTCCCGTCAAAAAAGACGCGGACGCTGCCCGGCATGGAGGAGGAACGGCGGCTGTGCTTCGTTGCTATGACGCGCGCACAAAAGGCCCTCTATCTGTCCGAGGCCGAGGGCCGCAATCTCGACGGCAGCCCGCGCTATCCGTCGCGCTTCCTGCTGGATATCGACGATTCGCTTTTGACCTTTACGCACACCCCGCGCGAAGACCTCATCCGGCAGGCGCGGGAATATATCGGCTTTTCCACCCGCCTTCTGGACGAGAGCGGGCTTTCGCAGGGGTTTGCCCCCGGCACGAGAGTCCGCCACGCCGTCTTTGGGCTGGGAACCGTGCTGGAACGCGATCCGGCGCAGAATGCGCAGCTGGTGCAGTTCGATTCCATGCCCACCCCGCGCCTGATTTCCCTGCGCACAAAGCTGGAGCGGGAATGACGCCTTCCGCGCAAATTCACAGCATAAAAATTATCCGGCGCTGCACAAAAGCTGTGCGGCGCCGGGATTTTTATGCGTGATAGTTCAGAATGTCGTTTGCAACCGGGGTGTAGAACAGGCGGTGGATGCGGGCGGGGTCTTTGGTCTGGCCGAGAATCCACATCAGCTTGCCCGTGATGGCCTCGGTCGTCATGTCGAACGCTTCGAGCACCTGCGGGCATTCGCGGATCTTATGCCCGACCTGATAGACGCCGACATTGCTGCCCTCGTTCTGCACCTGCGTGGTCAGAACGACGGTTTTCCCGGCCTGAATGCCCTCTTCCAGCACGGAAAGAAAGTCGTTTCCGTCGTAGGACGGGATGCCGCCCACGCCGAAGCTTTCCAGAATCAGCGCGTCGTTGTGCCGGAGCATCCAACTCGCAAGTTCTGCCCGCGCGCCGGGAATGAGTTTCAGAAGCGCAACGCGCTCGTCGAGCGTGTCATAGAAGACCGGCTCGGGCAGGCAGGCGTTTTCGATGTACTGTAAAATGCAGCCGTCCTGCAAAACGGCCAGATACGGATAATTGATGCTGGAAAAGGCCTCGTAGCTTTTTGAGCGCGTTTTGCAGGCGCGCGTGCCCTGAATGACCTTGCCGTTGAAGACGATCATAACGCCGTGCAGCGTGTCGCTGCATGCGCACAAAAACGCGTCGGTCAAATTGACCTTGGAATCGGTTGAGTCAAAGCTGATGGGCTTCTGGGCGCCGGTCAGGATAATGGGCTTGCGTGCGCCCTGAATGAGATAGCTGAGCGCTGCAGCGGTATAGGCCATGGTGTCCGTGCCGTGACTGATGACAAAGCCGTCATAGCGGTCGTACCGCTCCCGGATGGCCTTTGCAATCAGAAGCCAGTGCGTTGGGGCAAGATTTGTGCTGTCCAGCGACAGAAGCTGCAGACACTCGGCCCGGCACAGCGACGATACCGCCGGGACGAACGACAGAAGCTGCTCGCTCGTCAACTCCGGCATAAGGCCCTCCGCCGTTTTCCCGGACGCGATGGTCCCGCCGGTGCCGATCATCAGGATTCGTTTCATGGGCGTATCCTCCCGCGTTTTTTCATTATTCTTCCGTCTGCACCGTATACGGCAGGAACCAGTCGAGGTAGCGTGTCGGCTCTGTTACGGCGCCGCGCGTGGTGTAGAGCGCATAGCTTTTGAACAGGATGGGCGTAATATACCCGCGCTCGCATACACGCTTATAGAGATTATAGGTGTTGCCGCTGTTGACAAGCGCCATGCTGCACAGGTTCATCATCGTGCTGTCGGCCAGATCGCCGTAGTTGAGCGTGCCGGTCGCGCCGAAGAACGGCGAGAGGTCAAAGTTCGGAGACAGGCGCACCTCGCCATAATACAGGTCAAAATTCCCCTGCAAAAGCGCCTGTTTGTACTCGGAATATTCCATGGACTTGACCGTAATGTTGAAGCCCAGGGAATTGAGCATTCTGGCAACCTCGTTCGCTGCCTGTACGCGGATATAGCTTGACGAGCAGACGATCATTGTGCCCTCGACCGGGACGGAATAGCCCTTGGAGGGGACGTAGAGGTCGAGAATGCCGTCGCCGGTCGCGTCCTCGACGGAGGCGCTGGCAAGCTGGTCATAGTACGAGCCGGTGTCATAGGCGAAGTTGTTGGCCAGCTTTACGTCGTAATACCGGGAATTGGGCGAGCACGGCAGCGTCGATGCCACGGCAAAGCCGCCCAGTGTCTGCCCGACCAGCTGTTCGCGGTCGATGGCAAAGGTGATCGCGCCGCGCAGGCCGTAGTTGGAGAAAACGGGCGAGTTCATGTTGTAGCCGATGTACTGCATGATGGTCGTTTCCTCGTTCCACAGTTCAAAGTCGTTGTGGAAGCCCGCAAATGCGGAGGAGTTCGGGTCCGTCAGAACCATGTTGACCTTCTGGTACTCAAAATTGTCGCGCACGTCGGCGGCAGTGGACGAGACAGTCAGCGCGATCTCGTCAAAGTCAACCAGCGGCGGCGTATCACGCCACCAATTTTTGCAGCGTGTCAGCTTTGTTTCGGCAAATTCATACGGGCCTGTGCCCGGAGGGCTGACCTCGTCCTTTGTGCCGGATTTGATGATGGGAATATCCAGCAGCAGCGGCAGGCATTCATATGCCTCGCTCGTCGAGAGCACAAGCGTCAGATCGTCCTGCGCTTCGGCGGAATCGATAAAGCGCAGGCGGGAGCCGTAGTAGTCAGAGCCCTTGGCGGATTCAATGGAATACGCCGCGTCCGCCGCCGTAAGCGCGCTGCCGTCGTGGAATGTAACACCGGAGCGAAGCTTCACCGTGGTTGTCCGGCCGTCGTCGGTGACGAAATACGTCTCGGCAAGAACGGGCTCCGCCTCATAACTGCTCGTCACGGCGAACAGCGGTTCATAGAGGAAGGAAAAGATGATGCGGTTATTGAGACTCTGGCAGTTGTAGGGCTGCAGGCCGTAATCCGGCTGGTAAGCAAGGCCGAAGGACTCCAGTGCCGTATACGTCTCGGTGACGACCTGCTTGACCTCCTGCTGCTTGTCCGAGCCATCAACCGAGCCGGTCTGCTGGGCGGCGACGGCTTCGTCGCCGACGGGGAAAAGATTCTGCATCCATTCGCTCGTTGCGATCGTCGTACAGCCGCAAAGGAGCGCCAGACAGAGCGCAAATGCCGTAAGGACCAAAAGCTTCCGCTTCATGCCGGTGCGCCTCCTTTCAGCCGGATGATGGCGGCCTGTGAGCCGCGGTTTCCGCCGGTCACGCGGTGCGACCAGAAGCGGTTCGGCTGGCATTTTGTGCAGTCCGGGCAGATATCAATCGCCCGCACGCCTGCCTTTTCCAGCCAGCTGCGGTTCAGAAGCTTCAGATCGACGTGCGATTTTTCGCCGTGCGGCTCGATGGCCGCCTCCGCGTCCGGGCCGAGCGCTTGCCGCATGGCCTCCGGCACCTCCGGCCCGACCTCAAAGCAGCAGCGGCCGATACACGGGCCGATGGCCGCGCGAATGTGCTCCGGCGCGCAGCCAAATTCCGTCTGCATGCGCAAAACGGCCTTGTACGCGATCCCTAGTGCCGTTCCGCGCCACCCGGCGTGGACGGCGGCGATGGCCTGCCGCACTGGGTCAAAGAGCAGCAGCGTTGTGCAGTCTGCACCGAAGCAGACGAGCGCCACGCCGGGCTCGTCGGTCAGGATCCCGTCGCAGACGGCGGTCTGCTCCCGCTCCAGCCCCGTGCCGCAGTCCTGTTCGCCGACGCGCAGCAGAAGATCGGTATGCTCCTGCCGGGTGAAGACCGTCTCCTCCGGCGAAAAGCCGACGGCAGCGCCGAGAATGCGGTAATTCTCCCGCACATTCTCCGGCTTATCGCCCCGGTGCGTGCCGAGATTGAGGGAGGACAAAGTCCCCTCGCTCACGCCGCCGAAGCGCGTGGAGAAGCAGTGCACGCTCCCGCAGAGCGCGTCGGCGGTCAGATATTCAAGTGTTCCGTGGTGAATGGTGTGAAACATAGGTTTTGATGCAAAGCGTGCAGAACGTTTCGGTATACTCTGCATGGACTGCCGCCCGCGGCATATATTGCAACATCTGAAGCTTTGCACCAGTGCTTTATTGAAGTTACAATGTGTAGGGGCCGATGCCCACATCGGCCCGCTGGGCAGCAGCGGATTCGCCGAAGCGTTCCGTTTAAATGGTGCAGCCTGCACGGGCTGATGTGGGCATCGGCCCCTACAGGCGCATACGATTTTTTCAGACAGTGTCAGTTGGCGTTCTGGCCGCGTTCGGCGGCGAGATCCTTGTCGCGGCAGCATTTTTTGTATTTTTTGCCGCTGCCGCACGGGCACGGGTCATTCGGGCCAACCTTGATCTTCTTGACGACAGGCTGACGCTTGACAGTCTTGTCGCCGCCGGCACCTTCGCCGGTGACCTTTGCCACGCGCTGGCGCTTGATTTCCTCATTCGTCTTGATCCGGACAAGGAAGACGCGGCGGACGATCTCTTCCTTGATCGCGTCGTTCATGGCCTCGAACATGTCAAAGCCCTCGCGCTTATACTCGATGACGGGGTCTGTCTGCGCGTAGGCGCGCAGGCGGATGCCCTGCCGCAGATCGTCCATGGCGTCGATGTGATCCATCCAGAATTCATCGACCACGCGCAGCGTTACGACGCGCTCAATTTCACGCATGACGGGAGATGTGAACTGCTCTTCCCGCTTGGCATAGGCGCGCTGCATGAGAGACAAAATCTTCTCTTCCGCCTGCTCCCGCGTGAGCGCGGCCAACTCCTCGTCGGAGAGAAGCCATGTGCCCGTGGGGAAGAAGATGGGCTCGAAATGCGTCATCATCTCGAAGAAATGCTGCTTGTCGGCCAGCTTCGGCTGCTCACCGAAGGCGCTGGCAACGTAGGTATCCACATAGAACCGCATCATGGACTGGATGTTCTTCTGCAGATCCTCGCCGTCGAGCACCTGGCGGCGCTGCTCGTAAATGATCTTACGCTGGACATTCATCACGTCGTCGTATTCCAGCACGTTCTTTCTGGACTGGAAGTTGCGGCCTTCAACGGTCTTCTGCGCGTTCTCAATCGCGCCGGAGAGAATTTTGGCGTCGATAGGCGTATCCTCGTCGATGCCGAGCGTCTCCATCATGTTCATAATGCGCTCGGAGCCGAACAGACGCATGATATCGTCCTGCATGGACAGATAAAACCGCGTCTCGCCGGGGTCGCCCTGGCGGCCGGCACGGCCGCGCAGCTGGTTATCGATCCGGCGGGAATCATGGCGCTCGGTGCCGATGATGAACAGGCCGCCGGCGGCGCGCACTTCCTCGGCCTCGGCCTCCACGGCGGGCTTGTACTGGGCGTACAGCTCCTCGAACCGCTTGCGGGCGGCCAGGATGTTGGCGTCCTCGGTGTCACCGTGACCGTTGGCCTCGGACAGCAGCATCTCCACGGCAGCGGGGTCGGCGTCCTGGGGCTTTTCGGGGCTGAGCAGATTCTCGCAGAAGTGCTCTTTGCGCATCTGGGCCTTGGCCATGAACTCCACGTTGCCGCCCAGCATGATATCGGTACCACGGCCTGCCATGTTGGTGGCGATGGTGATGGCACCCTTTTTACCGGCCTGCGCTACGATCTCGGCTTCACGCTCGTGGTTCTTGGCGTTCAGCACGTTGAAATCCCGGGTGTGGCGCTGCAGCATTTTGGCGAGCGTTTCGCTCTTTTCCACGCTGACAGTACCCACCAGCACGGGCTGACCGTTTTTGTGGCACTCCATCACCTGCTCGATGACGGCGCGGTATTTGCCCTCCACGGTCTTGTAGATGGCGTCCGGGTAGTCCTTGCGCTGCACCGGGCGGTTGGTGGGCACACTGACGATGTTCAGGCCGTAGATCTCGGTGAACTCGGTGGCTTCGGTGCGGGCAGTACCGGTCATACCGGACAGCTTTTTGTACATACGGAAGTAGTTCTGGAAGGTGATGGTGGCCAGCGTCTTGCTCTCGGCGGCGATCTTCACGCCCTCCTTGGCTTCGATGGCCTGATGCAGACCCTCGTTGTACCGGCGGCCGATCATCAAACGTCCGGTGAACTCGTCCACGATGATGACCTGACCGTCCTTGACCACATAGTCAATGTCCCGCTGCATCACGCCGTAGGCCTTGATAGCCTGATCAATGTGGTGGGCAAGGGTCATGTTCTCGGCGGCGGCAAGGTTCTCTACCTTAAAATAGGCTTCAGCCTTTTTGATGCCGGTAGCGGTCAGGGTGCAGGTCTTGTGCTTTTCGTCCACAACGTAATCACCATCGGCCTGTTCGTCGGTGGAGACCTTATCCTCCAGTTCCACCACCACGCTCTTGTGCAGGGTGCGCACAAAGCGGTCCACCTGTGTGTACAGGCTGGAAGAATCCTCGCCGCGGCCGGAGATGATCAGAGGAGTGCGGGCCTCATCGATCAGGATGGAGTCCACCTCGTCCACGATGGCGTAGGCGTGGCCGCGCTGCACCATGTTGGCCTTATAGGTCACCATGTTGTCGCGCAGGTAGTCAAAGCCGAACTCGTTGTTGGTGCCGTAGGTGATATCGGCGTTGTAGGCGGCCCGGCGGGCGTCGCCGTCCATGCCCTGCACGATCAGACCGACGGTCAGCCCCAGCCAGCGGTAGAGCTTGCCCATCCACTCGCTGTCGCGCTTGGCCAGATAGTCGTTGACGGTAACAATGTGCACCCCTTCGCCGGTCAGGGCGTTCAGGTAGGCGGGCAGGGTAGCCACAAGGGTCTTGCCCTCACCGGTCTGCATCTCGGCAATATCGCCGCGGTGCAGGGCAATGCCGCCGGTCACCTGCACGGGGAAATGCTTCATGCCCAGCACACGCCATGCGGCCTCGCGGCAGACGGCAAAGGCATCCGGCAGGATGTCATCCAGCGTTTTGCCCTCGGCCAGCTGCTGCTTAAAGGCGGCAGTCTGCGCCTGTAAGTCGGCATCGGACATGGCCTGATACTTGGGCTCCAGCGCCAGCACCTGTTTGGTGATGGGATTTACCTTTTTCAGCTCCCGGTCAGAGAAGCTGCCAAAAAGTTTTTCAACAAGGGACATAGGTCACACCTCATAAATCTTAAAAATCGGGCTGTGATGCGCCCGGGATCGCGCATAACAATACAAGTATATGATACACCAAAGCGGCAGACACGTCAAACCTGCAAGGCTATTTTAGCCCGTTTTTACATGAACTTTCTGTAAAAAGATGCTGCAGGCCGTTCACAGTTCCCCGATACCCCGGCAGCACGCTTTATTTTCGCCCTATCGCTTTTGGGGGAATCGTGGTAGAATAGGGCTATCATTGATAGGGAGGGCTGTACTTATGCTCAAACGGCTGCGCACCGCGCACCCCATTCTTTATTGTATCCTGTCCGAGGTGCTGTTCCTTGGCAGCATGGTCGTGTTCAGCCTGCTGGCTACCATCGTGCTGGCAGCGGCAGGCGCGGACTTTGACACCATGGACGGCTATCTGTTTGGCTCTGTGCAGGAAGCTGTCGGGCTGGCGGTGGCACTTTTGCTGCTGGCCCGCACCGGCAGGCTGGATCTGCTGCGCCGGCGCGGCTGCGGCTTTCTGAACGGGCTGCTGGTGGGGATGTACCCGCTGTTCTTCATCGGGTACACGTTTTTTGGGACGCTGGCCTTTGGCCGCCCGGACACGCCGCTGCTGCCGCTGCCCCGCATCCTGACCTTTTTGCTGAACATGATCCTTGTGGGCGTGGCCGAGGAGCTGGTGTTCCGGGGCATCATTGCCCAGACCCTGCTGGAGCGCTATGGCACCGCCCGCGCCGGGGTGTGGAAAGCCTGCCTTGTGTCCGGCGTGCTGTTTGGCGCGGCGCACCTGAGCAACCTGCTCGGCTCGGCACCCTTTGGTGTGCTGATGCAGTGCGTGTTTGCGGCTTCGCTGGGCGTGATGCTGGCCGCCATCTACTTCCGTACCGGCAATTTGTGGGTGACGGTGTTCCTGCACAGCGCCATGGACATTGCCGCCATGCTCATCGGCGGGTTGTACGGCACCACCAGCGTGGCCGAGAGCGTAAGCGGCTACGATGCTTCGCGGCTGCTGTCGGTGGTGGTGTACCTGATCCCCACCGTGTTTCTGCTGCGCAAAAAGAAGCTGCCGGAGGTGCAGCTGTACTGGGGCGGCATTGTAAAAAATTAAGGCTTGCGGACAAAAATCTTCTTGCAATCTGCTGTGCAATCTGGTATACTGTATCTGTTACCGTGGCACGGGGCTGGGAGTATGCCCGCTTTTGGGAGAACCGTTTCCCGCCGCTGTGCCATAGGCAGATAAATTACTTGAAAGAGGTACTGTATTATGAATAAGCAGGAAGTTATGGCTAAAGTCGCTCTGACCGAGAAGGACACTGGCTCCCCCGAGGTTCAGGTCGCTCTGCTGACCGCTCACATCAACGAGCTGAACGAGCACCTGAAGAAGAACCCTAACGATCACCACAGCCGCCGCGGTCTGCTGAAGATGGTTGGCCGTCGCCGCAATCTGCTGGCTTATCTCCAGAAGAAGGACATCGAGCGTTACCGTGCTCTGATCGCAACTCTGGGTCTGCGTAAGTAATTTTAACGGAGGGCAGGTACCGCAATGGTACCTGCCCTTTGCTTTATGTATAGCTCCATGTATCCCATGCGCACAAAATAGCGGTGGCAGCGTATTGCAGCAGTAAATCGAACGCCCGTGCCTGCGGGCAGGGGCGCTGGATTTATTGCTATAATGCGCACGCCACGGCTTTTTGGATAGAACGATCCGAAAAACAAGGAGGCAGAAACAATGGCAATCGAATTTGGTTCCCGCAAAGAGACCTTTGACAACTTCAAGGTCTACGAAACCATGCTGGCCGGCCGCCCGTTCAAGGTTGAAATGGGCAAGATGTGTGGCCTGTCCAATGCCAGCGCACTGATCCGCTACGGCGAGACCTGCGTGATGTGCAACGTGGTCATGAGCCCCAAGCCCCGCGAGGGCGTCGATTTCTTCCCCCTGAACGTGGAGTACGAGGAAAAGCTCTACGCCGCAGGCCGCATCCCCGGCAGCTTCATGCGCCGTGAGGGCCGCCCCGGCGAGCGCGCCATCCTGACCAGCCGCGTCGTGGACCGTCCCATGCGCCCGCTGTTCCCGAAGGAGATGCGCAACGACGTCTGCATCACCATGACCGTCATGAGCCTTGACCCCGACTGCAGCCCTGAGATCGCCGGCATGATCGGCGCTTCTCTGGTCACCGCTGTGTCCGAGATCCCCTGGAACGGCCCCATCGGCGGCGTGCAGGTGGGTCTGGTGGACGGCGAGATCGTCCTGAACCCCACTCAGGAGCAGCGCAAGAAGAGCGACCTGGCCCTGACCGTCGCCGCCACCATGGACAAGATCGTCATGATCGAGGCCGGTGCCAATGAGGTCGATGAGGACACCATGCTGAACGCCATCAAGGCCGCTCACGTGGAGATCAAGAAGATCATCACCTTCATCAACAGCATCGTGGCCGAGCGCGGCAAGCCGAAGATCGATTTCCAGGTCGTGGGCCTCGATATGGACGTGTTCCACGCTATCAAGGAAAAGTATCTCGACGACTTCAAGGCCGCTATGGATACCGACGACAAGAATGTGCGTGATGCTGCTCTGCTGCCCATCATGGACAAGATCGCTGAGGAGTACCCCGACCTGACCGAGGCCGACCTCGACCTCGTCAGCTACAAGATGCAGAAGTACGTCGTCCGCCGCTGGCTGCTGGACGAGGGCAAGCGCGTGGATGGCCGCGGCATCAACGAGATCCGCCCGCTGGCCGCAGAAGTCGGCATCCTGCCCCGTGTGCATGGCTCCGGTATGTTCACCCGCGGCCAGACTCAGGTGCTCACCACCTGCACCCTCGGCGGCACCAAGGACAACCAGCTCATGGATGACCTGACCGACGAGCAGACCAAGCGCTACATCCATCACTACAATTTCCCGCCGTACTCCGTCGGCGAGGCCCGCGCACCCCGCAGCCCCGGCCGCCGCGAGATCGGCCACGGCGCACTGGCTGAGCGCGCTCTCGTGCCTGTGCTGCCCTCTTTGGAAGAGTTCCCCTACACCATCCGCTGCGTGTCTGAGGTCCTCTCTTCCAACGGCTCCACCTCTCAGGCTTCCATCTGCGGCTCCACGCTGGCTCTGATGGACGCAGGCGTCCCCATCAAGGCTCCTGTCGCCGGCATCTCCTGCGGCCTCATCACCGAGGGCGACCGCTGGATGACCATGCTGGACATTCAGGGCGTCGAGGACTTCCACGGCGACATGGACTTCAAGGTGGGAGGCACCCGCAAGGGTATCACCGCCATCCAGATGGATATTAAGATCCACGGTCTGACCAGACCTATCGTAGAAGGCGCTATCGCAAGATGCCGTGATGCAAGACTGTTCATCATGGATACCTGCATGAAGCCGGCTATCTCTGAGCCGAGAAAAGAGGTTGGCAAGTACGCTCCGAAGATCGACCAGATCAGCATCGACCCGCAGAAGATCGGTGATGTGGTTGGTAAGCAGGGCTGCGTGATCAACAAGATTATTGAGGAGACCGGCGTGAAGATCATGGAGCTGGTGGAGAAGAACATCACGGTCTCTCAGATCATGACGCCTGCGGCTTTCCGCAACGCCATCATCGTTCACAGCGCCATCGGCGGTTCCACCAACGCCACCATTCATCTGCCCTCCATCGCCCGGGAGCTGGGCTATGACCTGCCCATCGAGCTCTTCGACGAGATCAACCATCAGGTTCCGCATCTGGGCAACATCAACCCGTCCGGCACCCATCTGACCGAAGCGTTCTGGTTCGCCGGCGGCGTACCGATGGTACAGTGGCTGCTGCGCGACATGCTCGATCTGGACGTCATGACCGTCACCGGCAAGACGCTGGGCGAGAACCTCGAGGATCTGCACAAGGACAACTGGTTCGAGCGCAACCTCGGCTATCTGCACAACTACGGTCTCGAGCGCGATCAGGTCATCTTCCCGGTGGACAAGGCGCCGGAGAAGGGCTCGGTCGCTATCCTGAAGGGCAATATCGCTCCCGAGGGCAGCGTGCTCAAATACTCCGCCTGCGCAAACAATCAGCGCGAGGTCGTCAACGCCAAGGCTCGTGTATTCAATCACGAGGAGGACGCACACGATGCTGTCGTCAACAACGAGATCAACCCGGGCGAAGTCATCATCATCCGCTACGAAGGCCCGCGCGGCTGCGGCATGCCGGAAATGCTGATGACCACCGAGGCCATTGTCTGCGACGAGCGGATCAACGGCTCTGTGGCGCTCATCACGGACGGCCGTTTCTCCGGCGCGACCCGCGGCGCGGCGATCGGCCATGTCAGCCCGGAGGC
>OHNR01000320.1_pt1 | contig 12408 bp, 7 predicted proteins | sample 1569651 | NCBI WGS metagenome assembly OHNR01 (sample SAMEA3879502, study PRJEB24766) | human gut metagenome | biome: human-associated habitat; feature: feces | place: USA | collected 1985/1987 | reverse complement strand
TTCTCTGTGTTACTCCGAATTTTCGATCCTTTCAGAACGATCTCAGCCGTTTCCCGCTGTGCATTTTTTTGAGGCAGTGCAGCGCCCGGCCGACGTTCACGCACCCCTATTATACTATATCTTGTGGTTATTTCAAGTCCTAACCACAATATTTTCCAAAAAACTTTTTAACGGGCCGGAATGCCTTTTTTCGCAGCAGGGCTTTCCTTTCCGGCAAAAGCGCGTTATAATGAATATGAACTTACGCTCTGGAGTCATAATTATGAAACGAATCGTCACCATGCAGGACCTGTCCTGCATCGGAAAATGCTCGCTGACCGTTGCGCTGCCGGTGCTCTCCGCCATGGGGCTGGAATGCGCCGTGCTGCCGACGGCCGTCCTTTCGGCGCACACCGCCTTCGAGGGCTTCCGCTATGAGCCGCTCTCGCTCACGCCGGTCGCGGACCACTGGCAGCAGCTCGGCCTGCAGTTCGACATGATCTACACCGGCTATCTCGGCGGCAGGGCTCAGGTGGATCAGGCGCTCGACTTCTTCACGCGCTTCCCCGCCATGCGGCTCGTGGACCCTGTCATGGCCGACCACGGCGCGCTGTATGCCGGGCTGGAGCCGGACTTTCCCGCCGTGCTCCGCACGCTCTGCGCGCAGGCTGACCTCATCACGCCGAACATCACGGAGGCCTGCCTGCTGACCGGGCTGGAATACCGAGAGACGCATGACGACAGCTACATCCGCACGCTCCTGGAGCGGCTGCTCGCGCTCGGGGCGCGCACGGCCATCCTGACCGGCGTCCGAACGGAGCCGGGCCGCGTCGGCGTGGCGTGCATGGATGCCGCGGGCGCGGTGTCGCAGTGCAGCGCGCCGTATGTTCCCGCCGTGTTCTACGGCACGGGCGACCTGTTCGCCAGCACCTGCGCAGGCGCGCTGACGCTCGGCTGGAGCGTGCACGATGCCATGGAGCTGGCCTCCGCCTACGTTGCGGACACCATCGCCGAGACCCGGCGCGAACCGGACGCCCGCTGGTACGGCGTGAGCTTCGAGGCAACTATTCCCCAACTTCTCCGCCGCATGGCGCAAAGGAGGCCCTCCCATGCAGAAAATTGACCGCACGCGGCGGAAGCGCCGCTATCTCGTCCTGTCGTTCTTCGTGCCGTTCGGCGTGATGCTGCTGTGCTTCATACTCGGCGGCCTGTGGCCGTTCGGTGACCGGCAGGTGCTGGCGCACGACATGTGGCATCAGTATTATCCCTTCTTCGTCTCGTTCCGGGAAAAGCTCCGCTCCGGCGGCTCGCTGCAGTACCTGCGCGAGGCGGGCATGGGCATCGGCTACCTGCCGCTGTATGCCTACTATCTCTCCAGTCCCCTGTACCTGCTGTCCGTGCTGGTCCCGGCGTCGCTGCTGCGGGAATTCTTCGCGCTGCTCGTTCTGACGAAGATCGGACTGGCCGGACTGTTCTTCGCTGTCTTCCTGCGGACGGCGTTCCGCCGGAACGAGCCTGCGCTCGTGCCGTTTGCCATGATGTACGCCCTGTGCTCCTTTGTGGCGGGCTACTATTGGAACATCATCTGGCTCGATGCGCTGGCTCTCCTGCCGCTGATGCTGGCGGGCATGGTCAGCCTACTGCGCGAGGGCCGCTTCCGCCTGTATACGCTGGCGCTGGCACTCTCGCTGCTGTGCAACTACTATCTCTCGTTCTTCTGCTGCATTTTTGTCGGGCTGAGCTTCTTTGTCTGGTGCATCTGCCGCTGGGACGGCTGGAAGCGCTTTTTCCGCCGCTTCTGCCGCATCGCGCTGTGCACGCTGCTCGGCGTCGGCATGGCAGCCGTTCTGCTGCTGCCGACGCTCTACGGCCTGCAGAACACCCACTCCGCCGGGAACGAGGCGCCGGAGCTGCTGGCGCTGAACATCGCAGAGGACGCCTCCGGCAAGGCCGCGGAGGGCCAGAGCACGCTGGACCTGCTGAAGGAGCAGACGCTGCCGGGCCTCGCCTATGGCGCGCGGCGCGTGCTGGCCAACCTGCTCACCTCGACGGAGCCGACGAAGATGGAAGGCCTGCCGAACGTCTACTGCGGCTTTGCCGCCGTGGCGCTGGCCGTATTCTTCCTGTGCTGCAAAAAGGTCCGCCTGCGGGAAAAGCTCCTGAGCGTCGGCCTTCTCGCCTTCTTCCTGCTGAGCTTCCTGTTCCGCACGCTGGATTATTACTGGCACGGCGGGCATTTCCCCAATATGCTCCCCTATCGCTTCAGCTTCCTGTTCAGCTTCGTGCTCATCGTCATGGCCTACCGTGCGTGGACGCTGCTGGACTGCTTCCGCAAGCGATATCTGTTCGTCATCCTCCCCGTCTGCCTTGGCATTATCCTGTGCGGGCTGGGGCTGGAGGGCAGCATGCGCCGGATGCTCCTGAGCGCGCTGGCGCTGGCCATTGTATGCCTTGCGCTCGTGCTGTATCGCCCGGAGCGCAGGCGGCAGCTCCTCAGCATGGCGCTGCTGTTTGCCGTCATCGGGGCAGAAATGGTCTGCAGCATCGCCATGGGCGTGGCAAAGGTCTCGCTCACGTCCCGCTCGTCCTATCCGCGCGAGTCTGAGGATGTGCAGGCCGTCCTGCAGGCCGTGCCGGAGGGCAGCGGCCGCGTGGAGGTCACGTCCTACCAGACGCTCAACGACGCTGCGCTCAACGGCTACCGCGGCATTTCCGTTTTCACCTCGTCGGCAAACGTCCGCTTCAACCGCTTCAGCCGTTCGCTCGGTCTGGCCTCGTGGCCCGCGAGCAACCGCTACCTCTATTATGAGAGCAGCCCGTTCACGAATCTGATGTGCGGCCTTGAATACCTCATCGACCGCGACGGCCAGCAGCGCGACACGTCCTACACGACCGTCGCCGCGCAGTCCGGCAATGTCCTGCTGCTGCAGAACCGCGCCTATCTCGGCCTCGGCTTTGTGGCGGACAGTGCGCTGGGCAGCTTTGTGGCGGAGCAGAACGTCTATAACCCCATCAAGGAGCAGGAGGAAATGTTCCGCATGGCCACGGGGCTGGACGACGCGCTCTACACCCACCTGAAATATGACACGCTCGAAGCGCCGGAGGCCTGCGATCTGCGCGCCAGCGGCACGAGCGGCACGCAGTACAGCTATTCCACGCAGGACGCTGACGGGCAGAGCGAACTGAGCATCTCCTATGTCGTGCCGCAGAACGGCCTGCTCGTCGCCACGACGAAGTCGTCCGGCAACTATGACCTGACCGTCTACCGCAACGGCGAGCGGCTGTTCACGCGCAATATCAAGGTTCGCTGCCTGTTCAGCCTTGGCTGCTTTGCGGCGGGCGACACCCTGACCTACCCCGTCGCCGAGGGTAAGGAGGGCACGATCTCGCTGGACGTGGCCGAGCAGAACGACGCCGTGTTCGACGCGGGACTTTCCCGCCTGTCCCGGAGCGTCTGGAACGTGACGGAGGACACGGACACCAGCCTGTCCGGCACGGTGGACGCCGCAGAGGACGGCCTGTTCTACACATCCATTCCCTACGAGAACGGCTGGCGCGCCTATGTGGACGGCGTTGAAGTCCCGCTGGCGCAGACGGCCAGCGCCTCGTCCGAGAGCGTCCGGCTGACGGACGCCGTCATCGCCTTCCCGCTGACGGCCGGGCAGCACACCGTCGAGCTGCGCTACACCGCGCCTGGCCTGAAGACCGGCGCGATCATCTCCGGCGTGAGCCTCGGCCTGTTCCTACTGCTGGCGCTGCTCCTGCGCCGCCGCCCGCTGTTCGGCGGCGAGGCGGACGTGCCGCCCGTGACGGAATTCGCCCTGCTGCCGGATAGCCTGCCGGAGGCCCCGGCAGAAGCCGAAACGCCCGAAAACGCAGAAGATACCACGCCGGAGCCGGACGATCTGGACGGCTGGCGGCAGTGGCTCGATACCCATCCTGAACCCAACGATCAGAAAGGAGATCTCCCTCATGCAGAATTATGATCCGCAGCAGGACGTCATCCCTGCTTCCCCCGAGCCGCAGCGCCCCGTCCCCGGCACCGCAAAGGCGTTTTCCATCGTCGCCTTCGTCTGCGGCATCTGTTCCCTCGTCACGCTTTTTGTCGGCATCCAGTTCGGCATCGCCGGACTCGTGTTCGCGTCCCTCTCGCGCCGCCGCGCGGGCTTTGACCTGCCGCGCAACCGCAAGGGCCGCATCATGTCCATCATCGGGCTGATCGTCTCGGTGCTGTGGCTGATTCTCTATATCATCCTCTTCGTCTACGCCGTGAACGGCATTGTGGACGGCACCATCCCCACCCCGACGGAGGGCTTCTACTTCTTCAACACCTGATACGCAAAAAAATGGCCTCCACCGGCTGCGGTGGAGGTCATCTTTTATTTGTTTCTGTTCCAGCGCCGGTCGTCCCACTTCTTGCCGTAGTAGAAGAGAACAATCTCGCAGTCCGTGCAGATCTGGGCAAGCTTCGTCGCGCCGTCATCCGGGAAGGCCGGAAAGAGCTTCCCGCCCAGCAGCGGGATGTCCCCGCGGGACTTCAGCGGCCAGTTGATCCAGTACTTCTCCTTATCGGTGAAATACAGGACACCGCCGCTCTGGAGCAGCCCGCGCCGCATGGGCTTTCCGCAGAGCGGGCAGGGCTTGGGGTCAAATTCCGGGACAGTATTTCTGAGTTCAGACTCTTCCATTCCGCCCTCCTAGCTTCCATACCGGAAATGCGTCATCCAGACCGCCTTCTCCATCTGCTCGAGCGCATATGCATCCTCCTCCGGGTAGTAGACCGAGCGCAGCACGATCACGTCATAGTCGATCTCGAGCGAAGCCTCGATGTCGTCCTGCGTTTTGTAGCTCACGTTCAGATGCATCGGCCGGTCCATGCTGGAAACGACCTCCGTGACCTCGCTGCACTGATAGAGATACGGCTGCAGGGCCACCCCGTCATAGACGGTCCCATATTCCGTCTCCTCCTGCGCCGTGCAGAGCGACAGGATGGTCTCCGCAAGGGTCTTATCCCCGCGGACTTCCTCCGGGAACGAAATGGTGTAGGCCTCGCAGGCCGTGCGTTCCTTGTCCGTCATGGCTCGCGTCCGGCTGATCCTGCAGCCCGCCATCCCGGCGGCAGCCAGCACCAGCGCCAGCACGACCGCCGCGATCCTTCTTCCGCTCTGTTTCATTCTGTGCCGCCTCCTGTCCGGCCTGAAAAGTCCTTTCTTGCGCTTCCAGTATATCAGTTTCCTCCCCCATTTTACAAGACGGCAAATGTACCAAAAATCGACCTGTGGTGTTCCGCATCAAAACGGTTCCACAGGTCGATCTGCTGTATATTCCGGTCTCTACGGCCTTTTCCAGAGCTGCAGGCGGCTTCCGGTATCCGGCAGCTGCGCATAGCCCGCGGCGCGCAGCAGAGCCGTCAGGCCGTCCAGCCCATCCTCCCCATCCACGGCATAGGGCTTCAGGCTGCCGCTGTCCGTCGTCTCCACGACGACATAGTCCGTGCTGAGCAGGTGCTCCTGCGAGCAGTAGCGCAGGTCATAGAGCACGGCGCGCCGCGACAGCGGCACCACAAGGAACGTCGTGGCCGTGACGCTCGCATCGTCCGGGATGCGGTCCAGCACGGCGTCCGTCTCCTGCCAGACCGCGCGGTAGTCGAAATAGCGGTTGACATAATTCTCAGAGAGCGGCAGAATGTTCCCGCAGAAGCACACGCCCGCCAGCAGGGCCGCCGTGGCCGCCAGCGCCGGGCGGTTCCAGACGCGCGGCAGCTCCGCCAGATTCACGGCCGTCAGGTAGAACAGGCAGGCCGCAGAGCCATAGGTATACTGGAAGAAGATGCTGTGCTGATAGGTGTAATCCGACATCAGGTTCACAAGCAGGAACGGGATGAGCAGCACGAGCCGCTCATAGCGCCGCGTGCACAGCGGCAGGAACAGCAGCGGCCCCATCGTCAGGAAGAAGAACGCGATCTTCTCGCCCTTGAAGCATTCCCAGAGCGTCCGCACCGGCGAGAGCAGCACAGCCTTGATGACCGTGAACAGCGAATCCGAGCCGTCGTAGAGGAAATTGCTGTAGCGATAGGACATAACGCCGTCGCCGTCGGCGGCGAGCCAGGCCGTCACGCCGAGGAAGTAGCCCACTGCGCCGACGAGCATCGCACCGCCCGTGAGCAGGCCCCAGCGCCGCTCCGCCCCGGTGCGGGTCAGAGCCCGCAGGACCACCCACAGCGCGATGACCGCGACATAGACGGGCGCGTCCTCCTTGACCATACAGGTCAGCACGGAGAACAGGGCAACGCCCCACACGCAGCGGCGGTCGAGGAAGTCGAACAGCCACAGCAGCAGCGGCGTGAGGAATTTGTTTTCATGCACGTCATAGCTCGTGCCGCCCGCATAGGCGGGCCAGAGCAGCAGCAGGGCGCACAGCAGACCGGCCGTCACACCGGACAGGCCATGCCGCCGCGCAATGCGCCAGAGCGGGATGACCGCCGAGGCCAGCAGCAGAGCCTGCAGCACCTCGAGCGTCACGGGCGACGGGAACAGGGCGTAAAACGGCAGGAACAGATAGTAGATCGGCGAAACATGCACGGCGAAGTGCGACAGCACACGGTCGCGCTCGCACGTCGTCACGGGCAGGCCCGTCGTGCGCATGCTGTGGAACATCTGGGAAAAGATGCCGAAGTCATAGGTCGGCGCGGCATAGCTCAGCACGCGGAACACCGTCAGCGCCAGCACTGCCGCCAGAAACACGGCTGCGGCGGCCGCGGCGATCACAAGTCCCGCGCGGCGGCCGGTGCGCACAGGAGCAGCTGTCAGGCTCTCTGCGTCCGTCCGCGCGCCATAGGCGGCGTAGACGAGCAGAAGGGCCAGCACGACAAGCCCGGCGCACAGCAGCGGCACGGACCACGAGGCGCACAGGCCCAGCACGAGCTGCCAGCCGAAGCACAGCAGCAGGGCCGCGCGCTCCCAGTGCGCCGTGCGCCAGCGAAGGCCCGCCAGCGTAAGCAGGGCAAAGGAGGCCGCCGTCCCCACGAGCAGCAGCGGGAATGACTGCCCCGTCAGGGCGGAAAAGCCGCTCAGCACCCGTTCGGGCGCGGGCAGACAGGTATATTGTATGGCTCCGGTCAGCAGCCACGCCAGAAGCAGGCGCCGGATCATATCCCCTGCGGCCGGGCGGGAAATCACACGCATAATCTCACCTTCCGCCGGGATTGTACCATAAATGAAGGCGCCTGTCAAACGATCAACGCCCCCCTCCCGCCGAAGCGAAAGGGGGGCGCCAAGGAAAGGAAAGCGTCGGTTTTGAAACGTCAGCTCTTCATACTGTTCTGGAAGCGGACCAGCACCGTCGCGGCCTGCGCGCGGGTCGCCGTACCGGCGGGCTCGAGCGTCGTGGCAGACGTGCCGTTGATCACGCCGTTGGCCACGGCCCACTGCATGGCAGCCTGGGCATAGGCGCTGACGGAAGAAGCGTCCTCGTAGGCGCTGAGGTCGGCCTCTGCGCTCACGTCAAGCTCCCAATAGGCGGCGTAGCGATACAGGATCGCTGCCATCTGCTCACGGGTGATGGCGGCATCCGGGTCGAAGGACGTCTCGGAGACACCGTTGACGATGCCGTTCTTTGCGGCCCAATCCACGGCGGCGGCGTAGTAGCTGCCCTCTGCCACATCCGTGAAGCCTGCCTTCTGGTCGACTGCGGGCTGACCATCCATACGGTAGAGCACTGTGACGAACATGGCGCGGGTGATGGCGCTGTCCGGATCGAACAGGTCGCTGCTCACGCCGTTGAACAGGCCGCGGTAGACAGCCTCAAGGATGGTCTCCTCGGCCCAGTGGCCGGAGATATCCTGGAACTTGCCCTTCAGATCCTCATAGTTCTTGTCCAGGACATGGATCGTGACGGACTTTTTGAAGTCGCCGACGGAGGCGGTCACAGCCACGTCGCCGCGCTTCAGGCCCTTGATGGTCACGCTGCTGTCGTCGCTGGAGACGATCTCGGCGATCTCGGGATCGGAGACCTCCCAGTTCAGGAGCATGGCATAGTCGTCGACATCGGTATTCTGGATGGTCACTTCCTCGCAAATGTAGATCGAGTCCGTTTCCGCAGAGAGGCTGATGTTGTCATCGAGCTGCGAACCGGTAATGGTATAGGCGGAGCAGTTGCCTGCGTAGTCATAGCCGAGGAAGATATCGGTACGCGAGTCGGTGTACATCATGCTGCCGGATTCGCTCATGCCGTGGACGCCCTCGCCGTTCGGCCGCGCAGTCGGGAAATAGGTGGAGGTAAAGGCGGAGGCAAAGTAGTCGCCGGTCTCTTCATCATATTCGATGGTGATGCTCATGTCGTAGTCCTGATACCAGGCCTCGTTCGATTCCACGGAGATCGTGTACATGGACTCCGGTCCCCAGCCCCAGTCTTCCGTCTTGTAGCTGAACGTCGGCTTCTTGCTGTTCGGGCCGGTCGTATCGATATAGAACATATACTCGAGCGTCTGGGTCTTGGCGGTCTTGCACTCCGGAGTGATCTCCGCCTTGACGGAGATGATGGAGTTCTCCGGCTGGCTGCACTTGGAATAATCAATATATTCCTCGCCGTCCTCGTTCACGCCCTTGGCGTAGAACCAGCTCATGTCGAAGTCTCCGGCCTCGCTGCCGGCGTAAACGCCGCCCGCGTAGCTCTTCTGCAGGAATTCGGTATCCTGCTCGGACAGGACCTCGCCCGTCGTCAGGTTCGTAACGGTGTAGTGGATGTTATCGACGTTGCGCAGCAGGCCGATCTGCAGGTAGAACGCATCGAGCGAATTGTCGCCGTTCGGAGAGACGCCCGCCGTCTCCGGCACAAAGCCCTTATAGGCCTGGAACATCGTGTCGAATTTGAACTCGTCCATCGGAACCATGGACATGCCGGGGGCGGCCGTATCGCCCAGCCAGGACTTCTCGGTCATCCAGGAAAGAACATCGCTGTCGCTGATGCGGCGGTAGCTGTAGATACCGCTGACGACCTGATCGGCCGTGTTGTAGGAGCGCGCACCGCCCAGAGGGGTCGCGTAGCTGCCGGTCTCGGCAACGGGAGCCGCGCCGAAGTCGCCATAAAATGCGAGGAACGGGACGGACAGAGTGACGGCGTCCTTGCTCGTGAGCTGGACAAAGCCCTCTACATATGCGCCGTTCGGGAAGCGCTCGTCATAGTAGGCCTTCTGCGCGTCGGTCAGCTGCAGGGTCACGGTGACCTGTGCAGTCGCACCGGCGGGAACCGTGAGCTCGTTGCCGTTCAGGCTGGTGGTATAGGTCGCGTCGAGCTTCTTTGCATAGTTCTGCGTGAGATAGGTGACCTTGCCGCCCTTGACGAGGCCGCCCTCTGCAGCCTGGCCGAGGCCCTGCAGGCTGAGCGCATAGGTCTTGGCTTCCTGGGAGAAGTTGACGACGCTGAACTTCATCTCGTACTTGCCGGTCTTCTCGGCATCGTCGCCCAGCTCAAGCTTGGCCTTGTCGGTGCCCTCGACGGCGATGTAAGCGCCGGACTTCACGGCGTTGCCGACGTTGGCAAGGCCTGCACCCTGACGGCGGACGAAGTAATAGGTGCCGTTCGCTTCATCAACGATCGGCGTTGCCGTGCTCATAAGCAGGCAGTTGGCGACCTTGGCATAGTCCTCTTCCGGGATGGAGGTCGTCTTCAGATACTGCCGCAGCAGCGCCATGGAGGCGGCGACGGCCGGAGAAGACATCGAGGTGCCGGAGGCGACGGCGAAATCCTCGCCATAGTATGCGGAGAAGACTTTACCGCCGATGCCGGTGATCTCCGGCTTCAGGGAGAGGCCTTCCGTCGGGCCCCAGGACGAGAACGAGGACATCTCGCCTGCGGCGTTGTTGCGGTTCCAGTCGGCCTTTACAGAGACGGTGCCGGTGTCATTGTTGGCCTTCATCCATTCGAACTCGGTCAGGTTCGCGCGGGCAGCGGGGACATCAAAGCTGGTCAGCTCAACATCCACATAGTCCCACTCTGCTTCCTCGGCGGGAGTCGGGTCGTAGAACACGACGCCGGCTGCGCCTGCGGCCTTTGCCGCCGCAATAATGGAGTCGCCGTTGCCGCCCTCAAACGGGACATAGACGATCTGTCCGTCGGAATTCTTGATGGACTCGGTGTAGCCATAGGTGCCGCCTACGAGGTCTTCCGTCGGACGCAGGTTCTCATAGAAGCCCTTGCCCTCGGGGACATTTTCGATCTCGCTCACGTTCATGTACTGGTCAGACCCCTGGCGCTTGTTGTACCAGCCGAGAACGCCGGTAGCGAAGAACCACTTCACGCCTTCGTTTTCGGCGCTGGCGACGGTCAGGACGGAGTCGAACGTGCCGGGCATGCCCAGCGTGCCGCTGGAGACGCTCGTGGACTTGATCTGGTCATCGCCCCAGAGGCTCTCGTTGCCGGTAAAGCCATCGTTGCCGGCGGAGACGCAGACGCTGATACCCGCTGCGGTGGCGGCGTCATAGACCTCGGTCACGCCCTCGTAGTAATACGGGCCGCTGGAGCTACCGAGGGAGAGGTTCGCGCAGTCGACGCCGAGGGTGATGGCGTCTTCAATGGCGGCGATGAGATAATCGAAATAGCAGTTGCCGCCCTGGTCAAAGACCTTCATGATGACAAGCTGTGCCTCCGGCGCAATGCCGAGGGACGTCATATCGAACTGCTCCTGATCCGCTTCGGTCAGGTTGCCCGCAATGATACCGGCAACGTGTGTGCCGTGGCCCATCATGGTGTCGTCATCGGAGCCGAAGTTGGCCTCGCCGTCGGCATAGTTGAAGCCAAACGGGACCTTGCTGCTGTAATAAATGGTGTCAAGCGCCGTGGACTCATTCAGCTCTTCGGCATGCAGGGTCTTGCTGTCGAGGATGGCCGCGATGTCATCCTTGCTGTAGGCGACGGCGTCCGGATCGGTGGGTTCCTTGGAGAACGTCGGGTTCTCGAAGCACAGGCCGGTGTCGATGACGGCGACGCTCATGCCGGTGCCGTCATAGCCCGCGTCCCATGCGGCGTTCGCGCCCATACCGGCGGCCGCGAACTTCATGTTCGTGCTGATCTGAGAGGCGTCCGTCTCCACGGCATTGATCTCCGGCACGGAGTAGCACGGGGAAAGGAAGACCTTCTTGACGCCCGGCAGCTTGCTGAGCGTTTCCATATCGCCATAGGAAACCGTGGCGGCAATGGCGTTCGTCACGAGGGAGAACTGACCAGTGACCTCGATGCTGTGGCCAAGCTTCTTCTTCGCGACGGAAAGGACGGAGGACTGGCCGTTCTTCACGCTCTGCACGGCGGCCAGCTCTGCCTTGCCAAGGCCTTTGCCCAGCTCAACGGACATGCCGTCCATCTCACAGACGGCCGGGGCCTCAAGCGAGATGATAACCTTGACCTTGTCGTTCTTCTCGTGGGCCTCGCTCACAACAGTGACCTTGTCGCCGTCGCTGTAATCCTCGCCGCTCAGGATCGCCTTCACGGCATCGGAATAGGCCGCCGCTTCCTTCGCGTCATATTCGCGGCAGACCAGTGTCTGACCGTCGTCTGTCGTGATGGTGCTTTCCGCGCCATAGGACAGCGAGGCCAGCGCCTTAGCCTCCGTTGCGCTGAGGGTGCGGCCGGAAATATAGGTATCCTGCGTTGCCTTGCGCGTGTAGATCCGTCCGTCGGTGGACTGGTATACATCGCAGGCAAACGACGGGTCGATCTCCTGTCCGTTATAAACCATCGTTTCGCCGTCGCCGACCTTGTATTGGCCGAGATAGGTATAGGTGTGTGTCTGCGAAGAACCGTCCGTCAGCGTGATCGTAGCGGTATCACCGGAGAAGGTAAAGGCCTTTGCGCCGTTGATGTACCAGCAGTCAAAGCCGACAAGTTCCAGGGAGGTATAGGCATCAACAGCCTCCTGACCATAGATATCACGGCTGATGTAACTCTTGAGATACGAAGCAGCCTCTGCCGCACCGTCTTCGCCGACGATTGCGGCGCATTTTTCCGTCCAAACGCCGTCATAGTCGGCGCTGAGGATCACATCGAACAAATTGGCATAGGTCGTGCCGTTTTCACCGGCGATTTCCGGGAAGATACCAAAATCGGCTGTCTCGGCAGGCGCTTTTTGGCAGGCAGAATACAAGAACAAGCCCAAGAAGCAGGGCGATCAGGCGGGTCTTTGTTTGCATAGGGAATCTCCTTTTCGTTTCAATAACAGTTAAAGGCCTCTAACCGAGCGCATCATAGCACAGAACCCCACCCTCGTCAAGCCCCGATTTGCAGACAAAATCATTGGCGCGAAGCACCTGAACGGCTGCGGCAGGCAGCGGCAATAGGCAGAAGACGAATGCGAATTCGTGGCGTTTGGTGGTCAATGGTACACATATCAATGTAGGAATTCTTCTTGAAAATCTGCAGCTGCCCCTCAGTCTTTTC
>OHNR01000311.1_pt1 | contig 12611 bp, 10 predicted proteins | sample 1569651 | NCBI WGS metagenome assembly OHNR01 (sample SAMEA3879502, study PRJEB24766) | human gut metagenome | biome: human-associated habitat; feature: feces | place: USA | collected 1985/1987 | reverse complement strand
CCATGGCGCTGCTGTACATCGTGGGTGCGCTCACCGTGGTGGGGGTGCACATCACTGCCGTCCCGGCGGCGCTTGCCGCCATCGTAAAGGGCGCGTTCGGGCTGCGGGCCGCCGGTGGGGGCATCGTAGGCTATGGGCTGTCCCGGGCGGTCACTTGGGGCTTTAAGCGGGGTGCTTTTTCCAACGAAGCAGGGCTTGGCTCCTCGGTGATGGTGCACGCGGCTTCCAACGTAAAAGAGCCGGTGCAGCAGGGCATGTGGGGCATTTTTGAGGTGTTTGCAGACACCATGGTGGTGTGCACCCTGACGGCACTGGTGGTGCTGACCTCCGGCTTTGTGGATCTGGACACCGGGCGCATTGCCGCCGGGGCGGTGGGCAGTGCACTGGTGGGGCATGCCTTTGACGCCGTGTTCGGTGCACTGGGCTCCAAGCTCATTGCGGTGTGCATCCTGCTGTTCGCCTACTCCACCACTCTTGGCTGGAGCTGCTACGGCTGCAAGGCTGTGGAGTATCTCTTCGGCGCGGGGGCTGGGACATTTTACCGGGTGCTGTTCGTGGCGCTGATGCCGCTGGGCGCGGTGATACGGCTGGACCTTGCATGGACGCTTTCCGACACCTTCAACGGCCTGATGATGCTGCCGAACCTCATCGGTGTAATTGCGCTGTCCGGCACGGTGGCGCGCATCACCCAAAACTACCTTGCCCGTAAGCTGCACGGCAGCCCCGCGCCGCCGCTGTTGTCGGCGGGTGAAACGATTTAAAATGCGCTCCGCGTTGCTCTGCGCATCATCAGCGGAAAAAAGATTTTTAATTTGTGGGTTCTGAAAAGCCTGCGGGCTTTTCAGAACCCCTTTTTCACAAGTGGGGTCGTAACCGGGAACAGCATTTGCAGCACCGCTTTCTTCGAAAGCGCGGCGCTGCCGTTTACCGTCAGGACTCCTCTCGTGAAAATAGCGTTTGGAGCGCTCCGCAGAGCGCGACAAACGCGAAATAAAAATAATAATTCCGCTGAAGATGGCTAGAGCGCAGCGGAAGCCATTTTAAATCGTCAGCCGTCCCCTTGTCCCAAGGCGGGGTTTGTGCTATGCTAGGGGGTACAAGCGATTTTTTGCGCTGAGAGGAGGAACCCCATGGCCGCCGTAAAAACACGGAATACCGCTACCCTTATGACCGAGGGCAGCATTGTAAAAAGCCTGCTGCTGTTTGCCCTGCCGCTGATCTTCGGCAACCTGCTGCAGCAGATGTATAATACCGCCGACAGCATCATCGTGGGCAATTTTGTGGGCAGTAATGCCCTTGCCGCTGTGGGCTCCAGCGGTTCGCCCATCTACCTGCTCATCGGCTTCAGTCAGGGACTTGCCGTGGGTGCGGGCGTGGTGGTGTCGCAGTATCTGGGCGCTGGCGACCACAGGGAGACCCGCGAGGCGGTGCACACTGCCCTTGCCATTGCGGTGGTCATGGGGCTTTTGCTGACCGTGGGCGGCGTTGCCTGCGGGCGCGCTTTGCTGGTGGCCATGAATACCCCCGCCGAGGTGCTGGCAGACGCTGTGACCTATATCCGCATCTACTTTGGCGGGGTGCTGTTCAGCGTGGTATATAACATGACCGCCGGCATCCTGAACGCCGCCGGCAACTCCCGGCGCTCGCTGGTGTATCTGGCATGGGCGTCGGTGACCAATATCGTGCTGGACCTTGTGTTCATTGTGGGGCTGCGGATGGGAGTGGCAGGTGCCGCCATCGCCACCGACTTAAGCCAGCTGGTGTCCTGCGTGCTGAGCCTGCGCTTTCTGATGAAAAGCGAGGACGCCTGCCGGGTGGAGCTTTCCGCCATCCGTCTGCACCGCAAAATGGCCAGTCGCATCATCCGGGTGGGTCTGCCTACCGGCATCCAGAACATGGTCATCTCCTTTTCCAACGTGCTGGTGCAGGCCAGCGTGAACAGCTACGGTGCCGCCGCCATGGCGGGCTTTGCCGCCTACATGAAGATCGATGGTTTCAACATTCTGCCGGTCAGCAGCATCAGCATGGCTGCCACCACCTTTGTGGGGCAGAACTACGGTGCGGGGCGTCTGGACCGGGTAAAGCGCTCGGTGTGGGTCACCCTTGCCATCGGGGTCATCTACACCCTTTGCACCGGCGCTGCCCTGCTGGCCGGGCAGGATGCCATCCTGCACCTGTTCACCGCCGACGAGGCCGTGGTCACCTACGGCAAGCTTGCCATGCGGTGGTTCTGCCCGTTCTACTTCCTGCTCAGCATCCTGCACGGCCTTGCCGGTGCCGTGCGCGGCACGGGTGCCAGCATCCCGCCCATGGTGGTGCTGCTGGTCTCGCTGTGCCTGTTCCGGGTGGTATGGATCCAGTTTCTGCTGCCCTTCTTCTCCGGCATCGAGGGCGTGTTCATCCTCTACCCCGTCAGCTGGGGTCTGGGCGCATTGCTCATGATCCTGTATGCGTGGAAGGGCAAATGGATGGAGTATCATACATAACCATTTTTATAAACAATGACCCGCCGCACTGAAGGAGGTGCGGCGGGTCGTTGGTTTTTCAGGAACTTCTGTCAGGACAGCTTACCATGCAAAGCCCACGGAGTCCATGTCGATCTTCTTTTCCACCAGACCCAGACGGCTCTCGATAAAGTTCACCGCCATATCCGGCCACTGGGCGATCTGGGTGTAGTAATCCACATAGCCCTTGGTGCCAGTGCCCAAGCCCACACCGTGGGGCGCATCGGGTGCCAGATAGAAGCTGAAATCTTTGAAGGTATTCGCGCACTCCGGCAGAGAGGGCAGCATCATAGCGCTCAGGCCGTCCTTCTGCCCCACAACACCAAAGACCGGGGGCAGGTTGGGATTCTTCGTGAAGTCCAGACCGGTGACGAACAGTCCGTAGATGGGGATCGCAACATTCAGGTCAGCGCTCTCATAGTCCACAGCATCGCAGACGTAGCTGGGGTAGACCTTATCCGGGGTATTCGTAGTGCCGAACTGGTCGGCCACCACCTGCATCACATTCATGCCGCCAGCAGAGAAGCCCACAGCAATCATGATATCGGTCTTGCCGATGTGTTTTTCAGAGGCGTTGTGGCGGATGTAGCGGATAGCGCGTGCCAGATCCAGCCGCTGATCCACAGCGGCATAAGGGTTGACGCGGCGCTGCAGCACAAAGGCGTTGTAGCCGTTCTTGTTGAAGAACTCGGCCACAGGATAGCCCTCCACCACGTTGTTGCGGTGGGTGCTGCCGCCGCCTGCAATAATGATCACGTTGCCCTTCACCTTGCCCTGATCTCGCAGCAGGTACGGGTTCAGGAAGGGACGGAAGCCCTCGTTATCGTAGCAATTTTCCCAGTTGGTGGGCAGCGGAGATTCCACGGCCATCTGATCTCCCCAAATTTCCCAAACGGTGCTCTTGGGGTCCTTGATCTGGCGCAGCGCCTTGCGGGCATTGGTCAGAGCAACACACATATCGTAGTGAGAAGCATTGATGCCGGGCGCAGCTGCACCGTCCACCTTCTCGTACTGAGCGCGGGACAGCTTGTGGAACAACACATAGAACTTGTCAAAATCGCCCCGGAAAGCAGCCGGATAAAAGGCCACCTCGCGGGAGAGACGGAGTTCCTCTGCCACCATGGCCTGCACCTCAGCATCGGTGTGCACGCCAGCGTTCTCAGCAAAGGATGCGGGCACCATGCCAGCCACTGCGCCCATGGTCACGGCAGAAGCGGCGGAAAGCTTCATAAAGTCTCTTCTGTTCATCATCATTTCTCCTTTTAAATGCAGACGGCTCATTTGTGCAGAACAAAGCCGCCCGAAGCTGTACAGCAAACGCCCTGCTGCCGGGCCCAACGGACATTTCGACAGTATCGCGCCGTCGGAATCTGTGCAAAGCGTATCACAAATCAGATGGATTGTAAATAGATTTCATCGCTTTTGAGCAAAATTGATATATTAGTATGCCAGTTCTTGTGAAAATCGACAGGCGTTGGACGGGCACAAAAAAGGACTGCCGTACATCTGCACGGCAGTCCTTTTTTGTATTATTACAGCTTTTCAAACACCAGAAAGCGGAAGGCGATGGTGGTGGTGAGCTGCGGCAGAGCCGCAAGGCGGGCGGCACCGTCGCGGGGCGTTTTCCAGTAGTAGGGGGTCATGGCGAACAGGGCTTCCAGCTGGGCGGCGGGCACGGTGATGGTGCCCTGCACCTCCCGCTCGTCGATGGCGCGGAAGCCCGGGTACTCCACCTGCTGCACCGGGTTCTTGTAGGGCTTTTCGTAGAGCACGGCCTTCATCTGGTACAGATGCTCTGCCCCCGGCACAACGTAGATCATGCGCCCGCCCGGGCGCAGCACCCGGCTGAACTCCTCCTGTGCAAAGGGCGAAAAGCAGTTCAGCAGCACATCTGCCCAGCCGGTGCGTACCGGCTGGCTGAAGCTGGACGCCACCGCATACTGTGCAGTGGGCAGCGCCTTTGCAGCCAGCCGCACGGCGGGCTTTGCGATATCGAACCCGGCCAGCTGCAGCGGCTTTTCTGCCGCCGCGAACTGCTGCGCGATGCAGCGGTCGTACCAGCCCTCGCCGCAGCCTGCATCCAGCAGATGCAGCGGGGCGTCCTTCGCGGCGGGCACGCCGTGGGCAAGGCACAGTTCCCCCAGCGCCTGCCCAAAGATGCCGTAGTATCCGGCGTTCAGGAAGGCGCGGCGGGCGGCTACCATCTCCTTGCTGTCCCCGGGGGCTTTGGTGCGCATACTCTGCACCGGCAAAAGATGCCAGTAGCCCTCCCGGGCACGGTCAAAGCAGTGGCCTTTTTCACATTTCAGGTCATTCTCCCCTTGCAGCGCACCGCCGCACAGGGGGCACTGCCACGGGGCAAAGGCTTCGTTCCGGCTCATACTTCTTCGCTGTGATCCTCAATGGGTGCGGTAGCACCGCCGTGGGCGTCCATATACTCCTCAAAACTGGTGTACTTCTGCTGGGGCGGGCGGCGGCTGATGAGCATCAGCCCCGGGTCCTCGTCCCGGGCGGCAGCATTGCGGCCACGGCGGGCAGGCTCGGCCTTGGGGGCGCGGTTCTGATTGCCTGCGCTGCCGCGCTCATTGCGGGCAGGGCGGGCGTTGTTGCTCTGGGCTGCGGGGCGGGCATTGCGCTGTTCACCCCGGTCGCTGCGGTCGTTGCGGCGGCTGCCGCTGCGGTTTGCGTTCTGATTATTCTGGGGCTCCTGTGCGCTGCGGATAGCAGGTGCTGCCGGAGCGGCAGGGGCCTTGCGTGCCGGGCGCAGCGGGGTGGCCTCCGGGGCGCTGACAAAATGGGGGTCGAACTTGGGCTGGGCGTTGCTGCCCCGGGCGGGGGCGGCATTCTCGCGGCGGGTGCGGGGCGCTGCCGTCTCCTTGGGGGCGTTTGTGCCCCGGTTGTTGGCGCGGCGGTCGTTGCGGACCCCACGCTTTGCGTTGCTGTCTTGCATCAGTGTTTCCTCTTTTTTCGGTTTTGCAGGCACCGCGTTCTTTGCGGCCTTCGGCTCCTGCTTCGGCGCGGGCGCAGCTGCCTTTGCAGCTTTTGCGGGCGCAGTTTCGGCCTGTTTTTTCGGTGCTTCCGCCGGTTTTTCTGCTTCGGGGCGGGGCTTTTTGCCGCGCACGGGCAGCACCGGGCGCACCGGGGCGGGCACGCCGTCCCACGGATGGCCGGATACCACCGGGATCTTGCGGCGGTTCAGCTTTTCGATGCCTGCCAGATACTCCTGCTCCTCCGGGGCGCAGAAGCTGACGGCGGTGCCGTCAGCACCGGCGCGGGCAGTGCGCCCGATGCGGTGCACATAGGTCTCCGGTACCTCGGGCAGGTCGTAGTTGAACACATGGGAAAGCTCGCTGATATCAATGCCGCGTGCGGCGATATCGGTCGCCACCAGCACCCGGGTCTTGCCGGACTTGAAATCCTCCAGCGCGGTGACGCGGGCGGTCTGGCTCTTGTTGCCGTGGATGGCGGCGGCGGGGATGCCCTGCTTTGTCAGGTCCTTTGCGATCTTATCCGCGCCGTGCTTGGTGCGGCTGAACACCAGTGCGTTGACCACCGGCGGCTGCAAATTTTTGATGAGCCACGGCAGCAAAAGCTTCTTGTTGCCCTTTTCCACATAGTACAGGCTCTGCTGGATGCGGTCGACCGTGCTGGACACCGGGTCCACCTTGACAAAGGCAGGCTCGTGCAGGATGCCGGCAGCCAGCTGCTCGATCTCGGTGGGCATGGTGGCGCTGAACATCAGGTTCTGGCGCTGGGCGGGCAGCTTTGCAATGACCTTTTTCACGTCATGGACAAAGCCCATGTCCAGCATCCGGTCGGCCTCGTCCAGCACAAAGATCTCCAAAGCGGACAGGTCGATAAAGCCCTGCCCGATCAGGTCGTTCAGCCGTCCCGGACAGGCAATAAGGATGTCCACGCCCTTTTTCAGCGCTTCCACCTGCGGTGCCTGTCCCACGCCGCCAAAGATGACGGTGCTGCGCAGTTTCAGGTACTTGCCGTAGGCTTCAAAGCTTTCGCCGATCTGCAAAGCCAGTTCCCGGGTAGGGGTCAGGATCAGGGCGCGGACAGCGCCCTTGCGGCGGGGTGCGTTGGCGGTGAGCCGATCCAGCATGGGCAGCGCAAAAGCCGCCGTCTTGCCGGTACCGGTCTGGGCGCAGCCCATCAGATCCCGGCCAGCCAGCACCGGCGGGATGGCCGCCGCCTGAATGGGCGAGGGGGTCTCGTAGCCCGCTTCCTGCACAGCACGCAGCAGCGGGGCGGACAGATTCAGTTCTTTAAATGTCATGGTTCTCCTATTATTCTGTGATCTTCCGGCACTCGATGTAGTAGCGCTTTTCCTCCGCGTGTCCCATGCTGAAGGTCTTGCGGGGCAGCACGCCGCCCATCACAACGCCGCGGAACAGGTCGCTCTTGGCGAAGGGCGGCATCAAAAACGCCACGGCACCCTGCTTGCACAAAGCGCGCACAGCCGGTTCGTCATGCACATAGTCCACCTTTGCTTCCGGGTGGCGCTCGATATAATCCGAAATAAAATCGTCGATGGTGCCCACGGTCAGCGGCTCGGTGGGGTCCTCAAAGCTGAGCACATTGGCCATGTGGGGGCCTGCCAGCGTAAAGGGCTGCTTTTTGCTGCCGCCAAAGCAGCAGCCTGCCATGTTGGCATCGCTCCATGTAATGAGGCTCAGCAGCACGGTGGCGCAGTCCACGTTGAACAGCACCCGGTGGATGGGCTCGATCTCAATAGCCGGGGAGTGCACGTTGCACACCTCTGCCAGACACCAGCGGGCGGGGTGATTCTCTGCCTGCTCCGGGGTCAGGGTCTTTTTCAGCTCCTCCCAGCAGGCTTTTGCGGTAGCCAGCGAGTGGTTGCCGTCGCCCACTGCCAGCGTCAGCGGGTCGCGGCGGGTGGCATCGGGGTATTTCTTGTCAAATTCTTCCTGACTGCCCAGCACGGTCAGCGCGTTTTCGATCTGCGCGATGAGGGCGGGGTCCTCCACCGCCCAGCCGGCCACATGGCCGCCGCCCAGCATCAGCTCACCCTCGTACACCTTGGGCAGGCTGTCTTTGTGGGCGGCAATCGGCTCGATGAGGGTGCAGTCCGGGTCGTCCGCCAGCATCATGATGTGGGGCGTTTCCAGCGCAGCGCCGGTGCGCACCTTCATGCGGGGCGGGATGCGGCTTTCCACGGTGCACTCGCTAGGACGCACGGTGCATTTTTCGCCCCGGCGGTAGCTGTAAGCTTCCAGGTCCACACGCCCCACAAGACCCTGCCGTACCCGGCCGCTCTGCTCGGTGCGCTCCACATAGATAAAGCCGTCCACCGCCCGGGTGAGCACGTTCTGGGCGTAATCCTGCATGGTGGCGTGGATCTTTTCCACCCGCGCGTCAGCGTCTCCGTCCTCCAGATACACCTCCGGCAGGATCAGGTTCAGAGTGCTGGGCGCACCCGCAGCGGTCTTTTCTGCCCGCTGCCAGTAGCTGCGGTCACTGGTGAACTGGTCACAGGCAATGCAGCCCCACTGCTCCAGCGGCACCTGCTCCGAAGGCAGCAGGATGTGTGCGGGTGCAAAACAGGTAGTCGGTTTCATAGTCGTTTCCTCCCCTCTTTATTGCAATTCAACTTTTTTAATGCAACAGCAACAACGTTGAATTGCATATCGCAAATATGCTGTTTGAATGTTGCGCTAATTTTTCAACTTGCGATAAATGCCGCTTTTCAGCGGAATGCTGCGGCGTCGTGCACCACAACGTGCTGCACACCGGCGTCGGCAGCGGCCTGTTCCAGTGCAGCGCGGCTGTCCGCGTCCAGTGCGGTGCTGCTGGTGACCAGCAGATTCTCCATGCCAAGGGACACGCCGGTGGTGCCAAGGGCATCGGTGGCGGCGGTGCACAGTGCGTCCGGGTAGCTGACCCACAGGGTCACGCTGCCTGCAAAGCGGGTCTGCCACGCGGCGATATCGGCGGTAAGCTGGGCGGCGCGTCCCTCCCGGCTCTTGCCGCCGGAAGCGCCGAAGTCCTGCTTGCGGGTGATGATATTGGGGAACTGCACCCCGGTAAGCACCACCTGCTCGTAGCCCATGCCCTGCACCTCTTCAATGAGGTCGCCGACATACTGCACCGCACTTGCGGCAAAGGGGTTCATCCACGCCTTGCCGCCCTTGGCTGCGCTGACGTTGTCCAGCCAGAGACTGTTGCCGTCGTAGTGCACGCCCATGCTGCGGTCGGTGTACACCGACACCGGGTCGGTAAAGGCGGCAAGCTGCGCCGCCGGGATAATGCCTTCTTCCCGCAGGATGGCGGCGATGCTTGCCGCATCCACCGGGCTTTCGGTGATGCTTTGGGCGGCATTTGCCACCCCGGAAGCGTAGTACACCGTGCCAGCGGCGTCCTTCAGGGTGACAAGGGCATAGTCTGCGCCCTGCTGCTTCAGCTGCCGGGCAGCGGCGCGGATGGCGGCTTCATCGGTCAGGGCTGTCACGTCCAGCTCTGCCCAGCTGCCGCCGGTGATGGCCTTGCCGTCCAGCGGCTTTTCCTTCTCCGGCTCCGGCTCAGACGCTGCCTGCGAAGCGGCGGCGCTGCTTGCCGCCGCAGAGGAAGCGGCTGCTTCGGCGCGGGAAGCGCTTTCGGCTTCCAGGTCCCGATCCTTGACCACGGTATACCATGTGTGGGTGGCCCAATCCAGCACATGGGGTGCGGCAAACCATGCGGCTGCCAGCACTGCCGCCACCAGCACAACAATGCCGATGCCGCGCTTTACGCGCGTTTCCCGGCTGTAAAAGCTGCGGTTATAATGCTTGACCTTCTGACGTTTATACTTAGCCATGGTATCCTTTCCTCCCTGTCTGCATTACAGGATAACGGAATGTCCGGTAAAGCCATAGATTGCCAGCGCCAGCACGCCGATATACACCAGCGTGATGGGCAGGCCGCGGAATGCTTTGGGGATGGCTTTGCTGCGCAGGCGGTGACGTGCTTCGGTAACCAGCAGCACCGCCAGCACATAGCCAAGGCCGCTGCCAAGGCCAAAGCCAAGGCTCTGGCCAAGGGTAAAGCTCTGGGTGCGCTCCACCAGCACCGTGCCCAGCACGCCGCTGTTCAGCGCGGCCAGCGGCACGATGCGCAGCAGCTGGGCGCGGCGGGGCAGGCTGCGCAGCAGCCACAGCACCAGATGCTCTGCCAGACACACCACGGCAATGCTGGCAATATACACCAGCGGGCGCAGCTGGGCGCGGTTATCCAGCGGGGCGATGAATCCGCCGGCAATGAAAGCCACGGGTGCTACCAGCACCTGCGTGATGCACAGCATCATGCCGAACAACGCGCTGCTGGTGCGGTCGTCCCCCACCAGCTGCACCATGCGGGACACGCCCAATGCACGGGTAAAGACAGCGTTCTGTGCAAAAATAGCCAGCAGTGCATAGCTGAAAAACACTGCCGAGCTGCTTACAACTTCCTTCACGGTTCGCGGTCCACCTCCTTCTGGTAGTGCACGGTCAGGGTATCCTGCGCTTCCTTTTTCAGAAATTCCCTGCGCTTTGCGGCAGCAGCGCGCCAGATGGCGCACAGGATGCCCAGCACGATAAAGCCGCCCGCCGGCATCTTAGCCAGCGGCAGCAGCGCCCAGCGCCCCACCGGGGCACCGAACACGGTGCCAAGGCTGAGCCACTCGCGCACCATGCCGATCACGAGCAGCAGCAGCGCGTAGCCCACGGTGATGCGCACGCCCTTGGAAACCGCCTTGTGCACCGTCTCCTGCACGCGGCCGAAGCGGTAGGTCAGAAGCGGCTCCACTACCAGCATGGGCAGGTAGATGCCAAGGTTCAAAAGACCCGTGCCGAACACAAGGTTCAGGATGGGATACGCCGCCAGATACACCACAGCGGCGCTGGCTGCGTACAGTATAGCGCGGGGCAGCAGTTTTTTCTGCAGCTGCGCGGGCGAGGGTTCCTCGTCCCGCAGGGGCACAAGGCGGCTGAGCAGGCAGGCCAGCACGCGGGAGGGCACCAGCAGCAGCGCCACCGCCGCCGCCAGCATCAGGCTGTTCTGACCGGTGGTAGCCACGACCACCAGCGGTGCCAGACCCATGCCCTGCATGACCACCGGGTTATTCAGGAACACGCGGTCGTGATGGGCAAACTTTTCGGGATCTTGCAAGATCAGTTCCGCAGTACGCTTTTTCATTCCGCAGCCTCCTTTCGTTCGGACGGCAGACGGTGCAGCAGACGGTACAGCCGCTCCTCGGTGCGGTCAATGAGCGCGGACACACTGTTGACGGCCAGCAGTGCAAAGCAGACGCCGGTCTCGTACACGCCAAAATAGCGGAAGCCCATGGTGGCAGCACCCACCAGCGCGCCGTACAGGATGCGCCCAAGCCGGTGATGCGCACAGGTGTATGGCTCGTTGAGCAGGAACACCGCGCAGAACAGCATTGCACCAGTGTGCAGCTCGTCCCGGACGCCCTGCAGGCGGGGCAGCAGGCTGCTGAAGAGGGTGCTGTCTGCCAGACCTACCTGCCGCGGGAAGAAGAAAGCGATGAGCCCGCAGGTGATGAGAAAGCTCGCTGATGCGCCGATGTGCACGTCCTTCTGGGTCCACAGCACAAGGCCGCAGGCCAGAATGACCAGCGCTGCGCCGGTGCCCATGGGGGCGGCAAACTCGCCCAGCGCAACAGCGAGGGAGTTCAGGTTCAGGATGCCACCGCTGCGCAGGGTATCCTCGATGGTGCTGCTCACCGGCACGGCGGAGGCGTTCCACAGGGGCAGCGGGGTATAGGGCTGCGGGTAGCGCACCACCTGCTCCGGCCACGATACCGCCGCCACGGCGTAGCCCACGGCAGCGGGGTTAAAGGGGTAGCTGCCGTAGCCGCCAAAGACCTCCTTGCCGATGAGCACACCCGCCAGCACTGCCACCACCAGCACATAGATGTCCACGGTGGCGGGCATGAGCAAGGCGATGATCAGGCCGAAACTCTCGTTGGAGAGATCTTTATTGGTGTACACCCGATGGCGCAGCAGCGCCACCAGACGGTCGCACAGGTTGCCGGTAAGCAGGGCGACGCCGCACAGCAGCAGCGGACGCGCCCCGTAGAAATAGCAGGCCATGCACAGCAGCGGCACGCACAGCCAGAAAACGTGCCTATAGTACCGGCCGGTCTTTTGCAGCTGCCGCTCCTGCTCTTGGATCAAAGCTTCATCCATATACAGCCCTCCTTACAGGCTGGCCAGTGCGCCCACAGCCGCAGCGGGGTCGGCAGCGCCGAACACGGCACTGCCCGCCACCAGCACGTCGGTACCGGCTTCTACGCACAGGGGTGCAGTGGCGGCATCCACGCCGCCGTCCACCTCCAGCAGGTAGGAAAGGCCGCGTGCTTCCCGCTCCGCCTTGAGCCAGCGGAGCTTGTCCAGCGCCGAGGGCATGAACTTCTGCCCGCCGAAGCCGGGCTCCACGCTCATCACCAGCACCAGATCCAGCTGATCCAGCCACGGTGCCAGCGCCTGGGCCGGGGTGCCGGGCTTGATGGTCAGACCCACCTTGCAGCCCAGCGCACGCACGGCATCAATGGTGGCCTGAATATCATCCTCGCACTCCAGATGGAAATTATACAGGGTCGCACCGGCCTTGATGAAAGGCTCGGCGTATTGCAGCGGGTGGCTGATCATCAGATGCACGTCGTAAAAGGCATCCGGCAGCGCCTTGTGCAGGCTTTTGAGCACCGGCACGCCAAAGCTGATGTTGGGCACAAAATGCCCGTCCATCACGTCGTAGTGCAGCATCTGTGCGCCGGCATCCAGCACCATGCGGCAGTCTGCACCCAGCTTGCCAAAATCAGCAGAAAGAATCGAAGGACTTACGATGGCCATAATATTTCATTACGCTCCGTTATTTTTAGCAGTTTTTATCCCACGCGTTGTGCATTTTGCGGGGTTTTCCCGCCCGGAAAACACACGGGCATGGTTACTCTTTAGTTTACATGAAAACGGCCAAAAAATCAAACCCGCAGCCGTTTTTTTCACTGAAAAGTCGTAAATAGCGCAAAAAGTCCATCCGGCGGGCTCGCCCTCTCAGTCACCTTCGGTGACAGCTCTCCCAAAGGGAGAGCCCTTGGCA
>OHNR01000309.1_pt1 | contig 12633 bp, 11 predicted proteins | sample 1569651 | NCBI WGS metagenome assembly OHNR01 (sample SAMEA3879502, study PRJEB24766) | human gut metagenome | biome: human-associated habitat; feature: feces | place: USA | collected 1985/1987 | reverse complement strand
TCCCCTTATTCTTCAACAACGGTGATCAGGTGTGCGATCTTCTTGATCTTGCCCTGAGTTGCGTCGTTGTTCGGCTGAACGGTTTCGTTGCCGATCTTCCGCAGGCCAAGAGAGTGGGCGGTGGCGATCTGGTCCTGCTTACTGCCGATCAGGCTTTTTGTAAGTTTGATTCTAATATCTGCCATAATGCGCCCCTCCTTATCCTACGATTTCTTTCACTGACTTACCGCGAACAGCAGCAACTTCCTCTGCCGTGCGCAGTCTGCTCAAGCCGTCAATGGTGGCGCGAACCACATTGTACGGGTTGTTTGAGCGAACGGCCTTGGTACGAATGTCGCCGATACCAACGGTCTCAACAACCGCACGAACCGGGCCGCCGGCGATCACGCCGGTACCTTTGGGAGCGGGCATAAGCAGCACTTCGCCAGCACCGAACTTACCGGTGATCTCATGGGGAATGGTCGTACCCCGCAGAGATACTTTGATCAGATTCTTCTTTGCGTCCTCGATCCCCTTACGGATAGCGTCCGGAACCTCGCCGGACTTACCGATACCGAAACCGACCAGACCATTCTTATCACCAACAACCACCAGTGCGACGACTGCCGTACCCTGAACCACGCCACGATGCCGGGCTGGAGTTCGATCCGGCGTTTTTTCAGCCACATCGACGATTGCCTCACGGAAGGATCGCTCCTGGACGACCCGACCGCCGAAAACCTCAAAATGACCGAACTGCTCTACCTGATCGTTTCGCACGGGGATTGTTGCATCAAAAGCAAGCTGCTGGGCAACGTCGATGCGGCCCGGGACAACCTCCAGCAAATCGTCTATTCCAACATCTTTTCCGATATTTCGGTCGAGGAGATCGCAAAACGCTGCAACCGCTCCCTGACTTCGTTCAAAAAGGAATTTTTCCGCATCTACGGGACCTCGCCCCACCAATGGCTCATCCGGCAACGCCTGATCCATGCCCGGTTGCTTCTGATCTCGACCGACAAGGCGATCGCCGAAATCGGCACCGCATGCGCCTTTCCCAACACCTCGCACTTCATCAAACTCTTCCGCAAACAATACGGCATGACACCCGCGACCTACCGCAACCGGCATCGCGGACCCGAAGAGTTGCAGCCGACACCGCAAGCCGAAGCCGCCGTACGGGAAACAGCCGTTTCGGTAACGGCGTAACCTCATCCGACCCGACCCGCAAAGGCATGCTTCCGCCTCTGCAAACCGTCCTCTCCCGCACCTCGGGGACGGCGTGGTTCGCTTCGGGCCACCGCCGCGAATTTTCCGGCGGCAGGACACCGATTCGGATAAAATCCTTATCTTTGCGTGGAATCCGTTTTCCGTATCGACCGGCCGCATTTCGGCACGATTCGAACGAATTCGGCTCCGCGTCCGACCTTCACCGTCCCGGACGCGCCATAACGCATACGCCATGGAATTTTTCAATCGCATCATCACTCATTACGGCTGGGAAGGCACGGCCCTCGCGGGCGTCCTTCTGGTCATGTTCGGGATCCAGTTATATTACTACCTGTTCGTTTACGGGCGCATACCCAAATACAAGGACACCCGGCGTCCGGAGATCCTCTCCGAAACCCCTCCGGTATCGGTGGTGATTCCCCTCTTCTCGGAAGATTACGCCTTCGTGGAGGAGATCCTGCCGCTCATCGTCGCCCAGGAGTACCCCGACTTCGAAGTGGTGATCGTCTATGTAGGCCGGGACACCGACTTCTACGACGACCTGGTCCGCATCAAACAGTCGTTCCCACAGATTACGGCCACCAAGATCGAACTGAATCCCCGCTTCCCGATCTCGCCCAAAATGGCGCTCAACGTCGGGATCAAATCGGCCCATTACGAGCACCTTCTCTTCACCACACCGGACGTGTACCCCTCCTCGGACCGCTGGCTCTCGCTCATGGCGAACGGCTTCCGGCGCGGCGAAATCGTGCTCGGCTACTGCGGCATGGAGCGCGGGAAAGGGTTTGCGAGCTACCTGATCCGCACCTGGCGGATGATGCACTCGGTGGACTGGATCTCAAGCGCCGTATGCGGCAGACCCTACCGGGGCATGCGCCAGAACTACGGATTCACCAAGCGGCTCTATTTCGGCGCCAACGGCTTCAGCCACCTCAATATGAATATCGGCGAAGACGATTTGTTCATGTCGCGGATCATCGCCCCCGGCAATGTCAGCGTGGTCCTCTCTCCCCGCGCCACCCTGCGTGAAAAGAGCTGGGGAGGGCTCAAGTGGTGGATCGGCACCCAGCGTTTCTTCGGGGGAGCCATTCCTTTTTATCCCTTGTGGGTCAAGAACTTCATCCAGTGGGAACTGGGCAGCCGCATTCTCTTCTGGCTGGCGGCGATCGTCGCCCTGGCGGTGATGCCCTGGGAATTCAAGATCGCCGCAGGGGTACTGCTGCTCGCGCGTTTTGCGATCGTACTCGTCGAGGCGCGGCGCATCAGCCGCCGCCTGGGTGAAGAGAAAATCTGCGGACGTTACTTCCTGTACGACCTGCTGAGTCCGTTTTTCGCCCTGCTGCTGGGGCTGTTGCTGCTGCGCAAAGACGAGCGGGTATGGAGATAGCCGACTATATCATAGCCGACGACCGGGTGCTCGTGGAGCTGGTATTGCAGGGCGACAACATCGCCTTCGAATACCTTTTCGAGCGTTACAAGGAGGCTATACACCGGCTTTTCATACAGCGCACCAACAACCCCCTGGACGCCGACGACCTGCTGCAGGAAACCTTCATCAAAGTCTATATCAACATCCACCGCTACAACCCGGCCTACACCTTCGGACAGTGGGTTTACACCATCGCCCGGAACACCTTCGTCGATTTCATCCGGCGGCGCCAGGAGGACCTGCCCATCGACGACAAATTCACGGCACCGCCCTCCAACAACCCCACGCCCGAAGAGAACATCATCCGCAAACAGCAGCGCACGCAGATCGAACGCTACCTCCAGGCCATGCCGCCGCGCTACCGACAACTGATCGTCATGCGTTTCTTCGAAGAGTACTCCTACGAAGAGATCGCCATGAAGCTCGAACTCCCGCTGGGCACCGTCAAGACCCAGATCCACCGCGCCCGGGAGCAGATGTGCCGCCTGATCGCCGCAGATGAAAAATCCTGACGTTTCCGACCGGCGAACGCCGCAGAACGAACCACTCCGACCTGCCTAAAAAAAACTTCAACGCCCACAAACCTTATGATTGCCCTGATCGACAAATACTTCCCCGACCTGACCCGCCCGCAGCGCGGGCAATTCGAAGCGCTGTACGCACTGTACGCCGACTGGAACACCAAGATCAACGTGATCTCGCGCAAGGATTTCGACCAACTTTACCTGCGGCACGTGCTGCACTCGCTCTCCATCGCCAAGGTCTGCCCCTTCGCCCCGGGAGCGCGGGTGCTCGACGTGGGGTGCGGCGGCGGCTTCCCGTCCGTTCCGCTGGCGATCCTCTTCCCCGAGGCGCATTTCACGGCCGTGGACTCGATCGGCAAGAAAATCAAGGTCGTACAGGGCGTTGCGGAGGGACTCGGCCTCGCCAACCTCACCCCCCTCTGCGCCCGGGCCGAAACGCTTCCCGAACGGTACGACTATGTGGTTTCCCGCGCCGTGACGGAGATGCCGACCTTCGTCGGCTGGGTCTGGGATAAGATCGACCGGGGGCAAAAGGGCGCCCTGCCCAACGGCATCCTCTACCTCAAGGGCGGCGACCTCGCGGACGAGTTGAGCCGTACCGGTATGAAGTGGACGGAGTACCCGATCCCCGCATTCTTCGACGAAGCGTTCTTCGAAACCAAAAAGGTGGTGTACGCCGCCAAATAAACGGGGATTCACCCGACGACCGTTCCGACTGCCTGGCCATGCAGGAACTGTAAAAGGCCCCGCAGACGAAAGACAGGCCCGATTATGAAATCGTACCGTCCCGATTTTTCGGAATCGCAACTCAAGGCCTCTACCACCGGGAAGGGGCGAGAAGCCGGAACAAACGACCCGAATGCCGCGAAACGGCAGTAGCCGACAGCGGAAAACCATCCGGCAACAGGGAAGGCAGGAAGAACAATGCTAAAAATTCAGAAATTCAAACGACATAGCCTTATGAAAGAAACAGTACTGGTAACGGGCGGCGCCGGATACATCGGATCGCACACGGCCGTCGAGCTGATCCAGGCCGGATTCGATGTGGTGATCGCCGACAACCTCTCGAACTCCGACCTTCAGGCCGTGGAGGGCGTCCGCCGCATCACGAGCGCCGAAGTGCCCTTCGAGCAGATCGACTGCTGCGACCTGCAGGCGATGCGACGGCTGTTCGAACGCCACGAATTCCGTTCGGTCATCCACTTCGCCGCGTCGAAAGCGGTCGGGGAGTCGGTCGCCGAACCGCTCAAATACTACCGCAACAACCTGCTTTCGTTCCTGAACGTCGTGGAGCTGATGTGCGATTTCGGACGGCCCAACATCCTCTTTTCCTCCTCCTGCACCGTATATGGCGAACCCGACGCCCAGCCCGTCACCGAACAGACGCCCCGCAAGCCCGCCACGTCGCCTTACGGCAACACCAAACAGATCTCCGAAGACATCCTGCGCGACGCCGTCGCCGCCCATCCCGGTCTGCGGGGCATCGCCCTGCGCTACTTCAACCCGATCGGCTCGCATCCCTCGGCCCTGATCGGCGAGCTTCCGAGAGGCGTCCCCCAGAACCTGGTCCCCTATGTGACGCAGACCGCCGCCGGGATCCGCGAATGCCTGAGCATCTTCGGCAACGACTATCCGACGCCCGACGGCACCTGCATCCGCGACTACATCGACATCGTCGATCTGGCCCGCGCCCACGTAGCTGCCCTGCACCGCCTGATCGAAGAGCGCGGCGCCACCCCTTACGAGGTCTTCAACGTCGGCACCGGACGGGGCGTTTCGGTGCTGGAGCTGGTCCGCGGATTCGAACGGGCCAACGGACTGAAACTCAACTACCGCTTTGCGCCGCGCCGCGCCGGAGACATCACGGCGATCTGGGCCGATCCCACGCTGGCGAACACCCTCCTGGGCTGGCGTGCCGAGCGGCCGCTCGAAGAAACGCTCCGCACGGCCTGGCAATGGCAGCTGCACCTCGGACAGAGATAACCTTCCCGCCGACAGAACATATTGCGGAGAGCGCATCCGGAGCCGTTCCGGATGCGCTCTCCGCATACTCCTCCCTCCCGTTCCGACATCCGGCCCCGACTGGTCCTTCGCACCGGACCGACCGCCTCCCCTGCACCTGCAAAGGCTTTTTTCATCTTTTTCGCAACAGAAAGGAGAAGCGATTGATATTTTTTGTATTTTTGCATCAATTGGGAAAATAATGAACTTAAAATGCCGAAATTGCATGAAGAGAAGGTAAACGTCCTGAAAAAACCGGAATGGCTGAAAATCCGGCTTCACCGCACCGCAGAATACGCGGACGTGCAACGCATCGTCAGGGACCACTCCCTGCACACGATCTGCAGCAGCGGTCTATGCCCGAACAAAGCCGAATGCTGGAGCCGCAGGACAGCGACCTTCATGATATTGGGTGAAATCTGTACGCGCAACTGTCGATTCTGCGCCACCCTTTCGGGCCGGCCTCTGCCGCCCGATCCTTCAGAACCCGCCAAACTCGCCGAAAGCGTCCGTTTGATGGGATTGCGGCATGTGGTGGTAACCTCCGTTACACGCGATGACCTGCCCGACGGCGGCGCGGCCCACTGGGCCGAATGCGTCCGCGCGATCCGGGCGGAAAATCCCGACGTCACAATTGAGCTCCTTATTCCCGATCTGGATGCGAAACCCGACCTGCTGGACACGGTGATCGCCTCCGGGCCCGATATCATCGGGCACAACATCGAAACCACCGAACGACTGACCCCCCTGGTACGTTCGCGGGCCCGTTACCGTACGAGCCTCGACGTGCTGCGCTATTTAAGCGAAAAGGGCGCCGTCGCCAAGAGCGGCCTGATGGTCGGACTCGGTGAGAGCGATGAAGAAGTTTTACAGACCTTGCGCGACCTGCACGCCGCCGGCGTGGAGATCGTTACCCTCGGCCAGTACCTTCGTCCCACTCTGGAGCATCACCCCGTTGCGGCGTACATTACTCCCGAAAAATTCGACTGGTACCGGCAGCAGGCGCTCGACATGGGCTTCAGCTACTGCGCGAGCGGTCCGATGGTGCGTTCGTCGTACCTGGCGGACGAAGCGCTCGGCTCGGTGCGTCTGAAGCGACAGGTTTCCGCGAAAGCCTGAGTCTTCCCGCCGCGCGGGAAAAGGTCTGCGACAAAGAAAGTGTTGAACCGACGCTTTCCGGATTTACGGTATCCGTACGGAGCCGGACGGAGAGGTGTCGTAACGTAATTTACGATGTTTGTCGAATACCGGGACCTCGGACAAATGGACTACAAAGCCTGCTGGGAGTACCAGCAGAGGCTTTTCGACACCCTCCTGCGGGCCAAGGGAACCCCGGCGGAGGGCGCGGGCTATTTGCTCCTGGTGGAGCATCCGGCGGTCTATACCCTCGGCAAGAGCGGCCATGCGGAGAACCTGCTGGTCGGCGAAGAGTATCTGCGCAGCATCGGCGCCGAATTTTACCACATCGACCGGGGCGGCGACATCACCTTCCACGGGCCGGGACAGATCGTGGGCTACCCGATCCTCGACCTGGAGCGCATCGGACTTTCGCTGCGCGACTACATCGACGCGCTCGAGGGCGCAGTCATCCGGACGGTAGCCCGTTACGGCATCCGGGCCGGACGCATCGCCGGCGCCTCGGGCGTCTGGATCGAAGGAGCGCAGCCGGCGCGTAAGATCTGCGCGATCGGTGTGCGGGCGTCGCGTTACGTGACCATGCACGGCTTCGCACTCAATGTGGCAACCGATTTGCGTTATTTCACCCATATCAACCCCTGCGGGTTTACGGACCGGGGTGCCACGTCGATCGAAAAGGAGATCGGTCGCCCGGTTCCGATGGAGGAGGTCAAACGACGCCTCGTCGAAGATTTATGCGAGAATTTGAATGTTAAAATATATAAATAATAACAAATATGCCCATAGAAAAACGATGGGTAGTGAAGCCTCAGGGGAATCCGGAGGCGGTTGCCGCGATGGCTGCCGCGACGGGCATCTCCCCGGTCCTGGCCAATCTACTCGTACAGAGAGGCATAGACACGTTAGAGAAGGCTAAGAAATTTTTCAACCCCCAGCTTTCGGACCTGCACGACCCGTTCCTGATGAAGGATATGGACAAGGCGGTCGAACGGGTGGAGCGGGCCGTCCGCAACCGTGAGAAGATCATGGTGTACGGCGACTACGACGTCGATGGCACGACCGCCGTCGCGCTGGTTTATAAATTTCTGCGCCAGATAGGTCATAAGGACCTGTTGTTCTACATCCCGGATCGTTATACCGAAGGTTACGGTATCTCGACCAAGGGCATCGACCACGCCGCACGCAAGGGTGCGACGCTGATCATCGCCCTGGACTGTGGCATCAAAGCCATAGAGAAAGTGGACTATGCCAAACGCAAGGGCGTGGATTTCATCATCTGCGACCATCACCTCCCGGCCGAGGAAATTCCCCGCGCCGTAGCCGTTCTCGACCCCAAACGCGCCGACTGTTCCTATCCGTTCGACGAACTGTCGGGGTGCGGCGTGGGATTCAAGCTAGTGCAGGCCTACTGCCAGAAAAACGGAATTCCGTTCCAGCAAATCGAGCCGTTGCTCGACCTGCTGGCCGTCAGCATCGCCTCGGACATCGTTCCTCTGGTGGATGAAAACCGGATTTTAGCCCACTACGGGCTTCTGCGGCTCAACGCCTCCCCCTCGAAGGGGCTGCTCTCGATCATCAAGATCTGCGGCCTGGATCGACACAACATCACCATCGACGACATCGTCTTCAAAATCGGACCCCGCATCAACGCCGCAGGCCGTATGCGGATGGACGAAAACGACGAAAACGCCGCTCCTTCGGGCGGCTATGCGGCGGTCAATCTGCTGATCGAAGGCAACGAAAGCCTGGCCGAAGAGTTCGGCTCGGTGATCGACGGCTTCAACCAGGACCGCAAGTGCATCGACCGCAGCGTCACGCAGGAAGCCCACGACTTCATCGAGGCCCACGCGGAGCTGAAGGCCGCCAAGAGTACGGTGATCTACAACCCCCGCTGGATGAAGGGCATCGTGGGCATCGTGGCCTCCCGCCTGATCGAAACCTACTACCGCCCGACGGTGGTGCTCACGATGAGCAACGGGTTCGTCACGGGTTCGGCCCGCTCGGTGCCCGGCTTCGACCTCTATCAGGCAATCGAATCCTGTTCGGACCTGCTGGAGAACTTCGGCGGGCACATGTACGCAGCAGGACTCACGATGCGTCCCGAACGGGTCGAGGAGTTCACCCGCCGCTTCAATGCCTACGTCGAAGAGAACATCGACCCGATAACGCTGCAACCCCAGGTGGAGATCGACAGCGAACTCTTCTTCTCGAACATCACCCCGGCGTTCCGCCGCGACCTGAACCGTTTCCAGCCGTTCGGCCCCGGCAACCCCGCACCGGTATTCGTCACGCGGGGCGTGGTCAGCCACGGCGAAACGAAGCTCGTCGGCGCCGACTGCGAGCACCTGCGCATGGACCTGATGCAGCGCCAGAAACCCAACACGACGATTCAGACGATCGCCTTCCAGCAGCCGACCCACTACGAGTGGATCCGCGCGGGACATCCGATCGACGTCTGCTATCAGATCGTAGAGAACCACTACCGGGGCTCGGTTTCGGTACAGCTCCGCATCAAGGACATCAAACCCCTGCGGAGCAAGCAATAATACGGCCGGCAACATCCGTAAAAACCGGAGCTTTCAGGCTCCGGTTTTTTACGGATCCCGCCCGACGACACCGGCGGCGGCATTCCGTCCGAACCACTCCTTCCCGCTCCCGAAACGAAAAAATCCGATACAACAAAGTCGGGTTTTAGTTTCTAATTATTAGAAAAATCACTACATTTGACACAAAATAGTAATTGTTAGACCTTTTCTACCCAATATGAGTAAACCCTTCAAGCGTTATCTCGTCACCTCGGCACTGCCCTACGCCAACGGCCCGGTACACATCGGCCACCTGGCGGGCGTCTATATCCCGTCGGACATCTACACGCGCTACCTGCGCCTGAAAGGATACGACGTGATCTCGGTCTGCGGCAGCGACGAGCACGGCGTGCCCATCACCATCAAGGCCCGCAAAGAGGGCGTCACGCCCCAGCAGATCGTCGATCGCTATCACCAGTTGATTAAATCGTCGTTCGAAGGGCTCGGCATGTCGTTCGACATCTACTCGCGCACCTCGTCGAAGACCCACGCCGCGACAGCGTCGGAGTTCTTCCGCAAGCTCTACGACGAAGGCAAATTCATCGAGCGGACCTCGGAGCAATACTACGACGAGGAAACCCAGACGTTCCTCGCCGACCGCTATATCGTGGGCACCTGCCCCCGCTGCGGCAACGACCGCGCCTACGGCGACCAATGCGAAAAATGCGGATCGACCCTTTCGCCGGACGAACTGATCAACCCGCACAGCGCCGTATCGGGTTCCGTACCCGTGAAACGCGCCACCAAGCACTGGTATCTGCCGTTGGACCAATACGAGGGTTTCCTGCGCGAATGGATCCTCGAAGGGCACAAAGAGTGGAAAACCAACGTCTATGGGCAATGCAAGAGCTGGCTCGACGGCGGTCTGCAACCGCGTGCGGTGAGCCGTGACCTGGACTGGGGCATTCCCGTACCGGTCGAAGGGGCCGAAGGCAAGGTGCTCTACGTCTGGTTCGACGCGCCGATCGGCTACATCTCGGCGACCAAGGACCTGACGCCCGACTGGGAGAAATACTGGAAGGACGAAGAGACCAAAATGGTGCACTTCATCGGCAAGGACAACATCGTCTTCCACTGCATCGTCTTCCCGGCCATGCTCAAGGCGCACGGCGGCTACATCCTGCCTGAAAACGTCCCTGCCAACGAATTTCTGAACCTCGAGGGCGAAAAGATCTCGACCTCGCGCAACTGGGCCGTCTGGCTGCACGAATACCTGGCCGACTTCCCCGGCAAGGAGGACGTGCTGCGCTACGTGCTCTGCGCGAACGCCCCCGAAACCAAGGACAACGACTTCACCTGGAAGGACTTCCAAGCCCGTAACAACAACGAGCTGGTAGCCGTGCTGGGCAACTTCGTAAACCGGGCTTTAGTCCTGACACACAAATACTTCGACGGCACAGTGCCCGCCTGCGGCGCACTGACGGACTACGACCGCGAAACGCTTCGGGAACTCTCCGGCGCGAAGGAAGCCCTCGAAAACAACATCGAAAACTACCGGTTCCGCGAAGCCTTGAAGGAGGCGATGAACATCGCACGTCTGGGCAATAAATACCTGGCCGACACCGAACCGTGGAAACTCATCAAAACCGATCCCGAACGGGTCAAGACGATCCTGAACATCGCTTTGCAGATCACCGCAAACCTCTCGATCGCCATCGAACCGTTCATGCCCTTCTCGGCGAAAAAGATCGTCGGGATGTTGCAGGCAGGACCCTTCGGCTGGGAGAAACTGGGCAGCACCGACCTGCTCGCTGCCGGACATCGGATCGGCGAAGCCGTGCTTCTCTTCGAAAAGATCGAGGACGACGTAATCCAACGCCAGCTCGACAAGTTGGCGGCGACCAAAGCAGCGAACGCTTCGGCCGAAGCAGCACAACACGTTGAAGATCAAAAGGAAACGACGACTTTCGACGATTTTCAAAAGATGGATATCCGTGTTTCGACGATCCTCGCCGCTGAAAAAGTCGCCAAGACGAAAAAGCTGTTGAAACTGACCGTCGATACGGGCATCGACAAGCGCGAAATCGTTTCGGGCATTGCCGAATACTACACACCCGAAGAACTCGTCGGGAAACAGGTACTCGTACTGGTGAATCTGGAACCGCGCGAACTGAAGGGCATCCTCTCCCGTGGCATGATTCTGATGGCCCAGGACGCTTCGGGCAAATTAAGGCTGTTACAACCTGACGATCAGACAAATCCGGGTGCGACAGTCGGATAATAAAGATATTTCTTGAACAAAAGATACAACCTTTAATATTAAAAAACAATGGAGAACATCGATTGGGGCTCTCTCGGCTTCAACTACATGAAGACCGATTTCAATGCCCGCTATACTTGCACGGACGGCAAGTGGAGCGAAATGGAAATTACAAGCGACGAGTACATCAACATGCACATGTCGGCATCCTGCCTTCACTACGGCACGGCTCTTTTCGAGGGCTTGAAAGCCTTCCGGGGCGCTGACGGCAAAGTACGTCTGTTCCGCGTCGAAGAGAATGCAAAACGCTTGCAGTCGTCGGCAAAACGCCTCTGCCTGCCCGTACCGACGATCGATATGATCGTCAAAGCCTGCGTAGAAGTGGTTAAGCGCAACGAGCGTTTCATCCCGCCCTACGGCACCGGCGCATCGTTCTACCTGCGTCCCGTTATGTTCGGCACGACGGCAGGACTGGGCGTAAAACCCTCCAAGGATGCCTTGCTGGTGGTTTACGGCTCGCCCGTAGGCGCTTACTTCAAAGGCGGCATCAAGCCGATGAAGGTCGCAATCGACCGCGAACAGGACCGTGCTGCTCCACGTGGAACAGGCGACGTGAAGGTGGGCGGTAACTATGCAGCCAGCCTTATGTCGGGCGAGCACGGACACGAGCTCGGCTATGCGAGCATCATGTACCTCGACGCAACCGAGCACAAATACATCGAAGAGTGCGGCGCAGCCAACTTCTTCGGCATCAAGAACAACACGTATATCACGCCGAAGTCGAACTCCGTACTTCCGTCGATCACCAACAAGAGCCTCCGTCAATTGGCTCAAGACCTGGGTCTGAAGGTCGAGGAGCGTCATATTCCGGTAGACGAACTCCCGACTTTCGAGGAGTGCGGCGCTTGCGGTACGGCAGCTGTCATCTCGCCGATCGGCAGCATTTACGACATGGATACGAAGCAAACCTACACCTACGGCGACGAAGTAGGAAAGGTTTCTCTGCAACTCTATACGCTTTTGCAGGACATCCAGTACGGCCGCACCGAAGACAAACACAACTGGTGCACGATCGTCATGTAATCGACGCCCGCAAAACTCAAGAAAAAAGGGATGTTCCACGTGGAACATTGGAGCCGTATTTTAAGAAGATCGTCCCGATGTGTGCGCGGGATGCCGTCGGCCTGCAGGCCCTGACGGATGCGGTTGCGGATTTGTTAGGCACAGCGCAGCTGGACCCGGAGGCTGCGCAGTTATGCAGTGCCCGCCAATTGGCCGCCGCGACCCGCGCGAGGGATGCGCTGGCGGAAGCGATTGCGGCGCGGCAGAACGGCTTTGGGCTGGACGCCGCCGCGGTGTGTTTGACGGACGCCTTGCAGGCGCTGTTTGATTTGACAGGAGAAAACGCCAGCGACGCAACGATAGAGGAAGTTTTTGAGACGTTCTGCGTGGGCAAGTAAGCCTTCTGTGTGGCAAATAATAAATAATAAATAATAAATAATAAATATGGTGGAGTTTGCGCCCCTGGGCGCAAACAAAATCCTCTAT
>OHNR01000308.1_pt1 | contig 12638 bp, 11 predicted proteins | sample 1569651 | NCBI WGS metagenome assembly OHNR01 (sample SAMEA3879502, study PRJEB24766) | human gut metagenome | biome: human-associated habitat; feature: feces | place: USA | collected 1985/1987 | reverse complement strand
TTCCGCGGCCACGGCTGGGGCCACGGCGTAGGGCTCTGCCAGATTGGAGCCGCCGTAATGGGTGCGGAGGGTCATTCCTCCGACGAAATCCTCAGCCATTATTTCCCGAAAGCACAACTCACACAACTATACAAATGAGCACTCATGCCACCCAGCGCCACCCATGGTGGTGGATTCCCACACTATATTTCGCCGAAGGTCTCCCGTATATGGCCGTAATGACCATCAGCACGGTGATGTACAAATGTCTCGGCATAGGCAACACCGAAATCGCCTTCTATACCGCCTGGCTCTACCTGCCGTGGGTAATCAAGCCCTTCTGGAGCCCGTTTGTCGACATTATCCGCAGTAAGCGCTGGTGGGTGCTCGCCATGCAGTGGGCAATCGCCATCGCCATGGCCTCGATAGCGTTCGCGCTCCCTGCGTCAGGTTTCTTCCAGGCCACGCTTGCTCTTTTCTGGCTGATGGCATTTGCCTCGGCCACCCACGACATCGCTGCCGACGGCTTCTACATGCTCGCGCTGACCGAACATCAGCAGAGCCTATTCGTGGGCATCCGTTCGCTATTTTACCGCATATCGATGGTAGTGGGCCAGGGGGTGCTGGTTGTTGTCGCTGCCTTCGTAAGCGACGCATGGGCCCAGCCCAAGGCCGGATGGATAGTGGTATTCGGCATCCTCGCAGCCTTTTTCGCGCTGGTGGCTTCCTACCATTCCTTCGCTCTGCCCCGTCCTGCCGCCGACGCGATGCGGTCGCCGCGCTCGCGCGGCGAGGTGCTCCGCGAGTTCACCGAGACGTTCGTGGCCTTCTTCCGCAAGCCGCAGGTGGGCGTAGCCCTCACTTTCATGCTGCTTTACCGCCTCCCCGAAGCTCAGCTCGTGAAGATGATCACCCCATTCATGCTCGACCCGACCGAGAGCGGCGGCCTGGGCCTCACACCCGACCAGGTGGGACTCGTTTACGGCACAATCGGCGTAATCGGCCTGATGCTCGGTGGCATCGTGGGCGGTGTGGCGGCCGCACGCCGCGGACTGCGCTACTGGCTCCACCCCATGGCCTGGAGCATGTCGCTCACCTGCCTAACCTTCGTATACCTCGCTGTCGCACAGCCGTCGGCCATATGGGAAATCTACCTCTGCGTGTTCGTCGAGCAGTTCGGCTATGGCTTTGGCTTCACGGCCTATATGCTCTACCTCATCTATTTCTCGGCCGGACGATTCAAGACCGCCCACTATTCCATATGCACCGGCTTCATGGCCCTCGGGATGATGCTCCCGGGAATGGCCGCCGGATGGATTACCGACCACTTCAGCTATGTGGCGTTCTTCATCTGGACGATGGTATGCTGCGTGGCCACCATCGGCGTCTGCTACCTGATCCACGTCGATAAAAACTTCGGAAAGAAATCATGAAACGACTCATTTACATCCTTGCGGCCATCCTGCTCTCTGCTGCGGCATCAGCTGCGACACCGGCGGTCAGGACCGGCATCGACGTCCTCGCCGAGTCGGGCTTCGAGGCCCTGCGCGGCAAGCGGGTGGGCCTCATCACCAACCCAACGGGCGTAGACCGGCAGTTGCGGTCGACCGTCGACCTGCTCCATGAGGCACCCGACATAGAGCTCGTGGCGCTATTCGCCCCCGAGCACGGCGTGCGCGGCGACGTTCCCGCCGGGGCGAAAGTGGCCCCGACCATCGACGCCCGCACAGGCGTTAAGGTCCACTCGCTCTATGGAGCCACGCGAAAGCCGCGCGCCGAATGGCTCGACGGCATCGACGTGCTCGTCTACGACATTCAGGACAACGGCTGCCGCTCCTACACCTTCATCTCGACCATGGGCCTGGCTATGCAGCAGTGCGCCGCCACCGGCACCGAGTTCATGGTGCTCGACCGCCCCAACCCGTTGGGCGGCAACAAGGTGGAGGGCTCGCCCGTGTCCGAAACGCGCTCGTTCGTCAATCAGTTCGCCATCCCCTACCTCTACGGCCTCACACCCGGAGAACTCGCGGAAATGCTCGTGGGCGAGAAGCTGATAACGCTTCCGAAACCGCTGAAGCTAACCGTAATCCCGATGCAGGGATGGCGTCGCGATATGCTATACGCCGACACCGGGCTACCGTGGGTTCTCCCCTCTCCCCACATCCCCTCGGCCGAGACGGCAATCTACTATCCCGCCACCGGCATACTCGGCGAACTCGACTGGGCGTCGATCGGCGTAGGATACACGCTGCCCTTCCGCACAATCGCAGCCCCATGGGGAAACTCCGTGGAACTGGCCGACCGTCTCAACGGTCTGAAGCTCCCCGGCGTGCGCTTCCGCCCCATCAACTACCGGCCTAATTACGCCTTCGGCAAAGGCACTGACATGGGTGGCGTGGAAATCTTCGTCACCGACTTCAACAAGGCGCCGCTGACGCTCATACAGTTCTATGCCATGCAGGAGCTGGCCGCTATGTATCCGGCTCACAAACCGACTGCCACCCCTGCGCGGCTCCAGATGTTCGACAAAGTGACCTCACGCCGCCTGCGCGAGGCCTTCTTCCGCCGCTTCCATGTGGCCGACATGGAGAGTATCTGGAACGATGGGGTCGACGACTTCCGCGACCGAAGCCGTCAATATCACCTTTACGAATAAGCAGAAATACTTGAATATGAAACTGATAGCCGACGGAGGAAGCACCTCTGCGAAATGGGCATTAATTTCCGACCGTGGAACCACGCTGCGCTTCTCCTCGTCGGGCGTGAATCCGGCCGTGATGAGCGTTGACGAGATAACACGACGGCTGCTCCCCGCGCTTGCCGAAGCCATGGAAAACGCCACCGAACCGATTGAAAGCGTGGTGTATTATGGTGCCGGATGCCTCCCCGGCGCACCGACCCGGGCAATGACGCAGGCCCTGTGCGAAATAACACGCGCGGCGAGTATAGAAGTGGCCTCCGACATGCTCGGCGCCTGCCGCGCCCTGCTCGGCGAGAGGGCCGGCGTAGCCGCGATACTCGGCACAGGCTCAAACTCAGCGCTCTACAATGGCGATACAATCGTAGCCAATACCTCGGCCGGAGGCTACATCCTCGGCGACGAGATGTCGGGCGCATGGCTCGGCCGCCGTCTTGCCTCCGACTACCTGAAAGGCCTGCTTCCTGAAAGCCTGCAGGCTGCCGTGGAAGCCAAAGGTCTGAACAATGCCGAGATAATCCGACGCGTATATCGGCCCGACCTCGCCGCAGGCGAGATGGCGCCGAACCGCTTTCTGGCATCGCTCGCGCCGATATATTCCGACTTCCGCAACGATGAATGGATCGAGTGCACACTCCGCGAGGGCGCGCATCTCTTCATCGAGCGAAACCTCCTTGCATACAAAACCCACCTCAACGGCAGTGTTGCTGAGGTGGGATTTGTAGGGTCTGTGGCAGTGGTGTTTGAAGATGTACTCGCCGAATGCCTTAAGCTATATGGATTTATGCTCGGAGCTGTGAGTCCCGACGCACTTACGCCTCTGCTCCGCAGGCTTGGTTAGCCTTGTCGATTTGCGAAAGCGCATAGGTGTACGCGCCGATTGAAATAGCTTTCGAAGCGCCGAGTTTCGAGATGATTACGCCGGTGCGCTTCATCGGGTCGTAGGTCACGGTCTTGTCCGATCCGTAAACTTTCAGCTGGCGGGCGTCGCCCTTTACGAAGCGGGCGAATTCAGCCTCGTCGTCAAGGTCGAACACGCTCATCTGCACACGCTGCAGCTGTTCGCCGTTGATTGTGTGGATGATGGAGCGCAGCTGAGCCAGCAGACCGGGCATAATGTAGCGTGCGGCCCCGGTAAGACCTCCCCCGACCACAATCAGCGAATCGGTGAGCGTAACGGCTGTTGCCATAGCGTCGCCGGCAGCCTCACCGAAGAGGCGGAAGCTCTCGCGGGCAGCGGCGGCGTTGCCCGGACGCGTGCCGTCGGCAATCTCGCATATATCTTTGGGGGTGAGCGTTGTATCGGATGTCCCGGCCAGACGGTTATATTCGCGGACCACGGCGCGGATTGATGCATAGTCCTCGGCCATTACTCCGGGATTGGTCTTGGAGGGGAGGCAGAATGTCTCGATGCACGAATTGTTACCGAGGTTGAGTCGTCCGTCGATTACGGAACCGACGCCCAGTCCGGTACCGAACGTATAGCCCAGGATATTGCGGTACTCCTTGTGGCCTCCGGCCTCGGCCACGCGGCGGTTGATTTCGGGGAGCGCTCCGGCGGTAGCCTCGCCGAAAGCGAAGAGGTCGCCGTCGTTGTTGATGAACACCGGAAGACCGAATTTCTCCTCAAGGAAGGCTCCGAGGGCCACACCGTCGCGGAAGCTGGGGAAGTTTGGCAGATAGCCGCCCACGATGCCGTTGGCGTAGTCGGCCGGGCCGGGGAAGGCGAACGAGATGGCCACGGGCTTCTCGTCGAGCAGGTCGATGATGGTCTTGAAGCCGTTGACCATAGCCTGAAGGCAGAGGTCTAGACTGTCGGCGCGCGAGGGGATGGTCACGGGGTCGACTATGAATTCACAGCCACGCATTGCACTGAACACCAGGTTGGTGCCTCCGGCATCGAGCGTAACCACTATGCGGTTGTCAAAATGATACATTTTCAGTTGCGTTTTTAGGTATTAAAGGGTAAAAGTTTCTGATTATAAAGGAGGGGAACGTCAGCGGATGAACACCGTCACTACCTCGCCGTCACCCTTAAGGTCAACGTAGGGAACCTCGGCGGGAACGAGGAGCGTCTGTCCCTGCGGGAGCGCACTAACCGTACCGTCGGGAGCTGTCACCTCGAGAGCCCCTTTGGTAGCGATGAGAATCGTGAACGAGGGGCGGTCCTCAAGCGCGAGATGGAAGCTACCATCAACGTTTACGAGCGTGGTGGTGAAATAGTTGCAGTCCTCCACCATAGCCTGCTGGCCGGGGGCGGCTGCGATGTTCTTCACGTCCTGGGCCTTGTCGGCATAGTTTATGGCATCGACACTCTCGTCGACGTGGAGCTGTCGCAGATTTCCCTGTGCGTCGCGGCGGTTGTAGTCATAGATACGGTAGGTGATGTCGCTCGCCTCCTGGATTTCAAGCACGAAGTTGCCGCGGCCTATGGCGTGGACGCGTCCTGCAGGGAGGAAAAACACGTCGCCGGGCTTGGTGTAGTACTTCGAGAGGGCATCGACGATAGTACTGTCGGCCACCATGGCGCGGAATTTATCCGGAGTCATCTCCTGCGAGAAGCCGGCATAGAGATAGGCGTCGGGCGTGGGAAGTACGGAATACCACATCTCGGTCTTTCCCAGCGAATTGTGACGCTTGGCAGCAAGTGCGTCGTCGGGATGCACCTGAATCGAGAGGTCGCTTGTGGAATCGATGAACTTTATCAGCAGAGGAAAGTTGGCGCCGAAGCGCTTCACTACGTTAGCGCCAAGGATAGCTTCGGGATACTCCTCCACGAGGCTGTTGAGCGTACGGCCGGCGAAAGGTCCTTCGGCCACAACGGATTCATGTCCGGGCATAGGCGAAAGCTCCCACGACTCGCCGATTGTATCGCCCTCGGAGGCGACTCCCTTGAATCGGCAGATGCATGTACCTACCCAGAGCACTGATTTGTATATCGGAGTGAATTTTAAGACAGGTAGCATAAAGCGGATGTTTAGATTTTTAAGCAGATGCGCTTATTAATGGTATACGCACCGGGAGCCTGAGGCCCCCAGTGCGCGATTACGTTTGTAGCGGTTGATACGGTCGGTGCTTATTTCTTCTCTGCTTTCAGCGAGGAGAAATAGAGATAACCGATAAGAAGTATGTAAGCGATTATGCCATACACCTGGAGAGTGCCTTCGGAAATGCCGCAGACATATTCGAAGCCGAAGAAACGCGTCAGGGCGGCGAACACGCCGAAGAGGGCACCGCCGGCTATGAGACCCGACGAAATGAGCGTGCCGCGGTCGCGGCGTGCGTCGTTAATTTTCTGGTCCTTCGAGCTATGGCTTACGAAGTAGGCGATTGCTCCGCCCACGAGCAGCGGAGTATTGAGCGAGAGCGGGATGAACATGCCCAGGCAGAAGGCCAGAGCCGGAACGCCGAGCCAGTTGAGCAGCAGAGCGAGCACGATACCTGTCATGTAAAGAATCCAGGGAGTGTCTCCGCCCATCATAAGCGGCTCGATCACTTTGGCCATCGCGTTGGCCTGAGGAGCTACGAGGGCATTGTCTCCCGTAAAGCCGTACACCTTGTTGAGCACGAGAATCACTCCGCCGACCGTAGCGGCCGACACGAGCGTTCCGAGGAATTTCCACTGCTCCTGCTTGCGCGGCGTCGAGCCGAGCCAGTAGCCCACCTTGAGGTCGGTTACGAAACCGCCGGCCATAGAGAGCGCGGTGCAGACCACGCCGCCGATAACCATCGATGCGACGATACCCGATGTGCCGTTCAGGCCGATGGCCACGAAGATAGCCGAAGCGATGATGAGCGTCATCAGCGTCATGCCCGACACGGGATTGCTGCCCACGATGGCGATGGCGTTGGCGGCCACGGTGGTGAAGAGGAAGGCGATGAGCGTTACGACCACCCATGCCACGATGGCCTGCCACCAGTTGTGGATCACACCGAACCAAAAGAAGGCGAGCACAGCGATGAGAGCCAGGGCGATGAAGGCTACGACATGCTTCATGGAAATGTCCCACTGCCAGCGCACGGGGCGCTCGTCGGCCTTTGCACCACCCTTGAGCTCGCGCGAGGCGAGGCCCACGGCCTGGCGGATAATGGGCCAGGACTTCACGATGCCGATCACACCGGCCATTGCAATACCTCCGATACCGATCATTCGGGCGTAGTTGCTGAAGATTTCCTGCTCGCTCATGGCGGCGATTTCAGCGTTGCCGTAGGTTCCCATAAGCGGAATGATGATCCACCACACGAAGAGCGAACCGGCGGTGATGATGAAGGCATAGCGCAGTCCCACAATATAGCCCAGACCGAGCACTGCGGCTCCGGTGTTGCAGCTGAGCACCAGTTTGGTCTTGGCAGCGACTGCCTGTCCCCATCCGGCGGCCGTGGTCGAGAGCGTGCCGGCCCAGAAGCCGAACGTCTCCACCACATAGTCGTAGATACCGCCTATGAGCGAGGCAACCACAAGTGTCTTGGCCTGCGAGCCACCGGCTTCGCCGGCCGTCTGGCCGCTGGCGAGCACCTGAGTGGTAGCTGTAGCCTCCGGGAAGGGGTACTTGCCGTGCATATCCTTCACGAAATATTTGCGGAAGGGGATGAAGAAAAGTATGCCGAGGATACCGCCGAGCAGCGAGCTGCAGAAAATCCGGAAGAAGCTCACCGAGATCTCGGGATATTTGGCCTGAAGGATGTATAGCGCCGGGAGAGTGAAGATTGCACCGGCCACGATGACGCCGGAGCAGGCACCTATACTCTGGATAATTACATTCTGCCCGAGGGCATTCTTCTTGCGCAAGGCGCCGGAAAGGCCCACGGCAATGATGGCGATGGGGATTGCAGCTTCGAAAACCTGACCTACTTTCAGGCCAAGATATGCCGCGGCGGCACTGAAGATAATACACAGCACCAGGCCCATGGCCACTGAATAGGGCGTAACCTCGGCGTAGGAACGCGCCGGGTGCATCAGCGGGCGGTAGGTCTCGTCGGCTCCGAGTTCGCGGAAAGCGTTTTCAGGGAGCTCCACAGGGTCGGCGTCGGCATAAATCCGGTCGTCGGCAGTGTCGAGCGGCTGCTCGTAGGGTTCTTTTTTCATTCTGTAAAAAATATGAGTGATTGATTATTTCATCAAATTTTCAGACGCCTGGAGTCTGCTGGGAAGCCTGCGGCCGCGAGAGGATGTCGAAGCGCTCCACCACGATTTCCGTTACGCTGCGCTTTATGGCATTGTTGTCCTGCCATGCGCGCGTGCGGAGTTTCCCTTCGAGGTATAGTTTCGTGCCTTTGGTGATATAGCGCTCGGCTGTTTCAGCGGCCTTGTCCCACATCACGATATTGTGCCACTCGGTGCGTTCGGGCATCTGCACTCCCTGAGCGTTGACGTAGGGAGGGTCTGACGTAGCGAGCGAGAACGAGGCATACGGGCGGTCGCCGACATATCGGATTTCCGGTGCGCGGCCTACGTTGCCCACAAGTATGACTTTATTAACCGACATAAGCGTTCAGATTTTGGTAATGGCTTTCAGCATTTGCAAAAGAATGCCTTAAAAGGCCTGAATTGCAAATTTAGCGATTTTTTCGCGAATCCACCCCTCCCCCTCCCATTTTGTTGCCGCCCAAACAAGTTCATCACACCAATCCATACCGGAATCCAAGTCCTTAGTGTCCTTAAGATCCTTAAGGTCCCTAAAGTCCCTAAAGACCTTAGGGACCTTAAAGTCCTTAAAGACCTTAATGTCCTTAAAGTATAAAAAGGAAATGGCAGTGTGATTGGGGGTGTGGGGAGAAATGGCTAAATTTGTAGACATGGAAATGAAAGGTGAGAAACCGTTTGCGGAGAGGTTCGGATGGCTGCCCGTGGCGGCTGTCGCGGAGGAGGTGAACGCATCGCTGAGGCGGACACCACGCCTCGTGGTGACGGCGCCACCGGGCGCGGGCAAGTCTACGCTTCTGCCGCTCTCGATTCTCGAAAGGTCGCAGAAGGAAGCTGCGGAGAAGATTCTGATGCTGGAGCCGAGGCGTCTGGCTGCCCGCCAGGTTGCCATACGCATGGCCGCAATGCTCGGCGAACCGGTGGGACACACCGTCGGTTACAGAGTGCGCTTCGAGACGCGCGTCAGCGACGCCACCCGGATTGAGGTAATTACCGAGGGGATTCTCGAAAGGATGCTCGTAGCCGACCCGACGCTCGAAGGGGTGTCGGCGGTGATTTTCGATGAATATCACGAGCGCAGTCTTACCTCCGACGTATCGCTTGCCCTGACGCTTGAAGCCCAGGAGATTATCCGTCCTGACCTGCGCATAATTGTGATGTCAGCCACGCTCGACGCCGATGCTCTTTGCCAACGCCTGGACGCTCCACATATCCACAGCGAGGGGAAACTCTTCGACGTAGAGACCATCTACGGCGATGACATCGACCCGCGCGACTGCGCGCAGGCTGTCGCATCGGCCGTACGGAAGGCGCACCGCACCCACCAGGGAGATATCCTCGCCTTCCTCCCCGGACAGGCGGAAATCATGAAATGCGCCGAACTGCTCACCGACCTTCCGGGCGAAACACGTGTTCTGCCGCTTTACGGTATGTTGCCACCCGAGCAGCAGCGACGTGTACTCACACCGGCCGACAACGGGGAGCGACGCGTGGTGCTCGCCACCCCCATTGCCGAAACATCACTCACAATCGAAGGGATACGCATCGTGGTCGATTCCGGACTTTTCCGCACGCTCGTATACGACCCCGCAAGCGGACCGATCTACCCAATGAGCCGACTGACGACCGCTAAAATATCGCTCGACATGGCCCGTCAGCGCGCCGGGCGCGCCGGGCGTCTATCCGAGGGGGTATGCTACCGTCTTTGGAGCCGTGCCGCCGAGCACCGCATGGCCTCGATGCGCGAGCCTGAGATACTTACCGCCGACCTTGCGCCGATGGTACTCGATATAACCGCCTGGGGTGAAAGCGACCCAGGCCGTCTGCCGTGGATTACGCCACCGCCGCCGGGACACATAGCACATGCACAGACGCTGCTCAAATCGCTCAGTGCTCTCGACGACGACGGCCGTATCACCACTGCCGGACGCCGTCTGGCCGCCCTCCCCTGCCACCCGCGCATAGCGCGAATGCTCGACAGCGCCTCCACACCGCAGCTACGTGCCCTGGCCTGCGACATTGCCGCCCTGCTCGAAGAGAAAGACCCCATAAACGATGAGGCCGACGCCGACATTACCACCCGCATCGCCCTGCTGCGGCAGTATCGCCGCAGCCGCTGCACAGGCCGCTGGCAACGCATCGCCGACATCGCCTCGCAATACCGCTGTCTGATAGGATGCAAGGCCGACAACGCCTCATTCGAACCCTGCGCGGCGGGACGGCTTGTGGCGCTCGCCTTCCCCGAACGTGTTGCCATGGCCACCACCGACGGACGCTATCGCCTGGCAAGCGGCGAATACGTCGGCCTGAACGAGGCCGATCCGCTGGCAGGCAACCGGCTGCTTGCGGTGGCATCGACCGGCAGCAGGATATATCTCGCCGCACCGCTCAGCGAGGATTTCGCCGCCGAAGCCGGCCGGTGGATTGAGAACGTTGGGTGGGACTCGCGCGCCGCCCGCGCCGTGGCCCGCAGCGAGTTGCGCATCGGAGCGCTGATTATTGCAACGCGCCAGGCCAGCGGGCCGGAAGTACGTAAGCTCACCATCGATGCAATCTGCCGGGCGGCGCCGAAGGAGGGGCTTTCGATGTTCGACTTCAACGACGACGTGCAGGCCCTGCAGACGCGCATCGCCACCCTGGCCGAATGGCATCCCGAGCTAAACCTGCCGCAGGTAGATACCGGATCCGCGCTCGCCACCGCCGCAGAGTGGCTGCCGATGTATATAGGCAAGGCCAACACCGCTCAGGAACTGAAGAAAATCGACATGACAGCCGTAATCCGCGGCATGCTGAGCTACGAGCAGCAGAACGCGCTCGACACGCTTGCCCCCGCAAGCATCAAGCTCCCCGCGGGCCGCACCGCCCGCATAGAATATCGTCGCGGAGCCGAAGCGCCGGTGGTGAGAGCACGCCTGCAGGACTGTTTCGGACTGAAATCGACTCCCAGGCTCGACGGCGGCAAGCGCCCCGTGCTTATGGAACTGCTCTCGCCAGGGTTCAAGCCCGTGCAGCTCACACAGGACATGGAAGGGTTCTGGAAGACGACCTATTTCGAAGTGCGCAAGGAGCTGCGCCGACGCTATCCGAAACACGCCTGGCCCGATAATCCCTGATAACAAGCAAAATATGAAACTGACAATTTTTTCCGCAATATTGGGTGCCGCAATTGCAATGGCATCCTGCACTCTTAAGACCACCACAGACACTGCCGCCGAGACGATGGCGGAGCTGGCCGACTCGCTGCAGGCTATAGCCGATAGTTGTCCGGGCGAGATGGGAATCGCCCTGATAACTGACCGGGGCGACACGCTGACAATAAACAATCAGGCCAAATACCCAATGATGAGTGTGTTCAAGCTTCATCAGGCCATCGCCCTATGCCACACTCTGAGAGAGCGCGGACATACGCCCGACAGCATCGTGACGCTGAACCGCAGTGAATTGAACCCCGACACGTGGTCGCCCATGCTTGCAGACCACAAGGAGGCAGAGATACGTCTGCCGATCTCCACTCTTCTGAGCTATACCCTACGCCAGAGCGACAACAACGCCAGCAACTACATGTTCGCGCATCTTCAAAGCGTAGCCGTGGCCGACAGCCTTATAGCCACGCTGATTCCGCGCGAAAGTTTCAGCATGGTCTTCAGCGAGGAAGATATGTGGAGCAATCACTCACTCTGCTACCGCAACTTCACTTCGCCGCTGGGAGCGGCACTGCTGGTGGAACGACTGTTCGCCGACCGGGCTTTCCTCCATCCAGCCGACCGCAAAATGATAATCGCCGACCTGCGCGGCTGCACTACCGGCACCGACCGTATCGTGGCGCCTCTGACCGATAAACAGGGGGTCAGCGTGGCCCACAAGACCGGCTCCGGCTTCAGAAACGCCGACGGCGTGCTTACTGCCCACAACGACGTGGGGCACGTACAACTCCCCGACGGACACCACTATACGCTCGCCATCTTCGTGAAAGACTTCCACGGAACAGAAACCGAGGCCTCCACCCATATGGCGAAAGCCTCCGAAACCGTCTACCGGTATTATCAGGATGCCACCGGCAGCTCCGATAAGAGGCTCTAAAAAATACCAAGAAAAAGGCGGTGTGGCCCGCAGGGGGACACATCGCCTGACTTCTTTTTTTGACTGCGTAAGCGCGGAAAAGAGGGAGATCAAGCCTCTTTCTTTGCTACTACGCGGCGCTCCTTGATACGGGCTTTCTTGCCGGTGAGGCCACGGAGATAGTAAAGTTTTGCGCGACGCACCTTGCCGTATTTGTTAACGACAATCGAGTCGATAAACGGCGACTCCAGGGGGAAGATACGCTCAACGCCGATATTGTCGCTCATCTTGCGAACGGTGAAACGTTTCTTAGCGCCTTCGCCGGAGATTTTGATCACAACGCCGCGATACTGCTGGATACGCTCTTTGTTACCCTCTTTGATGCGGTAAGCGACTGTGATGGTGTCGCCGGGGCCGAACTGGGGATGCTGTTTGCCGGTGGCAAATGCCTCTTCGGCTACCTTGATTAAGTCCATTTTTTAAAGCTTTAAAATGTTAACTAATGCTCGCAACATTCGCGGGCTGCAATGTCCCGCCAGCGGTTACGAATTTTCCGACCGCAAAGTTAACTCTTTTTCCCCTAACCGCCAAGCCATCCCCAGAAATTTCCACACAAATCCCTAAAACCTTGTGAAACCTTGTGCAACCGCCCATCTTCAGAGGCTAAGCTGCTGATATTCGGATGCACCAGGGTGCATCCCTACTTTGGGCACCCAACATGAATATCGCTACCTGCGTCGCCATCTAAAATAAAGCGAA
>OHNR01000298.1_pt1 | contig 12808 bp, 7 predicted proteins | sample 1569651 | NCBI WGS metagenome assembly OHNR01 (sample SAMEA3879502, study PRJEB24766) | human gut metagenome | biome: human-associated habitat; feature: feces | place: USA | collected 1985/1987 | reverse complement strand
CCGCTGCGGCGGGTGATCAAACGCGAAAGGACACCCTGACGGTTTCCTTTCACACTTTTCTTCCCTCCGAAGCTTTTGGCTTGGCAGTTTTTTTGACAGTCTGCCGGGCGAAAGCCCGTGTCCCTTGTTTTTCGTTTGTTTTAACCGGACGCGGCTGCGTTATGCACCGGAAAAGCGCCGGGCAGCGGCAGAAACGGCCGTGAAAAATGCAATTGCAGATTCTACCTTCCATCATAACGGATTTTTTCTGCGAAAGCAACCGAAAAGGAGAAATTGGAACGGAAAAATCCGGATTGATGGCGATTTTTGATTTTTTCGACAGGATGTTGTAGGGGGAGAGCGCTGATGCAACTCGCGCTTCCCTGACGTGGCACCCTGAGCGCGAAGCGCGAGGAAGTGCCCTTGGGGTGCAATCTCGGAGAGGCAGTTGCGTTTTCGCCGATCGCTTTCTCGCGATTCGGCCGGGTTCTGCGAGATTGCCACGTCGGCTGCGCCTCCTCGCAATGACAAGTCGGGGACCATCACCGTTTTATCGGCGGCCTGCATCGGTCGGCGGCATTGCGCCGGGAGGAGCATGCCCCTCCCCTACAACGCACAGCCGGAGGCCCACGTATTCTTCATTCTTCATTTTTCAGTCTTCAGTATTCATTTTCCATATGCCCCTCCCCTACAATGGCGTGTGCGGTCGGCGAAAAATCGTACATTTGTTTATAAATTTTCGTTGCTGCGATCCGGACAGCGTGGTATAATAAGACTTCAGAGAAATCAACGGCAGGAGGCAGCTATGCGAAATTCCATCCTCGTGCGCGGCGCGCGCGAAAACAACCTGAAAAATGTGGATGTGGAGATCCCGCGCGACGCGCTGTGCGTATTCACAGGGCTTTCCGGCTCCGGCAAATCGTCGCTTGCGTTCGACACGATCTATGCCGAGGGGCGGCGGCGCTATGTCGACTCGCTTTCGGCCTATGCGCGGCAGTTCCTGGGCCAGATGGACAAGCCCGACGTGGACGTGATCGAAGGCCTGTCCCCCGCCATTTCCATCGACCAGAAGACGACGTCCCGCAACCCACGCTCGACCGTGGGCACGGTGACGGAAATTTACGACTACCTGCGCCTGCTGTGGGCGCGCGCCGGAACGCCGCACTGCCCGCGCTGCGGCCGCGAGATCCGCCGCCAGACCGTCGACCAGATCGTCGACAAGGTGCTGGCCCTGCCGGGGGGCACGCGCTTTCAGGTGCTGGCCCCGGTCGTGCGCGGCAAGAAGGGCGAGCACGTCAAGCTGCTGGCAGACGCGCGGAAGAGCGGCTTCTCCCGCGTGCGCGTGGACGGCATCCTCTATGACCTGAGCGAGGAGATCACACTCGAGAAGAACAAAAAACACACCATCGAGCTGGTGGTCGACCGCCTTGTGCTGCGCGGCGACCTGACGCGCCGCCTGACGGATTCCGTCGAGACCGCTCTGGAGCACGGCGGCGGGCTCGTCGTCATCCAGCAGCCGGACACCGGCGAGGAGACGCTGTTCTCCCGCAACTACGCCTGCGACGAGTGCGGCATCTCCATGCCGGAGCTTTCGCCGCGCATGTTCTCGTTCAACAATCCCATGGGTGCGTGCCCGGAGTGCAGCGGTCTCGGCTTCCTTCTGAAGGTCGACCCCGCCATCATCATCCCGGACCCGTCCCTCTCCATCTACGACGGCGGCATCCAGGCCAGCGGCTGGGGCAATATCCGCAGCGACTCCATCGCGCGGATGTACTTCGACGCCCTGTCGCAGAAATATCACTTCGACCTGCACGCGCCGATCTCCAGCCTCTCGAAGGAGGCCATGGACGTCATCCTCTACGGCACACATGGCGAAAAGCTCACGCTGCACTACGACCGCGGCAGCAGCCGCGGCACGCTGGAGCAGGCGTTTGAGGGCATCATTCCGAACATCGAGCGCCGCGTGCGCGAGACGCAGTCCGAGGCCATGCGCAAGGAGCTGGAGGAGACGATGTCCGCCTCCCCCTGCCCGCACTGCCATGGCAGCCGCCTGTCCGATATCTCCCGCGCCGTGACCGTCGGCGGCCTGTCCATCACGGAATTCTGCGACATGCCAGTCGACCGCGAGCTGGCATTCGTGAACGATCTGCAGCTCGAGGGCGCGCAGGCCGTCATCGCCGAGCAGATCCTGCGCGAGATCCGCGCCCGCCTCGGCTTCCTGCAGAGCGTGGGCCTGCGGTACCTGACGCTGTCCCGCGCGGCCGCGACGCTCTCCGGCGGCGAGGCTCAGCGCATCCGCCTTGCCACGCAGATCGGCTCGTCGCTGATGGGCGTGCTCTATATCCTCGACGAGCCGAGCATCGGCCTGCACCAGCGCGACAACGACAAGCTGCTCGACACGCTGCGCCGCCTGCGCGACCTCGGCAACACGCTCATCGTCGTCGAGCACGATGAGGACACGATCCGCGCGGCAGACTATATCGTGGACGTCGGCCCCGGCGCGGGCGTGCACGGCGGGCAGATCATGGCGCAGGGCACGCTGCAGGACATCATGAACGCGCCCGACAGCATCACGGGCCAATATCTCTCCGGTAAGCGGCGCATCGCCGTCCCGGCGCAGCGGCGCACGGGGAACGGAAATTTCCTGCGCGTGTTCGGCTGCCGCGAGAACAACCTGCGCAATGTGGATGTCAGCATCCCGCTGGGCACGCTGACGTGCGTGACGGGCGTGTCCGGCTCGGGCAAGTCGTCACTCGTCAACGAGATCATCAGCAAAAAGCTCTCGTCCGTGCTGAACCGCGCGCGCGTCCGCCCCGGCAGGCACGACCGCTTCGAGGGCATCGAGAACCTCGACAAGGCAATCGTCATCGACCAGAGCCCCATCGGCCGCACGCCGCGCTCGAACCCCGCGACCTATACGGGCCTGTTTGCCGACATCCGCGACCTGTTCGCCGCCACGGCGGACGCAAAGGCCCGCGGCTACGGCCCCGGCCGCTTCTCCTTCAACGTCAAGGGCGGCCGCTGCGAGGCCTGCAGCGGCGACGGCCTTGTGAAGATCGAAATGCACTTCCTGCCGGACGTCTACGTCCCGTGCGACGTGTGCCACGGCGCGCGCTACAACCGCGAGACGCTCGAGGTGCGCTACCGCGGCAAGTCCATTGCGGACGTGCTGGAAATGACAGCCGACGAGGCGCTGGGCTTTTTTGAAAATCTGCCGCGCATCCGCGACAAGGTCGCAACGCTCGTGGAGGTCGGCCTCGGCTATGTGAAGCTCGGCCAGAGCTCCACGACGCTCTCCGGCGGCGAGGCCCAGCGCGTGAAGCTCGCGACGGAGCTGGCGCGCCGCGCCACGGGCCGCACGATGTATATCCTCGACGAGCCGACGACGGGCCTGCACATGTACGACGTGCAGAAGCTGCTCGACGTGCTGCAGAAGCTCGTGGACGCCGGAAACACCGTGCTCGTTATCGAGCACAACCTCGACGTCATCAAATGCGCCGACCACATCATCGACCTCGGCCCCGAGGGCGGCGACGGAGGCGGCACGATCGTCGCCACCGGCACTCCGGAGGACATTGCCGCCTGCCCGGCGTCGTTCACGGGCCAGTATCTGAAGAAGATGCTGTAAGGCGGCATGCTCCGATTGCACCTGTAGGGGAGCGGCATGCCGCTCCCGTCCGCGAAGCGGCAAACGTATTGCGAATTCGATGCAATGCACTGTTCCCACTGCCGCACCAGAGCACTTTTGCGGTTGAATTATCCCCTGCTGGGCGCTCAATGAGCGCCGCTACAGACGCAATCGGTTGGTACGTTTTTATCGGAAGCCTGTTCCTATCGTCAATGCAGCGCCAAGAGGGGCTGTCCCCTCCCCTACAATATTCCATATTCCATCAACGCAAAGGAGGCGATCCCATGGACGGATCCACGGCCAATCTGCTGCGGCGCTTTTTGCAGCGCGCGCCGGACGCCCTCACGGACGAGGAGCTGCTGACCCTGCTGCTGCACGCGGGCACGGGCGCGGAGGAGCCACGGACGCTCGCCGCGCGGCTCATCGGCCAGTTCGGCTCGCTCGGCGCGGCCCTCTCCGCCTCGCCGGAGGAGCTGGCCAGCGTGGAGGGGATGGATGCATCGCGGGCGCTGCTGCTGCGGCTCGTGACGGAGCTGCACCGGCGCTACTACCTCTCCCGGCCGTTTTCCGGCGCGCGCCTGACGGGCACGACGGATTTCGGCAATTTCCTGCTGCCGTTTTTCTACGGCGCGCGGGAGGAGCTCGTCTACCTGCTGGCGCTGGACGCCGCCGGGCGGCTTCTGACCTGCACCTGCCTGAGCGAGGGCAGCGTGAACTCGGCCAACGTGCCGATGCGCAAGCTCATGCGCGCCGCGCTGAGCGCAAATGCCAGCGGCGTGGTGCTGGCGCACAACCACCCGGCGGGCATTGCCCTGCCGTCGCACGAGGATGTGGAGCTGACGCGCCGCCTGCAGCAGGCACTCGACGTCGTGGACATTCTGCTGCTGGACCATCTGGTGATCGCGGATGACGACTTTGTGTCGCTGCGCGACAGCGGCTACCTGCGCTGACGGATATTGCGGCATGTAAGGGAGAACTCCTGCCCTATTTCAGGCTTGCATTCCGTCCTGCGGCGTGCTATGATAAAATTTGCGAAGTTTGGCGAAGAGGCACAGGCTTTTGCAGGGCGGGGCACGCGGCAAATGGAAAGTGGAAAATTTCACAAAGCCGCCGGTCGTGCGTTGTAGGGGAGGGGACAGCCAGGCCCGTCCGCGAAGCGGCAAAACTACTGCGAATTCGATGCAATGCACCGTTTCCACCGCCGCACCACCCTGACGTGTCATTGCGAGGAGCGAAGCGACGTGGCAATCTCGCAGTAGCCGGTCGGATAACAGGGTACTTTCGGCGAAAACGCAACTGCCTGCACGAGATTGCCACGTCCCCTTCGGGGCCTCGCAATGACAAACCTTTGGCTTTCACCGTTTTACGGTGGCCTGCATCGGTCGGCGGCATTGCGCCGGGAGGGGCATGCCCCTCCCCTACAACGCGCCATTGCGGTCCCGGCCATACCATAATCGGATCATTTTGAAATTCACCATACAGGAGTCTTTTCGGGAATGAACATTGTTATCATCGGAGCCGGCAAGATCGGCGCGACGCTGACGGAGCAGCTGCTCCGCGAGGGTCACGAGATCACCGTCGTCGACACGCGCACGGCTGCGCTCGACGCCATCGGCAACACGCTCGACGTCATGACCGTCGAGGGCAACGGCATCAGCATGGACACGCAGATAGAGGCCGGCGTGCCCTCTGCCGATCTTGTCATCGCCGTGATGTCCACGGACGAACAGAACCTGCTCTCGTGCCTCATTGCCAAGCGCCTCGGCGTGGGCAACACGATCGCCCGCGTGCGCAACCCGGAATATACGAGCGGGCTGCACCTCATTCAGGACGACCTCGGGCTGAGCATGGCGCTCAACCCGGAGCTGGCCAGCGCCACGGAGATCGCGCGCATCCTGCGTGCCCCGGCCTCCATCAAGATCGACACATTCTCAAAGGGCCGCGTCGAGCTGCACAAGATGCGCATCGACCCCGGCTCCATACTCGACGGCATGAAGCTCTCGGACCTCGGCCGCCTGCAGTCCGGCGCGCTTGTGTGCGTTGTGGAGCGCGGGCAGCACGAGGTGTACATCCCCGACGGCAGCTTCACCCTGCTGGCGGGTGACCGCATCAGCGTGGTGGCAAGCCCGAAGCTCGCCGCAAAGTTCTTCCACAAGATCGGTGTGCAGACGAACCCCGTCAAGCGCGTGATGCTGCTTGGCGGCGGGCGCATCTCCTACTACCTCGCGCGGCAGATGCTGGATTTCGGCGCGAGCGTGAAGATCATCGAGTCCAGCGCCGCCGTGTGCGACTCGCTGGCAGAGCGTCTGCCCGAGGCCACGATCATCCACGGAGACGGCACGAGCGAGCAGCTGCTCGCCGAGGAGGGCATTGCAAAGATGGACGCCGTGGCCTCGCTGACGGGCATCGATGAGGAAAACGTGCTGATGAGCCTCTATGCCCGCAGCGTCTCGAGCGCGAAGATCGTCACGAAAATCAACCGCACGACATTCTCGCACATCATCAAGGGCATGGACCTCGGAAGCGTGTTCCACCCCCGCTATATCGCGGCCGACCACATCGTCCGCTACGTCCGCGCCATGCAGAACTCGCTCGGCTCGAACGTCGAGACGCTCTATAAGATCGTCGGCAACAAGGCCGAGGCACTGGAGTTCCGCGCCACGGAGAAATCCGCCGTCTGCGGCAGACCGCTCATGGAGCTGCCCACGCGGCCGAACCTGCTCATCGGGGCCATCAACCGCGAAGGCCGGATCATCACCCCCGGCGGCCGCGACACCATCGAGCCGGGCGACACCGTCGTCGTCGTGACGGCAGCGACGGGCCTCGACGATCTGGACGACATTCTGGACAAGCGGAGAGTGAAAGCATGAATTACCGCATGATCCTCTCCCTGCTGGGCGACGTGCTGCTGGTCATCGGGGCCTTCCTGCTGCTGCCGTGCATCGTCGCCGTGATCTACGGCGAGCCGGAGCTGTGGGTCCTGCTTGCCACGGCCGCAGGCAGCGGCCTGCTCGGTGGTCTTTTTATCCTGCTGCGGCCGAAGCGCCGCCGCGAGCTGCACGCGCGCGACGGCTTCGTGATGGTCGCGCTGAGCTGGATCCTCATCTCACTCGTCGGCGCGATCCCGTTTACGGTCTCCGGGGCGATCCCGTCGTATCTCGACGCCGTGTTCGAGACCATGTCCGGCTTTACGACGACCGGTGCAAGCATCCTCCGCGCCGTGGAGGATCTGCCGAAGTGCCTGCTGTTCTGGCGCAGCTTCACCCACTGGCTCGGCGGCATGGGCGTGCTCGTATTCATGCTGGCCATCGTGCCGCTGTCCGGCGAGAGCATCTATCTGCTGCGGGCCGAGTCCCCCGGCCCTTCCGTCAGCAAGATGGTTCCGAAGATGCGCACGTCCGCCGCGATCCTCTATGCCATCTACTGCGCCATGACGCTGCTGCAGATCCTGTTCTACCGGCTGGGCGTGCTGTTCGGCTGGGGCGAGATAACGTGGTTCGACAGCCTGTGCCTTGCCTTCGGCACGGCCGGTACGGGCGGCTTTTCCGTGCGCAACAGCGGCCTTGCGGACTACTCGGCCTACCTGCAGGCCGTGACGACGGTGTTCATGATCCTGTTCGGCGTGAATTTCTCGGTGTATTTCTTCCTGCTGCGCCGCCGCTTCAGGCTCGCGTGGCACAACAGCGAAGTGCGCTGGTACTTTATCATCATTTTCGGGGCCATCGTCCTCATCAGTGCCAACCTGCTGCTCACGGGCGGGTTCTTCCCCACCGTGTTCCAGACGATCCACCATGTGGCCTTCTCCGTCGGCTCCGTCATCACGACGACGGGCTTCGGCACGGCGGATTTTGCGAAATGGCCGGAATTTTCCAAGACCGTGCTGCTCATCCTAATGGCCATCGGCGCGTGCGCCGGCTCCACGGGCGGCGGCATGAAGGTCAGCCGCGTGCTCATTCTGGCCAAGACGGCCCGCGCCGAGACGCGCCACCTGCTGCACCCCCACTCCGTGGAGGTCATGACGATGGACGGCAAGCGCGTGAGCAGCGAGGTCATCCGCGGCACCATGGCGTTCTTCATCTGCTACGCCGCCATTGCCGTCGTGTCCATCCTGCTGGTCTCGCTCGATAACTTCGGGGCCGAGACGAGCGTGACATCCGTGTTCGCCACGCTGAACAACATCGGCCCGGGCCTGAGCCTCGAGGTCGGCCCGTTCGGCAGCTATGCGAGCTTCTCTGCCCTGTCGAAGGTCGTGCTGACGCTCGACATGCTCCTCGGGCGGCTGGAGCTGTTCCCCGTGCTGCTGCTCCTCAGCCCCGCAACATGGCGGAAGCATTAAAGGCCAAATGTAGGGGCGAGGCATGCCTCGCCCGTCCGCGAAGCGGCATAAGGACGGCCCATTCGGTGCAGGGCATCATTGTCAGCGCCGCGCTCCCAGATTTGTCATTGCGAGAAGGCCAACGGCCGACGCGGCGCCCTGAGCGCGAAGCGGCATAAGGACGGCCCATTCGGTGCAGAGCACCATTGTCAGCGCCGCGCTCCCAGATTTGTCATTGCGAGGCCCCAAAGGGGCCGTGGCAATCTCCTGCGACCGGTCACGTTTTCGCCGGAAGTTCCCTGTTATCCGGCATTGTACTGTGAGATTGCCACGTCGCTTCGCTCCTCGCAATGACACATCAGGGGAGTGCCGTGGTGCACCAGTGCCCTCCTGCCGTTGAATGTCTCTGTACAAGGCGCTCAGTGAGCGCCGCTACAGACGCAATTGGTGCATACCGTTTTATCGACGGCCGGTACGAGTCGGAAGTGCCTCCCCGAGATTGCCACGTCGGCCGTTGGCCTCCTCGCAATGACAAATCGGAGGCCGGTTTCATTTTAACGAAAGCCTGTACGGGTCGGCGGCGCTGTGCCGGGAGGGGCATGCCCCTCCCCTACAACGCACGACTGACAGCCCGGCAATATCACTCAAAATCATCCAAAATTCGATCATTCTGGAGGAGACTGTGCCATGCAGGACTATTTTCATCCGCAAATGACCCAACAGGAGCTGCTGGCCATGTCGTCTCTGGCGCTGGCGCACATCGGCGATGCCGTGTTTGAGCTGCTCGTGCGCACAAAGCTGTGCGTCGAGGGCGGCACGACGAACGGCCGCCTGCATCAGCAGACCGTCGCACTCGTGCAGGCGCCCGCGCAGGCGCGCTTCGCCGCGCGCATCCAGCCCCTGCTCACGCCGGAGGAGGCCGCCGTCTATCGCCGCGGCCGCAACGCCCATCCTCACGGCATTCCGAAGCACGCCACGCCGGGCGAATATGCCCGCGCAACGGGGCTGGAGGCTCTGTTTGGCGCACTGTATCTCTCCGGGCAGACCGCGCGCATCGAGGCGCTGTTTGCCGCCATGATGGAGGAAGACCATGCCATTTGACGCCATGTTTCTCACGGCCGTCGCCGCAGAGCTGCGCCCCACCCTTGTCGGGGCCCGCGTGGATAAGGTCCAGCAGCCCGCGCGCGACACCGTCGTGCTCCAGCTGCGCGGACGTGACGGCGGCGGAAGACTGCTGCTGTCCGCCAACGGCAACCGGCCGCGCGTCCACCTGACGCAGGCGCAGCTGGAAAACCCCGCGCAGCCGCCGATGTTCTGTATGCTGCTGCGCAAGCATCTGGCGGGCGGCAGGCTTGCCGGTATCCGCCAGCCCGCGGCCGAGCGCATGCTCGACCTGACGTTCGACTGCACGGACGAGCTGGGTGTGCCCTGCCGCAAGCACCTGATCCTCGAGCTGGTCGGGCGCAATTCCAACCTGATCCTCACGGGGCCGGACGGCCGCATTCTCGACTGCCTGCGGCGCGTGGACTTTGAAATGTCCGAGCTGCGCCAGCTGCTGCCCGGCCTGTTCTATCACGAGCCGCCGCGGCAGGACCGCAGCATCCCGCAGGAGACGACGGAGGCCGAGCTTCTTGCCCTGCTCGCCCGTCCCGATGCCGCCATGCGGCTGGACAAATGGCTGCTGGCGCATTTTGCGGGCCTGTCGCCGCTCATCGCGCGCGAGCTTTCATTCCGCTTTGCGGGCGAAACAGACGCGCCCATCCCGTCGCTGGACGCCGCGCGGCTGGCGGCATTCCTGACGGCGGAGTTCGCCGCCCTGCCGCCCGTACAGATGCAGCCCATGCTGCTGTGGAAGGACGGCGCACCGACGGATTTCACCTATCGCGACATCCGGCAATACGGCGGCTATCTGCGCGCCGAGCCGTGCGAGAGCTTTTCCGCCCTGCTCGACCGCTTTTACACCGAGACGGACCACGCCGAGCGCATGCGGCAGAGGTCGCAGACGCTGCGCAAGGCCATTTCGAACCTGCACGAGCGCACGCGCCGCAAGCTGGAGCTGCAGCGGCAGGAGCTGGAGGCCACGCACGACCGCGAGCAGCTGCGCCGTCAGGGCGACATCGTCACGGCGAACCTGCACGCCATCACGCGCGGGCAGACGCTGCTGCGCGCAGAGGATTTTTATGATGAGAATCTGCGCGAAATTGAAATTCCGCTCAAGCCGAACCTCTCCCCGCAGCAGAACGCCGCGCGGTTCTACAAGGACTACGCCCGCGCCAAGCATGCCGAGCAGGTGCTCACGCAGCAGATCGCACAGGGCGAGATCGAGGAGGCCTATCTGGGCGGCGTGCTCGAGGAGCTGGCCCGCGCCGAAAATGAGCGCGACCTGAGCGAGATTCGAGCGGAATTGGAGGCCGGAGGCTATGTCCGCCCGGCGGACCGCCGCAAGCAGGCCCGGCAGCAGCCGTCAAAGCCGATGCACTTCCGCTCATCGGACGGCTTCGACATTTTTGTCGGCCGCAACAACCGCCAGAATGACCAGCTGTCGCTCAAGACGGCGCGGCGCGACGACCTGTGGCTGCATGTGCAGAAATTTCACGGCACGCACGTTATCATCGCGTGCGCAGGCATCCAGCCGCCGGACGAGACGATCACGGAAGCGGCCGAGCTTGCGGCCTACTACTCCGAGGCGCGCGAGGGGCAGAACGTCCCCGTCGACGTGACGCCGGTACGCTGCCTGCGCAAGCCGAACGGGGCCAAGCCGGGCATGGTCGTGTATGACCGCTACCGCACGGTGCTCGTCACTCCGGATGCCGCCCTCCCCGCCCGCCTCCGCGTGGAATGAGAAATAACATGAACGGCACGCTTTGCGTGCCGTTCGTTGTTTTATGATATGGAATTTGCAGGGAAGGAGCATACCTCTCCCCGATAACGCACAACCGGCGGATGTGCGCAGCTTTTTCCTGTTCCTTTCCCATTTTCAATTTGCTGTATGCCGTTTCCTACAGAGTATCCCGGATGGCGCGCAGGGCCTCGGGGGTATCGACATCCGCCAACGCCTCCGGCGGGACGTCGACGGCAAGGTAGCGCTCCGGATACTGCCGGATGACGGTGCTGCCGCCGCGGTCTCCCTCGAGCGCGCACAGGGCCGGGAAAAATTCCCGCGGGAACACGTTCGGATTGCCCCGCCGCGTGCCGCAGGCCGCGCCCACGATGCACGACGGATGCTCCCGCCACTGCCGCACGACCGCGCGCACGGCCGATGCCGACAGCAGCGGCTGGTCGGCCACGAGGAAGGCTATGCCGTCGCACTGCGCCAGCGCCTGCGTGCCGAGGCGGACCGTGCGGCTCAGCCCGTCGCCGGGCCGGTCGTTGCGCACCGGCTCGAAACCGAATTCCCGCGCGAGGGCTGCAACGGCGGGATACTGCGTGACGACGACGACGCGGTCGAATACTCCGGCCGGAACGGCCTCGAATGCCCGGCGGATGAGCGGCTTGCCGTTCAGCTCCGCCTCGAGCTTGTTCGCGCCGAAGCGCACGGCGTTCCCCGCCGCCATGATGACACAACCGAGCATGGTGATACCTCCTGTTTGTATTGATCGGGGCAGACCACCCCCCGAATTTGTCCCTGCACCCCTCCGAATGGAGCAGGCCCCGAGCTTGTCATTGCGAGCCTTGCGCGCTCGGAAGCCGTGTCGCTTGGCTCTCCCTTTGGGAGAGCTGGCGGCACAGCCGCCTGAGAGGGAAAATCAGCCCTTCCCTTGATTGCTATTGCCATTCAAAAGTGCCTGCAAGGCCCTCTCAGTCACCTTCGGTGACAGCTCTCCCGGAGGGAGAGCCAGGGGGCGCTTCGCTCCTCGCAATGGCAAGCCTTTGGCTTCTGCGCCGGGCCCGGCTGTCCGCTCCCCTGCATTCACATTATTTTCCGTTTTTATCTATAGTATATCCGCAATCGGCGGGGTTTTCCAGCCGGAGCGTTCGCCATTGCCGAATTATCCGTTATCTATAACATAGAATAACGTTTTCGCTTTCCACGCTGCGGAATTTATGCTATACTTCAAATTACAAAGAAATTTTTCGCAGAATCTGTGCACATTGCCGGTATTCTGCTGCGATCCAAAAGGAGGGTTCCCCATGGAGGTTGGCAAGAGCGTCCGCCGTGTGGACGCATTCGACAAGGCAACCGGGCGCGCAAAGTACTGCGATGACCTCTGTGACCGCAGTGCGCTCGTCGCGCGCGTGCTGCATTCGACCATCGCAAACGGCGTGGTCAAGTCCATCGACACGAGCGCCGCCGAGCAGATCGAGGGCGTCGTGAAGATCGTCACCTGCTTTGACGTGCCGCAGATCAAATTCCCCACGGCAGGCCATCCGTGGTCGACGGACCCGCACCATCAGGACGTCGCCGACCGCCTGCTGCTGACGTCCCGCGTGCGCTTTTACGGCGATGACGTCGCCGCCGTCGTCGCGGAGAATGAGGTCGCCGCCGCGCAGGCCCTGCGCGCGCTGCGCGTGGAATATGAGGAATATCCCTTCGTGCTGGACGTGCAGGAGGCCATGAAGCCCGACGCGCCGCAGCTGCACGAGGAATTCCCGAACAACATCCTCGCCCACACGACCATCCGCAACGGCAACTATGAGGAGGCCAGCCGCGAGCCGGGCCTCATCAAGGTCGAGGGCTGGTACGACACGCCGACCGTGCAGCACTGCCACATCGAAAACCACATGTGCTTCGCCTCCATGGAGGCCGGGCGCATCGTCATCTACTCCTCCACGCAGATCCCGCACATCGTCCGCCGCGTCGTCGGGCAGGCTCTCGGCATCCCCTGGGGCAAGGTACGCGTCGTCAAGCCGTATATCGGCGGCGGCTTCGGCAACAAGCAGGACGC
>OHNR01000284.1_pt1 | contig 13102 bp, 12 predicted proteins | sample 1569651 | NCBI WGS metagenome assembly OHNR01 (sample SAMEA3879502, study PRJEB24766) | human gut metagenome | biome: human-associated habitat; feature: feces | place: USA | collected 1985/1987 | reverse complement strand
GTCCAGTTTATTGTACATTATTTGTATTATTATAAAAACATGAAAATACTCGTTTCTTTCTTCTTTGGCACATTGCAGATTTTTCCGTCTGCTTTTTGTGCAAAGTCCCAGAATTTTTCGTCGAAAAGCGCGTTTTGTTGACAGCCGCTTTTTGAAAAGCGTATCCTTATTGCAAACCAGAGTCAGGAGGTCATTTTATGGAGCACTCCACACGTCTTGCCCACATCAGCGAGGACGGCACCCGCACCCAGACCATCTACGACCATCTCGCCGGCACCGCCAGACTGGCCGGTTCCTTCGCAGCCCCCTTCGGGGCGCAGAGTGAGGCCGAATTTGCCGCGTGGCTCCACGACGTCGGCAAATACAGCGACGCCTTCCAGCTGCGGCTCAAAGGCGGCCCCAAGGTGGACCACTCCACCGCCGGGGCGCAGGAGGCCTGGGTTCGCCAACATCTCCACACTGCCTTTGCCGTGGCCGGACACCACAGCGGCCTGCCCGACGGCGGGAGCCCCGCCGATGACCCGGGCGACGCCACCCTGTTTGGCCGGAGCAAGAAGCCGGTAGCCCCCTACGACGGCTGGCAGGAAGTAACGCTCCCCGTCTCGACGCCGCCCGCGTGGGCCTGCGCCGACCCGCTGAGCCTCGCGTTCTTTACCCGGATGCTCTACTCCTGCCTCGTGGACGCCGACTTCATCGACACCGAGACCTTCATGGACGGCAAGGCCGCACCCCGGGGCAGCGGCACGGACATCGCCGCACTGCGGGACATCGTCTCGGCACAGGCGCAGCGCTATCTCAGTGCCGAATCGCCCTCGCCCGTCAGCGTCCAGCGCAACACCGTCCTCCGTACCTGCCTCGAGAAAGGCGCGCACGGCCCACAGGGGCTCTACACCCTCACCGTACCCACCGGCGGCGGCAAGACCTTTGCCTCCCTCGCCTTTGCGCTGGAGCACGCCGCCGCCCAGAAGATGAAGCGGGTCATCTACGTCATCCCTTATATGTCCATCATCGACCAGACCGCCGCCGTCTTCTCGGGCCTGCTGGGTACAGAAAATGTTCTGGCCGACTTCTCCAACGCCGAGTACAAGACTGTTGAGCAGGACGACCTGACCCCCGCCCAGTACCGCCAGATGCTGGCCAGCGAAAACTGGGATGCCCCCGTCGTGGTGACGACGGCGGTGCAGTTCTTCGAGTCGCTCTACGCCAACCGCAGCAGCCGCTGCCGCAAGCTCCACAACATCGCCGACAGCGTCATCATCTTCGACGAGGCGCAGACCCTCCCGGGCGACTACCTTGCCCCCTGCGTCAGTGCCATCGCCCAGCTCATCCAGCATTACCACTCCACGGCCGTCCTCTGCACGGCCACCCAGCCTGCCCTTGAGCCGCTGTTCCGGCGCTTTGCGCCGGAGCTCCACCCGCAGGAGATCACGCCCGACGCGGCCCGCCTCTACGAAGTGCTCCGGCGCACCACACTGCAAGACCTCGGCACCCTGCCGCAGGAGGAGTTCGCCGCCCGGCTGGCAAATCACCCGCAGGTGCTCTGCGTGGTCAACCGCCGCAAGACGGCCCAGCAGCTCTACGCTGCTCTGCCCGCCGAGGGCAGCTACTGCCTGACCACCCTGCTCTGCGCCGCCGACCGCCGCCGTCAGCTGGACGACATCCGCCAGCGACTGAAAGAGGGTCTGCCCTGCCGGGTGGTGTCCACCTCTCTTATCGAGGCGGGCGTGGACGTAGATTTTCCCGTCGCTTACCGCGAGCAGTGCGGTCTTGACTCGCTCTTACAGACTGCCGGGCGCTGCAACCGCGAGGGGCGGCGGGGCGCAGAGGAAAGCATCGTCTACCGGTTCCGGCTGGACGAGTGTTCCACGCCCCAGATTCTCAGGCAGAACGTCAGCGCGCTGGACTACACCGCCCGGCATCAGGACACACTGGACACGCCCCGAGCCATTCAGCTCTACTTCAACGAGCTTTCCGACCTTCGCGGCCCCGACGCCGTGGACAAGCACGGCATTCTGGATGCCTTTCTCCGGGGCATCCGGGGCTGCCAGTTTCCCTTTGCACAGGTGGCGGAGGAATTCCGCCTCATCGAGAACGCTGCCCGCACGGTCTATCTGCCCGTCGGCGAGGGCGCAGCCCTCTGTGAACAGCTGCGCAGCGGTCATGTTACCCGGACGCTGCTGCGGAAGCTGGGCGTTTACAGTGTCTCCTGCTATAAGGATCAGTTCGACAAGCTTGACGCCGCCGGGGCGTTGGAACTGCGGCCCGATGGTTCCGCCATCCTCACCGACACCAGCTGCTACAGTGAAAAGACCGGCCTTGCCATGGATGTGGAGACCGGCATCGGCCTTTACTTCTAAAAGAAAGAGGTGGTTTCAATGACCGATATTCATCTTAGTCTGAAAATTCAACTTCACCCGGAAAGGAGGCGATGCTGATGTCCATGCTCATTGAAGTATGGGGCAGCTACGGGTGCTTTACCCGCCCCGAGATGAAGACCGAGCGCGTGAGCTACGACATGATCACTCCATCCGCTGCGCGGGGCCTTGTGGAGGCCATCTACTGGCACCCCGGGCTGCGTTATACGGTTGACCGCATCTATCTGCTCAAGCCCTTCGGCCTTGACCCCGTGGATGGAGCATCCACGGAGGAATACACCCAGCGGCCCATCCGGTTCACCAACATCCGGCGCAACGAGGTCAAGTCCACCCTGCTGTCCTCCGCCGCCCTCAGTGCGGCCAAAGGCGGCACGCCGCCGGTACTCTACACCTCGGAGGACATCCAGCAGCGGGCCGCGATGGTCCTGCAGGACGTCCACTACGTCATCGAGTGCCACTTCGATTTGACGGACAAGGCCGCCCCCAGCGACAATCCCGGCAAGTTCCAGGACATCCTGCGCCGACGCCTGCGCAAAGGTCAGTGCTATCACCAGCCCTGTTTCGGGTGCCGGGAGTTCCCGGCCAACTTCCGGGAATGGCCGGGCGGCAGCATTCCGGCACTGAAGGTCACGCAGGACCTCGGCTTCATGCTCCACAGCCTCGATTACTCTGATTCGGCCAACATCCGCAGCCAGTTCTTCCGCGCAAAGCTGGTGGACGGCGTGATGGAATGCCAGGACGTGGAGGTGTTCACATGATACTCCAAGCACTCACCGCCTATTATGAACAGCTCTTGAAGCAGGGCAAGGTGGAGGCCCCCGGCTGGGACAGTAAGTTCAAAGTCAGCTATGAACTGCGCCTCGGCCCCGACGGCCAGCTCCTCGCCCTCAACGACCTGCGGCAGGAAGTCCCCAAGGGCAAAAAGACCGTCATCACCCCCCGTGAGCTTCCTGTCCCCCACCGGGTCAAGCGCGCCTCCGGCGTCGCCGCGAACTTTTTGTGCGACAATACGTCCTATCTGCTGGGCGCAGACGAAAAGGGCAAGCCCGAGCGTTCCCGCCAGTGCTTCGATGCCTGTGCCGCCCTTCACCACAAGGTTCTCGACGGTGTGGACTCCCCTGCCGCCAAAGCCATCCTCGCCTTTTTTGACAGCTGGGAGCCGGATACAGCCCCCACCCACCCGCTGCTGGCAGAGCAGTGGGCCGACCTGAACAACAACGCGAATCTCGTGTTCGGCTACGAATCCCCCGACGGCGCCCACTGGCTGGCCACCACCGATAAGGACATCCGGGCCGCATGGCAGTCCGCCTTTGACACCTCCGATGCAGACGCCGAGACGGCCCGCTGCCTCATCACCGGCAAAGAGGCCGGCATCGCCCGCATCCACCCCGCCATCAAAGGTGTGATGGGCGCACAGGCCGCCGGTGCGGCACTGGTCTCCTTCAACGCGCCCGCTTTCTGCTCCTATGGCCATGAGCAGGGTGCCAACGCCCCTGTCAGCGAGTACGCGGCCTTCGCCTACACCACGGCCCTCAATCTGCTGCTGGCTGACCGGAACTGCTGCCAGCGCATCGGCGACACCACCATCGTCTGCTGGGCCGAAAACGCCGCTCCCGCCTACTCAAACGCCATGCTGATGTTTTTCTGCGGCGGTGCCGAGGCGCGCGGCGTCTCGGAAAGCGACCTTGCCGCCGCACTGAAAGCCCTTTCTCAGGGACGCCCCGTCTCCTTCCTCGATGACAAGCTGGACCCGAACCAGAACTTCTATGTGCTGGGCATCTCGCCCAACGCGGCCCGGCTCTCCGTCCGGTTCTTCCTGCACAGCAGTTTCGGACAGTTTGCCAAAAATCTGCAGGACCACGCCGACCGGCTCAACATCACCCGCCCCGCCTTCGACAAGCGGGAAAACCTGTCGGTCTGGGCGCTGGCGCAGGAGACGGTCAACCAGAAATCCCGGGACAAAAATCCATCGCCCCAGCTGGTGGGCGATCTGCTCCGGGCCATCCTCACCGGCGGACCCTATCCCGCCACCCTGCTCAACGGCGTGACCCTTCGCATCCGGGCCGAACGGGAAGTCACCCGGGGCCGCGCCGCTATCCTGAAAGCCTACTATCTCCGCAACTACCCCACCGAGCTCAACAAGGAGGTATTTACCGTGAGCCTGAACGAAAGCAGCAATGTCCCCTATGTTCTGGGGCGTCTCTTCTCTGTGCTGGAGACGATCCAGAGCGTCGCCAATCCCGGCATCAACGCCACCATCAAAGACCGGTACTTCAACTCGGCCTGTGCCACCCCGGCAACGACCTTCCCCACGCTGGTCAAGCTGGCTCAGAAGCATCTGCAGAAGATGAGCACCCCCAACGAGGTGCATTTCAGCAAACAGCTCACCGAGCTGATGGCCCAGCTGCCCGAGACAGGCTTCCCGGCGCGGCTCAGCCTGCCGGAGCAGGGTGCCTTTGAGATCGGCTACTACCACCAGACCCAGAAACGCTACGCCAAAAAGAATGAGGAGGAATAAACCATGTCTGAGCCCATCAAGAACCGCTATGATTTCGTCATCCTGTTCGACGTCGAGAACGGCAACCCCAACGGCGACCCCGACGCAGGCAATATGCCCCGTATCGACCCCGAGACGGGCTACGGTCTGGTGACCGACGTCTGCCTCAAGCGGAAGATCCGCAACTATGTCGAGACCCTGAAAGAGGACGAAAAAGGCTATCGTATCTACATCAAGGACGGCGTTCCCCTCAACCGCAGCGATGCCGAGGCCATCAGCACGCTGGGCATCGACCCCGACCTGAAAGCTGCCAAAAAGGCCGACCCCGACATCGATGCCAAGCTGCGGGACTATATGTGTGAGAACTACTTCGACATCCGCACCTTCGGTGCCGTCATGACCACCTTCGTCAAGGGTGCGCTGAACTGCGGTCAGGTGCGCGGCCCCGTCCAGCTGAGCTTTGCCCGCTCGGTGGATCCCATCGTCCCGCAGGAAGTCACCATCACCCGCGTGGCCATCACTACCGAGGCCGATGCCGAGAAGAAGGGTACTGAGATGGGCCGCAAGCACATCGTGCCTTACGCCCTCTACCGCGCCGAGGGCTATGTCTCGGCCAACCTCGCCCGGAAGACCACCGGCTTCTCCGAGGATGATTTGAAACTTCTGTGGACTGCCATTCTGAATATGTTCGAGAACGACCACAGCGCTGCCCGGGGCAAGATGGCCGTGCGGGAGCTCATCGTGTTCAAGCACGATTCTGAGCTGGGCAATGCCCCGGCCTATAAGCTCTTCGACTCCGTCGCCGTCCAGCGCAAGCCCGATGTGGACGCCGCCCGCAGCTACCGCGACTACACCGTCACGGTGGCAGACACTCTGCCGGAAGGAGTCACCTGCGAGAGGCTGTCCTGATGGGCGGCGCAGATGACTTGCTGCCCCTGTCGGGCATCCAGCACTTCTGCTTCTGCCGCCGCCAGTGGGCGCTCATCCATCTGGAACAGCAGTGGGCGGAGAACCGCCGCACCGTCGAAGGCCAGCTCGACCACACCCGCTGCCATGACGCAAACCAGACCGAACGGCGCGGCGGCCTGCTCATCACCCGAGGGATGCAGGTGGTCAGCCGTCGGCTTGGCCTGAGCGGAAACTGCGATGTCGTCGAGTTCCGGGCCGACCCGGAGGGCATCCCCCTGCAAAGCACGGAAGGGCTTTGGAAGCCCATGCCTGTCGAGTACAAGCATGGCCGCGCCAAGGCCGGCGACGCCGACCGGCTGCAGCTCTGCGCACAGGCCATGGCGCTGGAAGAGATGCTGGTGTGCAGCATCCCGGAGGGTGCGCTCTTCTACGAAGAGACGCGGCGGCGGGAGGTCGTGCCGCCGACCGAAGAACTGCGCCAGATCACCCAGAAGATGGCCGACGAGATGCACGCCTATTTTGCCCGGGGCTATACCCCCAAGTCGAAGCCCGGCACCCACTGCAACGCCTGCTCCCTCAAAGAGCTCTGCCTCCCCGTGCTGTATCAGCGTGCCGACCCGAAAGCCTATCTCCGCGCCCATCTGGACGAGATGCAGGAGGCCGCGCCATGAGAAAGTTTTTGAATACGCTCTACGTCCTCAACAAGGACGCCTATCTTTCCCTCGAGGGGGAGAACATCGTCCTGCTCTGCAACAAGGCTGAAATTGGCCGGGTCCCGCTCCACACGCTGGAAGGCATCGTCTGCTTCAGCTATCCCGGCGCAAGCCCTGCCCTGATGGGTAAATGTACCAGCCTCGGGGTCGATTTGAGCTTTTTCAGCCCGCAGGGCCGCTTTCTGGCCCGGGCCGTGGGCGAAGAGCGGGGCAACGTCCTGCTGCGGCAGACCCAGTACCGCATCGCAGACAGCGAGGCAGAGAGCTGTCTCTATGCGCGCAATTTCATCCTGGGCAAAGTCTATAACGCCCGCTGGGTGCTGGAACGGGCCACCCGCGACCACCCTCAGCGGGTGCCGGTGGAACAGCTCAAGCGCACCAGCGCCCAGCTGGCGGCGGCGCTGCCCCTCATCGAGCAGTGTGACGACCTCGACCAGCTTCGCGGTCTGGAGGGCGAGGCGGCACAGCGGTATTTCGACTGCTTTGATTCACTCATCCTGCAGCAGCACGATGATTTTTCTTTCGCAGGCCGGAGCCGCCGCCCGCCACTGGACAACACCAATGCCCTGCTCTCTTTTGCTTATTCGCTTCTGGCCTCCGACTGCACGGCGGCTCTTCAGAGTGTGGGCCTCGACCCCTACGTCGGCTTTCTCCACCGCGCCCGGCCCGGGCGCAGGAGCCTCGCCCTCGACCTCATGGAAGAGCTGCGTGCAGTTTATGCCGACCGCTTCGTGCTCTCCTGCATCAACCAGAAAATCATGACGCCGAAGCATTTCCAGAAGCAGGAGAACGGGGCCGTCCTTCTCACCGATGAGGGCCACCGCGCCTTTCTGGGCGGGTGGCAGACCCGCAAGCAGGAGACTATCACCCACCCGTTCCTGAACGAAAAGCTTCCGTGGGGCCTCGTGCCTTATGTGCAGGCTCTGCTTCTGGCCCGCACCCTGCGGGGCGATATGGAGCTTTACCCGCCATTTTTCTGGAAGTGAGGGATGTGTATGCTGGTCCTTATCACCTACGACGTCAATACCGAAACTCCTGCCGGGCGCAAACGTCTGCGCAAAGTCGCCAAGCGCTGTGTGGACCACGGCCAGCGGGTGCAGAACTCCGTGTTCGAGTGTCTGCTGGATGCCGCGCAGTATGCCGTTCTCAAGGCGGAGCTGACGTCTCTCATCGACCCTGCGCTGGACAGTCTGCGCTTCTACCAGCTGGGCAACAACTATAAGAGCAAGGTGGAGCATATCGGCGTTCATCCGCCCTTCGAGCAGGACGGCCTGCTGTTGTTCTGAGTTTCCCGCCCCGGTGCGAAGGGCGAGTTCTCAGCATTTTTCCGGCACCTTCGCACCGGATTTTTGTGTCATTTTGCATGATTAGGATAGCTCTTTGACCCGTTGTAAATCAAGGCTCTTCTAAATTCGTGCAGAATGTTGTATAATTTGTTTGAAAATAGAGATTTTGTCTCTGTTTTTGCTGTCGCCCTCCTCGCGGAGGGCGTGGATAGAAATCATAGGGGAGAAGCGTTTGGTCTGCCGCCACCGGTCGCCCTCCTCGCGGAGGGCGTGGATAGAAATAACCTCTCCACGCAAGAAGAGTGGAACATCCCTTGGTCGCCCTCCTCGCGGAGGGCGTGGATAGAAATCAAACGTCCAATGCAGCTTCGGGGTCATACCCGGGTCGCCCTCCTCGCGGAGGGCGTGGATAGAAATGAGCTGCTGGGCAGCCTCCTGTTGGGAGCTACCGCGTCGCCCTCCTCGCGGAGGGCGTGGATAGAAATTGTTGGTTCCTGTTGTGGGAGGATGAGCGATGGCGTCGCCCTCCTCGCGGAGGGCGTGGATAGAAATAGCTCCTCCACATAGCACCAGCTTTGAGGTGCCCGTCGCCCTCCTCGCGGAGGGCGTGGATAGAAATTGGAGCACCCAGCACAGATGTTCGCCAGAACGCACGTCGCCCTCCTCGCGGAGGGCGTGGATAGAAATCGTGATGAAATGGATGACTCCGGCGGTGCCGCCGGGGTCGCCCTCCTCGCGGAGGGCGTGGATAGAAATTTCGCAGCTGAACTGGACATTGCCATCGCTGCCCAGTCGCCCTCCTCGCGGAGGGCGTGGATAGAAATTCCGTCAAGCTGGGCGACAGGACGTTTGCATTCGTCGCCCTCCTCGCGGAGGGCGTGGATAGAAATTACTTCGGCCAGACCAACGACAAGGAATATGTCAGTCGCCCTCCTCGCGGAGGGCGTGGATAGAAATTTGCCGAAACGATGGTCGAGGTGCAGAAAGCCGACGTCGCCCTCCTCGCGGAGGGCGTGGATAGAAATAATGAAATTTACGCATGACCCCCGGACACCTTGGTCGCCCTCCTCGCGGAGGGCGTGGATAGAAATCTGCTGGTGCCACCAAGACCGCCGCCAGCGAGACGTCGCCCTCCTCGCGGAGGGCGTGGATAGAAATTTCATGGTTCAGTCCTCCATCTTTAGTGTACCTTGTCGCCCTCCTCGCGGAGGGCGTGGATAGAAATACATCGATCTGGACGCCGTAGACCGGGCGACCGGTCGCCCTCCTCGCGGAGGGCGTGGATAGAAATCACCACTCGTCGAACGGCTCCGCCACGATCTTGGTCGCCCTCCTCGCGGAGGGCGTGGATAGAAATCTGCTGTCCGTGTGTTTGTGGTTGACAAGGCTTATGTCGCCCTCCTCGCGGAGGGCGTGGATAGAAATCGGCAGTTGGGGGTTCCGCAGCTCTCGTAATTGTGTCGCCCTCCTCGCGGAGGGCGTGGATAGAAATCTCGCGGGGCAGATAAATCTTTTTCGGTTTGGTGGTCGCCCTCCTCGCGGAGGGCGTGGATAGAAATCGTTATTAAGCTGGCCTTTGTTGTTGTAAAGAGCGTCGCCCTCCTCGCGGAGGGCGTGGATAGAAATTAAGACAGCAATTTTCCCCTTGAAAAACGGGCTGGAGTCGCCCTCCTCGCGGAGGGCGTGGATAGAAATCCTCTACACTCGTGGTCTCTGACGACGGCACGGTGTCGCCCTCCTCGCGGAGGGCGTGGATAGAAATCGCGTCAGCGTGGAGCGCGGCGCAAGCGGCGAGGGTCGCCCTCCTCGCGGAGGGCGTGGATAGAAATACCTTTTGCAGCCAGAACCGCACTGCGGAGAATGGGTCGCCCTCCTCGCGGAGGGCGTGGATAGAAATACAGCGTCAAGGTCAACGGCACCCTGCGCGTCACGTCGCCCTCCTCGCGGAGGGCGTGGATAGAAATTTTCGTCACGGTTCAAACCCTCTTTCCTTGTCCAGTCGCCCTCCTCGCGGAGGGCGTGGATAGAAATTTGCGGTACATCTCAGCGGTCAAGGTGGTCTGGTGTCGCCCTCCTCGCGGAGGGCGTGGATAGAAATCCTCCTTTACTCGCTCACTTCGGTGGCGAAACGGGTCGCCCTCCTCGCGGAGGGCGTGGATAGAAATATTGTGCCGCTGGAGCAGGTCATTTACTGCCGCGTCGCCCTCCTCGCGGAGGGCGTGGATAGAAATACCTTGCCCTTGCAGACCTTGCCGCGAGGGTATTGTCGCCCTCCTCGCGGAGGGCGTGGATAGAAATTTGTCTGCCGTGGAAACTACCGGGGCCGCCTGCTGGTCGCCCTCCTCGCGGAGGGCGTGGATAGAAATCACGGGAGCGCGTTGTACGCCGCTCGCGTCTCCTGTCGCCCTCCTCGCGGAGGGCGTGGATAGAAATTTGACAGCAGTGCGCATGGCGGTGATTGTAGAGGGTCGCCCTCCTCGCGGAGGGCGTGGATAGAAATTTCGATCTTCTCGCGCAGATGGAACGGCTCATAGGCGTCGCCCTCCTCGCGGAGGGCGTGGATAGAAATAAAAAGACGCCCCAGCCAAAGACGGTTGGAGAGCGTCGCCCTCCTCGCGGAGGGCGTGGATAGAAATTCCTGCCGGGGGAACTCTCCGGCGACACGAACACGGTCGCCCTCCTCGCGGAGGGCGTGGATAGAAATCATATCGGGTAGGTGGAAGCAAGCCGCACCGCACCGTCGCCCTCCTCGCGGAGGGCGTGGATAGAAATTGCGCAGTGGGTGGTGATCTCCAGCCGATCCGCGTCGCCCTCCTCGCGGAGGGCGTGGATAGAAATGGCAAGAAGTTTGGCTTCGCACTGGATGTTCTCACGTCGCCTTCCTCGCGGAGGGCGTGGATAGAAATACCGCATAACCCCACTGGAAAACGCCATCACGCAGTCGCCCTCCTCGCGGAGGGCGCAGGTAGAAATCGACACAAAAATATGGTAAACTCTTATTAAGTTGTTGCCATGCGCTCTCTAAGGAACTGAGTATTTTGACCTACAATTCCGTCTCTTAAAGACGTTGGTTAAAATCAATTTGTGTTCCCCGGTGCATTCTTCGACTTGAAGTCGCTCCTATTTGAGGGGTGTGGATAGAATAACATAATAATCATATCGCGGTTCTCAAAGGCGTAACCAAGACGTCCTCTTCACCGAGGGCGCAGATAGAAATTGTCACAACCACGCCGGTCTTTTCAGCATCAAGGTTGCCCTCCCCGCAAAGGGTACGGATAGAAATCAGTTTCCACCTCGAATCGGGCATCGCCACAATTTTTCCAAAAAGGAGTTTTCCATGCATACCGTTCCCCTTACCCATCAGCTCGTCACCATCCAGGACGACTTTGACCTCGACAAAATCATCGAAAGCGGCCAGTGCTTCCGGCCGCAGAAACTGGCCGACGGGCGCTACCGTTTTCTTTCCGGCGGCGCACTCCTTTATCTGACTCCGCTGGGCGCTGGGCAATACGACGCTGCATGGTATGGCTCAGATTGGGAGTGCTGGGCCAACTACTTTGATTTGGGCCGGAACTATGCCGCGCTGCGGTGCAGCTTGGCGGGACAGAGCAGCTATCTGGACAAATCGCTCGAATTTGGGCAGGGCATCCGAATCCTGCATCAGGACCCATGGGAAATGCTCATCACCTTTCTTATCTCCCAGCGCAAGAGCATTCCGGCCATCCGCACCGCCGTAGAACGCCTTGCCCGGTGCTGCGGCGAACCGCTCAGTGCCGAAGGCGATGAAGTCTTCCTCTTCCCCACCCCGCAGCAGCTCTGCGGCCTCTCTGGAGCGCAGCTGATGGGCTGTGGTCTGGGCTACCGCACCCGTTACATCCAGAACGCTGCCGCACAGGCTTCCAGCGGCACACTCGACCTCGGTGCTCTGGCAGCGCTGCCCGACGACGCTCTCTTTTCCCGCCTCCTCGAGCTGGACGGCGTCGGCAAAAAGGTAGCAAACTGCGTCTGCCTCTTTGGCTATGGCCGTACCGCGATGGCTCCCATTGATGTTTGGATACAGCGACTCATTGATGAGGAATTCGGCGGCCGCGACCCTTTTCCTTCCTATGGTCAGCAGGCTGGCATCGTACAGCAGTACCTGTTCTACTACAAGCGCAGCACCCGCCGCAGCGTCGCTCACAAAAAATAAAAAAGTTATTGACAACTCTCCTTTTGGCTGGTATAATAATATGCGTCGTCAGGAATGACACGCCAGCTATGGGGGATTAGCTCAGCTGGGAGAGCGCTTGCATGGCATGCAAGAGGTCAGCGGTTCGATCCCGCTATTCTCCACCAAAAAAGCACTGTACTTCGCATGAAGTACGGTGTTTTTCTTTTTTCGAGGCCAAATTTTTGGGGATGCATTGAGTTGCCTGCATGTCTTTTGGGCTTTTGCGGAAAACCGGGATGTTCCCTCAGATAAGCGGGTCTGCCTCATAACAAAAGAGACCGCGGTACAGCAAGCTGCTGCACAGCGGTCTCTTCTTCTTTTTTAGCTCCGCGGGATGGCCATTCGTCGCTCTGCTTTCTTTACGAGCCATGCTCCCGCCCATCCACAGGCAGCTCCCAAAATGACACCACCCAGAATATCCGTCGGGTAATGGACACAGAGGTACATCCGCGAGAATGCGATGAGAACACCTACCGGCAGAGCCGCCATCGCCCACTGCTTTTTCCCGGCCAGCCAGAGGGCTGTCACCGAGGCGAAGGACGCCGCCGTATGGCCCGAAGGGAAGGAGAAATCGTCCGGGTGCGGGATAAGCAGCTGTACCTCCGTGAGGATGTCGCATGGACGGACGCGGGCCACCAGCGGCTTGAGAAGAAGATTGCAGAGGACAGCGTCGATGAGGAGCGCCGCTGCCAGCACGCAGCCGACCCGCCGCGTTTTGCGGAACACCAGCAGCAGCGCTGTCAGCGTCACCCAGAGAATACCGGAGTCTCCCAGACGGGTAATAAAGCCCATGCTTCCATCCAGCATGGGGCTGTGCAGGGATTGCAGGGCGGTCAGGAAGGTGAGTTCGGCGTTCATAAGGCTCCCTCTTTCTCGTTTCGTTGTGTACAGGATACCAGAAGTTTATGAACAGAAAAGCACAAAGTCTTAAACAGTAGTTAAAACAGTCAGCCCCGCCGCTGAATTTTGCAGCATTTCAGTTCCCGGCGTTCCTGATGGACAAGGGAAAAATTAAAAAGAAAAGCAGCCCGAAATTTTCATCTCAGACTGCTTTCACTATGCCGGTGGTGGGGGTCGAACCCACACGTGTTATTAGCACAAGGGATTTTGAG
>OHNR01000279.1_pt1 | contig 13147 bp, 11 predicted proteins | sample 1569651 | NCBI WGS metagenome assembly OHNR01 (sample SAMEA3879502, study PRJEB24766) | human gut metagenome | biome: human-associated habitat; feature: feces | place: USA | collected 1985/1987 | reverse complement strand
CGGCAGAGCCACATGGCGAAGAAATGCATCGGCGTCATTTCCGGTTTCGGCCTGATGTCCTACGCTCTGGCCGTACTGGCTCTTGTCCGCCATATCCGGGAACAGGGGCGGAACTCCCCCTCCGTGGAGATCTGAGAGCCCTTATCCATATCAATCAACGAAACCACTATCTGGAGACAGCATGTATTCCACCACCGACTTCCGCAGAGGCCTGAAAATCGAACTGGACGGCACACCCTACGAAATCGTCGAATTCCAGCAGCTTTCCCTTGAACTTGGCAACGTCGCCTGTTTCCACATGCGTAATTTTTTTGCGTTCCTCATCCAAATCTGCATGAACGACGCGCGGCATCAGCTGCACAAACAGCACAACGCCAATGACGCCGAACAGATACGCGATGCCGTAGCCGACCGTGACTGCGTCCTGATACTGGGCTGCAACAGCCTCTTTGGTTGCCGAGAACGCCGGAGTCGAGGTCAGACTGCCCGCGAGCAGGCCGGAGATCATAGCCGTAAGCTGGTTCGGGTCGTAGCCCGGCTGCCCGGCTTCAATCGCACGGCCGACGAGCAGACACAAAACTGCCGTAATGCCGCCGGAAAGAATGATCACGACGCCGAGCAGCACATAGGACTTGAAGTTGTGCTTCATGTTCTTGAAGAAGTTCGGGCCCGCGATAAAGCCGACCGAGGTCACGAAGAACACAAGGCCCAGATTTTCGATGATCTTCAGCGCCTGCGAGGCGTAGTTGATCTCTTCAATGACAAATTTGGAATTGAAGTGCGTTCCGGAGAACGCGCCGTAAATCAGCGCGATCACGAAAACGCCTGCCGTGCCGAGGCTGATGCCCTTGATGGTGATGCGCCCGAGCAGATACCCGACTGCCGCGATTCCGAATACGGAAAGCATCAGAAAATTCGCGGCATTGATGGTTGCACTCATCTCTTTTCTCCTCTATTTTACCTTATTTTTCTGCGGGATGGATCTTTCTGGCGTAGTCCGGCAGCAGCTGCGGGGAAAGGCGGTGATCTGTCACACCGGCCTGCTGCTTTTCGGCTTCAAACGCGGCGACGTGGTCAAGCGTCAGCGTACCGACGTTCACGGACTTTGCCTTTTCTGCGGCATGCTGGCCCGCGTTGCGGCCAAAGACGATGATGTCGAGCAGACTGTTGCCCATCAGGCGGTTGCGCCCGTGGATGCCGCCGACGACCTCGCCCGCGGCGAACAGGTTCTCCACGTCCGTCATGCCGTCCGGCGTGATGTGCAGACCGCCGTTCTGATAGTGCAGCGTCGGATAGACGAGGATCGGCTCCTTGCGGATGTCGATGCCGTGCTTGCCGAACATGCGCATCATCGCGGGGATGCGCTTTTCGATCGTGCCGGGGCCGCCCTTGATCTCGATCATCGGCGTATCCAGCCAGACCGCGTCGCCGAGCGGGGTCTTGACGCCCTTGTGGCGCTCGGAGCATTCGCGGATGATGGACGCCGCGGCGACATCGCGCGTCTCGAGCGGGTTCATGAACGCCTCACCCTCGGCATTGATGAGCATCGCGCCGACGGAGCGGACTTTTTCGGTGACGAGCGCGCCGTAGATCTGCGCGGGGAAAGCCGCGCCGGTCGGATGGTACTGGAGCGTGTCCTGATAGAGGAGCTTCGCGCCCGCGCGGTAGCCGAGGACGAGTCCGTCGGCGGTCGCGCCGTAGTGGTTCGAGGTGGGGAAGCCCTGATAGTGGAGCCGGCCCGCGCCGCCGGTCGCCAGAATGACGACCTTTGCCTTCGCGACCATCAGCTCCTTCGTCTCCATGTTCAGAAGAACTGCGCCGGCGCAGTTGCCGTGCTCGTCCTTGAGCAGCTCGATGGCGGACGTGAAGTCGACGACCTCGATGCCGCGGTTGAGCACTTCATCGCGCAGCGTGCGCATGATCTCCGCGCCGGAATAGTCCTTGGCCGCGTGCATGCGCTTGCGGGACGTGCCGCCGCCGTGCGTCGTGATCATCGTGCCGTCGGGGGCCTTGTCAAATTCCACGCCGAGGTTCGAGAGCCACTGGATGGCCTCCGGCGCCTCGGTGACGAGTTTGTAGAGCAGATCCTTCTGCGCGGCAAAATGACCGCCGCCATAGGCGTCGAGGAAGTGCTGCGCGGGGGAGTCGTTCGGCTTGTCCGCCGCCTGAATGCCGCCCTCGGCCATCATCGTGTTCGCGTCGCCCATGCGGAGCTTCGTCACGAGCAGCACCTTTGCGCCCGCATTGTCAGCCTCGATGGCCGCGGAGCAGCCCGCGCCGCCGCCGCCGATGATGAGCACATCGGCCTCATAGTCGGGCTTGGTCAGGTCGATGTCGCGGCCCGCGAGACGGGACTGGCCCTCGAGCAGGGCGCACAGCTCCAGCGGGACCTTTTCGCCCTTGTTCGCACCGATGTGGAGCGTGGTGAACTGGTTGTCGCGATAGTCGGGGTGGAAGGTCTTGAGCAGAACGTCCTTCTCCTCCGCCGTCATGCGGCGGGGATTGAGCTTGACGTTTTCCGCGCGGGCGGCCTCTACCTTCTTGATGGATTCCTGCAATGCTTTGTCCTGATACATACCGCTCGCCTCCTTACGCTTCGATGTCGCGGTTGTTGTAAAGCTCCTGAATTTCGCTCAGGGGCTTGCCCATGAGGTCTTCGATGAGCTTTTCAAACACGCCTTCGTGGATCTCCTCCACGCGCTTGTCCAGATGGTCGCAGTGCGGGGCGAGATATTTGCCGTTCAGGCGGCGGGCCAGCATCGCGACCTGCGGATGCGAAATGCCCGCAGGACACCGCGACGAGCAGACGCCGCACATGACGCAGTCGAACGATTCTTCCGCGCACTTTTCATATTCGCCGCGCTGCGCGTAGGCGATGTACTGCATGACGTTCAGACCCTGTGTACAGGCCTTGGTGCAGGCGTTGCAGCCGACGCAGGAATAGATCTCGGGGTAGAGCTGCATCATGATCTGCTGCGTGGGCTTCACCTGCTCGATGTCGTAGACCTGCTTGACCAGCGGGAAGAACGGGAGCGTCGCGACGTACATATCGTCCTCGACCTTTGTCGAGCACGCGAGACAGGCATGCAGCTCACGGTCGCCCTTGATGCGGTAGTCCGGCGTGCCCGCGTCGACCTGCCCGTTGACGAGGGCCGCAAGGCCCGCGAGCTTTGCAGGCGTGTCGATGGAAAACACCGTCTGCGATGCGTCATACCATGAGATATCGACCGCGCCGTCCCAGACCGTGGTAGAAAAATATTCCGGCTTTACGGTGTAGGTCCCGGCGGGACAGTCAAAGGCATAGGCATAGCCGGCCGCCGTCTCCTCGACCGAAGCAAAGAAGTAGCTCCCGTCGGCCAACTCACAGCGCACCGACGCAAGGTCATAGCCCGCGCGGCGCTCCAGCGTTCCGGTCACCCGCTCCGCGGCAACTGCGCAGGGCACGAGGCACAGCAGCAGGCAAAGGGAAAGGATCCAGCAGAGAAATCGTTTCATTCCATGTCCTCCGTTACGATCAGGCTGCGGACCGTGCCGCGATCCGTCGGCACCTCCGCAAGGATGGCTTGAATTCCGTAAAGCGTCTGAAGAAGCTGCGGCGTCAGCACCGTCTCCGTCGGGCCATCCGCCGCAATATGACCGCCCTGCAGCGCAAGGACCCGATGGGCATAGTGCAGAGCATGCTCCGGATTGTGCGTGGAGAGCAGGACGGTGTAGCCGCGCGCGGTCAGCGCCCGGATCTGCGCCAGCACGCGCTGCTGATTGCCAAAGTCCAGATTGGCCGTCGGCTCGTCCATGATGAGAATTCCCGCATTCTGCACGAGTGCACGGGCAATGAGCGCCAGCTGCCGCTCGCCGCCGGAAATGGTGCCGATGCCCCGCTGCGCAAGCGCCTCGATGCCAAGCCGCTGCAGGGCCTGCATGGCTGCCTCCTGCTGCTGCCGGCCGGGGCGCTGCAGGACATTCATCGTGCCGGTCGTGCCCATGAGCACAGTGTCGAGCACGGTATAGTTGAAGATCGGCTCCGACGACTGCGGGATATAGGCGATCTTCCCCGCAGCCTCCCGCCGGGAATAGGCGGAAAGCGGTCTGCCGGAGAGTCGGATCTCCCCCGCCTGCGGTGTCAGAAAGCCCAGCAGGCAGCGAAACAGCGTGCTTTTCCCAGCACCGTTCGCACCGAGCACCGCCGTGAGCGTGCCCTTCTGCACGGAAAAGCTCACATTCCGCAAAGCGGGCTGCTTTCCGTAGGAAAACGTCAGGTTCTGGACCTCAATTTCCACGCCGTGCACCTCCCGTCAGGATCAGATAGAGGAAGATCGGCGCGCCGACGAAGGCCGTCAGGATGCCGAGTGGGATCTCCCCTGCCGTGGCGAGCCGCGCGATATCGTCCACGATGATCAGGAACGAGGCCCCGAACAGGGCCGCAGCCGGGATCAGCCGCCGGTAGTCATAGCCAAACAGCATCCGGCAGAAATGCGGGATGACAAGGCCGACCCAGCCGATCATGCCGGAGACCGCAACGGATGCTGCCGTCAGCAGCGTCGCGCAGAGGATGACGGTGAATCGCAGCAGGCGGGTATTCACGCCCATGGAGCGCGCCTCCTCCTCGCCGAGCGTCAGCAGGTTCATGCGCCAGCTCAGGATCAGCAGCGGCACGAGCCCGAGCGTGACCGGGATCACAAGGAACAGCACATCCCGCGGCTTGATGGAGGAAAGGCTGCCCATCAGCCAGTAGGTAATGGCCGGGAGCTGCTGCTGCGTGTCGGCGACGAGCTTGAGATAGGACGTGCCCGCCGAAAAGAGCGACGAGACCATCATGCCGGCCAGAATGAGGGCAATGGTCTGGTTCGTGCGGCTCATGCAGCTGACGGCATAGGCCACCGCGACCGCCAGCAGGCCGAACACGAAGGCCGACGCCGAAATGCCGAAATAGCCTGCGCCGAGCAGGATGGCCAGCGCCGCGCCGAAGCCCGCCCCGGTCGACGCGCCCAAAATATCCGGCGAGACCATGGGGTTGCGGAACATGCCCTGATAGGACACGCCCGCGGCCGCCAGCGCGGCCCCGATAAGGGCCGCAGCCGCAACGCGCGGAAGGCGGATCTGGAACACGACGTTTTCCGCACCGTCCCGCCAGCCCGGCTCCGTCTCGGTCAAGCGGGAGAGCAGCAGGCGGAACAGCTCCTTCGGCGTGACGGAAAAGCGCCCGAGCAGCACGGAGCCGAACAGTGCCGCCGCAAAGACGGCCCCCAGCACGGCAAAGCGGCGGGGATAGGCGTGGTTCTGCAGTTTCATGGGCTTAATTTCCGTTTTCTATAATGTAGTATTTTCCTGTCTCGGCGTCGTAGTAGACCTCGCCGAGCTTTTCCATGCCCTCGTCGGTCTCGCCCTCGGTAGAGTCCATTTGCTCCAGCTCCTCCGGCGTGAACGACAGGGCGTCGTCGCGGTCAATGGCGCTCTGGCCGCCCTGCCCCTCGGCCGCGACGGTTTCGCCGACGTTCTCGGAGCTTCTGCCGCCGGTGGAAATGTCCACGTTCCAATGGACGATGAGGGCCAGCATCATGCCGACGGCGAGGACGAGCATCGCATCGGACAGGTTCGAAACGTAGTTCATCGGGTCGACGCTCTCGTCCGAGAAGCGTTCCCCGCGGCGTCTTCTTCTCTTCATGCCGCTTCCTCTTCGCACACGCAGTCCATCAGCGTCTCGAGGTCGGCCATATAGCCGCTGTACCAGCGCTTGCGGAGCGTTGTCACAACGAGGCACACAGCCGCAGCGCACAGGCCCGCGATCGTCGTGTCGAACGCCGTCAGCAGGGACGTGGACAGCGTCTGCGTGTCGCCCTGCCCCAGTGCGATAATGCCGGGGCCGAGCGGGATGAGTGTGCCAAGCAGACCGAGCATCGGGGCCAGCTTGCTGACAAGCTCCGTGCATTTCAAAATATGGTCATAGTGGCTCTGCTCCCGCTCCAGCAGGTTCGCAGCCAGACTTTCGCGCAGCCCGCTGCTGAAATTGGGATGCTCCGTCAGCTCGAGCAGGGCGGCCTTCTGCCGCCGGTTGAGTTGGCTTTTTCGGATGAGCAAAGCCGTATCGGCTCCCCGCTCCCGCAGCGCGTCGAGCAGGCGCGGCAGGTCTTCCCGCATGTGGCGGTGCTCCGTAAAATACTCGCAGATCAGCCAGCCAACGGAAAACACGGCAAAGCCGAGCGCCAGCACAAGAAACACAACGTCCGGAATTTCCATCGCACCGGCGACGGCGCGCAGAATTTTGTGGAATACAGAAGTCATGATGATCTCCTCCCTCTGGTATAGTAGCGCAGCGCGCACAGCGCGCCGAGCACGGCAAGTGCAAGGGCTCCCGCGCCCGTCAGCAGCAGGAGCTTCCGGTCATCCTCCGGCTGCACCGTAACAACGGTGACAGGAATGGGATCGGCTGCGCCCGGCGCTTCCGCCTGCCCGCCGCTCTGCAGCTGCAAAGCCAGCGCATCGGGCAGGGCGTACATGCGGATGGTCTCCGGGTCCACGGCCGCCGTCGGCTCGACCGGTTCGGACGGTGCTGCCTCGGATGGCATGGACGCGGACGGCGTCGTCTCCCGCGGTTCGGCTCCGCCGGTCGGGGCGGAGGGCCCGCCGCCCGGTCCTTCGGACGGCTCCGTGGACGGCGTTGTCTCCGCCGGCTTCGTCGGTTCCGTCGGCTTTTCCTCGGGCTGCTTTGTCGTGACCTGCCGGTTTTCGGCGATGGACGTCCCGCCGAAGCCGAACGACAGCTCGACTTCTCCCTCGGCATGCACGGTGTAGTGCACCGTCACGGTCGCAAGGTCGGAATACTGCGCGTCCGGCGTGACGGTGATGCCGGTGATCTCCAGAACGGAGCTGTCGGACGAGGCGATGTCCAGATACTGCGCCAGCGCATCGCGCAGGGCCTGCTGGCCGACGGAAATCTGAAATGTCGCCGAATGCGAGCCGAGCGTGCCGTCCAGCTCCGGCGGCTCCTCCGTGATCTTCGGCGCGCCCTGCAGGGTGATGAACAGCGTGTGCGTATATTTTGCACTCTGGTTCGTGCGGCACTCGAGCGGATAGGACTGGCCGAACAGCAGGCGGAAGCGGTTGCCCGTTCCGAGCGAGGAGTAGTTTGGCGCGGTGTGCTCCGTACCAATCTCATAGCTCACCCAGCTGTCCTCCAGCGCCAGCATCGGCTGGACCGTCCAGCAGTCGTTCCATGCCTCGTCGCCGTCATAGCCGGTCAGCGTACCGTTTTCGTCATAGACCGGGCTGATGTGCGCAGAGAGATCATTATAATAGTATCGCTGCGTGCCGAACAGGTCGGCATAGGTGAATGAGGTAAAAAAGCCGACGCTCTGGTCGCGAGTGTAAAACGCGACGACCGAGATATCGCCGCTGTAGATCCCGGCGTAGTCCAGAAGGTCCGCAAGGTAGAAGCCATAGGCCGAGTCGATGACCGTGTTGTAGGTCCCGTCGTCCGTGCTGCGGAAGAAGGAATAGGCCTCGTAGTGCAGCGGCAGGGCGTCATAGAGCTCGCTCCAGTGGTAGGTCGCGACCTCCACATAGCGGTCCTGCTCCATGCCGTAGTAGCCGACCTTGACCGTCAGCGTATCCGTCACGGTCCCGGCCGCCTCGGCCCCGAGGCAAAGGGACAGGCACAAAAGACCCGCGACCAGGAAGGACATCTTTCGCTTCATTGGCCCTCCCTCCCCGGCTTGCGCGTGGAGCGCGCGAGCAGCTGCTCCGCCTCCTCCGCAGAAAGCTCATAGTGCCAGAACAGGCGATAGAACTCCTGCGCCTTTTCGACCATGTCATAGTCATAAAGCTCTGGGTACAGCAGATTCCCCAGCCAGTAGATACCCAGCACGCGGTTGATGGACGGCGGGGAGGACATCCAGTCATACGGCAGGTTTGGAATTTCATAATATGTCCCGTTTTTCACGGCCGCCAGGCCGGACCATTCGCTCTCTGCCAGCGTGTCATACGGCCCGCCCGCCGCCAGAAGGATCACATCCGGATCGCAGGCGTAGACCTCCTCGAGGTTCACGGTCGTGCCGCCGTTGCGGTTGCTGATCTCCTCGGAATGGATAGCGTTTCTGGCGCCGACGAGCGACAGCACGTCCGCCTGCACCGAGCCCTCGGCATTGCAGGCAAGGCCCGTCGCACCCGTGCCGAACAGCACGGTCTTTCGGGCGTCCTGCGGCAGCTTTGCCGAATTCTCCGCCGCCATGGCAAGCGTCTGCTCCAGATAGACCGCCAGCACCTCGGCCTCGGCCTCCCGGTGGAGCAGCGCACCGAGCTTGCGGTAGGCCTGCGGCATTTCTTCGAGCGTCGCTTCGAGGAAGACCGTCGGGATGCCGGTCTGCTTCTGGATGCCGTCCATATCGCTGCGGACGTTCTCCTTGGGATCGCCAAGGTCGACGATGAGCTGCGGCTCGGCGTCGATCAGCGCCTCCATGTTGAGGTTGGCCTTGCTGCCGTAGAACTGGCCGAACGTCGGCAGCGTCCACATCTCCGCCGGGAAATACGGCCGCTGCGCCGTGCTGGGCGAGCTGGCAAGGCCGACGAGCAGCTCCGGCACGAGCGTCATCAGGATCATCTGTGCCGTCGAGCCGCTGGCTGCGATGCGCGTAATGTCGGCCGGGACCGTCACATCGCGCCCGGCATCGTCGGTGAACACCGTCGTCTCCACGCCCGCAAGCGGGTCATACTGCTTCCCGCCGCAGCCGGAGAACAGGCCCAGCAGCAGGGCGAGGCAGAGCGTCAGCGTCAGGATCTTTTTCATTGGGACCTCCCCGTGATACTTTTCCGAGAATTACCAAAAGGACAAAAAAGCGGATCACTTGCAGGCAAGTCATCCGTGAATACACCATATCACAGACTTCCTTTTGACCATGCAGAAGATCGTGCCTTTCCGGAAATCGCTTCTTTGGGTATTATGATACAATGTGCGCCGGGAAATTGCAAGCGATATTTTGCAGGTTCGACAAAGGCGAACGCGGGCAGATTCCGGGGCACAAGGCTTCCGGCCGCGCATTGTATGGGAGGCGGACGTTCGTCCACTGCCAGCTGCCGTTAGAATGGCATGCACCATTTTATCGATACCCGATACGAATCGCAAGCGTTGCGCCGGGAGCGGCATGCCGCTCCCCTACATTGGCCGGTACGGGCCGCGAATCCCGTCCGGTAATTTTCCGCTTGCATTTTCCGGGCGCTCCTGTTATGGTTGTAACAGCATCCGCCGAAAGGAGCGATCTCCATGATCTTCTACACCGCTGACCTGCATCTCGGCTATTTCCCCATCCTGCACGACACCGCGCGGCCGTTTACCGGCGTGCCGGAGATGGACGAGGCCCTCATTTCCAACTGGAACGCCCGCGTCGGCGCAGACGACAGCGTATACATCGCCGGCGACTTCTCCTACAACGGCGGCGAGGCCCCGACGCAGTATCTCTCCCGCCTGAATGGCCACCTGCATCTCATCCGCGGCAACCACGACACCGGCCTGAACCATGCCGAGCACCTGCTGGACTACTGCGACAGCGTGACAGACTTTCTGGAGATTGACGACGGCGGCACGCACATCCTCCTGTGCCATTACCCGATCCTCCACGAAAAGGGCGGCTATATGATCCACGGCCACATCCACAATCAGCGCAACCATGCCTATGGAATTCTGAAGACCCTGCCGCGCGTTCTGAACGCGGGCGTGGACATCAACTTTTACCGCCCTGTTCCGCTCGACGAGCTGGTCGAAAACAACCGGAAATACTACAGCGAGGAATACCCCGAGCTGTTCCCGGTGCCGCCGCGCCCCGACCGCAGCGCACCCGGCCTCATGCCGCGCAAGCCGGACTTCCGCCCGCTCCCGCAGAGGCATTGATATGCGTGAGCGCCATGCGGACCCGCAAATTTCCGTGCACCATCGCCGACCGTGCAATGCTCCCAGATTTGTCATTGCGAGGAGGCCGTAGGCCGACGTGGCAATCTCACGCAACAGCCTACGGATTCGCCGAGGCTGCCCTGTTATCGGACCGGGTCCTGCAAGATTGCCACGTCGCTTCGCTCCTCGCAATGACACATCAGGGTGGTGCTGCGGTGCATCAGTGCTCTTGCGCGGTTGAATTGCCCTAGCAAGGCGGTCACTGGCCGCTGCTGCAATAGGATATCGCGTCAAATTGCGCTCCACCGGGCGCGATTTTTCTTCTCTATTCAAATCGACAAATTTTTTTAGTTTTTCAAACAAAGTATTAGACATTTTGAGCTTCACGTGCTAGAATGAATACGGTTATTCTCACGAAAAGATAACGATTTCAGGAAAAGGAGCGAGATAACATGAGATTCTTCCATCAGGCCGCGCGGCGTGCGGCAGTTCTGCTGCTGTGCCTCTCCATGCTGACCGGCATGCTGATCCCGGCCTTTGCAGCGACCACTGACCCCGCGACGGAAACGCCTGCCCACAACCCGGTCTACACCGACAATCAGGACGAAAACCACGACCCGATCTACAAGGTCTGGCTGACGGATGACGGCGTGAGCGGCGGCTGCGGCTCCGGTGAGACCGAGGACGGCTATGTCGTCGACATGATCTACGCCGGTGCGACGCCGGAATTCCGCTTCGGCAGCGAAAAGCCCACCGAGCCGGTCGTTCTGACCGTCTATGAGCGCTACGAGGGCGAATCCGCCGTTGCAGCAAAGACCTACACCCTCTCCGAGCTGAAGGCGCTGGCTCAGACCGAGGTCGTCGGCTATCAGCACTGGAAGAACGGCAGTGAAAAGGTCATCGCTTCGAATCTCTATGCGACCGTCGGCAGCCTGCTGGCAGACGCCGGGGTCGAGTTCGGCGCGGGCGATGCCGTCACGGCGGCCGACCCCACGGACTTCACCTCGACGCTCACCTATGAGGACAGCGGCGTCTACAAGTATTATGTCAACGAAGACGGCGCGACTGAGGTCCCCGCTGCCATCCTGATCTCGTGGAACACCGGCTCCGGCACGCCCGAGGACATTGCGAAGACCGCCTATATCTCCGGCAGCCTCCGCTTTGCCTACGGCATCACCGAGCAGCAGTACACCGATCAGTCCGCGCAGGGCAAGCGCCTTGCCTCCAACGTGGTCACGCTGACCGTCACCCATCCCGAGCGCGTCGTCCTGACCGTCTATGAGCAGGACGAGGGCGGCGAAGCGAAGGAAGTCAAGTCCTACAAGCCGTCCGAGCTGGCCGCGCTGGCCACGGAAGGCACCGCCGGTTATCAGTTCTGGAAGAAGGGCGAGGCCCAGCTCGTCGCGGCGACGCAGTACGTCACCATGAACGACCTGCTGACCGACGCCGGGGTCACGTTCTCCGATCTCGACACCCTGAAGGCCGCCGCGGCCGACGGCTTCAGCTCCGAGCTGACCTATGCCGACAACGGGACCTATCGCTACTACATCACCGAAGACGGCAAGACCGAGGTCCCCGCGATCCTCGCGCTGACGTGGGCCTCCGGCTCCGGCACGCTGGAAGAGGTCGCCGCCGCCGCGAAGAACACCGGCAGGCTCCGCTTCTGCTACGGTATCAGCGAGCAGCAGTACGCCGATCAGTCCGCACAGGGCAAGCGCCTCGCCTCCAATATCGCCACGATCACCGTCGTGCGCGCCGCCAAGGCCGAGGAGCCGTGGGTCAACCCGTTCCGCGATGTCACGGAGTCCGACTGGTTCTATGACGATGTCCGCTTTGCAAATCAGAGCGGTCTCTTCAACGGCGTGGAGAAGGACCTGTTCGCTCCGGAGGAGCCCATGACCCGCGGCATGCTCGTCACGGTCCTATGGCGTCTTGACGGCGAGACGGCCCCGAAGACCGCGACGACCTTCACCGATGTGGACGTCAACGCCTACTATGCCGACGCCGTCGCATGGGCCGCAGAGTCCGGTGTTGTCAACGGCATCGGCGGCAACAAGTTCGACCCGGAGGGCAATGTGACCCGCGAGCAGATCGCCGCCATCCTCTTCCGCTATGCGGCGTTCAAGGGCGTCGACACGGCCGCGCGCGCCGATCTCACGGCCTTCCCGGATGCGGAGAAGACCAGCGCCTATGCGCACGACGCCCTCTCCTGGGCCGTCGCCGCGGAGCTCGTCAAGGGCACGAAGGAAGGCTCCACGATCTACCTTGACCCGCAGGGCAGCGCCACCCGCGCGCAGGTCGCCGCCATCCTCTCCCGCTATGCGCAGAATATCGTGAAATAAGCCAGACATAGGAATTCCCGCAGCAGGGGCAAAACCCTGCTGCGGGAACTGTTTTTATGTGGGTAGGGCTAATTGGCGGCCGTTAAAAGCGCTTCATCGTAGGCATCATAATATGCGGAATACGGCTGCAGAGAGGGATGCTCCGCCAAGCCATTTTCGCGCACAAACCGCAGGTCTTCCTCCGTCGCGTGCAGAAAGGCCGCGATCCGTTCGTGCCCGACCGAGTAAAACCAGCATTGGCCTCCCTTGAAAAAGGCCAGATCCTCCGCATTCTTCGGTCTGGACCAGTCGCTCAACCTGTCCGCCGCCTGCAGGACCTGCTTTGCCGCATCGCAGCAGCGGTAAACGTTGATCTTGTAAGTCGTATTTGGGCAGCAGGTCTCCTGCGTTCCCGGCCACGATGGATTCGTGCGGCTTCTGACCCGAAACGGCGCGAGCTGCGCCCTGGCCTGTCTGGCGCGGGCCGGGAGGCCTTTCCCGTAATAATTCACAAAGGCAAGCATGAAGAAATCTGCCTGTGTAAATGCATAATCAAGGAACAGCTGATACGCAGGCCCGGAACAGCGCTCTGCCGCCTGCCCCTGCGCGCTGATGTCAAGAATGTACTCCACAGCTTCCCCCTTGCTACCACCACTTCTTCGGTGTGAGATTTTGCAATCACTTCCGCTTTTCGTTGTCATGATAAAGCCCGACAAGCATATCATAGCCGATCGTGAGGGATTCCCTTCTGCAGAACAGGCGGTATCCTTCCGGCAGCTCGTCCCCTTCTACCCAGAACAGCTGCACAAGCTCATTTCCGTCCTCGGAGAAGTTGGAAAAATATGTACTGCCGCCCTCTATGGTCTGCGACGGAGGGCCGTAGTTGTCCTGATAACGATCTGAGGAGATCAGCTGAATGGCGAAGCCGTCTTTGAGCTTCAGCCCCTGA
>OHNR01000278.1_pt1 | contig 13155 bp, 9 predicted proteins | sample 1569651 | NCBI WGS metagenome assembly OHNR01 (sample SAMEA3879502, study PRJEB24766) | human gut metagenome | biome: human-associated habitat; feature: feces | place: USA | collected 1985/1987 | reverse complement strand
ACCGCCCTGATCATGTTGGGAGAGAGCATCAAACTGCGCGAGATGTAAAATCTCCCTTTCGGTAGACTTAAAAACTTAAACTTCGATAAACGAACAGCCCGGCTTTTGCAAGCCGGGCTGTTTTGTCGTTGCGGGGATCGTCGGTCTATTTGACGCCGATTTTCTTGAGAATCGCCTTCGGAACGGCGTTTTTGTTGACCAGCACGGTCATCGTCTTGTAGGCGACGAACGGGCGCGAGAAATACCAGTAGCCGTCGTAGGGACCTGTCGTGTTCCACGAGTTCTTGACCTTGTAGTAGGGCGTTCCGTTCTGGTCGGTGGCCGTGCCCACGATCTGCATGCCGTGGTCGTCGGTGGTCTCGTAGTTGTCGTAGCCTTTCTGGCGAAGCTCCTGCGTGACGGTGCGCTCCCTGCCGGGTTTGTCGAACTTGTAGAGCGCCTCGTCCTTCTCCTTCTGGGTGAGTTTGCCCCACTTCTCGGCTTCGGTTCCCTGCATGCCTTCGAGGTCGGCTTCAGGGACGATGCCCAGACCTTTGGTGCGGCTGAACCCCTTCTCGCTCACGTCGGTTCCCCAGGAGATCGTGTAACCCTTCTCCAGCGAGTTGTCGATGATCTGCATGAACTCGTCCAGGGGCACGTTCCATACCTTGTCCCAGTTCCAGTTGTCGGGGACCTCCATGGCGAACTCCGTGTAGAAGGGGTGGTGGGTGAACGAGGTGAACTCGATGTAGTCGCCGAGGTCGATCGGCAGCGATGCGGCGAACGACGCCGGGGTGTACTCCCTGCCCCGGTAGGTGAACTTCCCGGGCATCGGGCCGAAATAAGCGTCGAGGATGCCGTTCAGCCCGGCCTGCCAGGCCGTCGTGAGGCGGCTGTCGCTGCGCTTCCCGCCGGCCTTGATCACCGCGTCGGCGTAGGCCTTGATCACGGCGTCGATCTCGTCGAAATTGGGCTTGTCGTAGCCGTAGTTCAGTCCCGGATAGACCTCCTCGGGGACGATGCCGTACGCCTCGATGCCGTGCAGCACATCGTGGGCCTGTCCGCCGACGGCGAGGTTCAGCGAGCCGTGCAGGCGGACGTATTTCACGGCCTTTTCGAAGTAGATGTTGCGCACGATCCACATCTCCGAAAGGTCCAGTTCGGGACCTCCGGCGCGGAGGATTTCGCTTTCGAAGAACGAGAGGGTCGAGTAACACCAGCAGGTTCCGCTGCGGCTCTGGTCCTTGACCGGGGTGACGGGCAGGATTTTGACGTCGGTGAAACGGTAGCCTTCCGGGGCGGCCGTGTCGGGCGTTTGTGCCGCGGCTCCGAGCGCGTAGCAGAGCGCAAGTGCGGCGAGAATCGGTTTTTTCATCAATCGTTCGGTTTTCGGTGTTTGCTTTCTTGCGGGTCGTTTCGCAGTCCCGGTACGGTTTCTCCGTTTTGCGGCCAGACCCTTTTATCTCGGTACGGTTTTTCTGTTTTGCGGCCAGGCCCTTTTGTTCCGGGGAGGGTTTTCCGTTTTGCGGCCAGACCCTTCCCCTCTTGTCCGGGGCGGTTACTTTTTCGATCCTGCGACGATCTTCAGACAGTCGTCGAGGGTGAGTTCCTCGGGCTTCGCTCCCTTCGGCAGGCGGTAGTTCTTGCCCTTGTAGGCGATGTAGGGTCCGTAGCGGCCGTTCTTGACGAGCATGTCGGCATCTTCGGGGAAACTCTTCAGCGGCGTGTTGGCCGCGGCCGCGGCCGCCTGGTGTGCGCGGACGATCTCAACGGCGCGGTCGTAGCCGATCGTGTAGGGGTCGTCGGTCTTGGCCAGCGACGCGAACGACTTTCCGTAGCGCACGTAGGGACCGTACTTGCCGATGCCGACCATCAGCTCCTCGCCGTCCAGCTGTCCCAGGTCGCGGGGCAGGGCGAAAAGCTCCAGCGCCTCTTCGAGCGTGATCGACTCGATCAGCTGGCCCTTTTTGAGCGACGCGAAGCGTCCCTTCTCGCCTTCGTTCCCTTCGATCTCGACCATCGGGCCGTAACGGCCGATGCGCGCCTTCACGATGTGCCCCGTCTTGGGATCGTTGCCCAGAATGCGCACTTCGCGCGTCTTGGCGGTCTGCGTCGTGATGGCCGAATCGACCATCTTGTGGAAGGGACCGTAGAACTCGTCGATCATCTTGTCCCAGGTGATGTCGCCCTCGGCGATGCGGTCGAACTCCTTCTCTACGCTGGCCGTGAAGTTGTAGTCGATGATCGGGCCGAACTGCTCCTCCAGGTAATCGTTGACCACCATGCCGATGTCGGTCGGCGAAAGTCGGTTTTTCTCTTTGCCGTAGTTTTCCGAGAGGGTCTTCGAGGCGATCTTTTCGCCCGTGAGCGTCAGCTGTGCGTAGTTGCGCTTCTGCCCGTCCCTGTTCTGTTTGACGACGTAGCCGCGGTTGATGATCGTGGTGATCGTCGGGGCGTAGGTCGAAGGACGGCCGATGCCCAGCTCTTCGAGGCGTTTGACGAGCGAGGCCTCGTTATAGCGCGCCGGAGCCGAGGTGAAGCGCTCTGTGGCGGTGATCTGCGACGGGAGGACCCGGTCGCCGGCCGTGAGTTTCGGCAGCAGCCCCTCGCCGCTCTCGGCAGCCTGGTCGTCGTCCGTGGATTCGGAGTAGAGGCGCAGGAAGCCGTCGAAACGGACCACCTCGCCCTGTGCGACGAACTGGTTCGAACTGCCCGACATGTCGATGGTGATGGTCGTGCGGTCCAATTCGGCGCAGACCATCTGCGAGGCGACCGTGCGCTTCCAGATCAGGTCGTAGAGTTTCTTCTCGGCGGGCGTGCCCTCGATCTCCTGACGCTCGATGTACGACGGGCGGATGGCCTCGTGGGCCTCCTGCGCACCTTTGGTCTTGGTCTTGTAGTTGAACCAGCGCGAATATTTCTCGCCGTAGAGTTTCGTGATCTCCTCCTTGCACTGGGCCAGCGCCTGCTGCGAGAGGTTCACCGAGTCGGTACGCATGTAGGTGATCAGACCCTGCTCGTAGAGGTGCTGCGCGACGGACATCGTCTGCGATACGGACATGCCCAGCTTGCGGCCCGCCTCCTGCTGGAGCGTCGAGGTGGTGAACGGCGGCGCGGGGTAGCGCTGTGCGGGTTTCTCCTCGGCCTTGGCCACCGTGAATGTGGCGCCGATGCAGCTTTGCAGGAAGGTTTCGGCCTGCGCCTCGGTTTCGAAACGCGACGAAAGTTCGGCCTTGAAGAGCGTCTTCTCCGGGTCTCCGGCGGCGTAGAACTGGGCCACGACACGGAAATAGGCTGCCGAGCGGAAGGCGATGATCTCGCGCTCGCGCTCCACGATCAGGCGCACGGCGACCGACTGCACGCGGCCTGCCGACAGCGCCGGACGTACCTTCTTCCACAGCACCGGCGACAGCTCGAAGCCGACCAGCCGGTCGAGGATGCGGCGTGCCTGCTGGGCGTTGACCAGGTCCATATTGACCGTGCGCGGCTTCTCGATGGCTTCCAGAATCGCCCGCTTGGTGATTTCGTGGAAGACGATGCGTTTCGTCCGATCGACCGGGAGCCCCAACACTTCGGTCAGGTGCCATGCGATGGCCTCTCCTTCGCGGTCTTCATCGGAAGCGAGCCACACGGTCTTCGTCTTCGCGAGTTTCGCAAGCTCGTCCACGACCTTCTTCTTGTCGCCCGGAATCTCGTAGACGGGCTTGAAGCCGTCGTCGATATTGATTCCGAGGTCCTTCTTCGAGAGGTCGCGGATGTGTCCGAAGCTCGATTTTACGATAAAGTCCTTGCCGAGAAACTTCTCGATGGTCTTGGCCTTGGCGGGGGACTCTACGATTACTAAATTTTCCTGCATTGCTGTTTTGATGGCTTTTTCAGAAAAGCGAAAACCTAAGCATTACACTTAGGTTCCGCAAAAGGGGTTATCTGTTGTTTACTTGATCAGGTTGTACGCCATACTGAAACGGATCGGGGCGTTGTTCGGTTCGGCAGTCCCGGCCTGTGTCGGCATGCCCTGCAACACGCCGAACGAGGTCGTGTAGAGGCTGTACGCTTCGGGTCCGATGTATACCGAGCGGTTCTTGACTTTGTCCCAGTCGATGTTCGCAACCTCGCCGCCCGCATCTGCCTTGGCTTCCATGTAACTGTTCCAGAGCTGCTGCATGTAGCCCGTGATGTCCATTACGTAGCAGCCGCGGCTGCGGTTGATCTTGCCGTTGTAGGCGAGCGTTACCGAAGAACCGTAGTTCTGCTCGTAGACGTAGGCGTAGTCCGAAATCGGCGTCAGCGTCTTGTAATTGGTGTACATGCCCAGCCGCGTCGGGTATGCGTTCATCTGGTCGGTCATGCGCAGGATGTCGCCGGCCGTTCCGTCCGCGATCTTCTCCCACTCGTAGTCGCTGTCGTTGAAGTAGATCGACATGCGTACCTGGCTGAACGCGAGTGTTTTGAAATTCTTGCCGTCGGCATTTCCCTTGGCGATCTCCGCCTCCAGCTCCGCGAAGAACTCCGGGCTGAAGGTCATCTCGGTCACCACGCCGCCCATGCCTTCGACATAGACGAGGGGATTTTCGGGCCGGTTCTCGGCCGTCTCGCGGGCTTCCTCTATGTTTATCCTTCGGGCGATCGTGGCCTCCTCGTAGCCGTGCTTGACGTTGTTTACCGAGACGTTGCCGAATTCCGCGCCGTCTTCGTAGAAGTAGTAGACCATGCCGATCGTGTCCTTGATCAGCGAGGGGTCGTCCTTCACGCGGTTACGTCCGTAGACCGACAGGCCCGAATAGGTCAGTTCCGTGGCGAAGATCGTTCCCTTGCCGTACTCGGTGAGCGGCTTCTCGGGGTTCGGGGCGATGTAAAGTCCCTTGAACGCCTCGACCCAGTATTTCAGGCTGTCGGCGCTGTAAATCGAGTAGTCGCCGGCATACTCGCCCTCCTGAAGCATCAGGCGGCGGATGTATTTTTTACCCGCTTCGGTCGGCTCCAACGTCACGGCCGACGTGGTCGAGGGGTATTTGCCCTCGCCGCCGAGCGTGAAGGTGAAGAGCGGCTCGTCGGGGTTGTAGACGCCTTCCGCCACGGGGTCGAAATTGAGGTAGAAGGTCGAGTCGCGCTGCGATTTGTTGGGCGCTATGGGTTTCTCGGTGAGGTATTTGTTGCTGACGACCTCGTAGACCGCGAAGGACTGCTCGGTCACCGAGTCGCGGCCGAAGCTGGTCACCTTGAGCAAGATCTGCGCCGAGTCGAAGATCGGCATGTAGCCGAAGTATCCTGAATCGACCTTGTAATAGTTGACCATCTGCGAAAGGAATCCCGCGGAACGGTGCCCCAGCGTGTCGTTGAGCATCGAACCCATGTAGCCGTAGGTGATGTTCGAACTGACGATCGAATCGGTCTGGAACAGGCGTGTTTCGACGTATTTCTTCGGGTTCAGTTCGTCGGCCCGGGGGAGCTGAACGTATCCCGCCCTCATCTGCTGGTTGTCGGGGATGAGGTTTCCGCCCAGCGTATCGTCCACCTTGGTACAGCCCCCGAGGGTCAGTCCTATCGTGGCAGCCAGCGCTGCAACGGGGAGCAGCATGCGGCGGAAGTTATTGAATCGCTTCATAGAATCGGTTGTAATTATCGAAAAAGTCCTCTGCCTCGGGCGACTGGTATTCGAGCATGGGCTTTCCGCTCGCGCGGGCCATGTCCAATACTTTCGGGTCGACATCCGGGGATGCCGCAACCACTCCGTCGGCATATTCCATAACGAAGCGGCAGAGGTTTTCGTATGACGGAGTGTCGAGAATCGCAAGATTTTTGTCCTTGACGCCTTCGCCGGCGATCTTGGCGCCGAATCCGGGATCGAGTTCCCCGGAGAAGCCGTCGCCGTAGAGCGACACCACGACCTTGACGTCGCGGAAGATCGGGTCGTCGGCGAAGATCCGTTTCAGGTAAACGGGAACCACGGCCGTGAACCAGCCGTGGCAGTGCACCACCGTCGGGGTCCAGCGCAGTTTCTTGACCGTTTCCAGTACGCCGCGGGCGAAAAAGATGGCCCGTTCGTCGTTGTCCTGAAAGTAGTTGTCCGCGCCGTCGGTCAGCACCGCCTTGCGCGAGAAGTAGTCGTCGTTGTCGATGAAATAAATCTGTACGCGCGCCGCGGGTATCGACGCCACCTTGATAATCAGCTGGTGGTCGTTGTCGTCGATGATGAGGTTCATGCCCGACAGCCGGATAACCTCATGCAGCTGGTGCCTGCGCTCGTTGATGCAGCCGTAGCGGGGCATGAAGGTGCGGATCTCGTTCCCGCGTTCCTGCATTGCCTGCGTCAGCGCACGGCAAAGCCGGGAACCCTCCGTTTCTGGAAGATAGGGGGTGATCTCCTGACACACGTACAGAATTTTGCTTGCCATGGTTTTGAGGGTTTATATCTGCAAAGGTAGTGAAAAAAAATTAAAGAATGAGCATCGCGTCTCCGTAAGTGCCGAAACGATACCCCTCTTCCTTGGCTACCTTGTAGGCGTTCATCACGGTTTCGTAACCGCCGAAAGCCGCCACCATCATCAGCTGGGTCGAGTAGGGCAGATGGAGGTTGGTCACCATGGCGTCGGCCACGGTGAATTCGTAGGGGGCGAAAATGAACTTGTTGGTCCAGCCTTCCATGGGTTTGATCATGCCGTTGGTCGATACGGCGGTTTCGATCGTGCGCATCACCGTCGTGCCGATCGCCACGACCTTGCGCTCCTGCCGTTTGGCCGCGTTGACCGCTTCGGCGGCGGCCTCCTCGACGAAGAACTGCTCGGAGTCCATCTTGTGCTTCGAGAGGTCCTCGACGTCCACCGTGCGGAAGTTTCCCAGCCCGACGTGCAGCGTCACGAACGTCTTGTCGATGCCCTTGATCTCCATGCGCTTCATCAGGTGTTTCGAGAAGTGCATGCCGGCCGTCGGGGCAGCCACGGCGCCCTCCTTCTCGGCAAAGATGGTCTGGTAACGCTCGGCGTCCTCGGGTTCGACCTTCTCGCGCACCCACTTCGGCAGAGGCGTTTCGCCCAGCGCGAAGAGCGCATGCTTGAACTCCTCGTAGGAGCCGTCGAACAGGAAGCGCAGCGTGCGGCCGCGCGAGGTGGTGTTGTCGATCACCTCGGCCACCAGCAGGTCGTCGTCGCCGAAGTAGAGTTTGTTGCCGATACGGATTTTGCGCGCGGGGTCCACCAGCACGTCCCACAGCCGCAGTTCGCGGTTGAGTTCCCGCAGCAGGAAGATTTCGATTTCGGCGCCGGTCTTCTCCTTGTTGCCGTAGAGGCGTGCCGGGAAAACCTTCGTGTCGTTGAAGACGAACAGGTCCTTTTCGTCGAAATACTCGATGATGTCCTTGAAGATACGGTGCTCGATAGTGCCTTTGGCGCGGTTGATGACCATCAGACGCGACTCGTCGCGATTGTCGGCCGGGTATTTGGCCAGCATTTCGGGTGAAAAGTCATACCCGTACTGCGATAATTTCATAGATGAACGCTCTTTTTTACGTAATGTGGTTCGACATTTTCTGCGTTCGGCGGGGCCTGAAACGCGGTTTTGCCTCTGCCCCGCCTGCCGGAAAGGTTCCGGAAAACAAAGACAGATTATTTTTTATACGCAAAAAAGTCTATTTTGTTTCAAGTTTTTGCAGATTTTCAAGAAATTCGTCCAGCTCATAGGATTTTTCGAGCGTGAAGCCGCCGCTGCGCGTGCGGCGCAGCGAGGTGAGGTGCGCCCCGCTGCGGAGCGCCTGTCCGATCTCGTGGGCCAGCGAGCGGATGTAGGTTCCCTTGCTGCAACGCACGCGGATACGCACCCGCGGCAGGTCGTATTCCACGATCTCCATTTCGTAAATGTTGATCAGCGCCTGGCGTACGGCGACCTCCTCGCCGGCGCGGGCCAGTTCGTAGGCCCGTGTGCCGTCGATCTTCTTGGCCGAGTAGACGGGCGGGGTTTGGAGCCGCTCGCCGGTGAGCGAGGCGAGGGCTTCGGCGACCGCTTCCCGCGTGATGTGCTCCCACGGGTAGGTCCGGTCGATCTCGTGTTCCAGATCGTGGCTCGGGGTCGTGGCGCCCAGCATCACGTCGGCCACATACTCCTTCTCCTCGGCTTGCAGGGCGTCGACGAGTTTGGTGGCGCGGCCGATGCAGACCAGCAGGATGCCCGTGGCCAGCGGGTCGAGCGTCCCGGCGTGTCCGACCTTGATTTTGCGGTAACCCAGCCTGCGGAGCGCGAATTTGATTTTGCGCACCACGTCGGTCGAGGTCCAGCGCAGGGGCTTGTCCACGACGGCGATGTATCCGTCCTCGAAATTGATGCCGCGGAGGTCCAGTGCTTCTTTCATCAGCAGAAATAGCTTGTGATCGACACCAGTCCCGCAACGGTGCAGTAGACGGCGAACCAGATGAGTTTGCCCCGCTTCACGACCTCGATCATGAATTTGCAGGCCAGACATCCCGTGATGAACGATGCGAGGAATCCGGCGATGAGCGGCCCTGCGGCGATACCGGCGGTCAGATCGCCGCTTGTCGCCTGGAGCAGGGTTTCGCCCAGGATCGGAGCCAGCACCATCAGGAACGAGAACTGCGCCACGGCGGCTTTCTTGTTGCCCAGCAGCAGGCCTGTGGCGATGGTCGAACCCGACCGCGAAAGTCCCGGCATGGCGGCGCATGCCTGCGCCAGTCCGATGATCAGGGCGTCGCGGTAGGAGATCGTCTCCTTCTGCCGCGGCTTGGCGTAGTAGGCGAAGGCCAGCAGCGCGGCCGTCACGAGGAGCATCGCGCCCACGACGGCGAGGATGTAGGGTGCGTTGAGCAGGTCGTTGATCCGGTCCTTGAGCAGGAACCCGACGATGCCGATGGGGATCATCGAGAGGACGAGTTTCAGTACGTAGGCCTGCTCTTCGTTGAACCGGCGCGAGAACAGTCCTTTCAGGAGGCGCCAGACTTCGCTCCACAGCACGACGATCGTGCTCAACACCGTGGCGGCGTGGAGCGCCACGTCGAACGTGAGATTTTCTTCGAGTTGTACGCCCAGCACCTCCTTGGCGATCTGGAGATGACCGCTGCTTGAAACGGGCAGGAATTCGGTGATGCCCTGCACGATGCCGAGCAGGATAGCTTGCAGTGTGTCCATTTATTTTTTAGAAAGGGTCTTGAGTTGTCGGCTGTTCCGGTCCGCCGGCCGTTGCCGGGCGGGTCTCCCCGCCGGGACGGCGTTCCGCAACGGGCCGGGAATTACTTGTAACGTCGCATGATCGCATAGATCTCGATGACGAAGCCGCCGATCACGAGGATCGGGGCCAGCGTGATGCGCCTCCACGAGAACATCGCGTAGTTGAATTCGTCGGGCGAGTCGCTGCCTCCGCCGGCCATCAGGACGAAGCCCAAGAGGACGACCGCGAAACCGATCGCCAGCAGGACGTAGTTGCGCCGCGTAAGGGGCATGCGGGGATTTTCCGGTACGGGGTCCTGCGCGTTCTTCTGTTCGTTTTTCATTTAATAAAGGTATATCTTGTTCGACTTCATGTTGATGAATTTGTTGAGGGCCGCAAAGGTGAAAAGCCCCGAGATGATGATGCCGCCCGCAATCATCGAGCCGAGGATGATGGCGATTTTGCCGGCTTCGGCAATGGTCATCAGTTCGGGGACCGCCTCGTTCAGTCCGTAGACGGCCAGACCGAACAAGGCCGAGGCGGCCGTGCCGGCCAGGATTCCCTGCGTGAGGCTGCTTCCGAGAAAGGGCCGCATGATGAACCACTTGGTGGCCCCGACCAGCTTCATCGTGTTGATCAGGTAGCGTTTCGAAAAGATCGCCAGCCGGATGGTGTTGCTCAGCAGGATCAGCGAAATGACCAGCAGCGCGCCGCCGAAGAGCAGCAGCACGAGGCGTATCTTGTTCACCGTGGCGTGCAGCCGCTCGGCCATCAGCGCCGGGTACGACACGCGGTCGACGCCTTCGATGCGTCCGGCGGCGGCGATGAACGAGTCGAGCAGCTCCTTGTCGGAGGATGCCGACGTGAGCGTGAGTTCGAACGAATCCAGCAGCGGGTTCTCCGGCAGGATCTCCTCGAACGAACTGCCGAACATCTTGCGGAACTCCTCCTCCTCGGCTTTCTCCTCCTTGGCGGAGTAGGCGATCGTCGCGACCATCTCCTCGGCGGTCAGGCGTTTGCTGATGGTCTCTTTCTGCGCCTCCGAAAGCCCGTTCTTCAACTCCACGGTGACGGCGATGCTCTCCTGGAGCGTGTCGGCGACCTTCAGCGCCGCGACCATCAGGTAACCCACCGATCCCAGCAGGAACAGCACGAGCGTGATGCTCACCGTCGACACGATGTAGGAGTTGCGGACCTTTCGCTTCAGTCTTTTATCGTCTTTCATGGCGTTTGTCGTGATAATGGCAAATTTCGGGCTTCCCTTGGTGCCGCGAATCGGAAATAGGCCGGCTGTGTCCGATCCGCAACCCCTGCGCGAAACCCGAAATTTTACGCACGCTGACGATAAACGGGTTTGCGCGGGTCGCCCTTTTTATTTCTCTTTTTCCGTTCTTTTTCTAAAACAATAGGCCAGCGCCGCGACGGCTCCCAGCAGGATCGCGAGCGACGCCGCGAGCGTCACGCCTTCGACGGCCGTCCAGCCCGGTGCGCGGAACCGCCATTCGACGGTGTGCGTGCCGGCGGGCAGCGTCATCGCCCGCAGGACGTAGTCGGCCCGGAAGTAGGGGCTTTCCTCGCCGTCGACATAGGCCTTCCAGCCCTGGTCGTAAAAAATCTCCGAGAACACCGCCACCGCCTCTTCGGGGAGCGTGTATTCGTATTTGAGGTAGTTCGGGCGGTACTCCGTGAGCTCGATCCGGGCGGAGGCGTAGATGCCGAGGGGCATGGGCCGCGATGCGCTCTTCGCCGGATTCTGCCCCGACACCACCGCTGTCGTGCGGAGGTCCGTCTTGCCCAGCAGGTCGATTTCCGCCTGCGCCGAGGGGGCGTAGATGACGCTGTCGACGAACCACGCCGCTCCGAAGGCCGTCGTGCGGCGCTGCGCTTCGGGCTGCCCCTCCTTGCCCGGAACGATCAGGTAGCGCGTGTTGAGCATGTCGAGCACTCCGTCGTCGGCGTTGGAAAGGTAACGGTCGATCAGATCCTGGTAGCGGGCCAGCTTCGCCCCGTGGTAACCGCCCACCGAGCGGTGGAAATAGGAGGTCGTGGCGTCGTTGAAGGGGCTGACCGTGAGGTTCAGCACCCGGTAGCCCGGGTCCTTGTCCTGCATGATCGCCTTGTCGGCCGCCGAGGCCGTCACCTGGTTGCGGCGCGGCGAGACGAAATTCTCCGACGAGAGGAACCGCAGGTCGACCGGCACGAGGTCCAGCAGCATCACGCCCGCGAGCAGGCCCGTCAGTACGTATCGGTTGATCCGGCGCAGGGCGAACAGCGCCACGCCGCCCGCCGCCAGCAGGATCATCACGAGCGAACGCCATGCGTCGGCCCGCATCATCGCCGCGCGGTCGGCGGCCATCGCGTCGGCCGTCGCTTCGGCCCATTCGATGTCCATTCCGCGGTCGATGTACGACCGCATGTTGTTGCTTTCGAAGATGTGACGGAACGTATCGGTCATATAGTCCGCGCTTTCGGCGCGTCCGAAGTCGAAGAGCGAACCTCCGGCGACGGCCAGCAGCAGGCACGCTCCCCCGGTGATTCCCGCAGCCCATGCCAGCGCGCGCAGCAGCCGTTCGCGGGGAATCTCCCCCTTCCAGAGCCGCATCAGGGCCAGCGCCCCCAGCAGCGGCACGGCCCATTGCACGACGACGAGCGTCATCGAGACGGTGCGGAATTTATTGTATCCGGGCAGGTATTTGAACGCGAATTCGGTGAACCCCATCAGGTTGCGGCCCCAGGCCAGCAGAATCATCACGACGCATGCGGCGATGATCCACCATTTGTTGCGCCCCCGGGCCAGCGCGATGCCCAGCGCGGCGAGGAACACCGCCGCGGCGCCCAGATAGGTCGGGCCGCCCGTGTAGGGCTGCGTGCCCCAGTAGGCCGAGAGCTGCTGCGCTGCGCCGCGCAGACCGTAGTCGTTCAGCACGGCCGCCGTCTGTCCGTCGGCCGGGAAGGTCGTGCCCGATTCGCGGCCCATGAAGTCGGGTACGAGCAGGTTGAGGGTCTCGGCCTTGCCGTAGCTCCACGCCGTCGCATAGTCGAGCGCGAGGCCGTTTTTCGAGGTTTCGGCCGTCGCGGCAAGCTCCGATCCGCCGCGGATGGTCTCCTTCGAGTGGCGGGCCGTGTACCACAGGGGCGAGAAATTCGATCCTACGGCCAGGATGCCCGCCGCGACGAGCGCCGCGGTGCGCAGGGAAAAATCGCGCAGGCGTCCCTCCCTGAAAGAAAGGATTCCTTCGCTGATCCAGAATGCGGCCATCGCCACGAGGAAATAATAGGTGATCTGCGGGTGGTTGGCGCCGATTTCGAGCGACGCCGCAAGCCCCGTGAGCGCCGCGCCGCACCAGACGTTGCCCCGCAGGGTCATCCACGCGCCGCTCATCATCAGCGGAGCGTAGACCAGCGCCCACATTTTCGTGACGTGCCCCGCGCCGATGATCAGCAGGAAGTAGGTCGAAAGCCCGTAGGCCAGCGCCGCGACGATGCCCACCCACGGGTTGATCCCGACGATCAGCAGCATGAGCCACATCGAGACCATGGCGAAAAACAGGAATCCGGCGGGCGTGTCGATGATCTTCACCACCTGTCCGACGGTCCGCTTCACCAGCTGGGCCGGATAGGCCACGTTGATCAGGTAGGCCGGCATGCCGCCGAACATGCCGCCCGTCCACTGCGGGTCTTCGCCCGTCGCGGCGCGCATGTCGCTGATATCCTTGGCCATGCCTTCGTATTGGATGACGTCGTGCTGGGGCAGCGCTTCGCCCCGGAACTGCGGGGCGAAATAGGCGGCGCTCACCACGAAAAAGAGTGCGAAGGCCGCCAGGGCCGGCAGCAGTTTTGATCTTATAGTGTTCGAAAAATCCATTCCAGCGTGTCTTAACCGATTGCCAAAGGTACGAAAAAACATTGACAGTCCGTGTCTTCATTGCGAAAAATGACTATCTTTGCTAATATAATCGGAAGCGATTTACGACCTCACTTTAAGTCGTTTACGAGAGCGCAAAAATTACGAGGGTTAAAATCAG
>OHNR01000276.1_pt1 | contig 13236 bp, 11 predicted proteins | sample 1569651 | NCBI WGS metagenome assembly OHNR01 (sample SAMEA3879502, study PRJEB24766) | human gut metagenome | biome: human-associated habitat; feature: feces | place: USA | collected 1985/1987 | reverse complement strand
TGAAAAGCTGGCCCGTGAGCTGGTGGAGCAGCGCAAGGCCGAGGAAAAGGCCAAGGCCAACGCCCCTGTTACCAAGGTCTCCCTGGAGGATCTGTTCAGCCAGATCCAGGCCGGTGAGATGAAGAATCTGAACATCATCGTCAAGGCCGACGTTCAGGGCTCTGTGGAGGCCGTGAAGGCGTCTCTGGAGAAGCTCAGCAACGACGAGGTCCGGGTCCGGGTCATCCACGGCGGCGTGGGCGCCATCAACGAGTCCGACGTGATGCTGGCCTCCACGTCCCAGGCCATCATCGTGGGCTTCAACGTCCGCCCCGACAACGCTGCCCGGGATTCCGCCGCCCGCGCCCATGTGGATATGCGGATGTACCGCGTGATCTATGACGCCATCAACGAGATTGAGTCCGCCATGAAGGGCATGCTGGCCCCCAAGTTCCGGGAGGCTCTGCTGGGCCATGCGGAGGTCCGCCAGACCTACAAGGTCTCCGGCGTGGGCACCGTGGCCGGCTGCTATGTCCAGGACGGCAAGCTCCAGCGCAAGGACTGCCAGGTCCGCCTGGTCCGGGACGGTATCGTCATCCACGAGGGTGTCCTGGCCTCTCTGCAGCGGTTCAAGGACTCCGTCAAGGAGGTGGCCGCAGGCTACGAGTGCGGCCTGTCCATCGAGAAGTTCAACGACATCAAGGAAGGGGATATTGTTGAAGCCTTCACCATGGAGGAAATCCCCCAGTAAATCCGAATCACATAACCCAGAGGGCGGGCGCTTCGCCTGCCCTCTTTTCATCTTATCGAAAACGAAAGGAGACCGCCTATGGCATCCAACCGTATCGCCCGCATCAACGACGCCATCCAGAAGGAGCTTTCCGCCCTGCTGCGCACCGTCAAGGACCCCCGGGTGTCCGAGGGTATGCTGACCATCACCCATGTGGACACGACGAGCGACCTGCGCTATTCGCGCATTTACGTGAGCGTTCTCGAAAAGTCGCTCGAAAAGGACGTCATTCGCGGTCTCAAGAGCGCGGCGGGCTATCTCCGGCGCGAGCTGGGCGCGAACATGTCGCTGCGCTACACGCCGGAGCTGCAGTTCATCGCGGACGACTCCATCGAATACGGCGCGCACATCTTAGAGATGCTGCGCGACCCGCGCGTGGTGAAGCCCGCGAACCCCGAAAACGAAACACTGAACACGGAGGATGAGCAGGAATGACCGTTTCCGAAGTCGCGGCATACCTCCGCGCGCACGACAAGTACCTCATTCTCACCCATCGCCGTCCGGACGGCGACACGCTCGGCTGCGCTGCGGCGCTGTGCGCCATGCTGCGCCAGATGGGCAAGACCGCGGGCATCCTCTATAACCGCGAGACGACCGAGCACTTCGAGCAGTACGTCGAGCAGTATTGGGTCGCGGACGATTTTGACTATGAGACGGTCGTCTCTGTCGACCTCGCCGCGCTGAGCCTGTTCCCCGACAACGCCGAGATGTTCAAAACGCGCGTCGACCTCGCCATCGACCATCACCCGAGCTACGAGGGCTTCGGCAAAGAGAGCTGCGTGCACCCCGAATGCGCCGCCTGCGGCGAAATTCTGTGCGAACTCGCACAGGAATTAGGACAGCTCACACCCGAAGTCGCGCTGCCGCTCTATGTCGCCGTGTCGACCGACACGGGCTGCTTTGTCTACTCCAACGTCACGGCGAACACGCACCGCGTGGCCGCGGCGCTGATGGAGACGGGCATCGACTATAAAGCCGCCAACAAGCTGCACTTCCGCACAAAGAGCAAAAAGCGCCTGGCGCTTGAGGGAGAGCTGCTGCGCACGATGGAATTCTACGACGAGGACCGCGTCGTCATCGTCGCCGTGCCGCAGTCCTTACAAAAGAGCATGGCGCTTTCCGAGGCCGACATGGAAGACCTTGCGTCCCTCGGCGGCTTGGTCGAGGGCACGGACTGCGCTGTGACGATGAAGGAAACGAAGGACGGCGCGTGGAAGGTCAGCGTGCGCACAGGCGCGCGTGTCAACGCGACGCTCGCCTGCTCGTTCCTCGGCGGCGGCGGACACCGCGCGGCGTCCGGCTGCCTCATTGAGCACGCGGACTATGAGACCGCGCGCGCCATGATCCTGAACGCCATCGCCGAAGCGGTGGCGGAAGAGGCATGAGCACGATCCGCAAGGCAGCGCGCGCCGATTTGGACGCGGTGTGCCGCATTTACGACCAGATCCACACGGCAGAGGAGCGCGGCGAGGCCGCGATCGGCTGGCAGCGCGGCGTGTATCCCGAGCGTGAGACAGCGGAGGCCGCGCTCACGCGCGGCGACCTTTTCGTGCAGGAGCAGAACGGTGAGATCGTCGGCACGGCCATTCTCAACCAAACGCAGGTCGATTCCTACGCGGGGGCGAACTGGCGCTATGACGCGCCGGACAGCGAGGTCATGGTGCTGCACACGCTCGTCATCGACCCCGAGGCCAAATCGCGCGGCCTTGGCCGCGAGTTTGCGGCATTTTACGAGGGCTATGCCCTCGCGCACGGCTGCCGGTACCTTCGCATCGACACGAACGCGCGCAATGCGCGCGCCCGCCGCTTCTATCAAAAGCTCGGCTACGCCGAGATCGGCGTCGTGCCGTGCACGTTTAACGGTATCGCCGGTGTGCAGCTCGTGCTGCTTGAAAAGCGGCTGCCGCCGCTGCGACAAATCACGGCGGACGAAGCGCCGCGCCTGCGCGCGTGCGTGCAGGCCTTGTCCGAGCACCACAACCGCGTGTCCGTGAATTTCAAGGGCAGCTATCCGAGCCGGCCCTATGATAAAACGCTGTCGCTTTTTGCACAGGCGCTGGAAGAAAACGTCTCGCGCATCGCGGTCATCGAAGAGGACAGCGGGATCGTCGGCTTCTGCAAGGTCGACCTGCACGGAGACGGCACGGGCAAGCTCGACTACCTCGTCGTTCTGCCGCAGTGCCGCGGCAGGAAATACGGCAAGGCCCTGATGGACTGGGCGATGGCGGTATTTTCGGGCAGCGGCGTCCGGAAGATCGAAGTCAAGGTGGTCGACGGCAACGACGCCGTCCACCTCTACGAGAAATACGGCTTTCGCATGAACGCGCATATCTTGGTGCGCGGAGAGTAGAAAGAGAACTGCGTTTTGCCTGCCGGCAAAACGCTTGTACGGCGCAAAAGCGCCGAAGGCTTGGCGCAAAGGAGGCCATTTATGCCCAACGGCATTGTAATTATTGATAAGCCCCAGGGCTGGACGAGTATGGATGTGTGCGCCAAGCTGCGCGGCATTTTGCATGAAAAGCGCGTCGGCCACGCGGGGACGCTCGACCCCATGGCGACGGGTGTTCTGCCCGTGTTCGTCGGGCAGGCGACCAAGGCCGTCTCCTTTGCCGAGGGCGGGCAAAAGGTCTACGAGGCCGTTTTACAGCTCGGCCTTGTGACCGACACGCAGGATACGACCGGCAAAACGCTCGAAGAGCGCGCCGTGACCGTCACGGAGGACGAGGTGCGCGCGGCGCTGCCGCGCTTTCTCGGCGAGATCGAGCAGATCCCGCCGATGTACTCGGCCATCAAGGTAAACGGCCAGAAACTCTACGACCTCGCCCGTCAGGGTCGTGAGGTCGCGCGCAAGCCGCGCAGAATCACGATCTTCGACCTTACGCTGACGCAGAATTTGGGAAACGGGCAGTATGCCCTGCGCGTCGTTTGCTCGAAGGGCACCTACATCCGCACGCTGTGCCACGATTTGGGTCAAGCGCTCGGCTGCGGCGGCTGCATGGCGGCGCTGCGCCGCACGGAAGCGTCAAACTTCCGCATCGACGAGGCCGTGACGCTCGAGGACGTCGCGCGCGAGGGCGAAGCACTGCTCCGCCCCACGGACAGCCTGTTCCGGCAGTATCCGGCCTACACCATCCCGAGCGCCGAGCAGGAGCGCAAGTGCCTCTGCGGCAATTCCCTGCGTGCAAAGCTCCCCGACGGGCTGTACCGCGTCTACGGGCGCGACGGGGCGTTCCTTGCCCTGTCGGAGGCGAAGGACGGCACGCTCACCTCGAAACGAAATTTTTTCAGCGTGTGACGCTGACGCAAAAAGGAAACCGAAACTATGAATGAATCCACAGTCATCGCCCTGGGCTTTTTCGACGGGGTGCATATCGGGCACGGCGAACTGCTCAAAATGGCGGTGCGCCGCGCACAGGAGCGCGGCTTCCGCTCCGCGGCGTTCACGTTTGACCGCTCGCCGCGCGAGTTCGTCACGGGAAAGCCCGTGCCGCTGCTGACAACGCCGTCTGAGCGCGCGCATATCATCCGCACGCAGTACGGCGTGCAGGAGGTCTTTGTCGAGCCGTTCGACCAAAGCATGATGACCATGCCGTGGGAGGACTTTATCTCTGAGCTTCTCGTCAGGAAGTATCACGCGGTGCACCTTGTCGCGGGACACGACTTCCGCTTCGGCCACAAAAATGAGGGCGATGTGGAAAAGCTCAGAAGTTACTGCGCCGCCCACGGCCTCGGCTGCGACATCATCCCGCGCGTCGAAAAAGACGGTGTGACCGTCTCTTCAACTTATATCCGCTCGCTTCTGGAAGCAGGCGAGGTCAGGCGCGCCGCGGAATTTCTCGGCCATTATTTTTCCGTGGAGGGCACGGTGCGCCACGGCGAGGGCATCGGCAAAAAAGCCCTTTTCCCGACGGCAAACCTCATCCCCGAAGAGCACATCATCGCCTTGAAGCGCGGCGTGTACGCCACGCGCGCGCATCTGCCGAATGGTGAGACATGTGTGGGCGTGACGAACGTCGGTGTGCGGCCGACGGTGAGCGACAAGAACACCGTGACGATCGAGACATATCTTGTCGGCTTCGATGGCGACCTGTACGGGCAGAAATTACAGCTCGACTTTTTCGACTACCTGCGCGAGGAGAAGAAGTTCTCCTCCACGCAGGAGCTGCACGACATGATCGCGCAAAACGCCCGCGAGGCAGAAATGATCGTCAAATAAGCATCAACGTGAACGAGAGAACCGGCAGTTTTCAAAACTGCCGGTTCTTTTTTTTGCGCGTGTATTTCCCGACAGGCTTTTTCTTTCCGCTCGTTTACAATAATCCCCGACACAATAAATCGACGCACAGGGAGGGGACAGGCTGTGAAGGTGATTGAGCTGCTCAAAAGCAAGGAATGGTCCGGAAAGGTCATCGACTGCGTGCTGCGCTTTGCGCTCTCGTTCGCGCTTGCGCTTGCGCAGGTGTTCGGCGGCTACGCGCCGCTCGCGCTCGGCATGATCGGCGCATCGGGCGCAGGATTGCGGGGGGTGAGCGCGCTCATCGGCGCGTCGGCGGGCGCTGTGCTGTTTCTGCCGTTTTCGCACGCGCTGCGGACCTTCGCCGCGGGCGTTCTGATCTTCACGGCGAACAACGCGTTTTTCGATCTGAAACTCTACAAAAAGCGGGCGTTTCTGCCGCTGCTGTGCGCGGGGATGATGTTCTCCGTCGAGTTTGTCTACGTCTTACGCGACGGCGTGGGCGAGGCGGCAAACTGCCTGATGGCGCTGCTGCTGTGCGCGCTCGGCGCGATGAGCGGCCGCGCGCTTTTGTCGACCGGCGACAAGGAAAAGGAGGACCACCCCTACGCGCCGCTTTTCATCCTGCTCGGCGTGCTGATGGCCGCGTCCTCGTTCGAAACGGCGGACGGTTTTGCGCCGGGGCGCATCCTCTCGATGCTGGCGGTGCTGCTGTTCGCCTTTGAGCGCGGCAGCGCGTTCGCCATTCCGGCGGCGCTGTGCATCGGGCTGGGGATGGACCTCGGCGCGGGGGGCGGCAGCTTTGTCCACGCGGCGTCATATGCGTTTTCCGCGGTGCTGGTGAACGTCACAGCGCGGGGCAACCGCGTGGCCTCGGCGCTGTGGTTTGCGCTGAGCATTCTGTGCTTTGCCCTGCCGATGAACGCGCACGCGGGGCTTGTGCTGCTCTACGAGGGGCTGGCGGCGACGCTGTTATTCCTGCTGATCCCGTCGCGGTTCCTGCGCGGCAAGCGCCTTTGCAGCGACGAGGCCGCGCAGGAGGACGCCGCCGTGCGCAGAAAGATCGCGGCCTCTGCCGCGGCGCTGCGCGAGCTTTACGACAGCATCGCCCGTCCGCGCACGCTGACGGAGGAAAATCCCGCCGCCATCTTCGACCGCGCGGCGGAAAAGGTCTGCCGCGGCTGTGCGCTGTGCAGCTACTGCTGGGAAAAGGAGTATCAGCGCACCTATACCGCGCTCAACGACGCGACGGCGGCGCTGCTGCGCCGCGGGCAGGGCAGGGGCGAGGATTTCCCCTCGTACTTTTCCGAGCGGTGCATCCATTTTTCGTCGTTTTTGTCGGCCGTGAACGGCGAGCTGCGCGCCTATCTTCTGCGGCGGCAGTACCGGCGGCTGCTGGAGGACGACCGCGCGAAGGCCGCGTCGCAATACGCCCAGCTCTCCGAGCTCATGCAGAGCGCGGCGGACGGCGCGCTGCGCCCCGTATCGACGCAGCCGGTGCATTCTTATGAGATCGGTCTTTCGCTGCGTCCCAAGCGCGGGGAACGCGTGAGCGGCGACAGCGCCGCCCACTTTGAGACCGAGGACGGCACGCTCTGCCTGCTGCTCTCCGACGGCATGGGCTGCGGCGAGGCGGCGCAGCGCGAATCCGCCATGGCGGTGCGGCTTTTGGAGCGCTTCCTGCGCGCGGGCATCGACGCGCCGCCCGCGCTCAAGACGCTCAACAGCGCATTGTCTCTTCGCGCCGAGTCGACCGACAGCTTTACGACAGTCGACCTGCTGACGCTTTCGCTCCAGACGCTCGAGGGCGAGCTCTACAAGTACGGCGCGGCGCCGAGCTATCTAAAGCGCGGAGGCACGGTGCGCCGCGTGACCTGCTCGTGCCTGCCCGCGGGCTTGCAGGAGGGCTCGCCCCCGCCGGAGGCGACGCATATCAAGCTCTCGCCGGGGTGCTTTTTCGTAATGCTCTCCGACGGCGTGGCCGACTCGCTTGACGACGAATGGCTGCAAAACCTGCTTGCAGGCTGGGAGGGACATGATCCCCAGCAGCTCGTCGCGGCGATCTTGGCCGACAGTATGGAAAAGCGCGGCGGCACGGACGACGCGGGTGTTCTGGCGCTCTACATTCCCGAGGATTCGGGCGGCGCGCAGGCGGTCTGAACGCAGCAAAAATTTTTGCTCTTCCCGTATAGCGCCCGCCGCGGCGGGCATACTGGAGGCAGAATGTTTTTCCATCGGGAGGTGCTGCTTTCAATATGGTCAAGGGAACATCGCGGAGAGTGATCGTGGTCGACTCGCCGGATACGGAGCTTTTTGAACAGGCCATTTTCATCGTGCGCAACGACGCCATAAACCGAAACGGCGTCACGGCGCAGCGATTGGTAGACGAAGCCTGCCGCGTGGCGCGCACCTGCGGCCGCACGGCGACATGCAGCAAGCGCAGCTTTTTTAGGCGCGGCTCGCCCGCGCTGTGGGGCTGCATCGGCGCGGGCGGCATCGCGCTGGCATGGTTACTCAGCGTACTCATTTAGTCCATTGTTTTTTCTCCTCCGTTTTTGGGGCGCGGCGAAATTGCTGCGCCCGATTTTTTTGCGCAAAACGGCAAATCAGCGCAAATTTTTAATTTACAAGCGGTTATCAATAGACTATACTATAACCTACCGTATTTTATTTGACGAGGTTATTGCCATGAATGCTGACTTTTCCCGCACCCTTGCCCTGCTGCGGCAGGAAAAGGGGATCTCCCAGCGCAAGGCCGCGAAAGAGCTCGGCATTTCGCAGGCGCTTTTGTCCCACTATGAAAACGGCATCCGCGAGCCGGGGCTCGCGTTCGTCAAAAAGGCGTGCAACTACTACCACGTCTCGGCGGACTATCTGCTCGGGCGCACGCTCGATCGCGACGGCGGCATGATCGACGCCGAATCGCTCTACGATTCGAGCGATGAAAAGGGCACGCTGCGCGGCAGCATCGCCGCCACGCTGCAAAAGAAGATGCTCGTCAACACCGCGGGCGTCCTCTTCGAGCTGCTGGGCAAGACGAACGACCGCACGCTCATCACGTCGGCAGGAAGCTACCTTGGCGGCGCGTTCTACCAGCTCTACCGCGCGCTGCACCGCGCAAGCGGCGGGAAAGAGGGGTACTTCGGCTTAGATGCCACGGCCTACCAGTCCGGCGCGGTGGATGCGCAGATGCGCGCGGACTACATCGCCTACGCCTCCTCGCTCGCGCAGCTTTCCGAAAAGGACGGCGCGTTCGCCTCTATGGAGGATGAAGCGCTCGCGTCCCTCTACCCCGGCCTCATGCAGAGCGTGACGCAGGTACTCCACAGCACCGAAGAAAAGACGAATTCCCTGCTCGGCAGGAAATAAGAATTTCCCCTGCGGCAAAACGCCTGGACGCGCCATTTGGCGCGCGGCGCCGCCTTGCCGACAACAAACAGGAGCAACAGCTATGAACGAAAAGAACATCCGAAATTTTTCCATCATCGCGCATATCGACCACGGCAAGTCGACGCTGGCGGATCGGCTTCTTGAAAAGTGCAACGCCGTTTCTGCGCGCGAGATGGAGGACCAGATCCTCGACAACATGGACTTGGAGCGCGAGCGCGGCATCACGATCAAGGCCCGCGCCGTCACGTTCGATTACACCGCCGCCGACGGGCAGGTCTACACGCTCAATTTGATCGACACGCCGGGCCATGTCGACTTCAACTACGAGGTCTCACGTTCGCTTGCGGCGTGCGAGGGCGCGCTGCTCGTCGTCGATGCCTCGCAGGGCATCGAGGCACAGACGCTCGCAAACACGTATCTCGCGATGGAGCACGACCTTGAAATTCGCCCCGTGCTCAACAAGATCGACCTGCCCGCCGCCGACCCCAAGCGCGTCAAGCAGGAGATCGAGGACATTTTAGCCATCCCCGCCGAGGATGCGCCCGAAATCTCCGCCAAGCAGGGCATCAACATCGACGCGGTGCTCGAAGACATCGTGCAGAACCTTCCCTGCCCGCAGGGCGACCCGAACGCGCCGCTTCAGGCGCTGATCTTCGACAGCTATTACGACGCCTACCGCGGCGTCATCGTCTACATGCGCTTGAAGCAGGGCACGATCAAGCCCGGCATGGAGGTCAAGATGATGGCCACGGGCGCAACGTTCAAGGTGCTCGAATGCGGCTTGATGCGCCCGCTGGGTCTGGAGCCTGCGAAGCAGTTAGAGGCCGGTCAGGTCGGCTACTTCACCGCAAGCATCAAGGACGTGCATGAGACGCAGATCGGCGACACGGTCACAGGCGTCGAGCATCCCGCGAGCGAACCGCTGCCGGGCTACCGCAAGGTGCGCTCGATGGTCTACTGCGGCATTTACACCGAGGACGGCAGCAAATACCCGGATCTTCGCGACGCGCTGGAAAAATTGCAGCTCAACGACGCTTCGCTGACGTTTGAGCCGGAATCATCCGTCGCGCTGGGCTTCGGCTTCCGCTGCGGCTTCCTCGGCATGCTGCACATGGAGGTCATTCAGGAGCGGTTGGAGCGCGAATTTGACTTAGACCTCGTCACCACGCTCCCGAGCGTCATCTACGAGGTCTACAAGACCGACGGCACGATGGTACGCGTCGACAACCCGCACAACTACCCCGACCCCGCGCACATCGAGCGTGCCGAGGAGCCCTACGTCAAGGTGACGATCGTCACGCCGCCCGATTACGTCGGCAATATCATGCCGATGTGTCAGGACCGCCGCGGCGAGTTCAAGGACATGCAGTACCTCGACACCTACCTTGTCGAGATGCATTACGAAATGCCGCTCAACGAGATCATCTACGACTTTTTCGACACGCTCAAGGCCAACACCAAGGGTTACGCCTCGCTCGACTACGAGCTCTCCGGCTACCGCCCGAGCGAGCTCGTCAAGGTCGATATCCTGCTCAACGGCGATCAGGTGGACGCGCTGTCGTTCATCGCGCACCGCGACAAGGCCTACGCCCGCGCGAGAAAGCTGTGCGAAAAGCTCAAGGACAACATTCCCCGCCAGCTCTTTGAGATCCCCATTCAGGCGGCCATCGGCGGGCGCATCATCGCGCGCGAGACCGTCAAGGCCATGCGCAAGGACGTTTTGGCCAAGTGCTACGGCGGCGATATCAGCCGAAAGAAGAAACTGCTCGAAAAGCAGAAGGAGGGCAAAAAGAAAATGCGCTCGCTCGGCACCGTGCAGGTGCCGACAGAGGCGTTCCTCGCTGTCCTCAAGCTGGATGAATAAGAAAACCACGATCAGAAAGACAGTAAAGGAGTGCGATCAGATATGCTTTTGGATCATTATGTCAGTGCCATGGACAGCTGGAAAGGGCGCATCGACAGCGAGACCGATTACGACGCGTTTCGCTGGCACCAGTGGGTGCAGCCCATCGACCTGAACGACGGCAGCGCGCCGTTCACCGGCAAGCTCGGCTTTGCTTTCATCGGCTTTTGCAGCGACAAGGGCGTCGCGCGCAACAAGGGCCGCACGGGCACGGCGCTCGCGCCGGACTTTGTGCGCGGCCAGATGTCGGGCCTTCCCTGCACGTTCTCGCAGGAGGTCAAGCTCTACGACGCGGGCGATATCATCTGCGATGAAATTTCGCTCGAAGAGGGCCAGCGCGAGCTGGGCTGCGCCGTGGAGGAAATTCTGCGCCGGAACCTGTTCCCCATCGTGCTCGGCGGCGGCCACGAGACGACGTTCGGCCACTTCCAGGGCCAGCATAACTTCTTAAAGGACAAGGGCAAGACGCCGGAGCTCGGCATCGTCAACTTTGACGCGCACTTCGATCTGCGCCCGTACGACATGGGCAACTCGTCCGGCACGATGTTCCGCCAGATGGCGGATGTCTGCAAGGCCGAGGGCACACCGTATCACTATTTCCCCATCGGCATCCAGCAGCACAGCAACACCGTGAGCCTCTTCAAAAAGGCCGAGGAGCTCGGCGTCGACTATGTGCTCGCCAAGGATTTACAGGCCTCGAACTTAGAGTCCATCCTTGAGCGCATGGACCAGTTTCTCTATCAGTGCGACGATACGTACATCACCGTCTGCTCGGACGTCTTCTCGTCCGCGTTTGCCCCGGGCGTCAGCGCGCCGCAGTCGCTCGGCCTCGACCCCGAGATCGTGCTGCCGCTCATCAAGCATGTGCTGCGCACGCGCAAGGTCCGCGGGTTCGACATCTGCGAGATCTCCCCGCGGTTCGACCAGGATAATACGACCGCCAACCTCGGCGCGGTCATTATTTTTGCGGTGGTCAATACATTGTGCAGGCTCAATGGTTTGAGCATCTGAAATTTCAGCGCGCCAGCGCTGCTCCTTATTCCCCTGCGCCGCGCAGGGGAGCGGACAAAGGGGGATACTCTCTTTCACAAAAGAGAGTATCCCCCTTTTGATCCCCCGAGAGAAAGGTTTTCCATTGCAGGCGAGCAGCTTGAAGAGTTGCGGCGCTTGCCGATTGCACTACCTGCGCGCGGCGCTGCCGCGTTTAGTTCTGCTATACGATTTGGTGCGCTTTCATTATCCGCTGCCGCTCTGCTGATCTTGTTTTGGTGCAGCCTAATCACCTGCCACCGACAACGCATGCTATTTCGATAGTGCGTACTGCGGCGAGCGCCAGCAATGCTAAACAATCCAAAGTAGGCGGAAATTGCTGAAGACTGCCGAATCGCAGGCAAAGCGGCAGCGGAGATAGAAGTAAGACAAATCGTTTAGATTCATCACTTGGCAGGCACTCCCATTCCAGAGGCATAAAAGTCATTCAAGCCAGAGACTGCCAATCAAAAGCCTTTCTCCTGGGGTTCCAAAGGGGATATTCTCTTTCGCGAAAGAGAATATCCCCTTTGATTCGTGCAGCGCCGACGGCGCTGCCTTCCCCTCCGCACCTGTTCGGAAACAACGCTCCACAATGTGGAGCTTTTTTAACGCATGGGTCATTTTGTCCGCTTGAGGCAATACCAATTCCATGCTATACTTATCGTTAAGAAAACGACAAATTCAAAGGAGAACTGCATGGAGAGCATTTTTGAAAAACGTCTTACCGTCACGCCCGACTACTGTGACGCGTCGGGCGCGCTGTCGCCGTTGGCGGCGTTTACGATTTTTCAGGGCATCGCAGCGCAGCACGCGGAGGTGCTGGGCGTCGGCAGCAGCGCGATGGCGAAAAAGGGTGAATTCTGGCTCACGGTCCACACGCGCGTCGATCTCTTTGAGCGCGCGTACCTGATGGACGAACTCACGGTGCGCACGTGGGCGGAGGCGTGCAGCGAGCGCGACGTACGCACGTACCGCAGTTACACACTCTCGCGCGGTGAGGCGGTCATTGCCCGCGGCAAGACCGAGTGGGCCATCTTAGGACCGGAGCAGAAGATCATCCGCTTTGGCGACTCGGGCTTTCCGAAGGACTACCCCTTCCCCGCCGAGACGGCCATCCCCGAAAAATTGCAGCGCTTCCATGAAAAGTTTGAGGACGCCGACCTTTTCTCGCACTACGCCGTGCGGTCGACGGACATCGACCTCGGCCACCACATGAACAACGTGGCCTATGTGCGCCTGCTGCTCGACTGCTTTTCGGCAAAGGAGCTCGCGAGCGGTAATATTCAATCGGTCGAGCTACACTACTCAACGCCGTGCTTCGAGGGTGAGGCACTGACGGTCTACAAGAAGTCACTCGATGACGGCACGTGCCGCATCGGCATCGTCAAGCCGGACAGCAAAACCGCCTCGCAGGCGTGCGTAACGTTCAAAAAGTAAGGATGCGGCGGCAGTAAAATACTTTTTACAGGGCCTTACGATGGGGCTTGCATACGTCGCGCCCATCGGGCTGCAAAATTTATTCGTCATCAACTCGGCGCTGACGCACACGCGAAAGTGCGCACTTTTGACGGCGCTCATCGTCATCTTTTTCGACGTGACGCTGCCCGCGGCGCAGAGCGCGTCGTTTATCAGCGGCGTGGCGCTCGCGTCCTGCCTGTGGTTCACGGGGCTGACGCTGCTCATCTCGCTTTTCAGCGACAATTTCACGCCCAAAACGCTCGTTGTCATCAACAAGGTCTGCGGCGCGGTGATCATCTTCTATGGCTGCAAGCTGCTGTGGAGCTTTGTGAAGCTCATGGGTTGGCTTTGATCCGCCGGGACGAGGCAATATACAGGGGGATGGCTGCCAGCTGGGCCGCCACCGAATGCCCCGCAAACACGAAAATGGCAAAAGGGGGCGGACAGCAC
>OHNR01000258.1_pt1 | contig 13712 bp, 9 predicted proteins | sample 1569651 | NCBI WGS metagenome assembly OHNR01 (sample SAMEA3879502, study PRJEB24766) | human gut metagenome | biome: human-associated habitat; feature: feces | place: USA | collected 1985/1987 | reverse complement strand
CCCCTTTCGAGAAGGATATTTAGGGAAAGGTCCGCGTTACAGACGCAGACACATACCGCGAATAAGCGACCCTCGGATTCGATGCTGCAACCGTCAAAAAAAGATACATCGAAAGATATGAGTAACCTGCGAAATAGAAATGTACGATTATATGCTACAATCGTTTAAGGGACATACGGACCAGATCCTCCACCGAAGCTCCGGGATTTTCCCGAGCAACGATTTTTACGACTTTATCCGCCGCCGCTTTCCCGAACCCGAGCATGACCAGCGCCGCAAGCGCCTCCTCGTAATCCCCGCCGGCGACAGGGGCTGTAACAGTATCCCCCGTCAGTCCCAGGCCGGCCATCTTGCCGCTCAACTCGACGATGATCTTCTGCGCCGTTTTCAGCCCCAATCCCTTGACATTTTTGAGAAGGACGGCGTTTTCGGTAGCGATGATCCCCTGCAACTCCCTCGGCGAATAGGTCGAGAGAATCATCCGGGCGGTATTGCCGCCTACGCCGGAGACACTTATCAGGTGGCGGAACAGTTCCCGTTCGGCCTTCGACGCGAAGCCGTAAAGCAACTGGGCGTCTTCCCGAACCACGTAATGAACGAACAGTTTCACTCGGTCGGAGTGCTCGATTTCGGAATATGTCTGCAACGATATCTGAAGAAAGTACCCCACTCCGCCGACATCCAACACGGCATGGGTGGGAGCGAGTTCGGAAATGGTACCGGAGAGATATTCGTACATGAGTTTCTAATTTTGAATGTGGCTTGACAAAAGTAAAGATTTTTTTCTACCTTTGCCTTTCAAAGCGATATTTTTAACCAAAACAACGGATAACACATGAAAAAACTCTTCTTCGCGGCATTGATCGCCCTGGCAGGATTTACCGCCTGCGGCACCAAAAACGTCGAAACGGCAGCTACCGAAGCAACCGAGCAACGGGAAGTAGGCGGCGGTGACATCGCATACGTGCAGGTCGAAGCCGTGCTCGCGCAGTCCGATCTTTACAATGCAGAAGGCATCGCCCTGAAAGACAAGACCGAAAAGGCACAGAAGAGCTGGGCACAGAAGGAGCAGAACTTCCAGTACGAAGTAGCCCAGCTCCAGGAGAAATACCAAAAGGGGCTTATCACCACCAACGACGCGCAATCCACACAGGAGAACATCGAGCGCCGCATAGCTTCGTACCAGGCTGCGGCACAGAAGGAAGCCAAAGCGCTCGACGAAGAGAATTTCGTCTTCTCGAACCGGGCTCAGGACCTGCTGCACCGCGCCGTGCAGGAGATCAACAGCGGCAAGAAGTACAAACTGATCCTCAACGCCTCGGCGCTGATCGACGCAGACACGACGCTCAACATCACCCCCGCCGTGCTGGCGAAGGTCAACGAGCTGTATGCCGCCGACAAAAAGGCCGAGAAGAAGTAGCCCCGCCCGCGAAAAACAAAAAAACCGGCTTCCCCGCACGGCGGAAGTCGGTATTTTTTATATCTTGGGCGTCGTAACGACACTGTCGGAAAGTCGCGGCGTTTTGCCGAATCGCATGCGGTCCGGTTTTGCAGCGGCCCAACTTTTTCGTATCTTTGTGCGATAACTGAAACCTGATAAATTTTCTGATACACGATGGGATTCGTTCCGTTCACATTCGTCGACCTGATAGACATCATTCTGGTGGCCGTGATCATGTACTGGATTTACCGCATGACCAAGGGAACCAATGCGCCGTACATTCTCTCGGGAATCATCGCCGTCTACCTGCTGTGGGTGGTCGTCCGGGCGCTGAACATGGAGCTGCTGTCGACGATCCTCGGACAGCTGATCTCGGTGGGAGCCATCGCGCTGATCATCGTCTTCCAGCCCGAACTGCGGCGCTTCCTGCAGATGATCGGCATGCGCCAGAAACATTTCAACTTCATCACCCGCATCTTCTCGACGGGCGAGGACACCGTGCAGACCAACGTCGTGCCGATCGTCACGGCCTGCCGCGAGATGTCCGAGACGAAGACCGGGGCGCTCATCGTCATCGGTCAGCAGAGTGACCTGCGGCTGATCGCCGAAGGCGGCATCGCCCTCGACGCCAAGGTGTCGACGTCGCTGATCAAGAACATCTTCTTCAAGAACGCCCCGCTGCACGACGGCGCGGCGCTGATCGAGGGCGACCGGATCGTGGCGGCCAAGTGCATCCTCCCGGTGACGCAGAGCGACGTGCCCAAGTCGTTCGGCACGCGGCACCGCGCGGCGATCGGCATGAGCGAGATTTCGGACGCCATCATCGTCGTCGTCTCGGAGGAGACGGGCGACATCTCGATCGCACAGGGCGGCGAAATCCGCCTGAACATCGACCCCGTGCGGTTGCAGCAGACCCTGCAACGCTACCTGACGATCAACACGCGCAAACGCTCGAAAAAGGAGGTCGCCGAATAAGCGGCGCCGGCGCAAGACGCCGGATTCAGGGGCGGCAGAAGGTTTCCGGACCGGCCATTCCGTTCCGCGCTTCCGCGACACTCCCCGAACACCCAAAACAAGCAAGTATGCTTTACCCGTCCCGAACGGCCCGCCTCGCACTGCGCGCATGGCGGGAGGAAGACCAGCCGGCTTTCGCCGCCATGAACGCCGACGAGCGGGTCATGGAGTATTTCCCCGCGACGCTCACCGCCGAAGAGTCGGCCGACCTGCTCGACCGCATCCGCGACGAGTTTTCGACCGAAGGATTCGGTCCGTATGCCGTCGAACGTCTTTCGGACGGAGAGCTGCTGGGATTCACCGGACTGCACCGCGTGACGTTCTCCGGCGGGCTGGAGGGCCAGGTCGAGATACTCTGGCGGCTGCGGCACGACGCCTGGGGCCAGGGTTACGCCACTGAGGCGGCCCGGGCATGCATCGCACACGCCGCGAAACTCGGCATTCCGGAACTGGTCGCCTTCACGTTCGTCGGAAACGGGCGTTCCCGGCGCGTGATGCAGAAGCTCGGCATGACGTGCGTCGGAGAGTTCGACCACCCCGCCCTGCCCGAGGGGCATCCCCTGCGCAGGCACGCCCTCTATCGCATCCGGACCGAACAATGAAAAAGTCCGCGACCTGTCAGAGGTCGCGGACTTCTCCTTTCCGGCTGCGGAATCATTTCAACTCGAATTCCACCGTGCCGCGAATATCGTCCGACGCGGCGCCCACATAGGCCGTGAACGCGCCCGGCTCGGCCACCCACGCACCCTTTGCGTCGTCGTAGTACTGCAACATCCCGGGGGTGATCTCGAAAGTCACGGTCTGCGTCTGCCCGGGATTCAGCGAAACTTTCTGAAAACCTTTCAGCTCCTTCACGGGACGCGGCAGCGACGACTGCTCGTCGCCGATGTAAAGCTGCACGACCTCGGCGCCCGCACGGTCGCCCGTGTTGGTCACGTCAGCCGAAATACGGATGCTGCCGTTCGGGGCGAGCGTCGTACGGTCGGCCTTCACGTTGCCGACGGCGAAGGCGGTGTAGCTCAACCCGTGGCCGAAGGCGAACAGCGGCTTGAGCTGCTCCTTGTCGTGCCAGCGGTAACCGACGAAGATGCTCTCGTTATACTTCACCTTGTCCGCGCCCGGGTATTCGCCCAGCGCATGCGCGCCGTTGTCCTCCAGCCGCACGGGGAACGTGAAGGGCAGCTTGCCCGAAGGGTTCACCGCACCGAACACCACGTCGGCAAGCGCATTGCCCGCCTCGGAACCCGAGAACCACGCCTCCAGCACCGCCGGAACACGGTCGATCCACGGCATCGCCACGGCGTTGCCCGAGACGATCACCACCGCCAGATTGGGATTGGCTTCGGCCAGCGCCCCGATCACTTTGTCCTGCGCATACGGCAGGCCGTATTGCAGGCGGTCGTCGCCTTCGCAGTCCTGGTGGTTGCTCTTGTTCAGCCCCCCGACGAAGATCACCGCGTCGGCCTTGCGGGCCGCGGCCGCGGCATCGGCGATCAGCTGCGCCTCGGAACGGCTCTCGCTCAAATCCTGCCCGGTCTTCACCCCGTTGTAGTCGCCCGTCACATCGCCGACGTAGCCGCGTTCGTAGATCACCTCGGCTTTGCCGGCCGCAGCGGCGCGGATGCCTTCGAGCGGCGTATATTCGTGCCGCACCTTGAGCGACGAGGAGCCGCCGCCCACGGTCATCATCTTGATCGCATTCTCGCCCACGACGGCGATGGTTTTCGCACGCCCGAGGTCGATGGGCAGCACCCCGCCCTCGTTTTTCAGCAGCACCATGCCCTCGCCGGCGATACGGCGCGCAGCGGCCAGATGTTCGGGCGAATTGAGCGATCCGAACGGTTTGCGGGTATTCATCGCCGTGCGGAAAATCAGCCGCAGCACCCGGCGCGCCTTGTCGTCGAGCGTCGCCGTCGAAGCCTCGCCCTTGCGGAGCATATCGAGGTAGGGGGCGGCGAGGTAATAGTTGTCGTAGGCGTTGCTGGCACCCCAGCTCAGGCCGTCGGTCCACGAACCGAACTCCATGTCGAGACCGTTCTCGGCGGCCTGCTTCGTGTCGTGCGTGCCGCCCCAGTCGGAGACGACCACGCCGTCAAAGGCCCAGTCGCGTTTCAGAATGTCGTTCAGCAGGTAGCGGTTGTGGCAGCAATGCTCTCCCTTGTATTTATTGTAGGCGCCCATGACGGCCCATGCGCCGCCCTCCTGAACGGCGGCTTTAAACGCCGGGAGGTAGATCTCGTTCAACGCACGGTCGTCGACCTCGACGTCGATGCCGTGGCGGTGGGCCTCCTGATTATTGAGTGCGAAATGTTTCACGCAGGCGGCAACGCCGTTCTTCTGCACCTCCTCGATGTAGGGAACGACCATCCGCGAGGAGAGGTAGGGGTCCTCACCCATGTACTCGAAATTGCGGCCGTTGAGCGGCGTGCGGTAGATGTTCACGCCGGGTCCCAGCAGGATGTCCTTCTCGCGGTAGCGCGCCTCCTCGCCGATGGATTTGCCATACAGCGCCGACATTTCGGGATTCCACGTCGCGGCAAGGCACGTCAGCGCCGGGAAAGCCGTGCAGGAGTCGTTCGTCCAGCCGGCCTGGTCCCATTCGTCCCACAGGACCTCGGGGCGGATGCCGTGAGGGCCGTCGGTGCACCACACCTCGGGAATGCCCAGGCGCGGAACGCCCGCCGACGAGAATTTCGACTGCGCATGCAGGATGGCGACCTTCTCTTCGAGGGTCATGCGCGAAAGGGCGTCTTCGACCCGCTTTTCGATCGGCTGCGACTCGTCGAGGTAGACGGCGACGCTGCCCTGCGGCCCCGGCCCGCCTCCGCAGGCGACCGCCGCCAGGGCGCACAGCCCGGCGAGACTCTTCAACAGAATTTTATTTTTCATGTCTGGAATGGATTAGTGCATATTCACAAACGGAGTGCACAGTCGAGAGGCCGCGCACTCCGTTTGCAAAATTAACGATTATTTCTTAACCAGCGACAAAACGGGGTTGTCTTTTCCCGCCGTCACGTCGAGTGTCAGACGATAGGTTGCGCCCTCCTCAAGGGTGACTCCCGAGGCGATCTCGATGTTGCCGTCCCCGGCGATCGAGAAGAACGCCTCGGCGCCCGGCGCCAGCGTGAAGGCTCCCAGACCGTCCCAGCCGCGGTTCCGGAAGAACTTGCCGCTCCAGCCGCTCACGCGGAAACGCTGTCCGAGGGTCGTGCTGCCTTCCAGACCCGCCTGGGCCGTCATCGTGTAGATGCCGGGAGCGGATTCGGGCACGCAGACGCCCTTTTCGGTGGTCCAGCCCGGTTCGTTCACGGCCGCGGGCGAACCGATACCGTAGCTGATGAAATAGACCGCCCCGTGGCCGTCGTCGCTCAACGTGGCAAGCCCCGAGCCGTCGGCGTTGAGCACCAGCGCATCAATCACCCGGGTCGCCAGATTGGCCGTGATGCGGTATTTGCCCGTGACGGGGACCAGCTTGACGCTCGTCGCGGAGGCCGCCTCGAAGAAGTCGGGATTGATCCACGCCGGCGTGAAGGCGTCGGCGCCGCCCAGCGTCAGCGTCTGGCCCTGCGTCAGGTCGAGGTCCAGCTGGTAGTTGTCCACGTCGAGTTGGGTCATCGGCGTTCCGTTGACGGTGATGTCGGCGGGCGGAAGCTGTTGCTCGCCCACCTTCTCGACGGTCAGCACGGCCGCCGTATTGCCGCCCGTGATGTCCACCGTGAAGCGGTAGATGCCGCCCAGGTCGAGCGTCTTGCCCTCCACCAGGCCCAGGTTGCCCGAATCGCTGATCTTCACCAAATCGCTCGCGGTCGAAATGTCCTTGCCGCCGAATTCCCCGCCCCAGGTCTTCTGGTGGAAGAACTTGAAGTCGAACGAAGAGGCGTTGAGCGAGATTCCCGCAACGAGCGTCAGCTGGTACTTCTTGTCGGCGACGCGCGCCAGACACAAGCCCCCGTCCTCGGGACTCCAGCTGGCGGCGTTTTTCAGCGTCGGCTTGCCGACCTCCATGCCGCCGATGGCCCAGATGGCTCCCGAACCGTCGTCGTTGAGCGTGGCAAGCTCCGTCGCCGACTTCATGGCCTCGATCTTCAGGTAGCGGTGCTTGAAATTGGCCGTCACCTTGTACATGCCCGTCATCGGCAGGAAGGTCAGCGTCTCGGGATCGGAAACATCGGCGCGTTCGAAGAAGTCGCGGTCCACATCCCAGTCGGCGAAGTCCGAAACGCCCGTCAGCTTGTAGGTCCGGCCCTCGGTCAGCGTGGTGACGATGCTGTAATTGTCATTGTCGACCATCGTCATCTCCGTCTCGCCGAAGAGCAGTTTGATGAAAGGAGAACCCTCGAAGGTCAGCAGGTTGAAGGTGATCGTGAACTCTCCGGCATTCGAATTGGCGAAGGGAATGGCGTCGGTGGAATCGGAGACGATGCCGCCGGCTCCAGAGTCGTAGCCGAAGGTCACCACCGAGCCAGCAGCGTCGAGTTCGGGCGTCGCGATATAGCCCTGCGGCTTCTGCGGGAACTCGTCCGTCACGGCGTATTCGTAGTCGTTACCCGTAGGCTCCATGCGGTACTCCGCGTCATCGAGGAAGAACGTCAGGTAGGCGGGCTTGGGACGCGATACGGCGAGCGGCCGGTCGACGGTCGTCGTTCCGAAGCGCACGTTCTGCCCCACGAAGCGCAGCGTGGCCTCGCCGTCGGGAATGTTCTTGTAGAAGGGAAGCGTCACAGCCCCCGTGTAGGTTCCGTCGCTTTTGGTGCGGATCACCTCCTCGGCGACCATCTCGTCGTCGAAGAATACCTGCGCCTTGAGCGTCGAGAGCGCATAGCGGTCGGTCATCGTCACCTCGAAGTCGACCTTGCCGCCGTAGACGCCCGACGCATCGGCCGAAACGACGGTCATCTCGGGACCGACGTCGGTGGTGAGCAGTTCGGGATCGTCCTTGCACGCCGTCGTCGAGGCAGCGACGAGCAGCGACAGTGCGATGTATTTCAGCGTTTTCATGTTCTGCGAATTTTAAAGGTTAGTTTTCGGCTCCGGCGCCCCAGCGGAACGAGGCGATCGACTTGGCCGGGATGGTGTATTTGAACGAACGGTCGGCGTTTTCATACACGGCGACGGTCTGTTCGCCGGCGCTCCTGTTGAGCGCCACGAAGGCTTTCGATCCGTCGGGATTCCGGAAGGCCAGGTAGGTCAGCCCCGACGCCGTGTAACCCGACGCGCCGATGCGCACGGCACCCGGCCGGATGACCTTGGCGCACTGGGCCAGGTCGTAATAGTGGCTGTTGTACTTGAGCGTCTTGTAATCCGACGAACTGATCTCGATGGCCCCGTAGCAGGTCGTACAGCCTCCGGGGCGGTTCGGAGCGCCCTTGTCGTCGAGCATCAGGTTCCACAGCAGAACCCCTTTGCCGTAGCGGCTCAGCGTCCCCAGGAAGATCGACTCGAAGTCGTCGATCACGCAGCTCTCGAAATTGTAGTTCCACGTGCCGATCGAAGCCTCGGTGAAGTAGATCGTCTTATCGGGCGCGGCGGCGCGGATGTTGTCCAGCTCGCTCACGCTGCCCCCGTAGTTGTGCCAGGCCGAGCCATCGACCCACTGCGCAGCATCGGCGTCGGCGTAAATGTTGAGCGGGTAGTTCTGCTGGCCGGCGACGTTGTCGTAGTTGTAGTTGTGGTCGTAGCAGAGGATCTTGGTGTCGATGCCCGCCTTGCGGAATGCCGGGCCGAGCTTCTTGACGAAGGCCAACTGGTCCTCCCACGGCATGTAGAGCGACATCGAATTGCCCTTGTTCAGCGGCTCGTTCTGCATCGTGATGGCGTAGATCGGGAATCCGTTCTCCTCCATCTCGGTCACCCACTGCACGAAATACTCGGCGTAATCGTCGTAATAGGCGGGATTGAGACGCCCGCCGGTCCACGAATCGTAGGGTTTCGAGGGGTCGGCGACCGTGCCCTTCATCCATTTGGGGCACGACCAAGGCGAACCCATGATCCTGATTTCGGGATTGATCTCCAGAATCTCTTTCAGCACCGGAAAGATGCCCTCCTTCTCCACGGCGGGAATGGCGAAGAACTCGATGCCCTCCCGGTCGCAGCAGGTGTATTCGTCCATCGAGAAATCCGAGCCGCCGATATGCACGCGGATAAAGCTGAAACCGGCTCCGGTCTCGGGGTCGAAGCACTTCCGGAGGATCGCCGTGCGGTCGGCCTGCGACATTTGCAGCAGGTTGTAGCACGTGGCGCCGGTGATGGCCGGGCCGAAACCGTCGACGGTCTGGTAGGTCGTCGAGGGGTCGATCGTAACCCGGTAGGGCGACATCGAGACCTTTGAATAGTCGAGTCCCTCCTCCGTGAACAGGCGGTTGCCGTCGGCCGAGGTGACGTAGGCGAGAACATCGCCCGTCACGGGCGAGGGATCGGGGCCAGGACCGGGAGCCGGCGTGTCGCCGTCGTTCCCGCTGGAACAGCATACGGCTCCGGCGAGCAGCAGCGGGCAGGTCAGCAGGCGCAGGTTGTTATTGATCGTAAATTTCATGGCAGAATCGCAATTTTAAGGTTAATAGCCCAGGTTTTGTTCGATGTTGGTGTTATCCTCCAGCACTGAAGTCGGCACCGGCATCAGCACGCGGTTGTCGTTCATCGCGCGGCGGGTCTGGAAGTAGGAGTCGTAGGACGCCGAGCCCTTGATGTTGACGCCGTCGCAGATTTCGAACAGTTTCGAATAGTCGTCGCCGTAACGCATCAGGTCGAACCAGCGGAAGCCCTCCATGGCCAGTTCCAGACGGCGTTCGTGGAGCACGGCTTCGCGCATCAGGTCGGCCGACGCGCGCTGCGCCGCAGTCAGCTTGCCAATGCCGGCGCGGCCGCGGATCTCGTCCACGATGTCGGCGGCGCCTCCCGGATCGTCCATATTGGCCAGCGCTTCGGCATGCAGGAGCCGGATCTCGGCCAGACGCATCAGGTAAACCGGGGTCACGTTGGTCGGGAACTTGTGCATGAAAGCGTATTCGTCGCTCGGATAGTGGTACGACCAGCCGCATTCGTCGTAGACGACCGACGCATTCTTGCGCTCGGTGTCGCCCTCGGCGTCGTAAGCCTTCGTCAGGTTACGCGACGGCGTGCACCACTTGGCCCACGAGAAACTGTCGCCCGGGACATAGGCGTTGCGGTGGAACATCATCCACATCCACGAACCCGAGGTCTGGCTGGTCCACTGCACCTCGAAAATCGACTCGCGGGTGTTCATCGCAGCCATGCCCGTATCGCCGGTGGTGTAGGCCCACAGGTCGCCGTACTTGTCGCAAAGGCTGTACCCCATCCCTTCGACCGCTTCGCAGGCCGAGACGACCTTCGACCAGTCGCGGAACTCGCGCATGGAGTAGAAACGGGCCATCAGGCCGTAGGCGAAACCCTTGGTGATGCGGAACTTGTTCGAAGCGTCCATGTCGGGGGCGTATTTGCAGGCATACTCCTCGATGTCCTTGACGATCTGCTCGCCGACGGTCTGCTTCGACACGCGGGCCGGGAAATAGAGCGGATAGACCTCCTCGACGTTCCCGGCGTTGATGGCGGGCGGGATTTCGGTCAGCATCGGGATTTCTCCGAAAAGCTGCATCATGTTCATCCAGATATAGGCGCGCCAGCAGAGCGCTTCGGAGAGCCACTCCTGGTACTCCTTGTCGGTGAGCGACGGATCGTTCTCCTTCACCAGATCGATGTTGCAGATGACCTGGTTGGCATAGTCCACGGCGTTCATCGAGTAGTTCCACAGGTTCGAGGCGAATTCGTTGTCGCTGTCGATGTGGTTCGACTCGACGCTGACGACCTTCGTCTCGGCCATGTTGCCGCCGTAGGCATTGTCGGCGCGCGCCTCGGCGAGCGTGGTCAGCTGATACCAGTAGGTCTGAAGGTCGCCCTTCATGTAGTTGTACATGGCCGTAAGCTGGCCTTCGAGCAGTTCGCGGGTGTTGATGGCCGTCTCGCTGTCGCCCGTGCCGGAGGTGTTGTTCTCGGCATACATCGTCTCGGGGAATTTCTCAAGGCTGCACGACGTGGTGGCAACCCCCAGCGAGAGACCCGCGGCAATTAAAAATATCTTTTTCATAATCGGTTCTTTTTTCAGCGGTTAGAAAGTAAGATTCAGACCCACGACGACCGTGCGCACGTTGGGATAGGTTCCCCAGTCGATGCCCATTTGCGTGGCGCTTTCCGACTGGCTCACCTCGGGATCGTAGCCCGAATAGCCGGTCCAGGTGATGAAGTTCTGGAGCGAAATGTAAGGCTGGATGCGCGTGATGTTGATGCGCTTGAGCTTCGGCGAGGTGATGTCGTACGACAGGGTGATGTTCTTCACCTTGAGGTAGGAGCCGTCCTCGACCCAGTAGGACGAATTCTTCACGTTCCAGGCGGGGTTGTCCGAGCGGAACACGTCGGTCTGCTGGCCCGGAATGCGCCAGCGCCGCAGGACCGTGGTGGTCTGGTTGTTGGCCGAGGCCATGCCCTCGGTCTCGATGCGCGAGGCGTTGAAGATGTCGTTGCCGTAGGAGCCCGTGATCAGAATGTTCAGGTTAAGCCCCTTCCACGAGAAGTTGTTGGTCATGCCGAAGGTGAACTTGGGATTGGCGTTGCCGATCCAGGTCTTGTCCAGCGGCGTGATCTCGCCGTCGCCGTTGCGGTCCTCGTAAACCAGGTCGCCCGTCTCGGGATCGACCCCCTTGGAGACATAGCCCCAGAACATCGAAAGCGGGTGGCCCGGAGTCATGCGCACGACGTTGTCGTTGGTCGCGTCGGAGGTCGTGGCGTAGTAGTAGACCTGCTTCAGGTTGAGTTTTTCGACCTTGTTGCGGTTGAGCGAAACGTTCAGGTCGGTCGACCAGTTGAAATCCTTCCGGGCGATGTTGACCGACGAAAGGGTGATCTCGAAGCCCTGGTTCGACATCTCGCCGTCGTTGCGCGTGATGTTGGGATAGGGCGAGGGCAGAGGCACGCTCATCAGCATGTCCTTGGTGTACTTGTAGTAATAGTCGAGCGAGAGGCTCAAACGGTTGTTCAGCAGGGCGAAATCGAGTCCGACATTGGTCTGCGAAGAGGTCTCCCACGTAAGGTCCTGATTCTTGATGTTCTTGCGTCCGCCGACCGTCGGCACGGCCTGCGCATTCTCGGTCAGCGTCCAGTCGTAGTAGTTGGTGCTGTACTGCTGCATCCAGCCGTACTCCGCCAGACCCGCCTGGTTACCGGTCTGTCCCCAGCCGGCGCGCAGTTTCAGGTCGTTGATCCACGACACGTCGCGCAGGAACTTCTCGCCCGAGATACGCCACGCGGCCGAGAACGAGGGGAAGTAACCCCAGCGGTGGCCGGGAGCCAGCTTCGAGGAACCGTCGGCGCGGAAATTGGCCGTCACGAGGTACTTGCTGTCGTAGTTGTACGACACGCGCGCCAGATAGGACATGATCGACCACTCCGATTTGCCGTAGCTCTGGCCGCGGACGCCGCCGTTGTTACCGCCGTTCAGGTTGGGAATGGCGTTGTTGTTGGTCGAGGAGAAATAGGAGCGCGAGCCGCTCAACTGCTCCCACACGGAGGTCGTGGCCGACGTGCCGGCCATCACTTCGAGGCTGTGGCGGTCGAACGACTTGTTCCAGGTCAGGATGTTGTCGTAAATCATGCGCATATCGTCGGAACGGGTGTCCGAGGCGGTTCCGTGCTGCGTCCGTCCGTAGGAGGTGCGGATCGGGTCGAGGAACGACGACGAGTGGACCCAGCGGCGGTCCATCGAAACCGTCGACTTGAAGGTCAGATCCTTGGCCAGGTAGAACGTCAGGCCGCCGGAGAGCAGCAGGCGGTCGGTGACATCCTGGTTGTAATCCGTGCGGGCCATGTTCTCACGCGGCGAGGTGAGGTTGGCGCCGTAAAAATTATTGTAGAACTGCTGGGGATTCTCGGGGTCCCAGATCGGCGCGTAGGTCGGAGTCGTGATGGCCGACACCACCACGCCGGCGCGGTTGGCGCCCTGACCCGAGATGATCGTGCCCTTGGTGGTGTAGTGCGAGAAAGTCGTCGAGGCGTTGGCCGAAACCCATTTGAAAATCTTCTTGTCGAAGCTGGCCTTCACGTTGTAACGGTCCGAAGAGGTGGTGTTGATGATGCCCTTTTCGTTGGTGTAGCCGCCGCCGAGGTAATAGGACGAGTTTTCATCGCCGTTGGAGACCGAGAACTGGTAGTTCTGGTTGACGCCCGTCGAGTAGGTTTCGTCGAACCAGTCGGTCCGGTCGGTCAGATCGGCCGGAAGCCCCGACACGGCGCCGTTCTCCTCCATCAGGTCGCGGTACTGCCGGGCATTGAGCACGTCGTAGCTCTTGGTCACCTTCGAAATGCCGACGAAGGTCGAGAACGAAATCTCGGGGCCCCGTTTCCGGCTGCCCTGCTTGGTGGTGATGAGCACCACGCCGTTGGCGGCGCGCGAACCGTAGATGGCGGCCGACGAGGCGTCCTTCAGCACCTGCATCGACTCGATTTCGTTGGGAGAGAGGTAAGCGATGGCGTAGTTTCCTTCGCCCACGGGAACGCCGTCGACCACATAGAGCGGGTCGTTGCTCGACGAGATGGACGAAGCGCCGCGGACGCGGACCACCATGCCCTGTCCGGGCGAGCCGTTGGGCTGGATGACCTGCACGCCGGCGGCTTTGCCCTGAAGGGCGCCCGAGGCCGAGGTGATCGGGCGGCGGGCCAGGTCGTCGGTCTTGACGACCGAAACGGCCGTCGTGAGGTCCTTCTGCTTGACCGTGCCGTAACCGATCGCCACCACGGCGTCGAGGGCCACGGCGTCTTCGGCGAGTTTCACGTCGATCTTCGTGCGGCCGTTCACGGCGACCGTCTGCGAAACGAATCCGAGCGACTGGAAAATCAGGTTAGCAGAATTCCCCCCCCCTCGCAGTTTGAGGGAATAAGAGCCGTCCACGCCCGTCGTAGCGCCGTTCGTAGTTCCCTGCTCGATGATCGTGGCTCCGATAACGGGTTGTCCCGACTGGTCGGTGACCGTTCCCGTCACTGTCGGCGCCGACTGGGCGAAGGCCGCCGGCGCAAAGACGATCAGCATCGCCGCCAGTGCCAGCATCCACCCTCTCCGGCAGTCCGCTTGCAGTTTCTTGCAAAAATGTGCCATAGGAATTTAAGGTTTTTAAGTTTTAAGTTAATATTATAAATAGGTAAGGCGCAGTTCTTAAAAAATCGACACTTCATCGCCTTATTTCCGCTTAAATAA
>OHNR01000257.1_pt1 | contig 13736 bp, 9 predicted proteins | sample 1569651 | NCBI WGS metagenome assembly OHNR01 (sample SAMEA3879502, study PRJEB24766) | human gut metagenome | biome: human-associated habitat; feature: feces | place: USA | collected 1985/1987 | reverse complement strand
GTTTGGATTCTGGTTGAGCGGTTAGGGAAGCCCCGCCTGCAAAACCTTTGCAGGCGGGGTGCTTCCGGATAGGATTATTTGTTGTAACGTACGCCGATGTAGGAGAAGGCGATCTCTCCGGTGGTGATGATCTGGTCGTCGAACTCGCCGTCTTCCTTGCCGCCGGCTTTCTTGTTCGCGGCCGAGAAGCGGATGCATACGTCGTCCTTGCCGAGCAGTTCGAGCGGCAGAGGTACGTTGATGTACTTGTAGCCGGCGCACTGCCAGTAGAGGGTGTAGTTCCAGTTCACGATGTCGGGAACCTGGAATTCGGTGATCGGGTTCCAGTCGTCGCGGTTGTTATCGCCGTGCTCCGACCAGTCGACCCTGATGTAGCGGGGGCCTCCGATGCTGCGGTTCTGCATGGCTACCTGCATCGAGAGCACATCGGTCGAGATGCCCTGCGTCGAGAAGTGGAGCAGCCACGCTTCGCTGCGGTCGGTTTCGGTGTTCCACCACTGGCACTTGTTGGTCCAGGCCGAGAATTCCGCGCTCGTCAGGTTTCCCTTGCCGTCGTGGTTGGTTCCGGGGTCAGAACACATTTGTTTGCCGTTTTCGACGACGCCGTTTCCGTTGATGTTGCCTTTATTGGTGCCGCCCCAGGGTTTCTCTTTGTCGGGGTTGGATTCGTTGCCGATGGGGCCGAGGTAGCTCGGGTCGCTCACGCCCCAGCCTGCGTCGCCCGATTTCTCGTCGGGATGGGTGAAGGTCAGGTAGCCGTTGTCGCCGGTCGTGGGGCGGAAGATGTGGCTTTCGAGCTTGCCGTAGCGGTATTCGGTCAGGAGGGCCGAGAAGCTGTTCTCGAAATCCTTCTCCAGCGCGATGTCCTCGCGGGTGAGGTGGCGGATCTGGTAGCGGCCGATGTCGCCCATGTCCTTCGATCCCATCCAGACGAAGCGGTCGTGGGTCTCGTGAACCAGTACGCCCGAGATGTTCCCCGAACCGTAGGGCAGCATGCTGCCGTCGCGGCGGTATTTGCAGGTGGTGTTGGTCAGCATGTAGAAACTGTCGCCGTTCTTGTCGCGCACCAGCATCGGGTATTTCGTTTCGCGGTTGGTATTGGTGCTGCGTGCATAGCCTTCGTTGATCGGCGTCAGGCTGCCTTTGCGTACGGGAAGCTCGCAGTCGGCCAGCGTTACCCAGGTGTATACGTCCATGTCGGTCAGCTCGTTGTAGCGCTTCACCTTCTGCGGAATGTCGGCCGCCGAGCCTGACACCGAGGACATGACCATCGCCGAGGTGACTTTCTTGAGAATGTAGCGTTCGGGGTTCGACTCCGCTTCGACCGTGACGCCCTTGAGCAGGATGCGGACCTTGCTGTAACGTTCGAAGATGTTGTCGTCTTCGGTCACGGTCTTGATCATGAAGCCCTGCGAACCGTCGAGGCTCTGGATGTAGGCCGTGCGGTAGGTCTCGGTGTAGTCGATCGAGGTCTGTCCCGTCATCATGTTCTCGCCGTTGTTGCCGTTGCCGATGTCGCTGATGATGCGTCCCTCGATGTAGACGTCCTTGTTGACGATGCCCACCAGGTCGCGCACCTCGCTGAACGAGATTTCGTGCCCGAACTCGTTCTTGGCGTTGGCCTGCGTGAGGTAGACCGTCGAGGAGATGGTCCGGTTCCACCCGTCGCGGTAGCTGAGGGTGATGCGGGCGTTGCGCAGGGCTTCGGGGTCGGCGTTGGGGTCGGTCTGGAGAATCAGGAACCCGTTGCTGATGTCGAGGTCCGAAATCCATCCGCCCTCGTCGGCGCTCGTGTAGACGATCGACTGCCGGAGGTCCTCCAGTTCGAGGTTGGTGGAGAGCTGCGCCGTCGCCTGTCCGCCGTCGCCGAGCACCATGATGCTGCGGGTCGAGAAGTCCAGTTTCGGGGTGATGAAGCCCTCCTGTTTGATGTATATGGTATCCGCGCGGTTGTGGGTCCAGAGGCGGATGCCCTCCATGCGGGGGAAGCCGTCGTTGGTCGTGGCCTGGAATTTGAAATAGTCGTCGCCCGTGAAATGCGTTCCGCGGCCCTCTGTGTCGAGCGTGAGCCATCCGTTGTCGGGATTGATCAGTTCGATGTCGTAGGGTTGGTTGGCGAGGACCGGAATGCTCCCCGTGCCGCCTTTCCAGGGGGCTATGATCTCTTTCTTGTAGGGGCCGAACTCGGAGATGCGGGTCTCTTCGCCGTTGTCTTTTTCGCAGGCCGTGAGCGCCAGCCCGCCCAGCAGCGGGAGCAGCAGCCTTCGGTACAATGATTTTATCTGTTTCATCGTGGTCTGAATTTGGTTTCGCGCATCGGCGGGGGAGGGACGCGCCCTCCCCGCCTGAGCGGTTTATTTGTTACTCTTTACGGCTATGGTTCCGAAACGCATCGGCGAACGCTTGTTGGCCGCCATGTCGGATGTGATCGTGCCCGTGTCTCCCTGGTCCACCGTGGCGGTGTTCGAGGCGATGCACTGCGTGCTCCGGGCCTTGATCAGCAGCGTGACCTCCGGGCGGTTGCGCAGGGCGTCCGGCAGGATGAACACGCGGTCGGCGTAGCCCGGGACGGCGCAGTAGGAGAGGTCTTTGCCGCCTGCTCCCTGCCAATAGACGAACGGCCGGCAGCAGAAGCCCGATTCGGGCAGCACGGTGAAGTTCACCCCGTCGGTCGAGTACTCCACCTGCCAGTAGACGGGGCCGTAGATGCTCGTGCCGCCGGCGTTGCCCTGCGAGTTGGTGAAGTTGAGCGAGAGGTTTGCGCCGGCGCCCTCGGTCGAGAATTTCAGCGCCACGGCATAGCCCGTGTTTTCGGCGAAGTCCCACCAGTAGGTGTTCTCGAATTTCAGGGCGTTCTTGCTGTTCAGCCCGGCGCTGGTCGTGAGTCCGTTGTACTCGTTGTCCAGGAGGTATTTGGCTGCGGGGTCGGTGCACCAGAGCGAGCCGTTGCCCCTATCCGGGGCGAACGTTCCGTCGGCGTTGGTCCTGACCTCGGCGTTGTTCCAGTTCCACTCCACGAGCGTCTGGCGGTTGGAGCTCGATTCCGAAGCGGCGAGGTCGATCTCCTCCTTTTCGAGCACGCGGACCGAGTAACGGCCGATGTACCCCTCGTTGGTGTAGCCGTAGCGGGGCTGGAGGTCGTGGACGATGACGCCGCTCAACGTGCCCTTGCCTTTGGGCATGCCGCTGCCGTCGCGCCGCCAGGGAGTCTTGTTGTTGACCAGCATCGAGATCGCGCCGCCGTCCTTGTCACAGAGCGTTCGGGGTACGCAGCTGGTGTGGTTGGCCGTTCCGAAATAGCCTTCGTTGACGTTGGTGTAGCTGCCGTCGGGCAGGGCGAATTCCACCTCCCGGAGCGAGACGTAGGTGTAAATGTCCTCGTCGGTGAGCTGGCCGATCGACTTCTCCTTGCGGATGAGGTCGCTGGCCGTTCCGGGCGTCTGGCTGACGATGTTGGCCGCCGTCAGTCCGCTGAGCGTGTAGCGTTCGGGATCGGCCTCCTTGGTGAGGGTCACGCCGTTGAGCGAGATTTTCACCTGCGAGTAGCGTTTCAGCGTGTTGTCGTCCGCCGCGTCGAATTGCAGGCGGTATCCGTAGCTGCCGTCGAGCATCTGCACGTAGGCCGTCTTGGCGTTCACCGTGTAGTCGGTGGCGTTGCGTGCCGTGTTGGGCGTCGTCTCCACGTTGGCGTTGTCCTTGTCGCTGATCACGATGCCCTCGAAGCTGGCTTCGGGATTGTTGATCACGACCTGTCCGCTCTCGCCCTTGATCAGCGTGCGGTAGTCGGCTTCGTAGGTCTGTTCGACGACGAACGGCGCCGCGGGCGTAAGCTCTCCGGCCGTTCCCGGCAGCGAGAAGGCGATCGATGCGCTGCGCGGGCCTTCCGAGTCGTTCTCCTTCACGTCGAACGACAGCACTTTGTCTTCGAGCGTGATGTTCTCGATCCAGTCGGCCGACGCGCCTTCGTAGACCGGCGTGCAGACCACCTTGCCGAGCAGGCTGCCCAGGTTGTGCTTCAGCTCGGCCTTGATGGTCGTGGCCTTGCGCGTGGTCTTGGCGCGGTCGGGCGTGAAGGTCATGCAGGCCTCTTCGGTCGCCTGCGTGACGGTCAGCGTGACGGCGTGTTTCTTCTCCTTGGCGTCGATATAGGTCAGCGTGATCGCGGCCTGCCGTTTGCGCGGCGAGTTGTTCTTCAGGGTGCTGAACGTGACGGCGTCGGTTCCGACGGCCAGGTTTTCGATCCACTCCTCGTCCGGCTCGGGCGTTTCGTCGTCGTCCTCGTCGGGAATCACCGAATAGACGATGGTGTCCCGGATCTGTTTGTAATCCTCCCGGAGGTTGTTGTCAAGCCCGATGCGGAGGTCCCAGGGATTGCTGAAAATCTCGATGCGGCTCTCCTCCAACGACAGGATGGGGTTTTCGCCCTCCTGCGTCATGCGTACCGCCTGTTCGAGTCCGCCGCGGGTGAAGATGATGTCCACGGCGCGCGGCACGCCGTAGTTGGCGCCGTATTTGAACAGTACGGGGGTGTTTCCCGAGCCGTTCAGGCGGTTGATGGAGGCCCATTCCACGTCTTCCGACAGACGGACCGACCATTCGCCGGTGGAATAGATCCGCACCTGGGTGGAGCCGGCGTCCGAAGTCAGCGTGTATTTGTTGGAATCCACATTCAGCGGCAGGTCCATGTCCGAATCCATTTCGCATCCGGTCAGCAGGAGCAGCGCCGTGACGAGGGGCAGGATGCCCGTGCGCCACGCTTTGTAGATGCTGTCTGTAAGGTTATTTTTCATCGTTGTGTTTTTTTGTTCGTTCCGTCGGCCTTACATGCCGTATTCGTTATAGGCCTTGTTGTCGAGTGCGCCGCCCGAATAGACGACCTCCTTGTCGGGGATCGGGTAGTATTCGTGGCAGGGGAGCATGTTGTCCTTGAGCGTCGGGTAGTTGGTGTATTCGTAGGTCATCTGATACCAGATTCCCCAGCGTACCAGGTCGAACTTGCGCTGGAATTCGCCCAGCAGTTCGCGTCCGCGCTCCTTCTGGATCTCCTCCAGAAGCGCATCTTTGTTCTTGAAGACGTAGGCGGTGGTTCCGGCGCGTTCCCGGACCATGTTCAGGTAGCGGACGGCCTCGTCGGAGTCCTCCGTCTCGGCGTAGCACTCCGCCATCATCAGGATGGCGTCGGCATAGCGGAATACCTTCTGGTTGGAGAAGTCGGCGGTGTTCTGCATCCCCGGGCACCAGAATTTCGGGCCGAGCCACGGACGGGTTCCCACGCCCGAGAAGGGCTTGCCGTCGTATTCCCACGCCATGTTCAGCGTTTTGCGCTTGTCGTTGCTTTTTTTGGTCTGGAGACCGTCGCAGAAGTAGCTGTTGGGGCGCATGGAGGTCCAGGTGGTCATGCCCGTGCCCATTTCGGGAATCTCCACGCCGTCGTAGATGCCCTTGCCGTTGTGGTACGGAGTGGTGATGGCTGCCACGTTGGTCGTGACGGACAGTCCGCCGGGCGTGTAGGTGCGCTGCACCTCGAAGATCGACTCCGGGGTGTTCTTGTTGCGGAACATGATGTCTTCGAGCGGATACTGTTGCAGGTCGCCGTAGATTTTCTCCAGTTCGCCGAGCGCCTTGAGGGCGTCGTCCCAGCGGTGGTTCCACTGCGCGAGCTTGGCAATCATCATCCAGCCCATCGCGGCGCCCATGCGGTTGTCTGCGACCTCCGACGAACGCACCTGGTCCATCGAGGGCACGTAACGCTGCAATTCGTCGATCAGGTAGTCGCGGGTCTCCTTCGCCGACATGCGGCCCATGTGGGCGATCTCCTGCATCACCTGTTGGTCGGCGACCTCCTTGGTGTAGAAGGGCACGTCGCCGAAGATGCAGGTCAGCAGCCAGTAGTAGAACGAGCGGATGACCACGCCTTCGGCCAGCAGCGGCAACTTGTCGGCTTCCGAAGACTCCTTGATGTCGTTCAGGGGCGAACGTTCGATGGCGGCGATGGTCGAGTTGCAGTACATGACGCCCTTGTAGCACTGGGTCCATATCTTCTGGCCGTTGAGCGGCTTCGCGGGGGATATGTCGAGCTGGGCGTCCTTGGTCCCCGAAGCGATGTACATCAGGTCGGTGACGCCTTCGGTCATAATCAGGAAACAGTAGTCGTAGATGCTGTTGATCGGTATGTAGCAGGCGTTCAGGCCCGCCAGGCATTGCGCCCGGGTCTTGTAGTACTCCTTGGGTCCTACGAACGACGTGGGGTGTTCGTCCAGGTCGCACGCGCTGAATAGCAGGGCGGCGGTTGCCGTGGCTGCCAGCAGGTATTTTTTCAGGAAACTGTATGATTTCATGGTCTTGGCTGTTAGTATCTGATCTGGAGGCTGAAAATAATGGTCCGGGGCTTGGGGTAAGCGCCGATGTCGACGCGCCGCAGGGCCGAGTTGGAACTCGATGTCGAAACGTCCGGGTCGAATCCGTTGTATTTCTTCCACAGGTAGAGGTTCTCGCCGCTGACGCTTACGCGGATGTCGCGCAGGCGGTTTTTGGTGACCTTGCGCATGTCGAACGTGTAGCTCGCGGAGATATTCTTCAGCCGCAGGTAGCTTGCGTCGTGCACCAGCCGGTCGCTGGGCAGGGCGTCGTAGCTGCCGGCCATCGGCAGGTTCGAATTCGGGTTGCGGACCGGATGCCAGGAGTTCTGCATGTACTTGTATTGGTTGGTATAGGGCGAACCGTTGCCCATCCAGAGTTCGGCGACGTTGTAGATCTTGCCGCCGATCGAGTAGTTGAAGAAGAAGCTGAATGTGAAGTTATGGATGTTGAACGTGTTCTGGATACCGCCGTAGAGGTCCGGGTCGGCCGATCCGAGGTAGACCAGGTCGTCGCTGTTCAGCGCTCCGTCGTGGTTGATGTCCTGATAGCGGGCGTATCCGGGCTTGAAGGTGTTGCCGCTGGCCGAGGCGTAGGCCTTGGTGATCTTGTTGCGCTCGACCTCTTCCTGGTTGTGCCATACGCCGCCGTAGCGGAATCCCCAGAGGGCGTTGAGCGTGTAGCCCTTCTTGTAGCCGTACATCATGTAGGTGGTTCCCGACGACGACGGCGACGAGTAGGCTGTCACGAAGTCTTCCGAGGCGATGTCGTCCACCATCTGCCTGTTGCGCGGCAGGGTGAGGGTCGTCGACCACTGAAATTTCGGACGGACGATGTTGCGGCTTTCGACGGTGAGTTCCCACCCCTTGTTGGTGGTGCGTCCGGCGTTGGCGAAGTAGTTGGTGTAACCCGTCTGCGAGGCTACCTGTACGGTCAGCAGCAGGTCGCGGGTCTTGATCAGATAGGCGTCGGCCGTGACGTTGAGCCGTCCGTCGAACAGCGAGATGTCGGCTCCGAGGGTATACTGGTCGGAGGTTTCCCACGTCAGGTCGGGTGATGCCAGACGCGACGGGTAGACCGCCAGCTGCTGCGTGCCTCCCATCAGGTAGCCGCTCGTCGAGTTGCCGACGGCCGCCAGCGAACGGTAGGCCGAGATGGCGTCGTTGCCGGTGCGTCCGAGGCTGGCGCGCAGGGCCAGTTCGTCGATCCACTTGGCTTTTTGCAGGAACTTCTCGTTGGCGATGTTCCAGCGAAGGGCCGCCGAGGGGAAGAATCCCCATTTCTTGTTGGCGGCGAAGTTCGAGGCGCCGTCGTAACGGGCCGTGAACGTAACGTAGTAACGCTCCTTGTAGTTGTAGTTCAGACGTCCGAACACCGACATCTTGGTCCAGTCCGTGTGGTTGGTGCTGATCGAGGTGTTCTGCTTGTCGGGAACCGCGGCCATGTTGTTCCAGGTGAGTTCGTCGAGCGTATAGCCGCGCCCGGTGATGCTCAGGTTGTTGTCGTACTTGATCTGCGCGGTGTATCCGCCCAGCACGTCGAAATTGTGGCCGCTCTTGGGGCGCAATTCGTAGTAGACCGTATTTTCGCTTGAGAAACTCGTGTCGTCGTACTCGTCGCGGCTGGCGTAACCGCCTTCGTTCTCCTTCTTGGCAGGCAGGTATCCCGGCTCGTAGTAGCGTCCGTGGCGCTGGTAGGAGTAGTAGGTGAACTGGCTGCGCAACTTCAGCCCCTTGACGGGGGTCACTTCGACGAATGCGCTGTTGTTGAGCGAAATGCGCCGGGCGTTCTTGAGGCAGTGATCGAGCATGATGCGCGGGTTGTTGAATTTCTGTCCCGAGTACCACAGGTCGTTCATGTCGGATGTGGGGGAGAGGAACGGGCTGAGGAACACGGCGGCGTTCCACCAGTTGGTTCCGCCGATGGTGGCCAGGTTTTCGTCCTGATCGCGGTAGGTGTAGCTCAGGTTCAGTCCGGCCTTGAGCCATTTGGCGAACTCGTGGTCGACCTTCAGGCGCGCCGAGTAACGTTTCAACCCGCTGTTGTCGATGATTCCCTGCGTTTCGTTGAATCCGGCCGAGGCGTAGTAGGAGCTTTTCGCGGAGGCTCCCGAAATCGAAAGGTCGTAATTCTGATAGAGCGCCGTGCGCGTGATGGTGTCGATCCAGTTCGTGCCGACGCCTTTGGCCTCGGGGTTGGGGAAGGGGTATTTCGACATCGGCGAGTCGGGTTCGATTTTATCGTTGCCGTCGGCGCTTGAGAAGAAATAGGCGTAGTCGTTGCGGTAGCGGGCGAACTCCGTGGCGTCCATGATGTCGAGCTGACGCGGGAGCTGCGAAAATCCCAGGTCGGTCTTGAAGGTGATGTTGGGTCGTCCGTCCATGCCGCGGCCCTTCTTGGTCGTGATCACGATCACGCCGTTCGAGCCGCGCGCGCCGTAGATGGCCGTCGACGAGGCGTCCTTCAGCACCGAGATCGACTCGATGTCCGCGGAGTTGATGTCGTTCAGGTCGTGAATGCCGTCGATGACGCCGTCGACGATGATCAGCGGTTCGTTCGATGCCGAGATCGAGCGTGTGCCGCGGATACGGATCGAGGTCGTGGCGCCCGGCTCTCCGGTCGTGGCCATGATGTCGGCGCCGGCGATGCGGCCCTGGAGGGCCTGGTCGACCGAAACCACCGGCACGTCCTTGATGTCGCTCATCTTGACGTTGGCCACCGAACCCGTCAGGTCGGTTTTCTTCACCGTGCCGTAGCCGATCACGACCACTTCGTCGATGGTCTGCTTGCTCTGTTCGAGTTTCACGTCGACCTTCGTGCGCGCGCCGACCTTTTCGGTTTTGGCTTCATAGCCGATGTACTGGAAGGTCAGCGAAGCGCCTTCGGGAACCTGGATCGAATAATCGCCCGTGGCGTTGGTGCTGGCGCCGTTCGTCGTGCCCGTCACCAGTACGGTCGCGCCGATCAGCGGCTCGCCGCTCTGGTCCGTAACCTTGCCCGTTACGGTATGTTTGGTTCCGCTTTTCTGCGCGAAGGCAGGCGCTGCCGTCAGCACTCCCGAAACCAGCAGGATCAGTAATATGATATATTGTTTCATGCGAATTTTTATTTAAGTGCAACTCCTGATGCTTGCTTCCCGGAGGGGTAGTGGCGGAATTCGATCATCACCGGGTAGTGGTCCGAATGCGTGGCGGTAAATTCGTCGTAGATGATGCGCGAGTCGGTTATTTCACGCATCACGGCCTGCGAGGCGTAGATGAAGTCGATCCGCCGTTGATCCGCCGTCGATTCGCCGTTGTAGGGGGTGGGAACGGTGTGGAAGAACTGGCTGTGGCGGTCGCGCAGGGCGTCGCAGTAGCCGCTCTTGAGTACGATCGAATGCGTCTCGAAATAGGTGTTTGCGGGCATCGCGTCGGCATCCTTGGGTGAATAGGAGTTGAAGTCGCCCGCCATCAGCCACAGCGGTTCCACCGGATAGCGGCGGATGGTGCTGTCGAGGATGCAGTTGATCTCCCGGTCGCGGTAGGTGTTGCCCGTCCCGGCTGCGCCCTGCCCGTTGGGATAGGTTCCGAAGGGATAGAGGTGCAGCACCACGACGTTGATGTCCTTGATGCGGGTGTGGATGGCTCCGTGCCAGAGGGGAACGTCTTCGAGCAGGCGGTTGCGCAGTTCGATGGGGTATTTCGACGTCAGCCCCACCGGAAATCCACTCTCCTTGCAGAGTATGGCGTAGGGGTGCCCGTAGCGGCCGGCAAGGGCCGTGAGCGACTCCTCGGTGAATGCGTTGCACTCGCAGAGGGCCATGAAGTCGGGGTCCTTCTCCTTCACCCAGTCGACGAAGTTGTCGAAGTTCTGGGCTTTGTCGAGCTTCATGCCCTCGAGAATATTGTAACTGATGAAACGCAGGGTTTCGGGCTGGACGCTCGTTCCCGGATCGGTCGTCAGTTCCTCGTCCGGTGCGGCGGGATCGTCGTCGTGAGCAGCGTCGCCCCGAAAGCCAGCCGGCGCAGCATCTGTATCGTGTCGTATGTTTTCATGTCGTTCGCTGGTTTATTTGTTGTAACGCAGGGCTGCGTAGGAGACGGTGAATGCGTTGGCTACCTGTCCGTTGGATGCGATGGTCGCGGTGTCGTAGGTCGTCGCCGTGCCGATCTTGTTTTGCACGGGGCGCAGGCGGATCCATGCCACGCTCTGTCCCAGAATCTCGGTGGGAACCTGCATCCACACGTTCTTGTCGCCCGAAAGCTGCTCGAGCTGCATGTTGCCCCAGTTGCCGTTGTCGGGAACCGTGAAATCGGTGAGCTTCTTCCAGTTGTCGCCGTCGAGCGAATATTCCGCCGTCCAGTAGCGCAGTCCGCCCTGTGCCGAGTGGTAGCGGCAGGTGAAGACGAAGGAGCATTGCGTGGAGCTGACGCCCTGCGTCGAGAACTCGAAGATCAGGGAGTTTCCCGTGTTCTTCGCCGTGTCCCACAGCTGTTTGTGGCCCCACGAGGCGTTGTTGATGGTCAGCCCGTTTTCGGCGGCCCGGTAGGCGCTGCCGACGGCCAGCCAGGCGTAGGTGCTCATAAACGAGAGTCCCGAACCCGTCGTTGCAGCCACGCAATGCGCCTGACCGCTGTCGGTTGCCGGATGCGGATACTGCGGGAATGCGTAGGCGCGGGGGTCTTTGCTGCCGTCGGGACTCCACTCCACGGCCACGGCCGAGAAGACGTTGTCGGCCGACTCGTCCAGCGCGATGTCCTCGCGCGTCACGTTGCGGATCTGGTAACGGCCGATGTCGCCGCCCCGCTCGAAGAAGGTGTAAGGCTCGTGTACGATGATGCCTGTGATCGTTCCCTCGCCGTCGGGCATCTCCTTGAAACGCCAGTCGCAGCCGTGGTTGGTCATCAGGTAGATCATGTCGCCGTGACGGTCGAGTACGGCCGCGGGGTAGTAGTTGTTGAAACTGTTGGTGTAGTTGATGTGCACGGGGATGAAACGTCCGGTGCGCACGGCCATCTGGCAGCGTTTGAGCGTCACCTGGGTGTAGATGTCGGCGTCGGTCAGCTGGTCGATGAAGCGTCGCTTCGCGGGCAGCTCTTCGGCCGTTCCGGCCTCTTTGGTGACGATGTGGTCCTGCGTCACGCCGCTGAGCGTGTAGCGCTCGGGGTTGCTCCGCTTGGTCAGCGTGAGGCCCTTGCACCAGAGTTTGAGTTTGTCATATCGTTGCAGGTTGTTCTGCTGGGCGTCGGTCGTGACCAGAGCGAGACCCAGCGAGGCGTCGGCGTTCTGCATGTAGGCCGTGCAGTCGTTGATGCCCAGATCGGGTTTTGCCGCGGCCTTGAGCATGGGGCTTCCGGCCATGTTGGGCGAGGCCCAGTCGCTGATGACCGTGCCGCTTACGGCGATGTCCTGATCGAGGGTGATCTCGCCTTCCGCCTCCGCGATCAGCCCGCGCAGCTCCTCGAAGGTCACCTCGCGGGTCTCCGCCGTACCGCCCGGGATACCCTGATAGGCTGTGAAATAGGTTGTGTGATCTTCGCCCCAGTCGTCCTGAAATCGGAGCCGGAATCGCGCCGCGCGAGGCTCGAATTTCTTGTTGTCGGCGATCCGGAACCGGAAATATTTGAAATCCTGGGCGTAGCTGACGCTGTCGGCCCACGGTTCGGCAGCGGAATTCTCGTCGTAAACGACCGTCCAGTAGATTTTCTTGGACAGCGGAATGTTGGTGTCGATCGCAATGGAGTCGATCGTGCTAACGGACGAATATTGTTTTCCGATGTACTTGAACTCCAGGAGCGGCGTCGTGCCGTACTGCATCAGGTAAATCGTGTCGACGACCTGCTGGCGGGCCGATGAGACGAGGATGGTTCCCTTGCGGGGAAGCGAGTTGTTGGTCCGGTAATTGAGGTTGAGCGAGCCGCCCGTTTCGCCGCTGTCGGCGCCGTCGACCGAGACCCAGAGTCTGGTCTCGGGCGTGAGCCGCGCCTGCCACGGTCCGGAGGTCTCTACCTTGATGGTGCGGGAGCCTGCGTCGCTGGAGACGAAGACTTCGCTGCTGACGCCTTTCGAGCCGATAGCCGGCTCCGTTTCATCCTCGCTGCACCCCCCCCCCGAGCAATAGGGCCGAGGCGGCGAAGGCGCAGATCAGGCTGAAGCGCTTGGTGTAGAATTTTTTCATCGTATGTCGTAGTTTGGGTTTTTAGTGTCGCGGGGCATTCTGTTCCCAGGGGAGTTTGCCGAACAGGTCTTCGAAATCGTACCATTTCAGGCGCAGCACGTAGAGGTTGTCGATGAAGATGCGTGTGTTGCCGCTCTCCATCTCGTATTTGCCGGCCATCAGTTCCATGCGCGTGTTGCTCGTAAAGGGATTTTTGGGGTGGGAGAAGATGATGAACTCCTGCTGGGAGTTTTTCCACATGGCCGTCGGAAGCTCCGCAGCCGTGGGATCGAGGTGTCCCACACGGACGGTTTTCTCGGTGGTTCCGTCGGCGAACTGCCCGCCTCCCGTGATCCGCACAGTCAGTTCGTCGTTGTCTTTCGTGCCGTCGGCCGCCGCATAGGCGATGGCGTTGAAACGGACCATGGCGGCCGTGTCGTTCCGGATGCCCGGATCGTACGGGGTCAGCAGGTTGGCTCCGTGTCCGGCGTCGTCGCCGAGCTTGACGTAGCCGTTTTTGCCGTAGCAGTAGGCCGTGCCTCCCTCCTGTGCGGGCGTCGATTCCAGCCCCATTTTCTTCTGGTCGGCGGTCCAGCTGTCGATCGGCGTTTCGCCCCGGGTCTCCAGAGGTTCCGCCGAACCGTACTTCAGCCAGTCGAAGTTGCCCTCGTAATCTTTGGTGTATTTCGGGAATCCCTGCACCACGGCGATGAATTCATTGAGGAATTCGACGTCGGTGTGCAGCGAGATGCACCCTTTCCGTTCTACGTAGGACTCCGTGTGCGGGGTGATCAGCAGGACCAGTTCGTCGATTCCGGGCCTGACGCCGCGTTTGATTTCGTCGACGTTGAGCCACTCCTCGGCCGGCAGTTCTCCGGACTCTTCCTTTTCGCCTTCGAATCCGACCTGATAAGCCACATTGCTTCTGATATAGATGGATCTTTTGAACGGAGTGGCGTCCTGCTCTTTCGACGCTCTGACGGGGATGTGCAGGGTTCCCGTCAGCGCTTCTTCGAACTCGGGCGAGTTCGACCACTCGATGTGTTCCCTGCGGGAGTAGTCCTTGTCGTCGTCGCAGGCTGTGCCCAGAGATACCGTGCCGGTCAGCAGCAGTACCGCGATCAGCGGGGTGACGCTCCTCTTCGGGATTTTCAGAGATAGAGTTGTTCTCATAGCATTTAGGTTAATTGGTCTGAAAAAGATCAGGAAAAAAGTAGCTGAAACCGCAGAAAACCCTAAA
>OHNR01000255.1_pt1 | contig 13769 bp, 14 predicted proteins | sample 1569651 | NCBI WGS metagenome assembly OHNR01 (sample SAMEA3879502, study PRJEB24766) | human gut metagenome | biome: human-associated habitat; feature: feces | place: USA | collected 1985/1987 | reverse complement strand
CGATATCACGATCCTTCGGGGGAACGTCGTTGATCAGACGGCCGCCGATGTACATCTCGCCCTTGGAGATCTCCTCCAGACCGGCGATCATACGCAGGGTGGTGGACTTGCCGCAGCCAGAAGGGCCGACGAAGATGATGAACTCCTTGTCCTGGATCTCCAGGTTGAAGTCGGTAACGGACGGGGCAGTTGCGCCCGGATAGATCTTGTAGATGTGCTGGCAGCTAATGGAAGCCATAATCGTTATCCTCCGTAAAATATTTGATGTTTCACGCCCTTGACGGCGTGTTGTTTCGTTGGTACTATAATAACAGATAATTTTGTGATATAAAATAGCATTTTATTGATTAGAGGTGTCAGATATTGCTGTTTGACTGGAACACCATCGCTGCCCCGGCTGCGCTGCTGGATGTACAGCTTTCCGCGCCCCGCACTCTGACCGGCGAGGGGCTGTGGGTCTGCCTTGTTTCCAGCGGCAGATGCACGGCTTCCCTGCCCGGGGCGTCTGCCGCGCCCGCCGGTGCTGTGCTGGTGCTGCCGCCGCAGTCCGCTGCGGCAGGGCACCTGATCTTAAGCCGTGCCCCGCTCACCCTGACCCCGGAGGACAACTGCCATCTGCTGTGCGTCCAGCTGACCGGGCAGGCCAGCACGCAGTTTTTGAACGGCCTGCGGGAGCTGCCCTATCTTGCCAAAGGCGAGACCTGCCCTGCCGCCGCTGAGCTGATGGGGCGGCTTGCCGAGGAAAAGCCCACCCACAGCCGTGCCCGCAGCCAGCTGGTCTTTGCCCTGCTGTGCGAGCTGGCGGATGCCGACAGCGCCGCGCCCGCCCTGCCGCCGCTGGTGCAGGCCGCCATTGAGGATATCCGCGCCAACTACGCGGGGCTGTACGGCGTGGAGGAGCTCAGCGAGCGGCTGGGCGTCTCCAAAAGCCATCTTGTGCGCACCTTTACCGCCGCCGTGGGCGTGCCGCCGGGCAAATACCTGACCACCGTGCGCATCGAAGCCGCGCAGCGGCTGCTGCTGCACCGGGAGTACACGCTGGACGTGGTGGCAAGCCTGTGCGGCTTTTCCGGGGCCAACTACCTGTGCCGGGTATTCAAAAAAGAAACCGGCCAGTCCCCTGCACAATGGCGGGCACTGACCGGTCGCGCCGCACAGGCCGGACTTACACCCGAGGAGACCATGCGGGAACAGGAGATGTATATTTAAGCTTTTCCGCTCTCTTTTCTGCGCAGCAGAAACAGGGTCAGCAGCGCGGTGAGCAGCTCCGAAGCCGGGAATGCCGCCCATACGCCCGGCATCCCAAACACCGCGCTGAGCACCAGCGAACAGGCCACGATGGCCACCATGCCCCGGCAGATGGAGGTGATGGAAGCCTCCGCCGGGCGGTTCACGGCGCTCAGATAGCCCGCCGCCATAATGTTGAAGCCCGCAAAGAAGTAGCCCACAAAGTACATCCGCATCCCGGTGTGGGCGTACTGCGCCATCTGCACCGAGTTCTCGCTGTTGAACCAGCTTACAAAGGTATCGGTCAGGCCGAACACCGCAGCGTACAGCACCGCCGCCAGCACCAGCACAGTGCCGCTGCCCAGCAGCAGCAGCTTCCGCGCCCCGGCGTGGTCGTTCTGACCGTAGCAGCGGCTCACCAGCGGCTGTGCGCCCTGCGCCACGCCGTTGAAGATGGCGGTAGCCACCAGCGCAAAGTTTGCCACCACGCCGTAGGCTGCTACGCCCACGTTACCCGCCAGCCCCAGCAGCAGAAAGTTGAACACCGTGGTGGTCACGCCGGAGGAAAGCTCGCCCACAAAGCCGGAGATGCCCAGCTGACAGCTCTGCCCCAGCAGCCTTGCCGAGGGCAGCTGCCGCACGAATTGCAGGGTGTTCTCCTTTTTAAAGAAGTGGCGGCTGCAAATGGTGATGCTGATGATAGGCGAAACCGCCGTTGCCAGCGCCGCACCGGCCAGCCCCAGCCCTAGGGGGAACATGAAGATATAGTCGAACACCACATTGAACAGACTGCCGCTCAACGTCGCCACCATGGCAAGGGAGGGGTCGCCGTCGTTGCGGACAAAGGCCGAAACGATGTAGTTGCACATAAAAAACGGGGTGAACAGCAGAAAAATGCGGGCGTAGGGGATGCCCAGTGCCACGATGCCCGCATCGCCGCCCATGAGCCGCAGCAGCGCCCCGGGCGCAAAAACACCCGCCAGCATCCACGGGATAGACGCCAGTACGGCGCACAGGATGGCGTTGGAGAAATACCGCTGCCCCCGGGCATCGTTCTGCGCCTTGGCAATGGCGTAGCGGGTCGCCGAGCCCAGCGCGATCATGGAGCCAATGGCAAAAATAAAGTTGTAGATGGGCAGGCAGAGGTTGAGCAGGGTAACGCCGTCTGTGCCGGCAGCCTGCGCAATAAAATAGGTATCTGCCAGAATATAGCACGAGGTGCCCAGCAGACCAAAAATATTCTGCGAGACATATTTAAAGAACTGTTTTGTCAGATCCATACACTTTTTCCTTTTCCTGTTGTTGCATACGTCTGGAAATTGTAGCATATCTGCCGCTGCAAGTCAACCGCAAAACCCGCCCATTACCGTATAAAAGAAGCAGTTGCGCACAGCGCCCTGCGGGTGTATACTGTACACTGCCGCACCCTGCGGCACACCTGAATGCAGAAAGGAAGAAGCCCTATGTCCGACAGGATCTTATTTTCCATCGGCGAAGCGCTGATCGATATGATCCCCTCCCGGGTGGGGTGCAGCTTTGACGAAGTACCCGCCTTCAGCCCCCGGGTGGGTGGCGCTCCGGCCAATGTCTGCGCCGCCGCTGCCCGGCTGGGCGGGCGCAGTGCGCTGCTGAGTCAGCTGGGCGACGACCCCTTCGGCCACAAGATCGCCCGGGCGCTTGCCGCCTGCGGCGTGGAACTTTCCCATCTGGAATTTACCAGTAAAGCCAGCACCGCGCTGGCCTTTGTCAGCTTAGCAGAAAACGGCGAGCGCACCTTCAACTTCTGCCGCAAGCCCTCCGCAGACCTGCTGTACGCCCCGGAGCAGATCGACCCGGGCTGGTTTTCGCAGGCATTTGCCCTGCATTTTTGCAGCGTCTCGCTGGTGGACAGCCCCATGCGCTACGCCCATCTGGCCGCCATCACTGCCGCGCGGGAGGCGGGAGCCATCCTCAGCTTTGACCCCAACCTCCGCTTTCCCCTCTGGCCGGACCGGGAACAGCTGCGTCAGACCGTGTGGCAGTTTCTCCCCCTGACCCATATCCTGAAGCTTTCGGACGAGGAGCTGCCCTTCCTCACCGGCACGGAGGATATTGAAGCCGCGCTGCCCCGGCTGTTTACCGGGGATGTGCAGCTGGTACTGTACACCTGCGGCAGCAAGGGTGCCCGCGCCTACACCCGCACCGCCAGCGCCCATGCCCGCAGCCCCAAGGTGGCGGCGGTGGACACCACCGGCGCGGGAGACGGCTTTATCGGTTCGTTTTTGTGGCAGCTGCAGCGGGACGGCGTTACCGCCGCCGAGCTGCCAAAGCTTTCCCGCAAGCGCCTGACCGAGTATCTGATTTTTTCCAACCGCTTCTGTGCCTTCAGCGTGCAGCGCCACGGTGCCATCGACAGCTACCCCACCTTGGAGCAGATGGAGCAGCTAGAAACCGATTTTCCCCTGCCATAAAGGCAAATTTACAGCGCATTCTGTATTTTTTAATATTTATATGCTATATTGTATAAAAAATCCGCTCTTTCACCGCCCAAAAGGAGGAACCCATGCCCTTTGAGTTTGCTTTTCTGGACTGGCTGTACCAGTTCCGCAACCCGGTAATGAACGCGATCTCCATCTTTTTTGATTACGCCGGTGCTCACGGCGAGATCTGGATCGCGTTCACCCTGCTGCTTCTGCTCTTCCGGCGCACCCGCAGAGCGGGCTTTGCCATGGCGGTGGCGCTGGTGCTGTACATGGCGGCGGGGCACTTCTTCCTCAAGCCGCTGTTTGCCCGCCCCCGCCCCTGTGATCTCAACACCTCCATCACCATGCTGGTGGCGCGTCCGCACGGACACTCCTTCCCCTCCGGGCACACCGCTTCCGGGGTGGCGGCAGCCTACGCGCTCTGGCTGCAAAACCGAAAGCTGGGCGCGCCCGCGCTGGTGCTGGCAGCCTTTATCGCCTTTACCCGGTTGTACCTCTATGTGCACTTCCCCACCGATATCCTCGGCGGCGCAGTGCTGGGCATTGCACTGGGCGCTGCGGCTTCCGCAATCGCAAACTATGTGGCGAATCACAAAGAGAAACAACGAATCGTATAAAAATTCGTATGTCTTTTATTGCAACTGCCGTTTTCCTCTGCGACCCCTCCTGTGAAAATGCAATGCCGGAAAGTCCGCGTTTGCGCAGCAATAAAAGCCCCAGTGGGGCTTTTAAGCGGCGGAGCGGTCTGCGCTAGCAGATGGAGGGGCTTTGCCCCGACAAGTTCCGCAGACTTTCCGGGCTTGTTCTATTTTATAATAATTTTTCCGCTGAAAATATCCAGAGCACAAGCGGCGGATATTCCAAATCGTCCCACTTAAAATTATTCCTCCGCCGGGAGCTGCACTTTCCGGTTCTGTGCTGGGTCCCAGCACACCAGCTCCAGCCGGCTGTCCGCAGGCAGGGCAGCGTCCGGCTTTGCCGCCTGCCAGCAGCGCTTGAGCACCGCAGCGGCTCCGGCGTCCTCTGCGCCGGGCAGCTCGGTGCACAGCACCGTGCCCTGCCAGCCGTTCTCTGCGTACAGACTCAGTGCGCCCGCTTTGCCGTCCAGAATGGCTGTAATGTCCTGCTGCAGCTGCGCGTAGCCCTCGGCGGTGGCGGCGTACTCGCCGTGCCACTTTTCAAAAAACACCGAGAACTCCCCGCACAGCTCAATCAGCAGATCCTCTGTGCCGGAGGGGCTTTGCACCACCAGCGCCAGATCCTGCTCTTCCATGTAGTCAAAGTCCGGGTCGTCCCATGTGTGCACGGTGACCTGCTGCCGACTGAGCAGCATCAGCAGCTCCCCCTGCTTTTCAGCAGTATCAAAATCGCCCTGCGGGCTGTTCCAGTCTGTGTTCATCGGTGTTCCTCCGTTTATCCGTTGTTCGGGCAGAATTTCAAGCTGTCTGCTCGCTGTCGTCTGCGGGCTTTGCCGCTGCGGCGCGGGCCTTCTGTTCCTTTTTAGCACAGTAGAGCGCGCGGTCGGCGCGGTCCTTCACTGCGACCACGTCCTCCCCGGAAAAGACGGCAGAGCCAAGGGAGACCGTCGGCAAAATGGCAAGCGTCTTGCGCCGCTCTGCCAGCAGAGTTTGCAGCGTTGCTGCGCAGCAAGCTTCGCTTGCTTCGTCCTTCAGCAGCACGCAGAATTCATCGCCGCCGATACGATAGCAGTAGCCGCGGCGGGCGTAGGCTTTTTTGATGCAGTCTGCGATCTCGGCAAGGCAGACGTCCCCCTGTAAATGGCCGTAGCGGTCGTTGATCTGCTTGAAGTCATCCACATCGAACACCACCAGCACCCCGCCGCTGCGGCGCATCTCGGCGGTGCGGTTCAGGTAGCTGTTCTGGTTCAAAAGCCCGGTCAGCGCGTCCAGCTGGTTCCACATCTCGCTGCAATAGATATAATACAGCACCGACAGCAACGTGACGCACAGCCATGTGACGTGCAGCGCCGGCAGCGCGATCTGGATCACAGTCTCCGCGCCCAGAAAAAGGATCAGCGGGTAGATCAGCGTGCGGCTGCGGTTCTGAAAAACCGCCGCCGTACGCACCGTAGCCACCATAAGGTACAGCATGGAGACATAATACATAACGACATAAATATAGAAGTACTCACCCCGGGCGTAGAGGTTCTCCCTGCTCACCGAGAACACCGGCCCATAGGGCAGCGTTGCCGCCAGAAAAAGCAGATACACACCCTCGCAGCAGACCGCTGCCTTGAACCCGCGCCGGGTGACGGATTTTTTGTCCAGCACATATACAAGGCACAGCGCCACCGCCGGTGTCAGCCCGAAGCCCAGATAGTTGGACAAAATATTCAGCCAGCGGTAGCCCGGCGGTGTGCTGTCTACCACAATGGTGATGACCTCCAGCACCGAGATGCACGCAATGAGCGCAAAGGCCAGAAAGAATCCGCGCTTCTGCTTTTTATTCAAAGATTCGCTCAGCTTTGTAAGAAAGCACATAAAGCCAAGCACAAAAAGATCAATGGTCGTTAAAATAAAAAAATATCTATCCATTGCAAGTTATACCGTTCTGTGAACTGATGCCCCGGACAGGGCACATACAATATTATTGTATCACTCCACAAAGCTTTTCTCAACCGGGAGCTGCGGATTTACCTTCGCAGTCCATTTGCAGGGAAAATTGCAAAACGTTCTTTTCTCTGCATAAAAGTCCCCGGCAGAGAGGACACGCTAAAAATGCTTCAGCGCCTCCCAGATGGCTTTTTGCGGTGGACATCCAGTTTGGACAATGCACATACCGTCTCGATATGTGTCGTCGCTAGAATCGGAACACATGGATTCAGCCTCGTTAGAAGCATGGGAACACAAAACAGCAGGGGAGTGGTTCTCCTTGCTATTCTTGCGAAGCGGCTTGAAATTCTTGCCGTCCACGCTGTTCTTGAACCCGGTCTTGTAGACAAAGACAATCATGTAGGGGTCTTTGTTCCCATCACTATCATAACCGCCCACGATTACTTTTTCAACTATACTTTCAAAAATATGTCGGTCAAAGGTGTCCAGAACCTCATTCTGTTCAAGGGTCTGCCGGAACGTGGCAACACGCTTGCGCATTGTAGATTCGGTTTCGGCTGCATCTTGCAGGCTTTCACACTCTTTCTGCAACTGCTCAATCTGGCTGGACAGGTCTAAATACTTTCGGTCGTAGGTCTCCTTGTCAATGGTATCTTCAAGACGCATATCAACCAGCTTGTTTTTCTTGACTTCCAGAGCGTGAATATCTCTTTCGGCTTTCGCCAGACGCTTGCCCGCGTTGCTTTCAGAAAGAGTTTCTTCTGTCCGTTTCATAAACTCGTCCAGAACATCCTTGTTATTCTGGCACAAGAGGCGATAAGATTCTACAAAAGCCCGCTCAATCGTTCTTTCGTCAACGCCCTTGCTCTCCGGGCAGAACTTTTTTCCTTTTTTGGTGGAAACGACACATTGCCAGATTGCTTTATTATATTGTGAACTGCTATGCCAACTCCTCCTTGTCAGGGTGCCACCACAGAAACCACATTCTATCATGCAGCTAAAAGCGTATTTCCGGCTGAACTTTTCACGTTTGCCGTCCACGTTAAGGCTGCGGGGCTTTGCACGCCGCCGCAAAATTTCCTGTGCGGCTTCAAAGACTTCTTCCGAAATAATGGGCTCGTGGTGCTCACGAATATAAAATTGATCTTCCTCGCCGAAGTTGTACAGACGCCGTTTTGAAATAGGGTCAACGGTAAATGTCTTTCCTAACAAAATGTCGCCTTTGTATTTTTCGTTTTTGATAATGCCGATTACGGTACTGTCCGCCCATTTGGGACTGCCGCGTTTGGTTTTATAGCCTAAGTTTTCAAGTTCTTTGGCAATAACCGAACCACCGGCACCCTCCGTGTATCGCTGAAAAATGTAACGGACAACAGCCGCTTCTTCTTCGTTGATGGTGATGGTTTTGTCCGCTGGATTGTAGTCATAACCTAAACAGCCCTGAAACCCGACCAGCTCACCGCGCTGCATCTTCATCTTCAAGCCCTTTTTGACATTTGCAGAAATATTTTCGACTTCCTGCTGTGCAACAGAGCTTAAAATTACAAGGAGCAGTTCACCGTCCATAGTAAGGGTGTTGATGTTTTCTTCCTCAAAAAACACAGCCACGCCTTTATCTTTGAGCATCCGAACATATTTCAGAGTGTCAAGCGTATTTCGGGCAAAGCGCGAAATGGATTTGGTAATCACCATATCCACGTCACCGTTCATACAGTCGTTGATTAAACGCTGGAAATCCTCGCGCTTTTTTACCTGCGTACCCGTGATAGCTTCATCAGCATAGATGCCGGCCAAAGACCATTCCGGCTTACTTTTTATAAGTTCGGTATAGTATTTGACCTGCGATTTGTAGCTGTTCAGCTGATCTTCGGTATCAGTGCTGACACGACAATAGGCAGCTACGCGTAGCCTTTTTTCAAAGTTTGTACGCGCTCGTGGCGAGAGCGTGTTGTGCGCTTTAATGACTTCAACATCTTTCATGCTTGACCTCCTTATTGAATGTGTTCCTTTCATTGCGTTAATCATAACGCCAATGCGACACAAAATCAAGAGGATAGTTCGGAAACCACACGATAATCTTTCATTAAGCGCTGTTTGATAAGGGAATACTCTCTATCGGTTATGAGCTTTCTTTCCAACAGCTGCTTCAAAAAAGCAAGCTGAATGCTATAACGTATCAAATTTTGTTCTTTCAAAAATATCCCCCTTTCACAAAATAAAAAATGAGCCAACGGACGGCTGCTGGCAGCAACCCACGGGAATCTCACCCCTGCATTCCTCATGCAGCCCTACTCATTGCCTGCGACGCTCTGAACGCTCGGACCTTGACGGTAAGGGAGTATCAGCCTGTCTGTATGTCATGGCCCGCAAGCAGCCGCGCTTGCATTGCGGCGGGGTGGTGATCGCTCCACTTTTCAAAGAAAAGCATCGTGGCGCACCCGCCGTCCGGCTCGATACAGACAGCAACGTATCCGTTTGCCCTATGATGCACCGCCATTGTCCTGCGGGCATATTTTTCAAGGTGCTGTCCCGAAACGTGGAAAGGGTCAGACCGTTTCGGCTTTGGTTACAATAGAAGAAATCAGTTTGATTTCCAGATGGCGTTTCATGTACTCGTCTATGCACACATGAGGCTGACCGTGCTTGTCATAGAGAATGCCTGTACAGAGCTTGTTGATATAACCTCTGTAATGTCGCAAAACCTGTTCAACTGCATCGGTGTCCCCAGCGCAGGCAGAGCGAATCACCGAGAGCGGTAAAAACTCTCTGCTCGTGTGTTCATAGGAGTTCATTTACGCCTAACCTCCCTCCGGCAAGTGCGCCTTTAGCTTTTTTTGCAGCTCGTTCAGCGTTTTTGTCCGGTGGCGCTGTACAGCACTCCGGGACATTCCCATGAGGTCGCCAATCTCGCCATCGCCCAGTTCCAGAACGCAAAACAGAATCAGAATGCTTTGTTCTTGCTTTGGCAGAGCGGCAAACGCATTGGCAACAAGTTCATTGTCGATGTGCAGATCACAGCCGTAGGATGAAAATACAAATTCTTCACTTGGATAATGGTCTACACTCGTGAGCTGCCCCAGTTCTTCCAACGAAAGAACGCTGAATGACTTTTCACGGTCAAGCAGACGTTTCTTATTTCGGTGATAGTTCCGGGCCTCATTTCGCAGCACCGCTTTGCAGAACGCATCGAATCGGTACTGTTCGCCATCGTTGCGAGGGATAGCTTCCATCTTCTCACCCCCTTTCCGTGGGGATGTCGGGTGGATTTTTCCCTTTCCGCTAATATGACACCTGAAACACCCGATTCTGCCCGCTTTTTTGAAAATTTCCAAAAATATTTTTGAAACAGGCAGCTTTTCAGGCGGCAATAGAAAAGCCCAGCAGACCGAAAACGGCCAACCGGGCATAATGGCAGCACGAAACGCGCAGTAGCTACATCGTATAGTACATAGTAAAAGCCCTGCTGACCCTGTGCGGGAGCAAGGCTTTTTTTGACAGTTCAAAGCTAGGCGTTCGATAGAATATCAGGCGCATGGCGGCATCCTCCTATGGCCGCCATACGGACGATGAAACGCTTTGATAAGCAAAAAGAACCGGCGGCCTTGATTTTCTCAAAAGCCGCCGGTTCAAAATGGGCGCGCGGATATGTCTGCTATACGACGGCTTTTTTTCTTTTGCCGTCGTGCGGCAGGTGTTTTTACTTTTTATTCTTTTGTGCTACATGGACGATTATGGCAACTAAAATAATTGCGGCGACCATACCAATTAAAGGGAGCCATGTGTCGGTGATGCTTTGCAATACGGCATTCCAGTTTATATTTTCGGGCAACATAGTTTAGACCTCCAATTCTCGCTGTTCTGTGACAATACGTTTACAGGAAAGATACGTTGCAAGGAAATAGCTTCCGTAGACAAGCAAAAAAAGAACGATTGTCAGTCCGATATTGGTTGCGATATGGATATTCATAAATTCTTCCACCACAGCCATTGCTTTGCCAATCAGGAAAGCAGAATACACGCCAGCGACGACTAGCGGAATGGCAAAGAACACGACTGTCTGCACAAAAAGCGTATGATCGATTTGCCAGTGGCCTGCACCAAGCTTTTGCAGCAAGCCATAACGATACACATTGTCGGTCGTTTCGGTAAGCTGTTTTAACGCTAGAAGTGCGGCGCAAATCAGCAAAAAGACCAACCCGATATAGCAGCAAAGGAAGCTCACCAAGGCATCAAGGCCGTAGAACGTCTCACGAGGCAAAGACAGAGGAGCAGACAAAGGTCAAAGCTCTTTCGGAGGACAAGCTTCCTCTTTCTAAAAAGATAACAAGGCTCTCAGGTTTTCTGTGGGGCGGCTCAGGACTTTTGGCATTTGAGCATCTGTGGCATGGCGAGATATCTCCGTTCTTCCCATTCCTGACAGCGGCTAACGACCCTTCGGAAATGGCAGTAGCATTCCATGAAATGGCGACTGTCGGAACATCAATGGCTGTTCTTGTGACAGCGGTATGGGCTGTGCTGACTATCGTTTCAGATAAGATACTAAAACGCAAACCGCACGAAAGCAAGTCCATGAGAGGTGAGAGCGCATGACACTTCTTATCACACTCATAACTGCCGTTATCATCACTATAGTATGGTACACATCACCAAAAGCCAGAAAGCTTAAAGTAGGGCTGATGTGCTATATGTACTGGGGCGCATCTATAATGTGGCTCGTGGACGCACTTTTTGAATACAAAGAGCAGGGCGCAGGATATTTCACCCCTGCCGCCGCAGACATGATAAACGACAGCTTTTTAGGAATCTGCGTTGTTGCACTCGGCACCGTCGTATGGCTCGGCACCATGCTCATAAGCGACCCTGAGGGAGTAGTAAGAAAAGCCCTTACAGAGAAAAAGCAGTAGATACACTATACTATATAAATAGGAGGAATAATAATGCGACTTGTTCCAAGAGAGCAGGATAAGCTTATGCTCCATTATGCGGGCATGCTTGCCCGTGACCGAAAGGCACAGGGATTAAAGCTCAACTACCCTGAAGCTGTGGCATACATAAGCATGGAAGTAATGGAAAAAGCAAGAGCAGGAGCGTCAGCCGCTGAGCTTATGCAATACGGCACAAAGCTTCTTACCGCTGATGACGTCATGGACGGCGTTCCTGAAATGATACACGAAATACAAATAGAATCCACAATGCCCGACGGCACAAAGCTTGTGACAGTACACAACCCTATCAAGGGTGCAAGCAAGCTTCACCCAGGGGAATTTATCGTTGAGGAAGGCACTGTCAAGCTCAACGAGGGAGCAGAAAGCATTGAGCTTACAGTCTCAAACACAGGGGACAGACCTATCCAGACAGGCTCCCACTTCCACTTTTTTGAGGTAAACAAGGCTTTGGAGTTTGACCGCAAGGCGGCTTATGGTATGCGACTTGATATCCCCGCAGGCACAGCGGTAAGATTTGAGCCTGGAGAGAAAAAGACCGTCCGTCTTATACCTATCGGTGGCGACCGCATAGGCTATGGTCTGAATGGTCTTGTAAACGGAAAAATGGACGATGAAAACATCAAGCAGGCAGCCTTTGAAAAGGCTAAAAAGCTTGGCTTCAAGGGGGTGTAGGAAATGATCGAGATATCGAGAAAAGCTTACTGCGATATGTATGGTCCGACAGTTGGCGACAGGGTGCGCTTGGGCGACACTTCTCTTATTGCAGAAGTGGAAAAAGATTTGACAGTCCATGGCGATGAAGCAAAGTTCGGCGGAGGAAAATCTCTCCGTGACGGCATGGGACAATCCTGCAAAGCCACTGACAAGGAGTGCCTTGACACTGTTATCACAAACGCTCTTATCATCGACAGCACAGGCATCATAAAGGCTGACGTTGGCATAAAGGACGGCAGGATAGCAGGAATAGGCAAAGCAGGCAACCCCGACATCATGAATGGCGTTGACAAAAACATGATAATAGGCGCTTCCACGGAAGCTATCGCAGGCGAGGGACTTATCCTCACCGCTGGCGGACTTGACACGCACATTCATTTTATCTCTCCAACTCAGGTGAGAACAGCCCTTTACAGCGGAATCACCACCATGATAGGCGGTGGTACAGGTCCTGCTGACGGCACCAATGCCACCACTTGTACTCCGGGCGAGTTCAATATCCACAGAATGTTGGAAGCCTCCGAAGACCTGCCAATGAATTTCGGCTATCTCTGCAAGGGAAATTCAAGCGACATCACAACTCTTGAGGAGCAGATAAAGGCAGGCTGTATAGGCTTGAAGATACACGAGGACTGGGGCTCTACCCCTGACGTTATCGACCACGCACTTACTGTTGCGGATATGTATGACGTTCAGGCGGCCATCCACACCGACACTCTTAACGAGGGCGGATTTGTTGAAGATACCGTCAACGCTTTCAAGGGCAGGACTATCCACACTTATCACACAGAGGGTGCAGGTGGCGGACACGCTCCTGACATTATCAGAGCAGCAGCGTTCCCGAATGTTCTCCCTTCCTCAACGAACCCTACAATGCCTTACACCGCAAACACTCTTGACGAACATCTGGATATGCTCATGGTGTGTCATCACCTTGACAAGAACGTACCGGAGGACATTGCTTTTGCGGATTCAAGGATACGTCCTGAAACTATCGCCGCAGAGGACGTTTTGCACGATATGGGAATATTCTCAATGATGAGTTCCGACTCTCAGGCAATGGGACGTGTAGGCGAAGTTATCACACGAACATGGCAGACCGCTGACAAAATGAAGAAACAACGTGGCGCACTCCCTGAGGACAGCGAGCGAAACGACAATTTCAGAATAAAACGCTACATTTCAAAATACACTATCAACCCTGCTATAACCCACGGTGTATCAGAATATGTAGGCTCAGTGGAAGTTGGCAAGGTGGCGGACCTTGTTCTTTGGAATCCTGCATTTTTCGGTGCAAAGCCTGACATGATAATAAAGGGCGGATTTATTTTCGCATCAAAAATGGGCGACGCAAACGCTTCTATCCCTACCCCTCAGCCTGTGTGTTACACAGAAATGTTCGGTGGTCACGGGCTTGCCCTTTCAAGCACCTGTATCACGTTCGTATCAAAATACGCCTACGAGGACGGCATAAAAGAGAAACTTGGTCTTAAAAGGCAGGTGCTTCCTGTGAAGAACTGCCGAAACATCTCAAAGGCTGATATGGTATACAACAACGTCTGCGGTGACATAAGAGTAGACCCTGAGACCTACACTGTCACAGTTGACGGCGAAGTTATTACCTGCGAGCCTTTTGACGAGCTTGCATTGGCACAGCGTTACTTTATGTTCTAAAGCGAGGAAACAAAAATGATAGCAGAAAAAATATTAGGCAATCTCTCTGAAAGCACCCCCTCTGTAGAAGTAGACACAGTTGAGCTTGATTGGTTTGAAGCCGAGAAAAAGCGCATAAGAAAAACCACCGCAGGAGGACGTGACATAGGCATTGCCATTGACGAAAACCTAAA
>OHNR01000254.1_pt1 | contig 13783 bp, 10 predicted proteins | sample 1569651 | NCBI WGS metagenome assembly OHNR01 (sample SAMEA3879502, study PRJEB24766) | human gut metagenome | biome: human-associated habitat; feature: feces | place: USA | collected 1985/1987 | reverse complement strand
CTGGGCCCACAGAAAAAGAGGTTACGAATTGCCGTAACCTCTTTTTTTCGCACTCTTCGGGAGCGGCGTTATTCCAGCTTCGCCGCGTCGGAGGCCAGCTTTTCGTAGATGGCGACCATTTCGCCGAACGATCCCTCGCCGCGTTTCAATTCGTACATGAAGACGCCCTTGTAACCGGCCTTCATCAGCGCCCCGTACAGCGCGGGCCAGTCGATCCGACCCTTGCCCGGAAGCCAGTGACGCTCATCGACCATGTCGTAATCCGAGACATGGACGGTCGCAATCCGGTCGCCGCACGCCTCGACGAAGTGCAGCAGGTCCTCCGAAAGCAGGTGGTTCGTGTCGAAACAGATTTTCACCTCGGGATAAGGGGCGATGATGCGCAGCAGCTCGGCCGAGTTCCGCCCGAGGCACGTGCGGGGCAGATCCTCGATGCACAGCTGCGCGCCGATCCGCGCCGCCTCCCTGCGCAATATGCCGATCGAAGCGATGCTGTTCCGGATACGCTGCTCGCGCTCCCCGTCCGCAATCGGTTCGGAACTGGGATGCAGCACCAGTTTCTCCGGTCCCACTTCGCCGCAGATCGCGATCATTTCGGTCAGGAATTCGAGGTTGGCCATGCGGGCGCTGTCGTTCAGCACCGAGATGTCCAGCTTGCGGGAGAACGGAAGGTGGCACGACCAGACCTTCAGACCGGCCTCGTCGGCCATGCGTTTGGCGTGCAGCGCCTTCTCGCGGATTTCAGCCACGGTCCCGCGGCCGCTGATGCCGATTTCGACATACTCCACGCCGGCCTTCGCGGCGGCGGCCATCTCCTCGGGGCTCATGCTGCTGGTCGAGCTTCCGACGCCGAGACACTGGGCCGTCAGGTTGGCGGCGCACACCAGCGCCGCTGCCGTAAACAGAATTCTTTTTTTCATCGCTTCCGGTTATTTGGTGTAGTTTTTCACGCAGCGGACGTTCAGATAAATATCCTTGGCCGCCTCCTGATTGGTCTTGGTCTGAAGGTTCAGACTCGTACCGCTGATGACCAGCGAACGGGCTGTCGAGGCGTTGGTCTGCCCGATGAACCACACGTAGCCCCATTTGCCCAGCGCGCCGCTGTTGAAACTGCCGTCGGCCTTCTGATAACCCAGCGGATACCAGCCGAAACCGATGCTTTCGGCCCCGTCGACGAATTGCAGGAGGGCTTCCCCGGCGTCCGTGAGCGTCATATTCGCCTGATTCCAAATACCGCCGTCAACGATACGGCCGTTGCCGCCGCGCAGCCATGCGCCGACGTTGCCCGTATTCTTGACCGTGCAGCCCGACTTGTAGAATCCGGCCTTCGTAATGGCATTCTCGGGTTTCCCGTCGTGACCGCCGGAGAAGGTGTATCCGCCCTGCGCGAAATCGTCGGGAATGGCATACTCGCTTTTGATAGCCATCAGCATGTCCCACCAGTCGTTGGCGTTGGCCACGTGCCAGCCTTCGGGACAGCAGCCGCGTATCTGGACGCCGAACTCGCCCTCCTCCGTACCGTCGAGTTTGAAGGCGTTGCCCACGTCGTCCACCCCTTCGTAATTCTGCACATAGGGACACTGCTCCGCCGTACAGCCCGATATGCCGGTCATCGCCTCATACCAGGTGTAGTAACGGCCCTTTGCGTCGTTCAACCGCTGCAAATGCGACGCCTCCAACCCCGCAACCGAGAAAGCCGTCAGGTCGGGCGCAACGCCCAGGTTGCCGTCCTCGCCCGCTTCGTGGCAGTTCTCGGTCATCCACCAGCGTTTGCCGTACTTCTTGATCGTATAGCCCGGCAGCTCGATGGGGACCGACACGGTGATCGCCGCGAAATACTCGCGCACCTTGCTCGCACCCAGTTCGTTTTTGGCCACCACCGACACCGACTGGGCGGGAATCACCACGTCGTCGTTGACCACCCTGACGGTGATGACGTTGGTTCCCTGACCGTCGATGATCGAGATTTTCGACTTCTCCTGCTCGGCGATCGTCCATTCGTAGGTCTCGGCCCACTGAACCTTCGAAACCGAGAAGGTGAACTCTTCGCCGCCGTTGCAGGTGAGCGTTGCCGGCACCTTCGTGATCGGCCCGGGTTTCTTGGGAACGGTCATCTCCTGGATTTCCTCCTCGGTGTCGCGTTTCACGGCCTCGGTGCAGGCGACCAGCGCCGCAGCGGCGGTCATGCATGCCGCGGCCATCATGTATTTTCGGATGTTTTTCATCGTTTTTGCATTTTAAGTTTTACAAAGTGTGAACCTCGGGATACCCGAACGGATTCTCCACATACCAGCGGGCCTTGTAAATCTGGTAGCCCGCGCGGTTGAACAGCCGGTTGCCCTTCATGTCGCACACCTCGGCCGACCACCAGTTGCTCCCGCCCGACGTGGGGCGCATGACGATCGTGGAATACCCCTCCGGACCCGTCGAAATGCTCTTGATGGTGTTCTGCTGGAAGATCTCCACGTCGAGGAACTTCTCCGCCGCACAGTCGAACTTGTAGACATGCTGATTCGTCGATACATACATCGCATCCTCCCCGCAGACGGGCGCCAGGTCGTGGGCATCGGTATTCCCCGCCGCCATATCGTAAGAGCGCACCTGCGTCAGTTCCGGAGCCGTACGCTTCCCGTTGTAGGCGAGCTTGAGCAGCTGGGCGCCCGTCGCCGTCCAGAGGCAGCCGCGCTTCCGGTCCCAGACCACGTTGTGGGCCGAATGGACCGGCATGGTGAAGGCGGGTCTGGAAACGTAGCTGTCGGCGCCATTGTACACGTAGACGCTCAACAGGTTGCCCGTGCTCGACGCCACGACGACATTCCCGTCGGGCAGCACCTCGGCCGAGTGGGGGTTTCCGCCCGGCTTGGCGTAGAACATCGCCTTCTTGTCCGCAATGCGGATCAGCGCCACGCCGCCGCCCGAAGCCGTGACGAGCACGCACGTACGGTTGTAGACCGGTTTGGCCTCGTCGGGCAGATCGAACCACGCCTGTTCCGCAGCCGAAAGCCCGCTGTCGGCGGCCGTCCACTCCCAGGCGACCTTCCCCGTCGGCTGGTCGATCATCAGGATGCGGTTCTTGCTCTGCTCGGTCAGGATCATCACTTTCGTGGCCTTGTCCAGCTCGATCGTCTCCTCCGTCTGATCTCCGGGCCTCCAGGGCACATAAGGCCCCTCCTCCTCATCCTTGCTACAAGCCGAGAGGAAGCATACGGCTACCAGCATCCACAGATACTTTTTCATAATCACAAATTACAGTTTATCGGATTAATAATTGGGATTCTGTTCGAGTTTCTTGTTCAGCAGGATCTGGTCCGCCGGAACGGGCCACCAGTAGTCGCGGTCGGGGTCGAACGCCCGGACGGCGATGTCCGTGCCCGCATAGTCCTGAATCACGGCGTTCATCACCAGCTCGGCGGTCATCCAGCGGCGGATGTCGTTGTAATAAAGCCCCTCGCCGGCGAATTCGACGCGGCGCTCGTGGCGGATGATCTCGCGCATCTCGGACTGGCTCTTCGAACCGTAGGCATAGGTGGGCATGCCGACGCGGCCGCGCACGCGGTTCACGGCGTCGTAAACGGCATCGGAGGGCGTGGCGTCGACCTCGTTCTGCGCCTCGGCGAACATCAGCAGCACGTCGGCGTAGCGGATGAACATGTAGTTGGTCTCGCCGTTGCTGTCGTCCGAATCGCGCTTCTGCGCGTCGTAGATCGTGAGTTTCCGGTGTGCGAAGCCCGTGAACTGGCACACCTCCCCGGCCGGGCAGTTGGCCTTGCCGAGGAACGTGCTCCCGGGATAGAAATTCGTCGCCGCGAAACGCGGATCGAGGTTGTCGTACTTGCCCATCGTGGCCGCACCGTCGGTCGTCGTCCGGTAGTCCATCACCAGATCGAGCAACGGTGCGTTGTTGCGGTACTGGACGCTGTAAACGTTGAACGAATTGACGGCCGTGTTCTTGGTCTTCGAGAATTCGATGTTGAAGACGCACTCGCAGCTGTGCTCGTTCGCCGGCAGGAAGAGTTTCCGGTAGTCGCCGAACAGGTCGTAGCCCGCCTGGGCCTCCTTTTCGATCACGGCTTTGGCCGCATCGGCCGCAGCCTGCCATTTCGCGGCGTCGTTCGAGGGGTTGACCAGCTTGCTGGCCTCGAAAAGCAGCAGACGGGCCTTGAGGGCCATCGCCGCGCCGCGCGTGGCGCGCCCCTGGTCGGCGGCTTTGGTCCACTGCCAGTCGAGCAGTTCGCGGTCGATGATGTCGTTCAGATCGTCGAGAATCGCCCGCACCACCTCCTCGCGCGAGGCGCGGGGCAGCGAACCGTGCGCATAGACGGGCTCTTCGAGGATCAGCGGCACGCCGTTGTAATAGGTCACCAGCATGTAGTAATAGAGCGCGCGGAGGAACTTGGCCTCGCCCTCCATCTGCACCCTGCGGTCGTCGGCCACGACGGCGGCAGGCAGGCGGTTGAGATGGGTGTTGCAGCGTCCGATGCCCTCGTAGCACTTTTTCCAGCGGTTGGCGATGATGCCCGAGCTGTTGGCCGTGTGGGTCCCCTGGGCGATGACATTGTATCCGCCCGCGTTGTTGTAATTATAGGCGTTGGGCGTGCAGGTCTCTTCGAGCAGCGGCGCCGAGTCTCCGAACAGCGCGCTGTTGGTCAGTATGTTGTAACAGCCGGTCATGGCGGCCTCGGTTCCTTCTTCGGTTTCCCAGAACGTCTCGACCGTATATTTGTCGGTGGGAATGGTGTCGAGGTTGCAGGAGGCCAGCGCCGCCGCACCGCAAAGCATCAATCCGATTACTGTTTTTTTCATGTTTTTCCGTATTTGAAGCGATTAGAAAGTAATGTTGAAGCCGAAGTTGATCGTCCGCAGCGAAGGATACTGCATCAGGTTGGTCGACGAAAGGTCGATCTCGGGGTCGAACATCTTCAGCGGGGAGATCGTGAAGAGGTTCTCGCCGTTGACGAAGATCTGGCACTGGCTCATTCCGAGCTTCGAAATCCACCTCTTGGGGAGGGTGTACGAGAGTTGCAGCTGCTTGCAGCGCAGGTACGACGCATCGTAGAGCCACTGCGTGTTCTTGTAGTCGTGCATCTCGGGCGCGCCCGTGGCGGTGTGGAGGATCGGCAGGCGGGAGTTGTGGTTCTCGGGGGTCCACGCGTCGGTCGCCCACTCCTTCAGCACGCCCGCTCCGTTCCAGAACGGGGCCGCGAGGTTGCCCGAAAGATAGGTCTTCACGTCGGCGACGCCCTGGAACTGCGCCGAAAGTTCGAGTCCCTTCCATCCCAGCGAGAAGTTGAAGGCGTAGGTGATGCTCGGCGTGAGGTTGCCGCAGACGGCGCGGTCGTCGTTGTCGATCTTGTCGTCGTTGTTGAGGTTCTTGTAGCGGATGTACCCGGGCTTCACGCCGCTGCCGACGGTCACCGAATTGGCGATCTCCTCGTAACTGTTGTAGAAGCCGTCGGCCTGGTAGAGATACCACGCGTCGATGGGTTCGCCCTCGCGGATGATGTTGAAGGTCTTGATGTACTCCTGCCCGTCGAGGTCGACGACGATGTTCTTATTGTAGCAGAAGTTGCCGCCGAGGCTGTAATGGAAATTCTTGACCGCGCTCCGCCACTGGAGGTTCAGCTCGACGCCGTCGTTGGCCACCACGCCGATGTTCTGCTTCGGGCCGTTCAGGTTGCCGATCTGCGCCGGAATCTTCACGTCGCGCAGGATGCCTTCGGTGCGTTTCTTATAGAGGTCGACGCTGAACAGCAGGCGGTGGTCGAAGGCCTCGAAATCCAGTCCGAGGTTGTAGGTGCGGGTGGTCTCCCACGAGATGTTCTCGTCGACGAAATCCTTGATCGCCGCGCCGCCCGACAGCACGTCGCCGAAGCTGTAATTGTAGCTCTTGTTCGCCAGCACGGCCATCAGGTACTCGTAGTTGCCGATGGCCTGGTTGCCCATCTCGCCGACCGAGCCGCGGAGCTTGAGCACGTCGACCGCCCGGACGTTCTGCATGAAATTCTCCTTGTCGATGCGCCACCCGACCGACACGGCGGGGAAGAAGGCCCATCGGTTGCCCTTGGCGAATTTCGACGAGCCGTCGTAACGCGCCGTCACGTCGATCAGGTATTTCTCCTTGTAGTCGTAGGTGATTCGCCCGAAGTAGGAGAAGAGCAGTTCGAGCGACGATCCGCCCGAAATATCCTCCATCGTGGCGCCGACCGACAGGGCGGTGAGCTGGTTGTTGAAGTAGTCGCGTTTCTTGGCCTGGAAGTTCTTGCCGTCGTAACGCTTGTACTCCGTGCCGACCATCACGTTGAAGTTGTGGTTGCCGCCGAAGCTCTTGCCCCACGAAAGGGTGTTGTAGAAGGTGTAGTTGATCGCGTTGTTGTCCCAGTCCTTGGCCGAAACGTAGGCGCTGAAGTTCTTCCGCTCAAGAGTTTTGGGATTGTAGGTGTACATCGCGTGCTTGAAGTCCTTCGAATAGTGGTCGACCTTCACGTAGCCCAGGTTGGCGTTGTACTTGATGCCCCACGGCAGGTCGTAGCCGATGTTGATGCGCCCCAGAATGCGGTGAAGCTGACGTTTGGTGTTGCCCTCGTGCAGCTCCATGAGCGGATTCTCGGGGTTGTTGCGCCCGGGGGTCGAGAGCCACGTCGAGAGCCACTTGCCGTCGGGCAGCTGCGTGCCGAAGATCGGCAGGGCGCGGTTGATGACGTTGACCGTCGTCGATACGCCGTAGATCGGGTCGGTGTTGTAGCGCAGGTTGCCCAGCAGGCTGACGCCCACCTTCAGGCGCTTGGTCACCTGCGCGTTGATCTTCATGTCCCACGAGAAGCGTTCCGCGTCGTCGTTGGCGACCATGATGCCGCGCTGGTTCATGTAACCGCCGCCCAGCGAGTAGGAGATCTTGTCCGTGCCGCCCGAAACGCGGGCGTTGTACTGCTGGAGAAAACCGTTCTGGTAGCAGAGGTCGTACCAATCGGAGGCGGGATAGATGTACTTGTCGTGCTTCATGCCCTCCTCGTATTCGAGGATGTCGTCGCGGTTGTAGGTCACCGTCAGCTTGCCTTCGTTCAGTTCGGCCTGGTTGCGCATGTTCATATACTGAATCGGGTCGGTCACCACGTCGGGCACGTAGGTCGCCGACTGAATGCCGAAGTTGGCGCTCAACTTCACCACCGGCGCGCCCTTCTTGGCCTGCTTCGTGGTGATGAGGATGACGCCGTTGGCGGCCTTGGAACCGTAGATCGAGGCCGAAGCGTCCTTCAGCACCGAGATCGTCTCGATGTCGCCGGGATTCAGCTCGTTGAGCGAATACTCCATGCCGTCGACCAGCACCATGGGGCTGGAACTGCTCATCGTGCCGACGCCGCGTATGCGGATCGTCGCGCCGTCGCTGCCGGGCTTCGACGAAGCCTGGTTGATGTAGACGCCGGGCATCGAATAGAGCGCCTGCGAGGCGTGCGTCATGGGCTGGTTCTCGATCTCCGACATCTGGCGCACGGCGACCGAGCCGGTCAGGTTGACCTTCTTCTGCACGCCGTATCCGATCACCACCACGTCGTCGAGGAGCTGGTTATTCTCCTTCAGCACCACGGTCAGATGCGTCCGGTTGCCCACTTCGACCTGCGCCGCGTCGTAACCGATGAACGACACGCTGAGCCGCGCGCCCGCAGTCACGTTCAGGGCGAATTCGCCCTTCGAATTGGTCACCATGCCGTTCGTCGTGCCCTCGACCAGCACGTTCGCCCCCACGATCGGATCGCCGGCCTCGGTCTCGACGCGGCCCTTCAGCTGGTATTCCCGGCCCCGGCCTGCCGGGTCGGATTTGTAAAGCACGATGTGGCGGCCTTCGAGTTTGGCCAGAATTCCCTGGTCGGCGAGCACGCCGTCGAGCAGTTTCAGGACGTTCTGATCGTGCGCCTCGACCGAAACGCGCTTCCGGAGGTCGATCTCGCTCTCCCGATACCAGAACGAGTAGCCGCTCTGCGTCTTGACCGCTTCGATCACCTCGCGCACGGTGGCGTTCTTCAGCGTCAACGAAATCACGGGATTCTGCGCGTAAAGAGCCTGGGCCGCCACCGTGAACCAACACAGGGTCAGCAATCCGCTCAGTCTGCACAGCATCCGCTGGCCGAAAAGGTCCCGGAAGGACCTTCTGCTGGTAGAATTGTTACTCATAAGGATTGAAATTTAGGTTGTAGTGAAAAAAATCGTGAATCTCTATCGGTTTCTGTAAAGCTCGAAATGGTTCTTGCGGCTGCGGCAGAGGATACGGCTGTCGGCCGAGATGATCCGCATGATTTCGTGGATGTTCTCGCCGTCGACGAACTCACCCGTGAAACAGATCCTGCGCAGCCGTTCGTCGGGGATCGTGATGTCGACGTTGAACTGCCTTTCGAGGCTCCGGGCGATCGACGCCAGGGGTTCGGCCCGGAAGTAGAGCCTGTCCTCCTGCCACGAGAGCACCTGCTCGACGTTCACCCTGCGCAGCGACAGCAGCCCGGAGGTCCTCTCGAAGAATCCCTGCTCGCCGGGACGCAGCCGCACGCTCCGCGACTCGGGACCGCCGTCCACCAGCAGGCTGCCCGTCGCCAGCGTGATCTGGTAATTCTCGTCCTCGGAATAGGCGTGCACGTTGAAAGTCGTTCCGAGCACCGTCGAGACGACCTGTCCCGTGACGACGACGAAGGGCCTGCGGGCGTCGTGCTCGACCTCGAAATAGGCCTCGCCGTCGACCTCCACGCGGCGTTCGTCGCCGAACAGCGCGGGATAGACGATGCGCGTGCCGCCGTTGAGCCGCACCCGCGAACCGTCGGGCAGCACCACGTCGGACTTCACGCCCAGAGGCGTCGAGACGCTCACCGGCTGCGCCGCGGCGACCAGACGGCTTTCGGTCCGGCGTCCGCCCATGAACCAGCTGCCGCAGACGACGCCCGCCATCACGGCCGCAGCCGCGGCGTAGCGGACGATCCGCATCCGGATTCCCCGGCGGCGGATGCGCGAGCGCACGTCGGCCCACACCGCCTCCCGCATTCCGTCGGCCATGGCGTCGACTCCGGGTCCCACCCGGATGCCGTCCAGCAGCTCCGCCAGCCTGCGGCGGTCGCGCTCCGAACCTTCGATCAGTTCCGCCATCTCCGGCTCCCTCTTCGTATGCTGATATTGCATGATTTCTCCTTTTTGGTCGTATACACATATAGAGTGCGAAAGCCGCGGTTCCGTTTAAGGGAACCGCGGCTTTTTTTCGTTTTTTTCATTCCGGCAGGCGTCAGAAACGCGCCGTGAAGAGGAACAACAGCAGGGAAACCAGCTTCAGGTCGGGATAATGCGTGCGTATGCCGGCCACGATCCTGTCGACGGCGATCTTGATCTGGACCCGCACCGTGCTCTCGGAGAGCGACAGCGCCTCGGCGATCTCGCGCGACGACAGCCCCTCCTGCCGGTTGAGCAGAAACACCGTGCGGCAGCGTTCGGGCAAATCGTTTATGAGACGGCGCACCAGCTCCTCGACTTCGGCCTCTATCAACCGGCTATCGGGAGCGTCTTCGCTGTGGGGGGGGGGGAATTTCGGTCGATCAGCGAGATGGGAATCTCCTCGAACGAGAGGCAGCGGCGGCGCGTACGGGACTCCTTCAGATACCGGTTCGCCTCGTTGCGCGCGACGACGTAGAGGTAGGCGTCGATGTTTTCGATCCTCCGCAGCGCGACGCGGGACTTCCAGACGGCGACGAAGACGTTGCTCACGACCTCGCCGCAGGCCTCCCTGTTGCGCAGAAAATAGTAGGCGAACCGGAAAACGCTCCGGTAATAGAGATCATAGAAAACCCGGAAAGCGTAATCGTCGTTCTCGCTTACGGAAACAAGCAAATTCTCAAGTTCTTTTTTCTTCTCCACATCCGGGCATGTTCAGGCTTTCACAAGACAAAATTAGGAAACTTTTTCAGAACCGCAATATACGGTTCCGTTAAAATCCCGCGACGCGGCCCCGGAGCGGCAGCCGCAAAGAGAGAGAGGGACCGCGCCCTCCGCACGGTCCCTCTCTCCGCCGGCCTGCGGCCGGATTATTTCCCTTCGTCGCCGCTGCGGATCTCCTTGCGGCGGATCTTGCCGCTGATGGTCTTGGGCAGCGACTCCACGAACTCGATCACGCGCGGGTATTTATAAGGAGCCGTGATGCGCTTCACATGGTCCTGCAACTCCCTGACGAGCGCCTCCCCGGCCTGCCCGCGGTAGGCCTCGGCGAGCACGATCGTCGCCTTGACGACCTGGCCGCGGATCTCGTCGGGAACGCCCGTAATGGCGCACTCCACCACCGCCGGGTGGGTCATCAGGGCGCTCTCCACCTCGAACGGACCGATGCGGTAGCCCGAACTCTTGATCACGTCGTCGGCACGCCCCACGAACCAGTAGTAGCCGTCCTCGTCGCGCCACGCCACGTCGCCCGTATAATACACCCCGTCGTGCCACGCCTCGCGGGTCAGCTCATCGTTCAGGTAGTAACCCTTGAACAGACCGAGCGGCTTGCCCCCGTCGGTGCGGATCACGATCTGCCCCTGCTCGCCGTCCTCGGCCGAACGGCCGTCGGGGGTCACCAGGTCGATCCGGTACTGGGGATTGGGCACGCCCATGCTCCCGGGTTTGGACTTCATCCACGGGAACGTGGCCAGCGTCAGCGTCGTCTCGGTCTGCCCGAAGCCCTCCATCAGGCGGATGCCCGTCAGACGCAGGAAGGTGTCGTACACGGCTCCGTTCAGCGCCTCGCCCGCCGTGGTGCAGTACTCCAGCGACGAGAGGTCGTATTTGGTGAGATCCTCGCGAATCAGGAAGCGGTAGACCGTCGGAGGCGCGCACAGCGACGTGATGCGGTACTGCTCGATCTTGCGCAGCATGTCCGCGGGCGTGAACTTCTCATGGTCGTAGACGAACAGGCAGGCCCCGGCCAGCCACTGCCCGTAGAGTTTGCCCCACGCGGCCTTGGCCCACCCCGTGTCGGCGATCGTCAGGTGCAGGCTGCCTTCGTGGAGGTTGTGCCACAGCAGCCCCGTGGTGATATGCCCCAGCGGATAGGTGAAGTCGTGGGCCACCATCTTCGGCTCGCCGGTCGTCCCCGAGGTGAAATACATCATCATCACGTCGTCGTTGGCGTTCACCCGCTCCGGGCGCACGAAAGGAGCCGCCTTTTCGATGCCGGCGTGGAAATCGAGAAACCCTTCGGGGACCTCGGGACCCACGCTGACGAGCAGTTCGGTGGTGGGGCTTTCGGGCATGGCCGCCGCGATGTGATCGGTGATCACCCGCTCGCCCGCCGCGACGATGGCCTTGATCCCGGCCGTATTGCAGCGGTAGACTACATCCTTTTTGGTCAGCAGGTGGGTTGCCGGGATCACCACCGCGCCCAGCTTGTGCAGCGCCAGAATCGAGAACCAGAACTCGTAGCGGCGCTTGAGGATCAGCATCACCACATCGCCCTTTCCGATGCCGAGGCTCTGGAAATACGAGGCCGTGCGGTCGCTTTCGCGCTTGATGTCGGCAAAGGTGAACCGGATTTCGGCGCCCTGGTCGTCGGTCCACAGCAGCGCCTCCTTGCCGGGCTGCTCGGCGGCGTATGCATCCACCACGTCGTAGCCGAAATTGAAATTCTCCGGAACCCGTATGTGCAGGTTCTTCCGATAATCCTCCTGCGAGACGAAGGAGGTCTGGGATAAAAATCGCTCTACCATGCTGCCGTTACATTATTATGGCCAGAAACCGCACCGTTTTGCCGTCGAGGGCTTTCATCCCGTGCGGCAGGCCCGAATCGAAATAGAGACTGTCGCCCGTGTTCAGCACGATCTCCTTGCCGTTCAGCCCGATCAGCAGGCGGCCCTCCAGCACGTAGTTCATCTCCTGCCCAGGGTGGCAGTTCAGGTGCATCGGGGCGTCGTCCGCAGCCGGCTCGACCGTCACGATGAAGGGGTCGATCTTCCGGTCGCGGAATCCCGCCGCCAACGCCTCGTACTTGTAGGCCTTCTGCCGTTCGACCGACACGCCCTTTCCGGCGCGGGTGATGAAATAGGCGTTCATCTTCGGCTCCTCGCCGAACATCAGCACATCGAGGCTGATCCCGTAATGGCGGGATATGGTTTGCAGCACGTTCACCGAAAAATCGGCCGTGCCGCTCTCCATCTCCCTGTACTGTCCGACCGGAAGGTTGCAGCTCGCAGCCACCTCCTCCTGGGTCAGTTCAAGCGCTTCGCGCAGCCCGCGCAAACGGGTCGCAATCGACTGAATAGGGTCACACATTGTCTTTTCGTTTTAAATGAAAGGTCCGCGCTGCGGGTCCCGGACGAACAGGTTACAATCCGGAAGGCCGCCCGTACGGCCCCTGCGCACCGCACGGGCCGTTTTCACTGGATGCAGGCCGTAAATATACTAAAAACTCTTAAAAACCGCAACTTCGCGCTCCGTTTCCCTTCCGCGCGCCTGCGGCGACTATAATCAATCCGGCGGCGGAGCGTTTCGCCAAACGAGAGCGGCGGCCATCCTCCCCGACCGCCGTTTTTCCGCCGGATGCAAAAAAATCCGGGCCGGATTTTGTTTTTTCCCGCAGAAGCCCTATATTTGCCTCCAACAACCGGACGAATGACGATTTTCAACCATATCCATCATCACCATCACCACTTTACCGAGGGGTAGGTCGATTATGTATATGTAAGAGGTTATTATAGAATACATGAAGCTCACCCCCTGCGGGTGGGCTTTTTTGCGTGCCGAACCGCAGGTGGGTGTCCGAAAGAAGCAAACAATCAAACACACACCGAATATGTTACGAATAGCCATCCAGGCCAAGGGCCGACTGAACGAACAGAGCATCGACCTGCTTTCCGAAGCAGGCATCCGCGTTGCCGAGAGCAAGCGCAAACTCATCTCCCGCGCGGAAGGCTTTCCGCTGGAAGTCCTCTACCTGCGCGACGACGACATCCCGCAGGCCGTCTCGATGGGGGTCGCCGACCTGGGCATCGTGGGGCTGAACGAGGTCGCCGAGAAGGGTTTCCCCGTCGAGCAGATCATGGACCTCGGGTTCGGAGGCTGCCGCCTCTCGCTGGCCGTACCCAAAACGACCTCCTACGAAGGCCTCGCGTTCTTCCGCGGCCGGCGCGTCGCCACCTCCTACCCCAACATCCTCGCCCGCTACTTCGCCGAGAAGGGGATCGAGGCCGAGATCCACACCATCGAAGGCTCCGTGGAGATCGCCCCGGCGGTAGGCATGGCCGACGGCATCTTCGACATCGTCTCCTCGGGCGGCACGCTCATCTCCAACGGGCTGGTCGAGGTCGAGAAGGTCCTCTTTTCCGAGGCGGTGCTCATCGCCTGCCCGGGGCTTGACAGCGACAAGCGCCGCGAAACGGAGCAGCTGACCTTCCGCCTCAACTCGATCCTCGACAGCCGCGGCATGAAATACGTGCTGATGAACCTGCCACAGGAACGGCTCGACGAGGCCATCCGGATCCTGCCCGGCATGCGCAGTCCGACGGTGCTGCCGCTGGCCCAGGAGGGCTGGTGCTCGATCCATGCCGTGATCGACAAGGCGCAGCTTTGGGAACGCATCGAGCGGCTCAAGGCCATCGGTGCCGAAGGCATCCTGATCCTCTCTCTCGAAAACATGATCCGCTGAAACAAACCGCAGAAACGATGGAAATACTGAAGATTTACGACAATCCCGCCCGGCCGCAATGGGCGGATCTCACCCGGCGCTGTACCCGGCAGGAGGGCGAAATCGCCGAACAGGTCGCCGGCATCCTCGCCCAGGTGCGCG
>OHNR01000247.1_pt1 | contig 13920 bp, 11 predicted proteins | sample 1569651 | NCBI WGS metagenome assembly OHNR01 (sample SAMEA3879502, study PRJEB24766) | human gut metagenome | biome: human-associated habitat; feature: feces | place: USA | collected 1985/1987 | reverse complement strand
CATGGGTGGACGGCAAGTGCGCCGTCACCGCAGAGCTGACCTTTGTGCTGACCGAAGCAGCAGAATAAAAACAGAAAACGCTCCCGTTCATCCCCTGTGGCGATGAACGGGAGCGTTTGATTTACAAAGCGCTTACAGCTTCTTGCCGGTCAGCAGCTCATAGGCTTCCAGATACTTGGCAATGGTCTTGTCAATGACATCCTGCGGCAGGTCGTAGTTGCTGTCGGGGTTGGCCTTCAGCCAGTCGCGGACAAACTGCTTGTCGAAGGAGGGCTGGCTGTGACCCGGCTCGTAGCCCTCCAGCGGCCAGAAGCGGGAGGAGTCCGGGGTCAGCATCTCGTCGCCCAGCACCACGTTGCCGTCCTCGTCCAGACCAAACTCGAACTTGGTGTCGGCAATGATGATGCCGCGGGAAAGTGCGTACTCGGCGCACTTTTTGTACAGCGCGATGGTGTAGTCGCGCAGCTTGGTAGCGTACTCCAGACCGTGGCCGGGGAACTGCTTTTCCAGCACGTCGATGCTCTGCTCGTAGGAGATGTTCTCGTCGTGGTCACCGATCTCTGCCTTGGTGGAGGGGGTGTAGATGGGCTCGGGCAGCTTATCGGACTCCTTGAGACCCTCGGGCAGCTGGATGCCGCACACCTTGCCGGTCTTTTGGTAGCTGGCCCAGCCGCTGCCGGTGATGTAGCCGCGCACGATGCACTCGATGGGCAGCATGGTCAGCTTACGGCACATCATGCTGTTGCCGGTGAACTGGGGCTGACGGAAGAACTCCGGCATATCCTGCACATCCACGCTCAGCATATGGTTGGGCAGCAGATCGCGGGTATAATCGAACCAGAACTTGCTCATCTGGGTGAGCACGGTACCCTTTTTGGTGACCTTGTTTTTCAGGATGACGTCAAACGCAGAAATGCGGTCGGTGGCAACCATGATCAGGCTGTCGCCATTGTCGTAGATCTCGCGGACCTTGCCTTCTTTGATGGGTTTGAACTCAGTCATAATCAAACACTCCATTTTTCCATGTTCTCGGCAGCGCAGCAGCGCAGCGCAGTTCTTACCCTACTATTCTACCATACTGCCGCGCGGTTTAAAAGGAACAGAATAAAAGAAAAACGGGCAAGTTTTGTGTTTTTATCGTGAAAAGTGCGCAAAAAACAGCAGGAAATTTCGGCGTTTTGACGATAAAAGTCGTACTTTATCCCCAAATGCACGCACCTTTGCAAAATGCAGTCATGGACAAGCGCCGCCGGTTGCGGTATTATAAGAGTATAAGAGAACGTGTGCCCCTGCAAGGGGGCACGACAGCAGATGAGGAGGTAAAGAGTATGGGCAAATTCCCCAAGGGCTTTTTGTGGGGCGGCGCTACCGCCGCCAACCAGTGCGAGGGTGCATGGCAGGCAGACGGCAAGGGTCTTGCCACGGTGGATGTGACCCCCTTCGGCCCGGATCGTTTTCCGGTGGCAACGGGCTATATGGAGATGCTGGATTGTGACGATGCGCATTTCTACCCCAGCCACGAAGCCATTGACCTGTATCACCATTATAAAGAGGATATCGCTCTGTTTGCAGAGATGGGCTTCAAGTGCTTCCGGCTGTCCATTGCATGGACGCGCATCCTGCCAAACGGCGATGACGCCCAGCCCAGCGAGGCGGGGCTGGCCTTCTACGACAGCATTTTTGACGAGTGCCATAAGTACGGCATCGAGCCGCTGGTCACCATCTGCCACTTTGACACCCCCATTGCGCTGATCAAAAAATACGGCGGCTGGAAAGACCGCCGCATGGTGGACGCCTACGTCCACTACTGCGAGGTGCTGTTCGACCGTTTCAAGGGCAAGGTGAAGTACTGGCTCACCTTCAACGAGATCAATATGCTGCTGCACCTCTCCTTTACCGGCGCAGGGCTGGTGTTCTATCCCGGCGAGAACGTGGAGCAGGTCAAGTATCAGGCTGCCCATCACGAGCTGGTAGCCAGCGCAAAGGCGGTAAAGCTGGCGCACGAAAAAATGCCGGACGCCATGGTGGGCTGTATGCTGGCAGCGGGACAGTTCTACCCCCGCACCTGCGCCCCGGAGGATGTGCGGGCGGCGCAGGAAGCCGATCGGGACAACTACTTCTTTACCGATGTGCAGGTGCGCGGCGCTTACCCCGTGTGGGCTAAAAAGCGGATGGAGCGTGCCGGGGTGCAGCTGCGCACCCAGCCGGAGGACGACCGCACGCTGCGGGAGGGCACGGTGGATTTTGTGTCCTTCAGCTACTATTCCAGCCGCTGCATCACGGTGGATAAAGAACTGATGGCGGCAGAAAATGCGGAAGGCAACGCCGTGTCGGCATCGGTGAAGAACCCCTACCTGAAAGCCAGCGAGTGGGGCTGGGCCATCGACCCGGTGGGTCTGCGGGTGACCCTGAACACCATCTACGACCGGTACGAAAAGCCTATGTTCATCGTGGAGAACGGTCTGGGCGCGGTGGATACCGTAGAGCCGGACGGCTCCATCCACGACAGCTACCGCATCGACTACCTGCGGGCCCACATTGAGCAGATGGAAAAAGCCATCCATGAGGACGGCCTGCCCCTGATGGGCTACACCACCTGGGGCCCCATCGACCTGGTCTCCGCCTCCACCGGTGAGATGAAAAAGCGCTACGGCTTCATCTATGTGGATAAGGACAACGACGGCAGCGGCACCCTCAAGCGGAGCCGGAAAGACAGCTTTTACTGGTACAAAAAGGTCATCGCGTCGGACGGCGAGGACCTGGCCTGAGCGCGGTTTTGCAAACCAAATAAAATTCACATTTTGTTGATTGACGCCGCCCATAAAAACGTGTATGATGAGACAATGTATGGCAAGCCAACTTTTGAACGCGTTGGCAACATCGTTGGTTTGCCTATCGCAAAGATGTCGTTTCGTGATACGATATTTTTAGAATTGCGATCAAATCATTGTAATATAAGGAGCAGTTGTATGCGTCCCCTCATCATAGCACACCGCGGTGCCTCCAACCTGGCACCGGAAAACACACTGGCGTCGTTCCGGCTGGCCAAGGAGCTGGGTGCCGACGGCATCGAGTGCGATGTCCAGCTCACCAAGGACCACAAGCTGGTCATTGCCCACGATTTCTTCACCGATGCGCACACCGGCGTCAAGGGTGATATCTACGATATGACCTTTGACGAGCTGCGCCAGCTGGACTTTGGCAAGTGGAAGAGCCCCGAGTACGAGGGCGAGAAGATCCCCACCATCGAGGAAGTGCTGGACCTCGGCAAAGACATGAAGATGATGCACATTGAGCTCAAGCCCTATCTGGACCGGGATGCCGATTTCCCGGAGCGGGTCATCGACGCGGTGATCAATGCGCACATGGAGGATAAAGTCATCCTCACCTCGTTCCAGTACGGCCTGCTGGGCCGCATCAAGGAGATCCGGCCCGAGATCCGCACCGCCGCCCTGTTTCTGAACACGGAGTCCTCCCTCTGCCCGCCCACAGCCCTGTGGGAAGATCTGGGCCTGACCAACGGCGACCCGCTGCTGGAAGAGCTCTCCGGCCCGCAGGGGCTGGAAAAGGCCGTCTCCATCGTGGAGAACCCAGACTCGGTGGACGAGGAGAACGGCCTGCTGGTGCGCTACCTCAATGACCGCCTGACCGCCCTCTCCTCCAACTACCCGGGCAAAAACCTGGTGGAGATCTTACAGCAGTACTATTACCAGACCGATATGCTCAAATATGTCTCCCAGTTTGATTTCCCGCTGGACTATGTCGGCCCGGAGTACCACGTCTGCTTCCGGGACACCACCCTGCTCCAGCGCGCGGTGGAGATGGGCTACCATGTGGCCCCCTGGCCCGTGGGCGACGAGAGCCGCCGGGACTTGCGCAGTGTCCTCAAGCAGAACCCGGAGATCATCGTGACCAACAAACCCGAGATCGTCATGGCGATTTTGCAGGGCCAGAAAGCACAATAAGCTTTTCCTCTTCGCCAGAGGCTCTCCCTTTGGGAGAGCTGGCGCGCCAGCGCCTGAGAGGGCGAGCCCGGTAAAATAAAATCTGTATGCGCAGCGATACGCTGACTCTAGCAAATAGAGTGCGTATCGCTGTGTTTTTTCTTTTTGTTCACATCCTTGCCCTCTCCGTCACCTGCGGTGACACCTTGCCCCCTTCTGGCACTTTCGTGCCACCTCCCCCGGCCGGGGGAGTCTTTCAAAGTGAGAGGCCTTGGCAGTCCACGCAAAGTTCATCTTTTTGCCAAGGGCTCCCCCTTTGGGAAAGATTTCCCCCGGTCGGGGGAAAATGGCAAAGCCAAAAAGGGGAACAGCTGGACGCCAATAGGCGGCCTGAGAGGGCTAGCCGCCTCAATTGCTTTCGATCTTGCACTGCACCATATAGCTGCCCAGCGCAAAAATTTTGCCGTTGGCGGGCACATACAGGCGGCAGGCAATGTTCTGCTGGCCAATGGCCACCGAGAAATCATCGGCGTCGATCTCAATGACCACCTGTTCCGGCGTCAGCGTTTCCAGCGAACCGGCCGGGCCGCAGAGGGTCACGTTCATCAGCCGCTCGGTCTCCACCGTCAGCTGGTAGCTGGAGGGCAGATTGACGACCTGCACGCAGCTGGAGGGCAGGTTCAGGGTCTTGGTCTCCAGCTTGGAGCTGTCAAAGCTGACCGTGATGCTGGAGAGGTTATCCAGCAGGTGGATGCCGGTGGGCAGCTCAATGGGCATCTCGTAGACCTTGTCCAGCGCAAAGGTGGAGAGGTCGATGGTGCCCACGGACAGCGCCGAGAGGCGGTCGATCTGGGACTCCGGACCGGCCACGTTAAGCGTCTTCTTGCTCAGGGTATAGGCCAGCACCGAGGAATCAAAGTCCCGCGGGGCGTTGATGAAGCTGACCTCCACCGGGAGGGTAGCCACCTTGTACACCTGCAAGGTCACGTCCACGCTCTCTTCCTCGAGGGTGGTGTACTCAAACTTGACCTCGCTGCCGCTGCGGGTGTAGAAACGCAGGGCTGTGGTCAGGGTGACCGGCTCGGTCAGGTCGCCCTTGTGGGCGACTTCGGCGGTGCAGGTCTCCACCTGGCTCAGCTCGGTGCTGGGGCCGGAGAGGGTCACGGTCTCCTTGGAGACCTCGGTGCCGTAGAGGATATAGCCGTCGGCAATCTTCAGATAGTTCGTCGTCACCTGAATGGGCAGGGTCTTCTCCTCCACCACATCGAACACCACGTCCACCGTGTTGCTGCCGTCGATGGAGACGGCCACGCCGGTAAGCAGGGTGCTCTGGCTGCGGACCTGAAGGCGGAGGGTCTTTTCGCCGCTGTCGCGGACGCTGGACCAGTCAGGGTAGACGACAAAGTCGTTGGCCGACAGGCTGCCGATGGTGTAGCCGTCGCCGGAAAGCTTCAGGTTGACCGTTTTTTCCTCTGCATTGACGATGCTCAGGCCCCGGGAAGTGTAGGCAGCCGAATCATAGGTAAAGTCCACCGGAACATTATAGATGGTGGTGGTGGTGCCGGGCTGCACGACGATGGTGACAGCCATCCACGCGATGACTGCACCCAGCAAAGAAAGCAGGAGCCGGATGCGGCGGTCGTTCAGCAGATTGCGCTTGGGGGGTACGGCAGGCTTGCCGTTGTTCTGCTCAGTGCTCATTGCTGCTCATCCTCCTCCTTGTTGTTCACCCAGTTCAGCAGGCGCTTGCCCCGGGCCTTCCAGCCCTCGGCAGCACTCTTCTCGCTGGCGGTCTCCTTGGGTATCATCTCATCCACCAGCCGGGTATAAAGGGTCTGACGGTCAAAGTGGCGCATGAGTACACCGTTTTTCGCCATCGAGATGATGCCCGTCTCCTCGCTGACCACGATGGCGATGGCGTCGGAGTTCTCGGCGATGCCGAGGCAGGCGCGGTGGCGGGTACCCATGTCCTTGCCCAGGTCCAGGTTGTTGGAAAGGGGCAGCACACAGCCTGCGGCCTTGATGCGGCCATCCTCGATGATGGCTGCGCCGTCGTGGAGGGGGGTACCCTCGTAGAAGATGGTACCCAGCACCTCGAGGTTGACTGCGCTGTTCACGGGCGTGCCGGTGCGGACGATCTCAGAAAGGTTGGTGTTCCGTTCCAGCACGATGAGCGCGCCGGTCTTGGTCTCCGAAAAGCGCTCTGCCGCGTCGCAGATGGCGATGATGGCGCTGCGCCATGCGCCCTTGAGGCTGGTGTCGTTGTAGCGGTTTTTATTGAAGAAGCGATAGGCCCACTGGTCGGTCTGGCCCATCCGCTCCAGCGCACGCCGTATCTCGGGCTGGAACAGCACCACCAGCGTCAGCAGACCGACTTGCAGCAGCGAGTTGAGCAGCCAGGTGACGGTGCGCATATTCAGGATGTTCGCCACCAGATAGACCGCCATGACGATGAGCGCGCCCTTGGCCAGCTGGCCGGCGCGGGTGCGGTTGACGAAGCCCAGCAGCTGGTAGATGAGGAACGCGATGATGAGGATGTCCAGCAGGTCTACCAGCTTGAAGGTCTGGAAGTTTGCTACGATAGAGTTCAGAGTCATGGGTCACATTCTCCCGTTCACACTGCTTCGATGAGGGCGACGGCGTGGGCCGCGATGCCCAGCCCCTCGCCGGTAAAGCCCAGATGCTCCTCGGTGGTGGCTTTGACGCTCACGGCGTCCACCGGCATCCCGAAAGCCTCGGCCAGCTTTGCCCGCATGGCCGGGATGTGGGGGGCCAGCTTCGGGCGCTGGCAGAGGATGGTGGCGTCGATGTTCTCGATGCGCCAGCCGTGCTCGGTCATGATTTCTGCCACACGGCGGGCCAGCATGAGACTGTCGGCCCCGGCGTACTCTTCCGCCGTATCGGGGAAGTGCTGGCCGATGTCGCCCAGCGCCGCTGCGCCCAGCACGGCGTCCATGACCGCGTGGGCCAGCACGTCGGCGTCTGAGTGGCCCAGCAGGCCCTTTTCATACGGCACTTCCACGCCGCCCAGGATGAGCTTGCGGCCCTCCACCAGACGGTGGACGTCGTAACCATGACCAATGCGCATTTTCTTTCCTCCGTTCTCGGTCCGGGGCAGGTCCTCCCGGGTGGTTATCTTGATGTTTGCGTAGTCGCCCTGTACCAGCTCCACCGGACGGCCCGTCAGCTCGAACAGGCTGCAGTCGTCGGTGACGAGGCGGGCGCTGGCCTCGTCCAGTTCATCCAGCGCCGCCAGATAGGCGGCCCGGTCGAAGCACTGGGGCGTCTGCACCGCATAAAGGGTGCTGCGGTCGGGGGTGTTCTCCACCATGCAGCCTTCCGGCACAGTCTTGCCGTTTCCGCCCTTCGCCTGCTTGATGGTGTCCTTCACCGGCACTGCCGGGGCGGCGGCACCGCAGCGGGCAGCGGCCGCTATCGTGTCGGCGATAACGCTCTGGCTCACAAAGGGCCGGGCCGCGTCGTGGACGGCCACCAGTCTGCCGTGGGCAGCGGCCACGCCGCTGCGGGCGCTCTCGGCGCGGGTCGAGCCGCCCTTCACCAGCCGCACCGGCTTTTTGCAGCGGGCAGCGGCCCGCTGGGCATTCTCACTGGACGCGCCGGTCACGATCACCAGCTCGTCCACCTCCGGACACTCGTCAAAGGCCCGGACGCTCCGCTCCAAGACGGTCTCACCGCCCAGATCGAAGCTCAGTTTATCAAATCCCATCCGGGTGGAAGAACCCGCCGCCACCAGGACTGCCGTTACACGATGTTCCAATTTCTTACACCTGCCCCATTTTATTCCTGCCCTGCGCCGCACTGCACAGAGCATATTATTATTCATTGAATATTATAGCGTATCCACCCACAAACTGCAACTGCCCGCGCCCATCAAAAATGCCCCCGTGCAGCACTTTTGGCGCTGTACGGGGGCATAAATTTTCTATGAAATTTCTGCGTTATGCGAGGATGGGCTCGATGGCAGCTGCCAGAGCATCCTTCTGAGCCTGAGCCTCGGCCAGGTCCTTGCCCAGAGTGGTGAAGTAGGTCTTGATCTTCGGCTCAGTGCCGGAGGGACGGACGACCACGGTAGCGCCGTTGTCCAGAGTGTAGATGAGGACATTTGCGGCGGGCAGGCCGGTCTCTTCGGGCTTCTTGTAGTCGGTGACCTTGACCACCTTGTGGCCGGCCAGCTCGGTGAGGGGCTCGTCACGCAGCTTCTGCATGATGGAGGCCATCTTCTCCATGCCGGTCAGGCCGGGGAACTCGAAGCTGTCCACCTTGTTCAGGTAGCGGCCGTACTGAGCGTAGATCTCTTCCAGACGCTGCTTGATGGAGGAACCGATGCTGCGGTAGTAAGCGGCCATCTCGCAGATGAGCATGGAGCCGATGACGGCATCCTTGTCACGGACATAAGGACCGGCCAGATAGCCGTAGCTCTCCTCGAAGCCGAAGATGAAGCGGTCCACTTCACCGGCAGCTTCCAGATTTGCGATCTGGTCGCCGATCCACTTGAAGCCGGTCAGCACGCTGCGCATCTCAACGCCGTAGTGAGCGGCGATGGCATCGGCCAGCGGGGTGGAGACGATGGACTTGACGGCGACGGGGTCCTTGGGCATGGTACCCTTCTCGATGCGGCCAGCGCAGATGTAATCCAGCAGCAAAGCGCCCATCTCGTTGCCGGAGACCAGCTCATAGCTGCCGTCCGGACACTTCATGGCGATACCCACGCGGTCAGCGTCGGGGTCGGTGGCCAGCATCAGGTCGGCGCCGGTCTTGGTGGCGAGGTCGAGGCCCAGCTTCAGAGCCTCGAAGATCTCAGGGTTGGGGTAGGAGCAGGTGGTGAAGTAGCCGTTGGGGTACTCCTGCTCCGGCACGATGGTGATGTCGGTGATGCCCATGTCGTTCAGAACGTGGGTGACCGGCACCAGACCAGAACCGTTCAGCGGGCTGTAGACCAGCTTCAGGCCGGCGGTCTTGCACAGGCCCGGGCGCACCTGACGTGCCTCAATGGCGGCGTAGAGGGCGTTCTTGCAGTCGTCGCCCACAAAGCGGATGAGGCCCTGCTCGACGCCTTCGGCAAAGGAGATGTACTTTGCGCCGGTCAGGACATCGGTCTTCTGGATCTCGTCATAGACGATGGCGGCGGCGTCATCGGTCATCTGGCAGCCGTCCGGACCGTAGGCCTTGTAGCCGTTGTACTTGGCAGGGTTGTGGGAAGCGGTGACCATGATACCGGCGTTGCAGTTATAGTAACGGGTAGCAAAGCTCAGGGCAGGCACGGGCATCAGGGCATCATAGATGCGCACCTTGATGCCGTTGGCTGCCAGAACGCCAGCGGCGGTCTTGGCAAAGACATCGCTCTTCAGGCGGCTGTCGTAGCTGATGGCCACGGTCTGGGTACCGCCCTGGGTCAGCACCCAGTTTGCCAGACCCTGCGTTGCCTGACGGACAACGTAGATGTTCATGCGGTTGGTGCCGGCACCCAGCACGCCGCGCAGACCTGCGGTGCCAAACTTCAGCGCCACAGCAAAGCGATCCTTGATCTCATCGTCATTGCCTTCGACCTTTGCCAGTTCCGGCTTCAGGTCTGCATCCTCCAGATCCGCTGCCAGCCAGCGCTTATATTCATCCAGATACATCTTGTACACCTTACCTTTGTTTAAAATCTTTTTCCCCGGATCGAAATGGTTTGTATAAACCTACTTATACTATAAACTCTTGCTCCGCTTATGTCAATTGCGTAAAATGGCCGAAGTTTGTGCCCTTAAAACCGACAAATACCACAAAAAACCGGTTCTTCCGCTATGTTCATTGCGTTTTTTGATGTATCCAGCAGCTGGTAGGGCTGGTGCACATCCTCCAGCACCTCCAGCCACTGCTCCGGCCCCACGCCGTTTTCGCACAGGTAGCGCAGCAGCCGCATTATCCGGCCAAAGCTGTCTGCCGGAGCAAGTACCGTGCTGCTGCGCACCCTGCCGCCCTGCTCCCGGCGCAGCTGTGCCAGCACCCCCTGTGGGGTGGAAGCGGCACAGTATACCAGCGTGCAGGCGTGCTGCAGCCCCTCCAGCTCTGAATAGGTACGGATATAACGGCAGCATTCCCCATTTGTCATGATCTCTCGTTCTCCTTTCTGCTGCATTGACAACTTTCCTGTGCTTTACTATAATGATTTCAAACAGAAAAAACTGTCGAAGCATAGTAGATATATCCATTATTTTCCACTTTTGGCATTTTTGACAAACCATGCGCCATGCAGGGAGGGACACCATGTATTCTGTGACCAACAGCTTTGGCCTGAACGGACTGCGCGGCTTTGCCGTTGCGGTGGAAGCCGATGTTTCCGGCGGGCTGCCCGCGTTTTCCATCGTCGGTCTGCCGGACTCTGCCGTGCGGGAAAGCGCCGACCGGGTGCGCGCTGCCATCAAAAACCTTGGCTTCCGCTTTCCCGACCGGCGCATCACCATCAACCTTGCTCCTGCCGATGTGCGCAAGACCGGCCCGGTGTACGATCTGCCGCTGCTTTTGGCGCTGCTGACCGCCAGCGGACAGCTGGAAGAAGTGCCCGCCGACGCCGCCTTTCTGGGCGAGCTTGCGCTGGACGGCAGTCTGCGTCCGGTGTCCGGCGTGCTGCCCATGGCGCTTGCCGCTGCCGAGTACGGCATCCGGGCGCTGTACGTCCCGGCAGAGAACGCCGCCGAAGCAGCCGAAGCCTGCGCCGACACCATGACCGTCTACCCTGCCCACACCGCCCGGGAGGTGGTGGAAGCGCTGAAGGGCACCCGTCCCCTCTCCCCTGCCGCCGCCATCCCCTTTGACCCGGAGGATGCATGGCAGCAGGTGCCGGATTTTGCGGACGTGATGGGACAGTCGCTGGCGCGGCGCGCCATGGTCATTGCAGCCGCAGGCGGGCACAACGTGCTTTTGACGGGCGCACCCGGCACCGGCAAATCCATGCTGGCAAAACGCCTGCCGGGCATCCTGCCGCCCCTGACCCGGGAGGAAGCAGTGGAGACGACCAAGATCTACTCCATCGCCGGGCAGCTGCCGCAGGGGCGCGGACTGATCTCTGCCCGCCCCTTCCGCAGCCCGCACCACTCGGCAAGCGCTGCCGCCCTTGCCGGCGGCGGGGCGCAGTTCCGCCCGGGCGAGTGCAGTCTTGCCAACTGCGGGGTGCTGTTTTTGGACGAACTGCCGGAGTTTTCCCGCGAGAGCTTGGAGGTGCTGCGCCAGCCGCTGGAGGATGGGCAGATCACCGTGAGCCGCGCCGCCGGAAGCGCCACCTACCCCAGCCGCTTCCAGCTGGTAGCCGCCATGAACCCCTGCAAATGCGGCTACTACGGCCACCCCACCCGCGCCTGCACCTGCTCGCCCAGCGCGGTGCGGCAGTACCGCAGCCGGGTGTCCGGCCCGCTTTTGGACCGCATCGACCTGTGCGTGGAGATGGACCCCATCGCCTTTGACGAGCTGCACGCCGCCGCACCCTCCGAGAGCAGCGCGGAGCTGCGCAAACAGGTGCTTGCTGCCCGCGCCATTCAGGCCAAGCGCTACGCCGCGCCGGGCTTTAAGGGGGTGCACTGCAACGCCCAGCTGAACGCCGGGCAGGTGCGGCGCATCTGCCGCATGACCCCCGGTGCCGAGCAGCTGCTGCGTAGTTCCTACGATGCACTGGGACTTTCTGCCCGGGCGCATGACCGCATTTTGCGGGTAGCCCGCACTGTGGCCGACCTTGCCGGTAAGACCCTGCTGGACGAGGATTCTCTGCTGGAGGCGCTGCAATACCGGGCGCAGGAGAAATTGGACGGATAAGGCAGTCTGCACTCTAAAAATACAACAGAAAGAGGACGGAACACATGAAGCGCGCATACACAAACGGTATTCTTCTGGACGGCACCGAGCAGATGGAACCGGTACGGGGCAAGGTGCTGCTGACCGAAAACGATAAAATCACCGCTATCGTGGAGGATTGCACAAGTCTTGACGGCTACGAGGTCATCGACCTGCACGGTGAGTATCTGTGCCCGGGACTCATCAACCTGCACGTTCATCTGGCGGGTAACGGCAAATCCAGCGCAAAGCCCCGGGACAATGCAGCGCTGGTACGTAAGATCCTGAGCAACAGGCTGACCCGCGCCATCGCATACCGGCTGGTATGCAGCTATGCCAAGCTGGAACTGCTGGGCGGCGTGACCACCGTGCGCACCGTGGGCGGCATTGCGGACTTTGACACCCGCTGCCGGGACGACAGCGCCGCCGGAAAGGTGCTGGCACCCCGCATTCTGGCCGCCAACGAGGGCATCTCTGTGCCCGGCGGGCACATGGCAGGCTCGGTGGCGGTAGCGGCACACAACAACGCCGAAGCGCTGGCGCAGCTGGAAAAGGCCAGCGCACAGAAGGTAGACCTTGTCAAGCTGATGATCACCGGCGGCGTGCTGGACGCCACCGAAAAGGGCACCCCCGGCGAGATGAAGATGCCGCCGGAGATGATCAAAGCCGTCTGCGATGCAGCCCACAAGCTGGGCTACACCGTTGCCGCCCATACCGAATCCCCTGCGGGCGTGAAGGCTGCGCTGGAAAACGGCGTGGACTCCATTGAGCACGGCGCAAAAATGGACGAGGAGACGGTTCGTCTGTACAAGGAGCGGGGCGCATTTCTGTGCACAACCATCTCCCCGGCGCTGCCCTATGCGCTGTTTGACACTGCCGTTTCGGGCGCCTCGGAAAAAGATCAGTACAACGGCAAGATCGTCTTTGACGGCGTAGTCGAGAGCGCCAAGACCGCGCTGGCAAACGGCATCCCGGTGGGCTTGGGCAACGATGTAGGCTGCCCCTACATTACTCAGTACGATTTCTGGCGGGAGTTGTGCTACTTCCACAAATACTGCGGTGTGAGCAACCGTTTTGCCCTCTACACGGCCACCCTGCGCAACGCGCAGCTGGCGGGCATCGGCGATGTGACCGGCTCTATCGCGCCCGGCAAAAGCGCAGACTTTATCGTGACCCGCGAAAACCCGCTGGAGGATCTGCGGGCTTTGCAACATCTGGAACTGGTGGTCTGCCGCGGCCGTGCCGTGAAAAAGCCCTCTCCCAAGCGCAAAAAAGAAGTGGACGCTCTGCTGGACCCATATCTTGTGTAAGCAGCCTGTCCAACATATAAAAACGCGAGTGGCCAAAACGGTCGCTCGCGTTTTTGCTATCAACGGGTTGCATTTTCTCTTTTCCGGTGCCGCCCGGTGTGGTATACTGGAAACGTAGAGGCAAAAATGGAAGGAGCAAAAAAATGAACATTCGTAAAGCCGAGGAAAAAGACATTCCCAGACTGCTTGCACTGCTGGGACAGGTGCTGCAGATCCACGCAGAGATACGCCCGGATATTTTTATTCCCGGCACCACAAAATACACTGTCTGCGAGTTAGCAGAGCTTTTGAAGCAGGAGGACAAGCCCATCTACGTTGCCGTGAACGAGGAGGATGTGTGCATGGGCTATGCCTTCTGTCAACTAAAGAAGCAGCCTTTTTCCACCAATATGGTGCCCTTCAAGTCACTGTTCATTGATGACCTTTGCGTTGATAAGCAGGCGCGCGGACAGCACATCGGGGAAAGCCTGTTTGAATATGTAAAACACAAGTAATGGACATACACAAGGAAATCGCTAAGTTTCGTGAACAAACTCATATCCTCGCAAGGCTTAAGACAAAGGGATTTCTTGACGAGGCTAAATACATTGAGCAGACTACTGCACTTACGGCAAAGATCAATAAACTGCAAGCAGAACTGAAAAAGCTTACACGTTTCGATGATGAGGACGAAACTCTTGACCAGATAGATATGCTGATTGACTTCTTTGAGAAAAGAGAAAATCCTATGACGGAATTTGAAGAATCGGCATTTGAGAGTATAGTTGAGAGGATCGTTGTAATCAATCAACATGAGTTGGAATTTCACTTGATCGGCGGATTGAAATTTAAAGAAAAGA
>OHNR01000246.1_pt1 | contig 13958 bp, 6 predicted proteins | sample 1569651 | NCBI WGS metagenome assembly OHNR01 (sample SAMEA3879502, study PRJEB24766) | human gut metagenome | biome: human-associated habitat; feature: feces | place: USA | collected 1985/1987 | reverse complement strand
GTAGTGAAATCGTAGCCAAAAGGAAACATCCTATTACGGCATTTGCCAAAGAGAAAAAAAAGTGCATGATTATCAAAAACAAACTATTTTCCCATGCTTAATAACATCACCGGATATGCTTCATAACATACTGTCAACGAGCTTCTTCTATCAAAGTCTTCATCCCCTTGATTTTTTCCCCGCGCAGCAGTGTAAGCAATTGCTTTACTTTGCCGCGGCGGACTGCCACGAAAGCATAGTGCTCCTTCACATCCACCTGTCCTACATCTTCGCCCACCAGTCCGCCTTTCTTATACAGGAAGCCCACAATGTCCACCTTGTTCAGTTTGTCTTTCTTGCCTTTGCCTATATATAAGGTAGTCCAGCGGGGTTTGGCAGGTTTCGGCGTCTGCTCCGGCAATTCGAATACGGAGAGCTCCTCCGGGAGATAATCGGGCAGACGCTCTTCGGCATGCAGAAGCAGGAAAGAAGAGCCGCGCGCTTCCCAGCGTGCCGTGCGTCCGTTACGGTGCGTAAAGGCTTCTTCGTTGACGGGCATGTGATAGTGCACCACGTTGTCGATGCTCGGAATATCCAATCCGCGTGCGGCAAGGTCGGTCGATACCAGGACGGGACAACTGCCGTTGCGGAACTTATAGAGCGCCCGCTCGCGGTCGTCCTGTTCCATACCGCCATGAAAAGCATCGCAAGGGAATTTCTTCGACTTCAGATAGGATACCGTACGCTCCACGCTCTCGCGATAGTTCACGAATACCAGTGTAGAACGGTCGCCCAGCGTACAAAGCAGCCGGTACAATGTCTCCAGCTTGTCTTTTTCGGGAGAGATTACCTTCTGCAAGTCCAATCGTCCGGATACGGTTTCGCCCGAAAGAAAATTCAGCTTGACAACCTGCGGTGATGACTCCCCCCCGCCCACTCCGGTGAACTGCGGGATTTCCTCTGCATCCGTTGCCGACAGCAATACCCGTTTCTTCAAGGCAGGCAACTGTCCGATAATTTCCGCCATCTCGTCGTGAAAACCGAATTCAAGGCATTTGTCGAATTCATCTATCACCAATGTGGTTACAAAGCGGGTATCGAAGTTCTGCTTCCGCAAATGGTCGTTCATACGTCCGGGAGTGCCGATGATAACGGCAGGGTTAATGCCCCTCATCGTACGGTGCTCGTCCATTGCCGGACGTCCGCCGTAGCAGCTCATCGCCTTGAAAGGGACGTTCATCGACTTGAATACGTTTTCTATCTGCAAGGCAAGCTCGCGCGACGGTACGAGCACCACCGCCTGTACGCCCTGCACATCGGCTTTGAGCGATTGCACCAGCGGCAGCAGGAATGCCAGTGTCTTGCCCGACCCCGTGGGCGACAACAGGACGAGGTCCTTATCCGATTGATAGGCATCCCGCGCTGCTTCCTGCATCGGGGTGAGTTGCTCTATCCGTAAGTTACGAAGTATGTCAGATTGTTCCATAAAGTACTTTGGTTTAATGGAGCAAAGATACGAAAAGATTGGCGGAAAACGAGGTGATGGTTTATATATCACTTCGTTCTGCATGAAGTATATTACAATTTATCCCGGTCAAACTCCCGATTTATCCCGGTTAAACTTCAAGTTTATTGAGGATAAACTTTGAGTTTAACAGGGATAAACAAAGAGTACCCACTGGAAAAACAATCAGTATGTACTAAAGAAAAAACACATGTGTAGAAAAAGAGCCGGTACAGGCGGAGAAAAAACAATGGCATCCGATGCCCGGCTTGATTATAGGTGCGGCCGGAGCACGTGTCAAATGTTTCGCGCCGTTGGTCAGATCTTTCCACGGCCGGGGAAACCCGCACAAAAAAATCGTCATTTTATCTAAAATGGGCTTGCAAACCGGGTGAGGGTTATGGTACAATAATAACGTCAAATTCTGGTTGAAATCGTGCGGATGCTTTTCGCGCGCGACCGGCCGGAGTGACAAGCATAATTTTTAATGGAGGAAGAAAAGCATGTCCAAGAAAAAAGTTCTGACAGTCATGCTGACGCTTCTGGTTGCAGTCTGCCTGCTCGCCACCAGCGCTCTGGCTGTTGCCCCGACCGGTTCCACTACCGATCCGACGACCACCCCGTCGACCACCCCGTCGACTACTCCGTCGACCACTCCGTCGACCACTCCGTCCGGCACACCCATCCCGGGCAAGCCGGTGTTCGGTGACATCACGAAGGGCGCCTGGTACTACGACGCTGTGATCTGGGCTGTGGATAACAACGTCACCGTCGGCACCTCCGCCACCACGTTCAGCCCCGCCAAGGCCTGCACCCGTGCCGAGATGATCGAGTTCGTGTGGAATGCCGCCGGCCAGCCGAAGGCAGCGACCACCAAGACCGTTCCGTTCACCGACGTTCCGGAGTCCGGCAGCTCTGCTTTCTGGTATGAAGATGCGCTCCTGTGGGCATATGAGAACGAGATCGTCGCCGGCACCAACGAAGACGGCACCACCTTCAGCCCCACCAGAGTCTGCACCCGTGCCGAGATGGTGAGCTTCCTTGTCCGCCTGTTTGCCGAGAACGGCGACGAGCTCGACGATTCTCCGTTCACCGACATTCAGGAAGACGACTGGTACTACATGGAAGTGCTGTGGGCCTATACCTACGGCCTGACCGATGGCACCTCCGAGACCACCTTCAGCCCCCTCAAGACCTGCACCCGTGCTGAGGCGGTTCAGTTCCTGTTCAATGCCGCAAAGGTTGCGTAAACAAATCCACGCACGTAATTGAATGTTTTTCTATCAGGACTTCGGTCGCGAATAGAATGCTGAAATAACGGCACAAAGAAGAGATGGGAAAACCTCATCTCTTCTTTTTTATAATTTTCGACAACACAGAGAGTAACAGAAGGGAGTGCTGGGAGACGTGAATACGACCCGCTTCGCAAACAGAGCCTGGGCCTTTTTGCTGGCAGCCGTTATGGTGCTGACACTGATCTGCCCGCAGGCACTGGCTGCGAATGAAACCATCCAACCCGCCGGCGACAAGCTGGTCATCGGCCAGACGGACTATGCGCTGGTCGACGGCGTGACGGAAACGGACATTTTCCTGAATACGAAGGAAGGCAACGCGCAGATCGCCGGCTATATGACGACGATCGCACCGGGTGCGAAGGCAACTTTCAAAGCTTCGTATAGCGGTTATTATACTGAAGGCAGCACGTCCGCGTCCCGCAAGGACGCGGCGGCGAACCTGCCCTGGAACCTGGAAAAGACAACGCTGCAGGCAGCGGCCTACACCAAGACGACCGGCGGCAACGTCATCATGGCCACGAACGGCGACTTCTTCAACATGCAGAATGCGCAGCCGCTCGGCTACCTCATCATGGAGGGCAACGTCATTCAGGAGAACAACGGCGCTGCCTCCGAGCCGTATTTCGCTGTTTTGAAGGACGGTACGTATGCCATCCGTGACGCCGGAACGGACTGCTCCGACGTGCTGGAGGCCGTTTCCGGGCCGTGTTATCTGGTCAAGGACGGACAAATCCAAAGTAACGGTGATGGCCGCGGGCCGGTCAACAGCATCGGCCTCAAGGCCGACGGCACGGTCGTGACCTTTATGGCCGACGGCCGCCAGAGTCCCTACTCCGTCGGCATGACGATGAATGAGCAGGCGGAGTTTCTGGCCGCGCAGGGCGTGGTGAATGCGCTCTTCCTCGACGGCGGCGGCTCGGCGACCTATGCCTCGAAGCGCGAGGGCACCAGCGACCTGACCATCCGCAACCGCCCGTCCGACGGCGTGGAGCGCACGGTCTCGAGCGCGCTGCTGCTGGTCTCCACGGCGGAGCAGGACGGCGTGTTCGATCATGCCTCCCTTTCTCCGAACAATACGATCTATACGCCCAACAGCCAGATCCAGTTCTCGGCCATCGGCGTGGACAAAAACGGCGGCCATGCGGAGCTGCCGGACAATGTGTCCTGGTCCGTGACGGACAGCAAGTGCGGCACCATTGATGCCAACGGCCTGTTTACGCCCGCGAAGAATTATAAGGGCGAGGTGACGGCGCAGCTGTTTGCCGACGGCAAGTCCGCCGGCCGCACGACCGTGACCATTGCGGACATCACGGATCTGTCGTTCAGCAGCGCAGAGACATCGCTGGACTTCGGTGCGTCGTCGGATCTGGGCCTGATCGCCAAGAGCAGCGGCCGCGACATCGCCTATAAGCCCAGCGACTTCAAATGGACGATCAAGTCCAAGACGGACGGCGTGTCGGATAAGGATGTCGGCCACATGGACGGCAACACGTTCGTGGCCGGTACCGGCAGCGGCACGATGAATGCGACCGTCACGGTCACTTACGCAAACGACCGCGCCAAGACGGCGGAGGTCAGCGTGGAGATCGGCAAGCTGCCGGTGACGCTCATGGACTTTGAGCCCATCAACGGCCAGCGCCAGACCTGCGCGCACTACCACTGGGGCAAATCCACTTACGTGGATAACGGCATGAATCCCGACCACGGCTACATCGGCAATGTGCCCCAGATCACGGTCACGACCAGCGGCACGTATTCCGACAATCCGACGACGGCGGTGCTCGAAGCGCCTTACCGCTTCACGGGCAACTATGACAGTGCGGTTCCGGCCGCGGACATCTTCCGCGCCAACGGCTATAGCTATTACCTCTGGCCAAACGGTTCTCTGACGCAGTATCTCTGCGGCGACCTGAAGATGACGACGGCGGCCGAGGGCGGTCAGGTGCGCTTCGGCGACTACGCCATGGAGCTGAACTATGACTATGAGTCTTACAACGGGGACAAAAACTCCAACTACTATATTCGCTATTGTGGTGATCGGGTTATAATTGAGGGCTATCCCACTGAGCTTGGTGTTTGGGTTTATGCACCGGAAGGCACTCCTCGGTATGTGCTTAATGTGGATCTTGGTTATTGGGACGGTAGTGACTACGGTACATTACATTATAAACTTACACACCGGAACGCCGATGGTACAGTATCGAACCAAATCGACTGGGTCGGTTGGATGTATTGCTTTGCCAATATACAAGATTCCTGGCAGTACCAGAATGATGCGCACCCATTGAGCATCAACCCAGGTGTGGGCGGCTTGTTCTGGCTGTCATACCAGCCGAAAGGCAACGATGGCATTGGCGATTCCGGCCGCAAAAACGGCACCATCTACTTCGATAACTATCGCGCCGTCTACGGCACGAACCTGGACGACCTGGATAATCCGGTCATCAACGACATGACGGTCAACGGCCAGACGCTCACGAGCGACGGCGACACGGTCATCGCTTCCAACGCCATTGAGGCCGTGGCAAAGTACCACGATGTGGACGGGAAGAACCGCTCCGGCATCAACGCACAGGCCACGACGGTCAAGATCGACGGCGAGCCGATCCAGTCGGACAATTCCGACGCGGACGCGACCGTGCGTCTGACGCTCCAGAACGGCAAGCACACCATGACGGTCTCCGTGTCCGATGCGTTCGGTAACACGGTCGAAAAGACCATGGCCTTTGTCGTTGCCGGCAACACGATGCCGGATTCGGCCACGGTCAGCGTCAGCGGCTCGAACTTTGTCCCGCTCGGCGGCGACTATACGCTGACGGTCACGGCGGACGGGAAAGTCAGCTCTGCGGACATTACGATGCTCAATCTCAACGATGACATCGGTCAGCCGGACGTGACGTGTGCCCCCGGCGTGACCCGCGAACTGGTGTATACCAAGACCGGCTTTAAGAAGGCCATGCTGACGCTGCACCTCAAGGCGGCGACGCCGGTCGAGGGCGAGCTGGCCACGCTGAAATTTAATATCAACCCGTATCTGGACACGATGGTCAACCAGTTTACGTACACCGTGTCCAACATTGCGCTCACCGCAGCGAACGACAAGACCTACACGGCGGCCCAGGCGGCGGTGCGTCTGCCGCTGTCGGCGTACTACAGCATTCAGCCCGGCCCGCAGCCGGTCGGCATGTCCAGCGTGATCGCGGTCTATGAAAAGGACGGCAGTCCCGCCGCCGGTGTGACCGTGTCGCTCGACGGCGCGGAGATCGGCAAGACGGACGCCAACGGCCTGCTCGAGACCGACGCCATGAAGGATAAGGCGGCCGGCACGGTCTGCGTGCTCACGGCCACCGGACCGGACGGCGTCGCCGAGGCGACGAAGGTCACGGTACTTGCCGATGCCGGCGGCACGGCCTACGACGGCATCCATCTCAACGCCGCCGTGAGCAGCAGCACCGCGCAGGGCATCAGCTGGCTGTCCGGTATCGGTACGGCCGGCAAGGCGGTCGTGCAGTACCGCGTCAAGGGCGCGGATGCCTGGCAGACGGCCGACGGGACCTGCACGCTGACCGGCTTCTCCACGTCCAAGAGCGCTGCCTATACCAATGCGGCGCAGCTCACGGGCCTGACGGCCGGCACGGATTATGAGTTCCGGGTCGGCGACGGCGCCACCTGGTCGGAGCCGCAGAGCTTCCGCACGCGCGCAGCTGCGCAGGACACCACGTCCTTCGTCGTCATGGGCGACACGCAGATGACCGGCAACCCGGACAGCGAAGAGGACAAGGCAAGCATCGCGGTGCTGGAAAAGCTCGGCGCGATCGTCAAAGATAAGCCGGTCGATTTCGGCCTGCAGACCGGCGACTATGTGGACAACGGCTCCAACTACGCCATGTGGACGGAAATGCAAAACGCCTTTTCCGCCGCGTTCCCGGGCGTGAGCTTCTTCCATACGCTTGGCAACCACGAGTATTACGGTGACGCCAGCGGCCACATCTCGGCGGATCTGCTCCAGCTCCCGGGCAAGGACTACTATTCCGTGGAGTACGGCGATGTCTATGTCGCCGTCATCAACAACAGCGCGGATCTCACCGAAGCCTGCGCATGGCTCCGGCAGGACGCCGCGCAGAGCACCTGCATGTGGAAGGTCCTGTCCATCCACCAGCCGCCATACTATACCAACGCCAAAAACGGTGGCAGCGAGAAGTTCCATGAGCTGATCCCGGCTGCGGCAGAGGCCGCCGGCATCGACGCGGTCTTTTCCGGCCATGACCACTCCTATGCGCGCATCATGGCCAGGGACGGCGCGGCCGTTACCGAAAACGGCGTGACCTATTTCATCTGCGGCGACCTGGGCGAGAAGTCCAGAGATCAGAACTATGCGATCAGCTCCGATTTTGATTACGCCTACTGCGAGCAGGGCTATGAGGGCCTGATCCTCTATGTCACGGCCAACGACAAGACCATGACCGTCTCGGCCTACGACAGCAAGGACGGCCGCCTTGTCGATTCCGCGGTGCTGCAGTCCCGCTGCGCGCGCGGCCACCAGCTGACGACCTACCGTGACGGTAAGTCCGTGTGCGCGGTCTGCGGCAAGGCCGTGGATGTGAAGGCTGCGCAGTACACCGGCTGGATGACCGTCGAGGGCACCGAGCAGCAGATGTACTTCCTGGCCGGCGACTATGTCACCGGCTGGCAGCAGCTCGGCGACAAGATGTATCACTTCGGCGACGACGGCATTGCCCACGTTACGGAGACGGTCGACACCCGCACCTGCACCACGAACGGCTATTACCTTACCACCTGCAAGGATTGCGGCGCGAGCTACCGCGGCGCGACGATCTGGTATGAGGGCCACAGTTGGGACGAGAACCACGTCTGCACGAAGTGCGGCACGAAAGGCAAGAATATTGCCGACGCGGAGGTCAGGACCGCGTCCGTCGTCTTTGGCGGCAAAAAAGCCATCTGCAACGTCACGGTCACGTATCAGGGCAAGAAGCTGACGGTCAAGACCAGCGACGTGAACGTTGACGGCTACATCTACTATACAAACAACACGAGCGTCGGCCTCGGCACCGTCACGATCAAGGGCATGCGCGATTTCTACGGCACCGTGTCCGCCCAGTATAAGATCCTGCCCGGCGGCGTCCGGGACGCTGCCGCGACCGAGATCGGCCAGAACCAGGTCCGCCTCGAGTGGCCGGCGGCCGCCGGTGCGGAAAACTACCGCGTCGAGATGAGCAGTGACGGCGGCAGCACCTGGGACGTTCTGCCCATGGCCACAAAGCCCGCCTGCACCGTCACGGGCCTCGCGCCCGCAACGGAGTACACCTTCCGCCTGTTTGGCTGCACGAAGGTGGACGGCAAGTGGTATTCCTCGCCGTACTACTCCAATGAGGTCAAGGTGACGACGCTGCCTGACGGCGCGTTTGCGCCGTCCGAACTGCTCGGCACGGTCAGTGCCCGGGTGGACGGCCGGACCGTCACCGGCCTGAGTGCGGACGGTTCGCAGTATCTGTTCCTGCCCGCAAGCGCGGACCTGAACAAGCTCGCCCTGTCGGTGGACACGCAAAACTGCACGAATCCGACCGTGGAGCTGCAGGGCAGCAAGGGCACCGAAAAGCTCGGCAAGACCGTGAACGTCACAAAGCTTGCCGATGCGGACGACGGGCTCTACACCCTCACCGTTCTCATCAACGGCAAGGCGGCCGGCACCGTGTGTGTGGCGCAGTCCGAAAATCTCAGCGCGCTCTACATCACGAGCGACGATCCGTCCGCGCAGGGCAGAGACTTTGTCGATGCCAGCAAGTCCAATATTGCAACGGCGCAGATGCTGCTTGTCGACAAGGACGGCAAGGCTGTCTATGACGGCGCACTCACGCAGCTCAAGGCGCGCGGCAACACCACCTTCACCGTCGCCGAGAAGAAGTCCTATCAGATCAAGCTCGGCAAGAAGAGCGACCTCGTCGCCTGCGGCGAAAAGGTCAAGACCTGGACGCTGCTGGCCGGCTATAACGACGCAACGTTCCTGCACGACAAGCTCTTCAAGGATCTTGCCGCGTCGCTGGGCATGCCGTACACGGCCGCCTCCGACTGGGTGGACCTGTACTATGACGGCGTCTACCGCGGCACCTATCTCGTCAGTGAGAAGAACGCTGTCAACAAGACCGGCGTGGACATCACCGACATGGAGGACGCCTACGCAGGCGTCAACGCGGGCTATGGCAGCAACATGACCACCGCCACGGCCGAGAACCGGTACGGCCAGACCTACCGGTACACGACCGGTCTGACCGAGCCTGCCAACATCACCGGCGGCTACCTGCTCGAACTCAACGGCACGAAGCTCAGCGGCACGCCCGAGCCGAAGTATGACGAGGCCAGCGGCTTTATGACCGCGCGCGGCTCCGCCATGAACGTCAAGAGCCCCGAGTGGTGCGGCAAGGACGCCATGGCCTACATCAGCGAGTACTATCAGGCCTTTGAGGACGCCGTCTATGCGCAGGATGCCGACGGCAACTACACCGGCTATAACGCTGAGACCGGCAAGTATTATTATGAGTACTGCGACCTGACCTCGCTCGTGCAGGCCTATCTGCTGCAGAGCCTCTCCGGCAACTCCGACGCGTTCTATTCCTCGTTCTTCTTCTATAAAGACGTGGACGGCATCATGTACGCCGGCCCCGTCTGGGATATGGAGTCTACCTGCGGCAGCGGCTGGAACGGCTATATCGGCCCGGACAACGACTTTATCAATGGCCGCTACCTCGTGACCGCGCTCCTGAAGATCCCCGGCTTCCGTGCGGCCGTCAGCAACTACTATCACGATACGTTCCTCGCGCAGGCGCAGCAGCTTGTGGGGGACGACGGCAAGGTCATGACCGGCGCTGCGCGCCTTTCGGCCAGCGCCGCCATGAACTACCGGCAGTGGCCGCTCATCCGCGTCGGCAATCCGAACCAGAGCAGCCACTTCTGGCCGGCCGGCACGACGTATGCCGATACCGTGGCCGACATGAACGACTGGCTCACCGCGCGCATCGCGCAGATGAGCGCCGTGTATGACCACACGTGGGATGCGGGCGTCGTGACGAAGGAGCCGACCTGTGCGGCCTCCGGCACGCGCGTTTACACCAACGATGTCGGTGAGACGATGACCGAGGCCATCCCGGCCAAGCCCCACACGCCCGAGACGATCCCGGCCGTGGCGGCGACCTGCACGGCCTCCGGCCTGACCGAAGGCAGCAAGTGCGCCGTCTGCGGAGCGACGCTGACGGCACAGAAGGTCATCCCCGCCGCGCACCACTATGTTGACGGTGTCTGCACCGTCTGCGGCGCAGAGGATCCGACGGCCGTCCCGTGCCCCGGCGGCGAAGCCTGCCCGGGCCACAAATTCACCGATATGCCGTCCACGGCCAACTGGGCGCACAACGGCATTGACTTCGTCGTGGCGCACAAGCTCTTTGCCGGCACGTCCGACACGACCTTCGAGCCCAACACGAAGCTCACCCGCGCCATGATCGTCGAGATCCTCTATTGTCTCGAGGGCGAGCCCGCGGTGGAGGCGGAAAACCCCTTCACCGACGTGAGCGGCAGCGCCTGGTATACCAAGGCGGTCCTCTGGGCGGCGAGCAACAACATCGTGGCCGGCATCGGCAACGGCCGGTTCGATCCCAACGGCACGGCGACCCGCGAGCAGGCGGCGACGATCCTGTATGAGTACGCCCGCTTTAAGGGCTGCGACGTGGATGTCTACGGCGACCTGTCGGCGTTTGCGGATGCGGGCAGCGTGTCCGCCTTCGCGCGTGCGCCCATGACCTGGGCGGTGGCCGAGGGCCTGATCTCCGGCGCCGTTATCAACGGCCGGACGCTCCTCGACCCGCAGGGCGTGACCACACGTGCGCAGTTTGCGATGATTATGATGCAGTATGTCCTGAACGTCGTCAAGGCGGCGCCTGAGGCGCCGACGACCGGGGAGACCCCGTCGTCCGGCGAGACGCCGGCCCAGCAGCCGCAGCAGCCTGCGGAGACTCCGGAGCTGACGGAGGCCCCGGCGGCTGCGGAGGACTCCGCGCCGTCCGAGACGCCGGTGGCCGAGCAAACGCCCGCACCGTCCGAGACGCCGGCGGCCGAGCAAACGCCTGCGCCGTCCGAGACGCCGGCGGTCGAGCAAACGCCCGCGCCGTCCGAAACGCCGGCGGCGGACGAAGCCGCGTGAGCACACACATACATCATCCGGATCTGTGATCCATGACCGGGCATCCCGGAGCGGCTTTGCCGCTCCGGGATGTTTTTTCGCCGCCGTTCGGCAGAAAACGCGGAAATTCCTGTCAAGTTCTTGACAAAATCGTGTCCGCCGTGCTAACCTTTTTGTCAGGGAAATGAATCTTTACAGAAAGGCAATGGCAATGACATTAGATGAATTGAAGATCGGTTCCTCAGCAGTCATCACGGCGGTCGGTGGGGACGGCGCGCTGCGATGCCGGCTGTTGGACATGGGGCTCATCCCCCATACCCGCGTCACCTTGCAGAAGGTGGCGCCGATGGGCGACCCCATCGAGATCCGCGTGCGCAGCTATGAACTGACGCTGCGCGTGGAGGAAGCGAAGAAGATCGAGGTCGAGGGGGTGTCGGCATGATCTTTGCGCTTGTCGGCAACCAGAACTGCGGCAAGACGACGCTGTTCAACGCCCTCACCGGCTCCAACCAGCACGTGGGCAACTTCCCGGGTGTTACCGTCGATCAGAAGATGGGCGAGATGCGCGACGAGAAGGGCTGCTCCGTCGTCGACCTGCCGGGCATTTACTCCCTGCGTCCGTACACGCAGGAGGAAATCGTCTCGCGCGATTTTATCATCCATGAAAAGCCGGACGGCATCATCAACATCGTGGACGCCACGAACATCGAGCGCAACCTGTACCTGACGCTGCAGCTGCTCGAGCTGCGCGTACCGATGGTGCTGGCGCTGAACATGATGGACGAGGTGCACGCCAACGGCGGCGCCATCGACGTGCAGAAGATGAGCCAGGCGCTGGGCATCCCCGTCGTGCCGATCTCGGCGGCGAAGGGGGAGGGCGTGTCCGAGCTGGTGGACCAGGCGCTGACCGTTGCGCGCAGCCGGACGCTGCCGAAGGTGACGGACTTCTGCTCGGACGATTCGGCCGTGCACCGCTGCATCCACGCGGTCGTGCACCTGATCGCCGACCACGCCGACCGCATCGGCGTGCCGGCGCGCTTCTGCGCGGCCAAGCTCATTGAGGGCGGGGACGACCTCGCCGCATCGCTCGAACTCGATGAAAACGAGCAGGAGCTGCTCGAGCACTGCATCGTGCAGATGGAAAACGAGACCGGGCTCGACCGCAACGCGGCCCTTGCGGACATGCGCTACACGTTCATCGAGGGCGTCGTGGCGTCCTCCGTGGTCAAGTGCCACGAGAGCAAGGAGCACGCGCGCTCCATGAAGATCGACCGCATCCTCACGGGCAAGTATACCGCCCTGCCGACGTTCCTCGTCGTGATGTTCCTCACGTTTTACCTTACGTTCAACGTCATCGGACAGTGGCTGTCCGATCTGCTGCAGCTCGGCATCGACGCGCTGACCGGCGTCGTGGACGCCGCGCTCACGGCCTACGGCATCAACCCCGTGGTACATAGCCTCATCATCGACGGCGTGTTCGCCGGCGTCGGCAGCGTGCTCGTGTTCCTGCCAATCATCGTAACGCTGTTTTTCTTCCTGTCCATTTTGGAGGACACCGGCTATATGGCCCGCGTCGCCTTCGTCATGGATAAGCCCCTGCGCAAGATCGGCCTGTCCGGCCGCAGCGTCGTGCCGATGCTCATCGGCTTCGGCTGCTCGGTGCCGGCCATCATGGCCACGCGCACCGTCTCGTCCGACCGTGACCGGAAGATGACCATCCTGCTCACGCCATATATGAGCTGCTCGGCGAAGATCTCGATCTACGCGTTCTTCACCGCGGCGTTTTTCCCGCGCTACCGCGCGCTCGTCATGCTGGGGCTGTATGTTCTCGGCATCCTCATCGGCATCATCGCGGCGCTCATCATGAACAAAACGGCCTTCCGCGGCAAGCCCGTGCCGTTTGTCATGGAGCTGCCGAACTACCGCATGCCCGGGCTCAAGAGCGTGGCGCTGCTGCTTTGGGAGAAGGCGAAGGACTTCCTCCAGCGCGCGTTCACGGTCATTTTCCTCGCGACGATCATCATCTGGTTCCTCCAGAGCTTTGACACGCGCCTGAACGTCGTGGCCGACAGTGCCAACAGCCTGCTCGCGCTCATCGGGCAGTTCCTCGCACCCATTTTCCGGCCGCTCGGCTTCGGCGACTGGCGCTGCGCCACGGCGCTCATCTCCGGCTTCATCGCCAAGGAGTCCGTCGTCAGCACGCTGCAGGTGCTGCTCGGCGGCGCGGCCATTTCGTCGCTGCTCACTACGCGCTCGGCTGTCAGCTTCCTTGTGTTCACGCTGCTGTATACGCCGTGCGTGGCCGCCATCGCCACCATCCGCCGCGAGCTGGATTCCCGGCTCAAGACCGTCGGCGTCGTGGTCCTGCAGTGCTCGGTGGCATGGGTCGTGGCGTTTGCCGCGTATGCGATCGCGGGGTTGGTGTGATGCGCCTGATCGACTATCTTCTGCTGGTCATCGTGGCCGTGTGCGCCGTCATCGCGTGGCGCGTCTGGCACCGCGCCATGAAAAAGGGCGGCTGCTGCGGCAGCGGCTGCACCGGCAACTGTGCGCAGTGCGGCAGAAACTGTGACTGCAAAAAAGAGAAATAGATAAAGCAAGGCTTCCAGAATTAGCCGAGGTGCGATAACGAAGTATTTATGTAAGGTGGCGGTACAGCGAAAGCTGTGCCGCCGCTTTGTGTTATCAGGCTGTTTTCTTCTTTCTGTTTTGCATACCGAGTCTGCCATCGAGGGCAACGCAATCCTCATCGGCAATATTGATAATTCCAACAGCCTTGTAGTAAATTTCAATCTTTTGTTTTCTGTGACCGCTACCCATATTTTATTTCTAAGTGTTTCTGGTATTCTGGTATCTTTGCATCCTTGTTCCCAATCTGTCACAGGAACTCCGCCACTTAAGACTACACGGGCATTGGGAACAGCGGTGATACGGGTGGGAGAGTCTGTTGTCCCGCTATCTTCGGGGCGGATGAACAGGCTTTTATATTGTG